>Ga0181612_155303_pt1 | contig 15532 bp, 5 predicted proteins | sample HoacroProtozoa21_FD_119630 | JGI IMG/M metagenome (GOLD analysis project Ga0181612, IMG submission 119630) | Hoatzin crop microbial communities from Cojedes, Venezuel. Combined Assembly of Gp0051906, Gp0051904, Gp0051908 | reverse complement strand
TACTGGCGACTATTTAACTAACACAGTAAATGCGTATAATAAATTTTAACAAAATGTAAGAAAGCTGTTTTAACACACTCTGCTCAGCCCTGCCGTTATCCCCGCCCCACACTGAGCACCAAATTTAGTGATATAGTTTAGCTGCGACCAGCAACAAAAGCGCCACGCAGTCACTCTGCCGCCCCTCCCCCCGCTGGAGTGTGGAGGAGAATGGAAAGAAACAGGCAGAAACTGGTGGGTCGGGATAAGGGCAGTTTAACAGAACAGCAAAACAACGGGAACAGTAACAACAACGATACAGATAAGGAGAAAACACAACACAAACCACACAACACAGAAAGCCGCTCTCTCTGGGACCACCACTACACGCTTCCGAGCCGCGAGTGACTTCCCGCCGACCAGCTCCCCCCCACCGGAACCAAGCATGACGGCACATGGTATGGAATACCCTACTCTGTTTGGCCATGTGGGGTCAGCCCTCCCAGCTGTGCCCCTTCCTGGATTTCGTTGAAAATTAACCCTGTCCTGGCTGAACCCAGGACAGACAGGTACACAGAAATCAAAGCAGCAGCATCTGAGGAAGATTTTGCCTGGGTTAATTATGTATTTCTTACCTACTGATGATTATTCAGATTAGGATCATTTTGCTAGCTCCAGTGGGTTAACTCCAGAGCAACTGAGATTTCCCCTCCTCAGTTTCTTTGCCTCTAACTTACTGTCCTCTCTCAAGAATTTATGTTGCCCATTAGTTTACCACTTGTGCCTCCTTTCATTGACTTCTATGCAATCCAATCAGAATGCCACCGTCACAATCTCCTGGCAGGAAGCAGGCAGATCAGCTTCCATAGCCATTAAAATTATATGCATTCTCGTAAACTGCGAGTTGTCAAGTTTGCCTTCATTTCAGAGACCTTTCCCCAGCAGCCTCCTGAGTACTGCAAAAGTCCTGGAAAGATTTCCCCAAAAGAGACACATTCCGAAGCAATCTGTTCTGCAGTATCAGTGGGAATGAGGAGATTTACAACAGTCATAAAGACAACCTGAAAAGGCCATTTTACATGTGAACTGTGACAGTTTGGAGAGACTTCTTATGCCTATGGTGTTGCCAGGAAAAAAAATTTAATCTAGTTTGTGGATTAAACCGTAGGTGGCAAGTACAAAAGCATAAAGTATCACAAAAGGAAGAGTGTCTACTGGACTGGTTAAATGGAGGGTTCACTACCTGAATAAACGCTGAGGCATCGTGGACAAAATGAACAACATATATTTGGAAACAGATGGGCTTGTTTAAAAAAAATCAATGCTGTAAAATTGAAACACACTGAAAATTTGTTGATTGTTTCCAGAAAACAACAAGAAATATTACCAAAAATATCTGTTCTCCTTACAATTCCATAGTGACATATAAATTTTCTGTGTGCATTAGCAAGCAAAAATAAAATAAAACACTTTATTTTGCAAACCACATGAATTTATCTCTGCACTCACAGTTAGTCTGAAGGAGTGAATGCCAACACTGTAAAAAGAGCTAAGTATCTAAAGAGTTAAATTTTTTAAAGAGATCATTTATTCTGCGGACAATAAATATTGAGATTGAATAGGTTATGAAGGTTCTTTTGTAGACTTAGAATTATGTAGCTTTATGGTTGCGAGCTCTGAAGTCATGTTGTACTGTAAGACAGATGAAAAAGACCCACAGTGATCACTCAGTGGTCTACCCATCATTTTAGCAGGATAAAGGACAATTGAAAGGCTGGGAAAGCAACACTAATTTAAATTAAGCGTGGCTTCAAAATTCAATTGCAATAAATAATGCAGACATGCTACATACTCATCTTTATTCCTTTTGAAAGCAACGGATGACCAATATTTATTTCTTTTTACATGTTTAATTATGAAGTCAAGAAAAAGAATGGGAAAAATGGTTGCTCTTTGACTTGAACTACTTAGTTGCAAAACAACTCATTTGTTCTGGATTTGCTCTCTGCTTCTATGTGTACACTGAATGCGTTAGCGAGGAGATACAACTTTACCTGCTGCACACCACATAACATCTGATAATTGACATTCTTCCTCATCTTTAAATTTGATCCTACCTCTATGATCGCAGAAAGGAGTTGCAAAGTTTACAGAAATAGAAGCCCTTAATTTCCAGTACCTGTAGGATAAGAGTTCTTTGACCCTTCTAAGTCATAGTAGCATCATTTTCCCCATCTGGCCACTATTACTAATGAAAAATAACCTTTCAAAGGCACATAAGGATTATTGCAGGACTCCTACATATCAGCTATGTGGCCAGTGGCCAGAAGGTCTCTGACATCCAGTAAAGTCCCAAACTAGCTAACATCCATTTTTCTTGTTATATAGCAAAGAGTGATACTGTGATTCAATCTGTGCAAAATGATTTTATGGCACAAGGTTATTTAAATAGAAATTGGTGGAATTCTCAGGGCTTACCTCAGTAGCAGGGGTCACTCCACAAGGTCTATGTGCTAGAAGATGGCAATCCATGTAGTTGGGACATTTTCATGATGATGTAACAGACAGTATCAGGTATCAGGCAGTGAAACTGAATAAAGCAAGAATTACTATAATCGAAAAATATTATTTTGCATATTAGCCAATTACAAAAATATTTAAATCTCATCACCTTCCAGAAGCTCTTATATACCTAGTTAATATTTATCTTCAGAATATTTAAGGGAGTATTTCAGATGACAGTGGATGTTAGAAGCAGAGCACAAACAAGCCCAGTGGGACCTCTGAATACAGCAATTAGAAGCTGTCAGATTGATTATGGAAAGTTCAGGGAGGGATTTAATTTCACAGATGTAAGTTTTTTCTTTCTTTGTTCCCGATAACCAAGCTATGGGGCGAGGAGCTCATGGGGCTCTGGCTCTACAGAAGACAGATAACTGGGGGGTGTTTACACACACTAACTCACCCTTGCATAAAGGGCACAATCAGTTCCCTCTTGTTTACTCTTCTTCTGCTGTCTCTTACCAATATGCTACTAAACAGCTCCAACTCTTCAGCAGTAGATGTGGCAGCAGCACTCCCAAGAGGTCTTTGATTAAGGCACTTATGCATATAGCAGAAAAAAAGCTCTCCTATGCTCCTTCAGCTAAAAAAATTTGAACCTATGTTTTCTACTTTCCTGAAGAGTTACCAACTACCAGGGTAGAGTGAATTCCTGGAGCAGAGGAGGCTTGTCTCACTGTCATCCCATTAAACTAGTCCTTTAAGTATTTTACAAGTATTAAAAAATTAAAGCACTTGGTTGCCATTGCTTTGGAAAGCAATCAGAAAAGGCATGAACTTCTTAAATTTTTCCTTGTGGTTTCATTAAACTACAAAGCTGGGAATAATTACTAATAAAGCTCCAAAGCTAATCTCTTATGGTCACAGTCCATTTCAGTAAACACTTTTTTTTCTTAGATCATCCATCTATTTCAGAGACAACTACAGCTTTTTCTGTACTCTCCTCAGCACAAAACCTTTAGATTGTATAGTTTAGATCATAGAATCATAGAATGATTTGGGTTGGAAGGGCCCTGGAAGTTCATCTGTTTCCACCCCCCCTGCCATAAGCAGGGACTTCTTCCACTAGACCAGGTTGCTCAGAGCTCCATCCAACCTGGCCTTGAACACTTCCAGGCAACTTGAACGCTGTTCAGGCAACTCTTAACATAGTGTTATATAGAGTGAGCTTTCGTAGAGGAGCTAACATCTAATATTTTTTGTTAATTGTCTTTTTAGCTGTCCTCTGGGCTAATCATTGAATTTTCTGATAATGGCACGGATGAGACTGGTTCAGGTGACTATGGAGACTACGGAGAGCCATGCTTTCAGCATGAGAATGCTGATTTCAACCGGATCTTCTTGCCAACAATCTACTCCATCATCTTCCTAACAGGAATAATCGGCAATGGATTGGTTATTATTGTTATGGGCTACCAGAAGAAACAAAGAAGCATGACTGATAAATACAGGCTGCACCTCTCTGTGGCTGATCTCCTTTTCGTCATCACCTTGCCATTCTGGTCTGTGGATGCGGCCATAAGCTGGTACTTTGGGAATTTTCTGTGTAAGGCAGTTCATGTCATTTACACAGTCAACCTCTATAGCAGTGTCTTGATTTTGGCCTTTATAAGTTTAGATCGTTACCTGGCGATAGTCCATGCCACCAACAGCCAGCGACCACGAAAGCTGCTGGCTGAGAAGGTGGTGTATGTAGGCGTATGGCTACCAGCTGTGCTTTTGACAGTGCCTGATATAATTTTTGCCAGTACTAGTGAAGTAGAAGGAAAGTACCTATGTGATCGCATATACCCTCATGAGAACTGGATGATTTCTTTCAGATTTCAGCATATCTTGGTAGGCCTTATCTTGCCTGGTCTAATAATCCTGACGTGCTACTGTATTATAATATCTAAGCTGTCACATTCAAAAGGCCACCAGAAGCGCAAAGCCTTGAAGACAACGGTTATCCTCATCCTCGCCTTCTTTGCCTGCTGGCTGCCATATTATATCGGCATCGGCATCGACACATTCATCTTGCTAGGAGTCATCAGACATGGTTGCAGCTTGGAGACGATAGTGCATAAATGGATCTCCATTACTGAAGCCCTGGCATTCTTCCACTGTTGCCTGAATCCAATTCTGTATGCCTTCCTGGGTGCCAAATTCAAAACATCAGCACAAAATGCCTTGACATCAGTTAGCAGAGGATCAAGCCTCAAGATTCTTTCAAAAGGCAAACGTGGGGGACATTCATCTGTTTCTACAGAGTCCGAGTCTTCAAGTTTCCATTCCAGCTAACGCTGCTCCTTGCCATCATTTTATAAATAGACACTTTAAAGTTGCGCAAGACTTCAGAAAAACAAGACTGACCATAATGTACAGATTTATTTACAGTTGGAATTTTATATTGTTTCTTTTAGTCTCTGTGAAGTTTAATTCACTTATTTATATAAGAAAAACTTTCGTATTGATGACAAACTGTCTAGGCAGGTCCTGTGGACAAGTGGTTAGTTCACAAAAGTTTTAGTGCTTGTCTGTATGTATAGGTATGTGAACTAAACACTTCTGGATTGTAGCAAAGTGACTGTTAAAAGTTTAGAAAATATTGCTCTGTTGTTTATATGTAAATATTTTCAGTGTTGCTGTTAAATTCTTAAAAATTTGGCTGGAGATTTTTACCTTACTACAAGATATTTGGTTTACAATAGCTTAACTCTGCTGTAGAAATGGCACTTATAACCAAAGCCTCCTCTGTTACATGTTAGGGGCTTTTTTCCCCATTCTCAGTAATTGATGGTTTGCAAAATTTTCTGTTCAAGGTAAATAAAAGTATGTGACAAAAAGTTATTTTGAGTGGTATTTTTATTTCTGGTTAAATGTTTTTCTCAATGGTTTTATTTACTATTTTCAATGCACAATAATTTCTTTCAAAATTGCATGGCTCTTGTATGAAGAGCAGGAAAAGGAATTTCAGTACATATTGATTATTCAGTTGACACCTATGAGTTCTAAGTAATTTGGCTTTTTCACCACAATACATTTACTCCAGTTAACATTATCTTTAGAATGACTTAAATTATCACTTTAAACAAATAACTTTGAGGGCAAAATCTCTACAAATGAAAACCAATCTATTTAAGCAATTGCTGAAGTTCACAGCCTCTTAGCAGTCAAACAAACAGATTACCACATGTGACTAACCTTTATGTCATGCATATGAAGTCAACCCTACATTTCTTCTGCCTTTTGCTGTTCTTCTAAATTTAGTTTCGTGTATTAATAGTAATCAAAAGTAGTTGAATCAAAGCCATTTTGCTATTTGACATTGCATTTGGACTAGAAATAAAGTTACTCATGTATCATCTGTGGAGCTTCCCCTATCCTGTCTACATCCAGATTTTCTTAATATAACACCATATAATCTTAACATCCTTTTTAAAAATCCAGAATGTGTACCAGTTCTTCTTAAAAATGTTTTTTAGTAGGAATCAGCCAGACTACAGAACTTCCAGTAACTACTGTTGAAATCTTATTTGTCTGTTTTCACGTTAGTAGAGTGCATTCAAAAGTAATGAATACCCAAGAGGGACAGAGGCATTGAGAATATTTGTACATTCCTACATTAAAAAAACACAAACACAACTGTTACTGATCTATAAATAATTAAAAGCTTGGAAGTCAAAAAAGCAAAAAAAATAAACAATGCCTACTAGTCACACAAACTGAAGCAACATGGATATTGCAATGATAGTACACAGAAAGAATGCGTTTTCACCAGCACAGCACCCTAGTGATTTTGCGGAGCAGGTACCACTATGCTAAACCATACATTATATTGCATGTTTTATTTTAGATACTCTCATAAATACAAGACCTTTCTGTTTTCAACTTCCCTCCTCTCCAATCAACCTTGGCTGCATCGTGCACAGTTTTTCCCTTGCAATGATGATAGTAGTCATCTGATTCTATGTTGAGCTGATTCAGTTTGCTGAACCAGCACAAAACTAAGTCGACAGAAAAAAAAAAGTTTTCCAGCAATTTAGTGAACTGAATGAGCTCAATGAGGAATCCAACAAGCACTACAGAAGTGCAAGACCCTGTAACCTGGAGCCAGGCACAAGGAGAGAAAAGTGAGATAAAAGGAAGAGGAAGCAGGTCCCCCTTTTTAGCAACGAAACTTTTGGATCAGTTAACTCTAATGTATATCTTCACTCAAAATAACAACAGAAAAGATGCATTCTCAAGAAACAAAAGGTCTCCCTTTCATCAAGTTGTTCCTCGTTAACAGAGTTGAGAAATGAGGAGAATGTGGTATAGGAGCAGAACTTCTTAAATGGTTTATTTTTGTTGTTTATTTGTGTGTTTTCTTAATTTAGTGAGGGTTTCCCCGTGAAGAATTAGTTGTTCTAAATTATTCTTATTTTCACCCCAGCCCAATCAATCAATGTGATTTAATTGCACTTATAAAATACTTACTGGCTATCAACACACTGCTGCTTATTGGCTGAGGAAATGTTTAGAGCCCTCTACCATTAACTTTGATTATTCCCATTATACTTCAGTCAGCTAACTGTTACCTCAAGCAGAGAGTTAGCAGGAAAGAGGGTGCAAGACAGATAGTCCACGATACTGCCGAAGACCACTAAAAGGACACTAAACGAAAACCAGAAAGCATTTGTGTAGAAAATAAATTAGCAAAATGAAAACATAACTCATGCCTCAGAGGGATGAGACCTACATTAGTTTTATGAAACTGCCACTGTTTTCAGTAGAATTAGTGAAACTATGGACAGAACGTCTTGAAAAGGAGTTGCAAGATCATGGGGTTTTGCTCTAGCATGGCAAAGGAGTCAAACCCCACACGTTTTTATTTTTAAATAACTTCATATGTCTATAAATATGAACATAACATGTATTTGTACTGTTTACAGAGCAAATATTTGCAGATTGAATTAAGTTGTCATGAGGAAACAGAGTAAGAAATTATGAATCGAGTTCTGTCCTTTCACCTCTGTGTAAGTCAGAGCAGATCAGGCAAACTTCTCTCAAAGCCACAAAGCTATTCCAAATACACCATGCTGTTAAAAAAATTGAATTTATTCCCTTTTAAAACAAAATCACCTTTAAGATGATTTTTGTGGAGGCTGGGACTTTTTTACATCTTTGTGAATCAAATGTAGTCCCAGTAAATGTATTTCTCAAAGTGTAAATTCAGTAACACAGGTGAATAGACCTAATTTTGTAATCTATACATTGGACAATGCCACATACATCAAGAACTTTCCAAAGTTTTCAAAGAGACTTTCTGAGTCTTTTTCCAAATTATTCCCCTCTGGTATACAGAATAATCATAATTACATTCTTCAAGACATACACAATGCATAGTATCAGCGTTTTCTTGATGTCATAAAATAATAGCTGTGCCCAAGTAATTTTAAGTATGCAACTCAAGACACAGAACAGAAAACAAATGTGAGTACCGGTCAGTATTGGTTATGAACCAGTCAAAAATGTTACGTGGTAATTTAAAAGATTTATAATGTATTTAGGACGACATTAAATACATTAAATAATGTATTTACAAAGATTCTTTCCACAGAATTCAGGCACTGAGTATTTTGCCGTGGTTGTTACAATGTGCTAACAGCAATGCTGGACTAAAACACGGATATTCACCTAATACTATAATGCACACATTTTGAGTGCTTGAGATTAGCCAGAAATCCTTTGGATCATGCAAGGCTAAACCAAGAACAGAACATGTACATGAACTTACATTTGCTTCCTCTGAAAGGCCATTTGGAAGTAAAGTTAGAATACTTAAAGCAGTGGGATAAAATTACACTATAATCCATTATTGTATGGTATATTTTTACTCTGTCTAATCAGGCTGTACAGAGTCCACATTAGAGGAGTATGCGAAAAGAGGAGTGGTGGTAGCGAGGGTATCAGAGCTAATGTATGCAGGCTATAGAAGGCAGTGAGTAAGGTGGAGTTTTTTGTTTTTTCTTGGCTAGTCTTATGACACAATCAGGGGGTTCAACTTCTATGCATATACATAAATCAAAACAAAATAACCATGAAAATAAAAAGGAAGTAGCAGTAATAATATGGAGCCATTCATACAAGTGAATGGTTTATCTTACGATGGTTGAGCTCTAGTTGGACAATGTACAAAGTGACCACCTCTAGATGTTTGGTTGAAAAGGCCATTTTTTATATTGTTTGGGAAAGGAAACAGCATGACGAGGAAGTACTTCCTTGATCCAGGCATGCCTCCAAAATCCCCTAACAATGGAGTATTCTCATATTCTCATAGTGCTGAAACTTAGGAAACACTTAAGCAGATAGGGCACCAGAGTTTTTGCTCAAAGGATGCCACTCCCTCACTTTATGTTTTGAAAGAGCTATACAGACTCGTTTTCACAGCCATAAATCACGTGTCAATTGAAACTACATGAGCACTGGGATTATTTCTTGTAAAGAAGGCACAAATTTCTTACAATCTTTTCTCTTTAGGCAACAAATTTTCTGTCACTCTTTTAATTTTCTCTGAAAATCTTTAACAGGATGAAGTTCAAAGATCGTTTGTTTTAACATCAACTCTGTCACTATCTTCCCGCCATTCTAGTTCTAACAGGGCATACAATAAAACAATGCTATGCTTATTGTTTCTGAAAACATATTTTAAGAGCAGTTGATTATAAGCATATTTTGTGTTTATTTATATATATATTTTTAACATAAATATATCTACACACATATAATGGTGTAGATGATAAGCGCCATTTTCAATTATTGATACAAGTGATCCAGGCTCCAGGACAGCTACTACTGACTTCAGAGGAGCCAGGATTCATTACAAATGTAGTAGGTATTGACTAAAATCACTGTTTTCTTAAAAGGACAGGTGGCCCCATTGACAAACTCCCACTGAATTCAGAGACAGCAGGGTACCTAAAGAATTATGCTCCCTAGAGTGTATAACCTTCTAGCCCAAATCTATTACAAATGAAGATTAAAAGTTCCTCTAATTTCAGCTGCAGTCAGAGATCTAGAAGAAATTAAATCTTTCAGTATGGAGCAGGTGGAATTGTTCTGCTGAACACAGCAGAAAAAAATTTTCAGCAAAATTATTTTGTCTTACTGAAGGCATGCAAGGTTTGCATACCCAGCTAACAGCTGTCAGACAGTAATTTGTCTTCAGTGGCACAGTGTTTGAAAGAAACAGGTCAACATTTTAAATATCCTTATCTTTCGGAATTCACATCAAGAACAGTTTCTCGCCACACAAACATGTCAAACTAAGAAATTATGAGGGATTTTTTGAAGTGTTACATTGTGAAGAGTTTTTTGGCTTCTGTTTTGGTTTGGTTTTGGTTTGGGGTTTTTTGTTGTTGACGCTGCCTTTTGTTTCTACTGTCCTCCTCTCAGATCTTCTATTCTACTTGACTTTTCCTTTGAAAACATGTCTTTACAGAATCTTTGATGACTCTGTTCTGTTAAGACTACACACAATATCCTGGACAAGTAAGAAAAAAAGAGACGTTCAAAGAAAAAATACAGCCTTCACAACAGGTTCTATGTGTTCTGTGCATTTCACTTCCAACATCTGCTTTTCTTTAGCCAAAAGATAAATTATTTCTATACCGTACGAAAAGCTTAAACTCAAAGGTTGGTTTTATTCTCAAGTTTCTCAAAGTGCAATCACAGCACACATTTGTTTACTTTCTTGGTTTTTTCCTATTCAACACTCCATAGTCAGGCAGGTCTCCCAAAAAGGGGTCTGGATAAGAAAGGCCGAGGGGCCCCTTACCTGCCTGTGTCACCACTGATGCCAACGTAGCTACGAGAACACGGGCTCTCCATAAATTTGCCCTCACTACTGATGCACTCTTCAAGGCTACAGTAAGACTGGGCAGTAACAGTTATCACTGGTAATACTCCCAATGTATCACCTTGCCAAATGTAAGCACGACACTCCTCAACAGACATAATACAAAATAAACCTGAAAATATCAAATAGAATGTCTTTCCTTAACTCTCCTTTCACAACTATTCAACCTTTATTGGACATTCCACTTGTCGCCTTTCTTATGGTTACTCCTTTTCAATACTGACCCCTCTTTGGCTAATATTTGCTTTCTTTTCCTTGGGGAAAATATGTAATATTTAAAATATCTTTAAAAACATTCATTCTGCCAAGTCTGTCTACATGCGTTCACCAAAGAGAGAAATGTTGGTGTGCTTGATAATAGAAAATTAAACTGGGACCTCAGTTTTCACAGATCAACTCTGTCTCTAAAATCTGTGGAAAGTAAGAGAAGAATTCTGGTTTTTTATAGACATGTTTTAATGTGACAGCAATAGATGTGTCTTGTCAATTGTACATTTGTTGCAAGCCTGACATCTATTATTCCTGCTCTTTTGGGGGAGGAATTACATCTCTTATAGAAGTTTTAAGTGCACTACTGGAACTCAGTACAGGAATGCATTGGTAAGAGAAGCTAGAGTCTCAAACACAAATAAAAAGGAAGAAGGGATTACTGTACAAGGGCATGGTTTCATGTTAGATTTAACTTAACAGCGAAGTAGATTTAATGAGTTCCTGCCCTCCCTTACCCCTTAGTATTTACTACCTTCCTTTCCATGGCCTTTCAGGTCATGCCTCCCACCTTCGTTTGCTTGCTCTCTTTCTCCCAACCCCGTTGTGGTGATTCTTCAGCAGCGCTATCCTGCATGGAACTGGGCACTAATAATGCACTGACACAAGGCAACTGAGCTGATCTACTAATCAGCAGGACCTAAAAGTATAGTCTTACACCTCACAGCCTCCTTCCTTCTCTCCTTTACTCTTAACTATGCATATCCCTCAACCTCTGCTGCTCATGTGACTCCCTGGCAAGCCAGTTCAGCTCTTGAAGATTGTAGTTTCACAGGAATTTGAAGCAATCTAACTTCCTCTGCTGGGAAGATCTTCAGTCTTCCTCCCTCCCTTCTTCCCTCTTCTAATCCTCTCATTTGATATCTTCAATACTCTCCGATTCTTAGTCCCGTGGACCTGTCTCCTGCTGTGCATTATCTATTGAATCAGTCACACTTTCTTTTGAACAGCCTTAATTGACTAAATAGATAGACAGGATCTATTTTTTTCTGATTTATTTTATACCATTTTAATGAAGCTAGTCAATTCAGAAAGAGGGCTGACTACATCCAAGATAAAAAAATAAAGCAGTCAGGCACGTGTCTCAGTAAAGAAAGAAAAGTTGTAACATAGACTTTTTTGCATTTGCAGCAGCAATGAGCTCTTAATATAACTCCCTGTATTTGTGAAGCCCACCAGCCTCAGAAAATGAACCAACAAAATAAAGTGAGGAGATCTCAGCCAGCATAATGAACTGAATTGTCTCACTAAGAAGTCAAAAACTGGAGCAATTCCAAGAGTGAGGGTGGAATCATGCACCTGGGAACTGCGAAGGGAGAAAAGAAGTGGGACCCTGTCTTTGGGGAGCAGCAAGGTGTTAGGCCAGTTTAGCTATCTTGTCAAAACTTCCTTAAGTAAACAGCCAAACTATTAAACAAACATAAACCAGTTCTCAGGTAGAGGGTAAGAGGCTGAAAAGGTATGGGATAATAAATGCCCCTCTTTAAGGGAAGTGAGTCCTGCTTCCTCCATAACCAAAATACAATTACCTGTTGACTATATGAGCACAGTCCCTCAGAGAACTTTTCCCTGGAACAAGGCTCAAGAAAGAGGTCTCAAATAGCTGTATTTTGAACTAGAGAGACCTGTAATAATGTGGTTAGTCATGTTCTTGACTGTAACGTATACTGCTCACCAGATTTCAAGTAGCTATTTGTTAAGACACACTGTAACTCCACATTCATATATATAGTCCACAGGACTTTTTGAACATCATGGATGTTTGTATGATTTTTAAAAGCAGAATCCTTGAAAAGTACAGAGCAGGTTTTCTCCTATTTAACAATCACTAAAAGAATGAAAAGCACTTAGTTTAAGTACTATGCTGTGACTCCTTATAATTAACTTATCAATTAAGGAAAGAAGAAATTGCCTTTTGGTATGAAATCTGCTTAGGAAAAAACATGAGATCCCTGCCACAGTCTAACCATACTTCAGCTCAGAGAATGAACAGCCAACAGAGCCACAAATCCTTGAATCTACCCACTCTCACTTCTTACTACAAGCTCATATGGAGGGAGTATTAAGAAACTTGGCCCCCTCATCAAACACTTTGTGGGGACTCTATAATAAAAACCGTGACAGATGAAGGATACAAGATCCTTTGTCTGTGATATTTAAGAACCGCTCTGCTACCCAGGTGTTTGAAAGAGATCCTGTTCATTCATTCACCAGTTTCAGTAACAACTAAAAATCAGAACAAAGATTTTTGTATCTCTTTAGAACACTTTCAGTTTCTAAAGGTAATCCATTTTAAATTCCCCTGTTCTTAGTACCACGGGCTTTACTCTACATGTACTCTTTCAGTGGCTGGCCAAACTGCGGGCCATTATGCCCCCTCTAAGCCATGCCCTGCAAAGAAAATGAAGGTCCATCTACCTGAACTGGAACACGATATTGAATTGCTGAGGTTACACTGACTGAGCTGCCAGTGGTGCTGTTTGGTGATATAAGCCGAGTTCAGAAATCAATGTAGCCAGAGAAGCAGCTGTGATTACCTGTCCCTTTATCCATCCTGACTGTCCTGACCACTGGGCTACAGAATTAGTCTCTCTCTGACTCAGTGAATATTTATTTATGCAAAGTTAAACATTTTCAAAAGGACTCACAAAACAAAAGCACCCCACCAAATACAATACCATGGCGATTAAGCACCCTCCCAGGAGAGACTGCGCTCTCTTAGACTGCAAGGAAACCCGAGCTTTTGCACCGCTGTCCCTTGACAAGGAACATTGTTCTTGCAAAAGGGTTCCTCCTCCTGCTCTTCGATGTTTTGTATAGGATTAAGTGTGCATTTAAAAAAGCACCTATAGGAGTAAGCGCTGTCCTTTGAAAAAAGCTGAGAAGTGCTTTGTTTATGGCTCTGCTGGGAGTTAGGCAGACCATACTTCGTCATTTGGCACTATCAAGTCTGAAATGGTTCTATACATTAGCAGCAGTAGATATTTAGGTACTTAGATCTGCTAGAAATCAACAAAAGCTTTTTAAGATTTATGTTTAGATTTAAGTGTCCGTATCTTTTGTAAAAATGTAAATTTATCTTGTAAATCTAGCTGTCGGTAAGTGGAGTCTGTAACACTGCAGAACTGTCCGACATTAACAAAATAGAGCTGTAGACAATATTCATACACCAATAATTCAAGCTCTACACCAGAAATAATACAGCTACAACATATTTTCCTCCCTACTCTTTTCACAAACTCTGTAAGCAAATGGACAGCACATCCTAACAAACTCTTCAGCCACTGAGGTACACTTAATCCTGAATCAGCAAAACCTGATAATAACTTTCAGATGCTTGAAATGGAATTATTTTCTGATGACTGGACGTAATCTAACCAAAGGTCAGTAAAAATAAAAAATGCTGTCAGCTCAGGACTTAATGATATATTCTTACCTCCATAGGCCTATAATTTCTTTAAATACCTAAGATGTCATGTCAATCCTAATGTCTCCCAGTTCCATGAATGCAACCATAAGCCCCTTTTAAATCAGATTACAAATGATTATTATAACTCTAAATCAAGGGAAAGACCCACCATTTTCTCTAATTGGAAAGACTAATTTAATTATAATTATTTTCTTTGCAGATGCTTTGTATTTGTTCCATTACATTACAGTAGATAGTCAGGGTTTATGGAAAAGAAACAGTTAATTGTGTACGACTTGGAAAGGATGAGAAATTCGTTCACATCTGCTGGTAGCCACACTTCAGCCACACTTCTATTGTTTTTGAACTGCAGGTATCTTCATACACAGTACATGATGGTTTCACTTCTAAGTTAAAGTGGCTGAGAACACCACGTAACTGGATAGCTTCTGTTGTTCTAACATTTTTTGAAGATTTTCTTCTGTACAAAATAGGCAATTGATAAAACCATCAGAATTAAAAAGTTCATAATTCAAGATTTACAAGTCAGTGAGCACAAAGTGGAAAACGGTTAATTTATTCAATATCCCAGTGTGATTTTGCACTGAATTAATATGAATTGACATAGCGTCCAAAGTAAATCTTCAACAAACTCACCTTGCCTTATTAAAATCATTGTTGTATCTAAATTATTTTTGTTTGTCAAAAATAAGCAGCTACCCAAATATTAAACAGGCCAAATCTATATTCTGCGTAGCTGTGCTAAATCCAATGTTTAATTATTTATTAGATATCAAATGTATAACATCTGTGTAAGAAGGTTGACATATGTTAGGACCTTTGACTTGGATATACAAACCCTGTCTGCTGAGTTAGGAACGTCTCTATAAATTAATTAGATAAACATGAATATAGCATGTATATTCTTCTAAGTCTTTGCTTCTCTAGAGAGGAGGATAATGCTTGTACAAATAACACAAAACTGACTGTATGAATGGATCCCTTTTGTCTTTGAATTAACAAGGTTACACTTTATGCCTTCTTAACTTTTTACCAGATGGCTTTCACAGTTTAAAGATTTCATAGTCTAAAGGTTAATTTCCTTTTCTCTTAAGCTGTTTCTGAGACTGTCAATATTACAGAAAATTACACCTGTACAGCTACCTAGATTTTGTTTTATTGGTATAAATTTTGTATGCAAGGTCTCAAGTAGGAACATTCTTCTGGAAAGATATAGTTTGTCGTCTTCATTCATGCACGCAAGCACACAGGCATACACACACAAATCCAGCTGATTGTACTTTGGGTCGTAATCATATATTTTGATAGGAAAACTTCAATTTCATTTATCTCCTTGTATATGCTTTTGAGTTGGAACCCTTCTAAAACTTTCTTCTCCAGCTGCTTGTCACTCCACTACATCATGATAAAAAATC
>Ga0181612_177996_pt1 | contig 15533 bp, 9 predicted proteins | sample HoacroProtozoa21_FD_119630 | JGI IMG/M metagenome (GOLD analysis project Ga0181612, IMG submission 119630) | Hoatzin crop microbial communities from Cojedes, Venezuel. Combined Assembly of Gp0051906, Gp0051904, Gp0051908 | reverse complement strand
TACCGAGTGGTAGTCTCAAACACGCTGCTCTATGCACCCATACACAACTGGGGCGGAATGGTCAGACCAAACGTAACACCGAAGATGCGGAAGTTCGCGATATGTACAACAAGTGGGCGTGCCAAACGTTTGGCACGCCCCCTTGTCTTATTGATTTGATTGGATTTCTACTTCACCATTACTTTGCGGTGGTTGATGATGTAGATGCCTTTGGGCAGGGAGATGGTGGCGGTGCCGTCGATTGTGCCGCTGTAGAGGGTGGAGCCTTGCAGGGTGTGGATGCTGACGGGCAGTGGGGCGTCGGTGGAGAGACGCACGCCGCCATCGGAGAGCTGGATGCGGAGTGCCGACGAGGGAGCGTTCAGCTCGGCAATGCCGCTGGGTGCTATGGGCTGCAGCTCCTTGTAGTCGGTGGTGGTGAGGCCGAGCGACTGGATGGTGAGGCACTGCTTTCCGCTCATGTTGACCACGAAACCGAGCGACACTTTGGTCTCTTCGGTAAGGATGAAGGATACCGACTTGCTGAGGAGCGACGAGTAGGTCAGTGCTTCTTTGGCGAGGTTCTCAGTGTCGGGCAGTCCTGAGCCCTTTGCCACTACCATGTAGCAGCCGCTGGTCTGGAACTCCTTGCTGTTGGTCACGCTGAAGGTGTAGGAACCTGCGGGGAGCGTGATTACTTGGTAGGCTTTGTGGTCGGTCAGCTTGTTGGCAAAGGTGTTCCAGCCGGTGGTGCAGGTCAGATGGTTTTCTTTCTGCTGGTCCACGTGGAAGCCGGTGGTCGTGGCTTTGTCTTCCTCATATACGCTGTTTTCGATAATCCACGGCGAGTCGGTGGTGCCGGTCTTAAGTTCGTGGAATCGTCCTGTTCCGCTCACGTAGTTGGATGTGTATTTGAAGGGTGCTGAGTAGTTCTTCAGATACTTGGATGTTACGTTAGTGGCGGTGCTTTCGAAATTGAGGTGGAATATTCCGAGTGAAGTGGTCCATGCGTCGCCGTCGGGTCCGAAGCCTGTGCGTACGCCGACGTATCCGTTTGATGTGGCGTCTTCCACGTTGCCGCTTGATTGGTTGAACTGGCAGTATAGCACGAGTTTGTCGGCCTGCATTGCTGAGTCAACATTGGCGATGGGTTGGTTGCAGTAGCTGCGGATTTGTGTCTGGGTGAGGGCTTTGTTCCACACTTTCAGCTCGTCGATGATGGCGTTCATTGGTGCGCCTGGCGCTCCGATGCGGAAGGTGCTGAGGGCAGGAATGGAAGAGGCGGTGATGTTTGACGTTGAGTTCATTTTCACTCCGTCGCGATAGAATGTGGCGGTCTTGCTTTTGAGAGTTACGGCATAGTGGTGCCACTCTTGGTCGATTACGAATCCGTCGCTTGTGTAAGCCTCTTGTCCGCGCACCCAGATGCTCATCACTCCCTTGCTCGACACTTGCAGGGCGAATGTCGATGTGGTGTCGCCGATTTGGCAACATGGGTCGGTGAGCGATGATGGCATGAGCCAGAAGTCGATGGTGAGGGCGTTGCAGTTTTTCGAGAATATGTCGATGTCGGAGAATGTTGCCATGCCTACGTTGCTGGTGGAGCCGCCGCTGTCGTTGGAGCCGCTGAAGCTGAGGCCTGTCTCGCCGTCGGCGTTGCACACGGTGAGCGCTTTCGATTTGCTTGTGGCGTCGCTTCCCACTTCGTTGGCTGCGGTGAGTTGTACGGAGTAGATGCCGGGCATTTCGGGCGAGATGAGCGATGCCTGGGCTTTCAGTCCCATTGTGATGTTGCTGTTGGTGATGAGCCATTGCCACGATGTAGGCGAGTATTTCGTCTTGTCAACGAGTGTTGCGGTGTCGCCCTTGATGATGATGTTTGGCTCTACGGCGAAGTCAACTACTGGTGCGCTTTTGGCTACGGTGAGCGTCTTTTCGGCCGTCGATGTGCCTTTGGCGTTGGTGGCAGTCAGTTGGATGGTGTAGGTGCCTTCTTGGTCGAACACGGCAGAGTGGTTGGTTCCGTTGACGGTCTGTCCGTTGAATGTCCACTTGTATGTGCAGTTTTCGCCTGTCGATGTGTTCACAAAGCTCACTCGGTCGCCGGCGTTGGCCGTCTCGGTTGAGAGGTTGAAGCTGGCAACGGGTGTTGAGAGTTCTTTTATAGTTACGGTGCGTGTGGTGTCTGCGGTGTTGCCGTTGGCATCGGTTACGGTGAGCGTCAGGTTGTAGGTTCCGGCTGCTGGGAAGACGATGTCTGGATTGGCCACGCTGAGGCCATTGACTCCTGCGGCAGCGCAGTTCCAGGAGTATTTCACCACGTTGGGGCTGCTCACATTGGTGAACGCTACGGCTGTGCCGGGATAGAGATTGCTCGTCGAGAAGCTGAAGGCAGCCTTCAGGCCGTCGTATTGGCTAAGCACGCTGTTGTCGGTATCGATTGTTGCTCCGTCAAGCAGTGTGGCGTGGTTGCCTCGTGCGCAGTCGCGCAGACGTCCGTCGGAGGTGAGGTCCATGCGATAGTAGGCCAGCAGATTGCGCTCGTTGGCTGGATTGGCAATCTCGTAGCTGCGGCAGTTGCGAATCTGCGCTTGTGTGCGTGCCTCTTTCCAGATGCGCACCTCGTCGATTTGTCCGCAGATGCCGTTGGTGTTGTTTCCGAAGAGCAAGTCGCCAAACCCGCCCAATCCGTTGAAGCCGGTGGGGTAGGTGCCGTCGCCCGTTGAGCCGTTGTAGGTGGCCAGCTTGGCCGCGTTTTTGTAGAGCGTTATTTGGTTGCCGTCGAACACTGCTGCGATGTGGGTCCATGTGTCGGTGGCAATTTTGTTGCCGTCGCTTTGGCATTGCTCGTCTTTCGACCATCCTGCCATGATTTGCTTTGAGCTGTTGGTATAGATTCTCAGCGAGCCCCATCCAGGACCAATCTGGTTGATGTCGGAGTTGAGTTTTGAGTATTTCACCCAGAACTCAATCGTTGCGGTTGGATAGGTGTCGTCGAACAGTCCTGGCACGCGGAAGCCAGAATTGTCGAGCGTCAGCACCTTGCCCTGATTGAGGTTGTCGGCGTTGGTCTGTCTTACGCTGTTCGACTTTTCCGAGACGTATTCGCTGCCGCCCACGTCATAGACCGCTGCCACCGAGAAGGCTGCCTCGTCGTCGCTGGGCAGTGTGGTGGAAAGCTGGTTGGTGCTTGTGGTGGTGTAGATTTCCTCGTTCTTATATATTATATAATGTAGGATGTTATACGATGATGCTTCTGGGGCATCCCATTTGGCGGTCAGTCCGTCGAGCGTGAGATTGCGCGGCGCGCCGAGCGTTTCGCCAGGCACCACCACCGAGATTATCGTCTTGCCGCCCTTGTTGGCTATCTCCACTCCGTCAGCATCGATGTCGAATGGTATTTCCAGTCCTTCAGGGTCGAACTGATAGTCGATTACCGAGCAGCTGTGAATCTTTCCCGTTCCCGATGCTCCGCTCTTGGTCTGAACCACGAAGAAATACTTGAGTGGCTGCGAGATGTCGTAACATTCGGTCAGGTCGGTAACGTCGTAGCCGAACTCCATTGGTTCGTAGTGCATTCCGTCGGTCCATCGTCCGAGCATCGGTGTTTCGGCATCCACTCCGTCGCCGTCGGCATCGCCGGCATAGCGGAAGTGGTGCATCGGGATAATCTTGGCAGGCTGCTTGGCGTTGACGTTGGTCGATATGCCGGCTTGCAGCAGCAGTTCGCTTCGCTTCGAATATTCCATCGTAATCTTGAACGTGCGCTTGGGCGAATAGTGTTTGCGCACGTAATAGACCTCGCCCGAGAAGTAGCCGGTGGTGCCGGCTCCCGTAGGAGTGGCATATTTGTAGGGACAATAGATGAAACCCTTGTTGGCCCAGTTGCCCCACGAGTTGACTATTATCCATGCGCCCTTCTCGTCTTCGGCTTCGTCGCCATACACGCCGTCGCCGTTGAGGTCGAACTCTATGCGGTCGTCGTAGCCAACGACGGTGAGGGCGTGGTCAACGCTCTTGCCCCACGACTGCACATACTTCATTCCTGCAACGCCATTGGCCACGTTGTTCTCCGTAGAAGGAATCACGGCTTGAGTAACGGCCGAAGCCACTCCGATGCCTATCACTCCGCCTGTGGCAAACGTCTCGTCGCCGTTGTGGTTCCACAGCCAGTTTTTCCATGCCTCGCGGCCTTCCTCGCTCTGCACGCTTACGGGGAAATTGGCGTTGCGAGCGATACGGTTGTCCATAGCGTTGCGCCATTTGTCGTAACCTTGCATCCAGCCGTAGTCGTTGTTGCCCGACCACGTCTGAAAGCCGAAGAGCGTCGAGTAGGTCAGTCCGCCATAGTCAACGCGGTTGGGTATGCCGTTGGCCTTTGCCATGCCCTCCTTGCCAGAGGTCTGGTTGGTCAGAAGCCAAGTGAAGTGGGTGGGATATTGGTTCTCCTGAAGCGATGCGTCGGCGGCACGCCAAGCGTTGATCTCCTCAGAGAACATATATCCGATGCGCGATGCCGAGCCGCACGAGCCGCCGGCCTGACTGAACACGGCGGGGAAGTAGGGTGTGTCGGCATTGTTCCAGTGGTCGGGTCTGGCGGCTGCCACGCGACGCTTCCCTTTCATCACGGTCTTTCCCTTATATACCATCAGCGAGGCGTCGGGATTGAGGTTGTCGGGCTGATAGTCGGGATACTTCGTTCGGTCCACTGGCACATCTTGTGCCGTGGCTCCAAGAGCGATGACGAGCATCGAGAGCATCGTCAATCCTTTTTTCATGTAACTGTTATTCATCTCTTTTGGTTTTTTGGTTTTTTTCAAAAGCCGTTTTCTCGCCACGGCATAGTCCAAGCGAGCTTGGCTTATCGAAAAACGTTCTAATTTCAATTATTTTTCCTCTTCGGCACGGCCTTCAGCAGTCGCTCGGCCACAGTCTCGGCCATTCGGGCGCAACCCTTCTCGTTGGGGTGCACGCCGTCGCCCACGTAGAGCTTTTGCTCGGTGTCTTCGGCGAAGGGGGCGTATAGGTCGATGGTCTGCAAGTGGTTGCGCTTGGCTATACGGCGGATGGCGGGTATGATGTCGGTCGTGAGCAGCGAGTCTTCTATGCCGTAGCGGTTCTTCCAGGCTTTGATGGGAAGGGCGAGCCATACGCGCGGAGGGGTGGGCAGCGACCGTAGCGAGTCGAGCATCTCCTGATAGTCGCGCTCAAACTGCTCCACCACCACGTGGCCGTCGCGCGTCCAGTTGAGCGGGTTGGCGTCGTTGGTGCCAAGTTTTATCACAACAATGTTCGGGCGAAAGGCGAGGGCGTCGCGCCACGCCATCTCTTTCATATAGGGCTGCCGTCCCTGCCAGTTCATCGTCCGTGAACTTACGCCAAAGTTTTTCACCCAATAGGCGTCGCCCATCAGCTGTTGCAGTTGTGCTGGATAGCCGCGTGAGTCGTTCATGTCGATGCCGTGTCCGTCGGTGATGCTGTTGCCGATGCAGGCCACGCGCACTTGGTGGGCATTGTGCGACGGCAGTTGTCGGAGCCAAGCCGTCAGGTCGGCCTTCATCTGCTCGTGGTGGGCAAAGTCGGGGTTGAATCCGAATCCGTGTCCTCCCGACGGATATACGTGGAGGGCGCACTCGTTGCCCTGACGGCGCATGGCCGAGTAGTAGGCGATGGCGTTAGACACAGGTGGCACGGCGCGGTCATCGTTGGCCAGCAGGATGATGGCCGGCGGAGTGAGGTGGCGTCGCACTTGGTTCTCGTTGGAATAGAGCTTCACTGTGCGCTCGTCGCTCCGGCTGTCGCCGAGAAAGTTTATCACCGAGCCCTTGTGCGTCTGCCGCTCGTTCATCGTGATTACGGGGTAGAAGAGAATCTGGAAGTTCGGCCGCGCCTCAAATCGTGAGTGTGTGGCGATGGTCGATGCGAGATGTCCGCCGGCCGACGAGCCCATGATGCCCACGTCGTAGGGGTTCACTCCCCATGCCTCGGCCGAGTCTCTCACGGTGATTATCGCCTTTTCAGCATCGCTGATGGGCAGCGTGCGGTCGCCCTTCGGCATACGGTATTTCAGCACGAAGCAGGCCACGCCTTGATTGTTGAAGAATGGTGCCCAGTCGGTGCCTTCCTTTTGCATTGAGAGGTGCGAATAGCCTCCGCCAGGCAGCACCACCACGGCGCGTCCCGACGGAGGGTCGGGCAGAAAGGCCGTCAGCGTTGCCTCGCCGTCGGCAGTGAGGCTGATGGCAAACTGTCGGGCTTGTGCAGCACTCTGACATACTGCTGCAAGCGCTATGAGGATAGTCAGGTAAAGTTTCGTCATTAGTAGGCAGTTGATTGCTTTTTGCTGCAAAGATAGTAAATCTTTTCTTTATCAGAATAAAAATCTGTAAAAAATTGCGTTTCTATTCTTTGTCCTTCACAGAGAAGGCGAGGGCATAGACGCGCATTTGCTTCACCATTGCCAGCAGACCGTTGCTTCTGGTGGGCGAAAGATGCTCGCGCAGTCCGATGCGGTCGATGAAGTAGAGGTCGGCGTCGAGTATCTCCTGCGGAGTGTGGCCGCTCAGCACTCGTATGAGCAGGGCAATGATGCCCTTCACGATGAGGGCGTCGCTCTCGGCCGTGAAGTCTATCACTCCGTCGTGATAGTCGGCTTGCAGCCACACACGGCTTTGGCAACCGTCTATCAGGTTGTTCTCCGTCTTATATTTTTCGTCGAGCGGTGCCTGCTCGTTGCCCAGGTCGATGAGCAGCTGGTAGCGGTCCATCCAGTCTTGAAAGTCGCTGAACTCCTCGATTATCTCGTCTTGTGTTTCGTTGATTGTCATACTCTTTATCTTTTGTTTATTTTAAACAGCTTGTCGCTTGGGCGAATCTTGGCCGGCACAGGTATTGAGACGTTGGTGCCTTGCGGGGCTGTCTCCACCGGCTTCAGGTCTAGACGTATCTCCTTGCAGTCTATCCGCAGCGCCCCTGTGGTAGGGCCGGTTACGAGCAGCTGGTCGCCCACGCTGAATTCGGCTGCCTCCACCTTAAACTCGGCCACGCCCAGCTTGGAGAAGTATTTCACTCCGCGCCCCACATACTGCTTCTGCTCGGTGGCGTTTGAGCCGTAGTTGCTGTTCCATTCGCCGAGCGTCTGCCCTTGATAGTAGCCGTCCCAAAATCCGCGATTGAAGACGGTGGCGAGCTGCCGGTCCCACTCATCTTTTTTCTCTTCGGTGAAAGTGCCGTCGATGACGCTCGCGATGGCTTCGGAGTAGCATCTAACTACCGTAGATACGTATTCAGGCCCGCGTGCGCGCCCTTCTATCTTGAACACCCTTACTCCGGCATTCATCATGCGGTCGATGAAGCGCACGGTCTTCAGGTCTTTAGGGCTCATCAAATATTTGTTGTCCACCTCAATCTGCGTGCCAGTCTCGGCATCGGTCAGCAGATAGCTGCGCCGGCACAGCTGCATACACTCGCCTCGGTTGGCCGAGCGACGGGTGTTGTCGAGCGAGAGATAGCACTTGCCGCTGATGGCCATGCAGAGAGCTCCGTGGCAGAACATCTCTATGCGCACCAGCTCGCCTCGCGGACCGCGTATCTGCTGCTCCTCTATGGCGTGGTGGATGGTCTCCACCTGCTCCATGCGCAGCTCGCGCGCCAGCACTACCACGTCGGCAAACTGGGCGTAGAACTTCAGTGCCTCCACGTTTGAGATGTTCAGCTGGGTTGAGAGATGCACCTCCATGCCCACCTCGCGGCAGCGTTGCATCACCGCCACGTCGCTGGCTATCACCGCCGACACTCCTGCCTGGCGGGCCGCGCTGATGATATCGCGCATGAGTTGCATCTCCTCGTCATAGACGATGGTGTTCACCGTCAGATAGCTTTTTATTCCGAAGCGACGACATTCGGTGGCTATGTCGTGCAGGTCGTCGATGGAGAAGTGGTTGGCCGAGTGGGCGCGCATGTTCAGCTGCTCAATGCCGAAATATACTGAGTCGGCACCAGCGCGGATGGCTGCTGCCAGCGACTCGCGCGACCCCACAGGGGCCATGATTTCATATTCGTTTCTTGTCATTTCTGTTTTTTATTGTCAGACATAACTTAAAAAAAAGACCAGCAATGGCCTCCTCCTTGCTGGTGCGTGTGTGGAGAAAGTCTTGCCGGTCTTTGTGCCGTTATGTGCCTTGCCTGCTCATCGGTCTTTGTCGTCGCCGAAGCGCACAGGGTCGTTGTATTGCTCTTGCAGCTGCCGCAGCTGCTGTTTCAGCGTGTCGATGGTTGCCTTGTTGGCCGCGTCGCCATAGATGTTGTGCATCTCCGTCGGGTCGGCCTTCAGGTCGTAGAGTTCCCACTCGTCGATGTCGTTGTAGAAGTGGATAAGCTTCCAGCGGTCGGTGCGCACTCCGTAGTGGCGCTTCACCATGTGCTCGGCGGGATACTCATAGAAATGGTAGTAGAGGGCTTTGCGCCAATCCTTCGGATGCTCGCCCCTCAGCAGCGGCACGAGCGAGACGCCGTGAATGTCGTCGGGCACAGGCGCTCCGGCCATTTCGAGGAATGTAGGCGCATAGTCGATGTTTTGCACCATCTCGGCAATGTCGCCCTTTGCCTCGTAGCCCTTCGGCAGACGCATGATGAGCGGCGTGTGCATCGACTCCTCATACATGAATCGCTTGTCAAACCATCCGTGTTCGCCCATATAGAAGCCTTGGTCAGAGGTATATACCACGAGCGTGTTGTCGTCGAGGCCGGCCTCCTTCAGATAGTCGAGCACTCGCCCAACGTTGTCGTCGAGCGACTTCACCACCTTCATATAGTCGCGCATGTAGCGTGTGAACTTCCATTTTGCCAGCTCCTCGCCTTGCAGATTCTTCGAGTAGAAGTCGTCGATGATGGGCTGATAGAAAGCGTCGTATTTTGCTCGCTGTGCCGTGTCCATGCGGTCGATATAGCTCAGATAGCGGTCTTTCAGCCTCGACGTCTTGCCCGGCGCAAGCATCTTCAGGTCGTATATCAGGTCCATGTCCTTCACGATGCTCATCTCCTGCGCCGCTGCCGCCGGCCGTCCCTCGTAGTTGTCGAAGAAGTTGTCGGGCAGGTCAAACTCCTTGTCCTCGTAGAGCGCGAGGTTGCAGGTGTCGGCCAGCCAGTTGCGGTGAATGGCCTTATGATGAATCAGTATGCAGAAAGGCTTGCTCTTGTCGCGCTGGTTGTCCATCCAGTCGATGGCATAGTCGGTGATGAGATTGGTCAGATAGCCATGCTTCTGCACCGTCGAGCCGTCCATCTGAATGAAGTCGGGATTGTAATAGTCGCCCTGTCCAGGCACAATCTCCCAATGGTCGAAGCCGGTGGGCAGACTCTCCAGATGCCACTTTCCGATGAGGCACGTCTGATAGCCAGCCTTTTGCAGCAACTTCGGAAAGGTCTGCTGCGTGGAGTCGAAGCGGCAGGTGGAGTTGTCGTAGAATTTGTTTTCGCAGCTGTGCTTGCCCGTAATCATGCAGGCCCTTGAAGGACCTGAGAGCGAGTTGGCCACAAAACTATTGGTAAACCTCACCCCGTCGGCAGCGATGCGGTCGAGGTTGGGCGTCTCCATATAGCGCGTGTCGTAGCAGCTCATCATCTGAGCCGTATGGTCGTCGGTCATGATAAACACGATGTTAGGCCGCTGAGCCTGCTTCGTCGCCTGACCGGCACACCCCGAAATCAAGGCAGCCGCAGCCGCAAGTCCAAAAGGTTGAATAGACAGTTTCATATCTTTTTAGTTCTTTAGTTCTTTAGTTCCAAGTTCTTTAGTTCGATTTTTTATTCTTCAGTCTTCAGTTTTTTTAGTTTGTAAGTTCTTTTTTTAGTTCGCTCAAAAACTCAAAAACTTATCTCATTTTTCAATTCTCAATTTTCTCATCTTATATTCTCTCGGCGTCATGCCAAGCATACGATAGAACGAGCCATAGAACGACTGCCGGTTGGCAAACCCCACGAGGTCGGCCACCTCCTCCATCGTCAGCTTCGACTGACGGCGGTCGGAGAGAATCGTCTTGGCATCGTTGATGCGATAGGTGTTCACAAACGAAGTGAAATTCTGATGAAAGCGCGAATTGACCACCGCCGACACATACCGCGTGTTCGTGCCCAAGTCGATAGCCAGCTGACGGGCAGAATAGTTTTTGTCAAGATACTTCTTTTTTAAGACGATAATCTCCAAAATCTTCTGTTGCAGTTCGTCCATGTAGGCGGAGTTCACCAATGTGCGATAGCGAGCCTCCTTCTCTCTCGTTGGAGTGATGTTATACTTAGCCATACTCTTAAAAATGATAATATTCGCTGCAAATATATAAAAAGTTTTCGAATTTAGAAACTTTTTCGACGCAAAAAAAACGATTTTGTAGAAAAAAAGCAGAAAAAACGCTAACTTTGCAGCCAAAACGCTATCCCGACATGACAAACCGCAAAGCAAAGCCCATCGCGTCGCCCTCTGCCGACGAGCGACGCACAGCCGCAGTGGTCGTCCTGGCCGCCGTCACAATGGTGCTGGAGATTGTCGCAGGACGGATGTCCCACTCCGTCGCGCTCACCGCCGCAGGCATCCACATGGGCGCCCACGTCGTGATTCTCGGCATGAGCTGGGGCGCCTACGTGCTGGTGAGGAGGCGCGGAGGACGGGGGCGCGAGCGACTGCTGCCGGCCACTGCCGCTGCCAGCGCAACCATCCTGCTGCTGCTCGCCGTAGGCATAGGGGCTGAGGCGGGCGACCAGCTCTGGAGCCTTGCCACCCATCCAGCCGCGACAGCCCCCGAAATGACGACCCTCTACGTGCGACTCTCCACACTCATCGTCGCCGTCATCGGACTGGCCGTCAACGTGGCGTCGGCACTCATTCTGCACGGAGGCCACGACCTAAACCGCCGGGCAGCCTATCTCCACGTGCTGGCCGACGCACTCACGTCGCTGGCCACCATCGTCAGCCTCTGCTGCGCATGGCTCTGGGGCATCCTCTGGCTCGACCCCGTAGTGGCCTTCGCCAGTGCCATCGTCATCGCCGTATGGGCTGCAAAACTGCTGAGAAAATGTCTTTTAAGTTTTTCGTAGCGTTAAAAAACAATAAGAAACAAGCAAAACGGCACAGTCTTATACCTTTTTTGATTATATTTGCACGATTTTTACACAGATGTACAACAAAACAATAAAGAAGATTTTAGATGAACGTAATTACGAAAACTGTTCAATTGCCTGATGGAAGAACCATCACAATTGAAACCGGGAAGGTTGCAAAACAGTGCGACGGCAGCGTGGTTCTCCGACTGAACAACACCGTTCTCCTTGCAACTGTTTGTGCAGCAAAGGATGCAGTTCCCGGCACCGACTTTATGCCTTTGCAAGTTGACTATCGCGAGCAATACTCCGCAGCAGGACGATTCCCAGGCGGATTCACACGCCGTGAGGGAAAGGCCGGCGACAACGAGATCCTGACAAGCCGACTCGTTGACCGAGCCCTGCGACCACTCTTCCCGTCGAACTTCCACGCCGAGGTCTATGTGCAGGTGATGCTGCTCTCGGCCGACGGCGTTGACCAGCCCGACGCTCTCGCAGGCTTCGCCGCTTCGGCTGCCATGGCCTGCTCCGACATTCCCTTCGAGTGCCCCATCAGCGAGGTGCGCGTGGCAAGAGTGAATGGCGAATATGTGGTTGACCCGACCTTCGAGCAAATGAAAGAGGCCGACCTCGACATCATGGTGGGCGCTACGAAAGACAACATCATGATGGTGGAGGGAGAGATGAAAGAGGTGCAGGAGACCGACCTCATCGAGGCCCTGAAAGTGGCCCACGCCGCCATCAAGCCTATGTGCGAGCTGCAAGAGCAACTCTCTAAGGAGCTCGGCACCGACGTGAAGCGCGAATACGACCACGAGGTGAACGACGAGGACCTTCGCCAGCAGATGAACAAGGAACTCTATCAGCCTGCCTACGACGTTACGAAGCAGGCTCTCGAGAAACACGCCCGCCAAGAGGCCTTCGACAAGATACTGAGCGACTTTAAGGAGAAATACACTGCCGACCATGCCGACCTCAGCGCCGACGAGATTGAGGAGAAATATGCCGAGATGGACCGCTACTACCACGACGTGATGCGCGACGCCATGCGCCGTTGCATCCTCGACGAGGGCATTCGTCTCGACGGACGCAAGACCGACGAGATACGCCCCATCTGGTGCGAGCTCTCGCCCCTGCCCATGCCTCACGGAAGCGCCATCTTCACGCGCGGCGAGACGCAGTCGCTCTCCACATGTACGCTCGGCACCAAGCTCGACGAGAAGCTCGTTGACGACGTGCTCGACCGCAGCTACATGCGTTTCCTGCTCCACTACAACTTCCCGCCCTTCTGCACCGGTGAGGCAAAGGCACAGCGCGGCGTAGGCCGTCGCGAGATTGGCCACGGCCACCTCGCTTGGCGTGCCTTGAAAGGCCAGATACCGGCAGAGTTCCCCTACACCGTGCGACTGGTCAGCCAGATACTCGAGTCTAACGGCTCGTCGTCGATGGCCACCGTCTGCGCCGGCACGCTCGCCCTCATGGACGCCGGAGTGCCGATGAAGAAGCCCGTCAGCGGAATAGCAATGGGACTGATCAAAAACCCTGGAGAAGACAAATACGCCATCCTGAGCGACATCCTCGGCGACGAGGACCACTTGGGCGACATGGACTTCAAGACCACCGGTACGCGCGACGGACTGACCGCCACGCAGATGGACATCAAGTGCGACGGCCTCTCATTCGAGATACTCGAAAAAGCCCTCTTGCAGGCAAAGGCCGGCCGCGAGCACATCCTCGGCAAACTCACCGAGACCATCAGCGAACCGCGCCCGGAACTGAAGCCGCAAGTGCCGCGCATCGAGGCCTTCGACATTCCCAAAGAGTTCATCGGAGCAGTGATTGGCCCAGGCGGAAAGATCATCCAGCAGATGCAGGAAGACACCGGCGCTACCATCACCATCGACGAGGCCGACGGAGTGGGCCACGTGCAGGTGAGCGCCCCCAACAAGGAGAGCATCGATGCCGCCATCGCAAAGATAAAGGCCATCGTAGCCATTCCCGAAGTGGGAGAGATCTACGAGGGCACCGTGCGCTCCATCATGCCCTACGGATGCTTCGTAGAGATTCTGCCAGGCAAAGACGGACTGCTCCACATCTCCGAAATAGACTGGAAGCGACTGGAGACCGTCGAGGAGGCAGGCATCAAAGAGGGTGACAAGATAAAAGTGAAGTTGCTGGAGATAGACCCCAAGACGGGCAAATACAAACTCTCCCACCGAGTGCTCATCCCCAAGCCCGAAGGCTACGTAGAGCGTGAGCGTCGTCCGCGTGGCGATCGCAACGACCGCCGCCAGCGTGGCGACCGCAACGACCGCCGTCAGCGCAACGACCGCAACGACCGTGAGCAGCAAGACGACCGCCGTCAGTCTCGCCAGCAGGAGCGTTTCGGCGACTATCACGACCCAATGACCCACGAGCCGCACGACTTCAACGACTCGCTCGACCACGACCTCGACATCTAATCGACAAGTCGATAACACATAGCGAGAGCGGGATGCGCCAACACACACAGCGCACCCCGCTCTCTCTTTTCAACCCCCAATCAAACGGCCCCAATACTGGCAAAAATACATTAAAACCCTAAAATACAACCAAATAGCTCACAAAATGTTAGAAAAATTATAGTGCAATGTGTATAACTAAATTCCTTAATGTAAATGTAAATGTTATAGTTTCCCCGACCGAAAACTTTTTCTGTCGTGGAAACGCGCGCACGTTTCCACGAGAACCAAAACTTTCTGTCGGGGAAACGCGCGAGGTTGGTTTTAGGTTTCTTTAACGCCGAAATTATGCTGTCTGAAAAGTTATGATTTACATTCCCCCCTCGCCATGGCATAGTTCAAGCAAGCTTTACTCTGCTCATGACTTATCGAAAGCCGTTTTTTTCCTCTACAAAAACCATCGCCCCGAATGATGGGGCGACGTTTTGTTTGCCTCAATTATAACTATAACATTAACATTAAGGAATTTAGTTATACATGTTTTTTGAATTGAGAATTGAAAATTGGCTGGCACTTTCAATTTTTCACCGAAAAGTTTGCCTGTTATAAAAATAATGTGTACTTTTGCAGGCGCAGATTCCAAAAATCGTAATTCGTAAAAAGCTGCGCGGTAGTAGCTCAGTTGGCAGAGCACTAGCTTCCCAAGCTGGGGGTCGCGAGTTCGAGCCTCGTCTACCGCTCTTTTTTGAATTACGAATTACGATTGTGGAATGTTGAGTTGGCTGTCCAATTCCTAATTTCTAACTCGTAACTCCTCACTCCCCACTCCTTTCTCCTCATTGATTTTTTTGACGGGATTAACAGGATTTTCAGAATCGTCTTTTCATGTCAATCTTGTTAATCCTGTCTGAAAATGATTAGCAACACCCCTCCCACCTCTCTCTTCATAAAAAAACTCTCCGAAAAGTTTTGCTGTTTCGTGAAAAATGTTTAATTTTGTAGCGATATGCAGGCTAAGAAACAATAATAAACGCAATAAACAATTTAAAATCAATCATTTATGTGGTTAATCAATTCTTCTATTGGTAGGAAGGTCGTGATGTCGGTAACCGGCGTTGCGCTAATCCTCTTCCTGACGTTCCACTGCTGCATGAATGTTGTGGCACTCTTCTCCGGAGAGGCTTACAACACGATTTGCGAGCTGCTGGGCGCCAACTGGTATGCCGTAGTGGCGACACTCGGCTTGGCGGCATTGGCGGTGATTCACATCGTCTATGCCTTCATCCTGACGGCGCAGAACCGCCGCGCACGCGGCGACGAGCGCTACGCCGTTACGAGCAAGCCCGAGAAGGTGGAGTGGGCATCGCAGAACATGCTCGTTCTGGGTCTCATCATCCTGCTTGGACTGTTGCTCCACCTGTTCAACTTCTGGTACAACATGATGTTCGCCGAGCTGACGGGCATTGCTGTTCCCCTCAACCCTGCTGATGGCTTCGGCTACATCCAGCGCACGTTCAGCAACCCCGTCTTTGTGGTGCTCTACATCGTGTGGCTGGCCGCCATCTGGTTCCATCTCTCTCACGGTTTCTGGAGTGCCATGCAGACGCTCGGCTGGAGCGGCGAGGTGTGGTTCCAGCGCTGGAAGTGCATCGGCATCACCTACGTTACGATCCTGATGCTCTGCTTCCTCGTGGTGGTTCTCGCTTTCGCTTTCGGCTGCGCACCGTCGCTGTGAGAGGATTAAGTTCTTGAGTTTTTGAGATTTTAAGTTTATAAGTTTTTGGGTTTGGAAGTTTTTAGTTTTGAGATTTTGAGTTTATAAGTTTGAAAGCGAACTAAAAAACTTAGAACTAAAAAACTAAAGAACTAAAAAAGTAAGATTATGGCAAAACAAATAGATTCCAGGATTCCTGAAGGCCCCGTGGCCGAGAAATGGACCAACTATAAGGCTCACCAACGGTTGGTGAACCCGAAGAACAAGCTGAAGCTCGATGTCATCGTCGTTGGCACCGGTCTGGCTGG
>Ga0181612_132770_pt1 | contig 15535 bp, 14 predicted proteins | sample HoacroProtozoa21_FD_119630 | JGI IMG/M metagenome (GOLD analysis project Ga0181612, IMG submission 119630) | Hoatzin crop microbial communities from Cojedes, Venezuel. Combined Assembly of Gp0051906, Gp0051904, Gp0051908 | reverse complement strand
GAATTCCAGCAGATTTATGCCCTTGACGTTGTTCAGATTCCACCGAACAAGCCAATTATTCGTGTAGATAAGGATGACCTCATTTACCGCACTGAAGCGGCCAAGCTTAAAGCAATTGCTGCTGAAGTGAAAAAATATCATGAAAAGGGCCAGCCAGTTCTCGTTGGTTCGGACTCTATTGAGCATAACGAGCAGATTGCGGCATATTTGAGCCGCGAAGGTATTCCATTTGAAATTTTGAACGCAAAGAACAACGAGCGTGAGGCTGCGATTGTTGAAAAAGCCGGCGAAAAGGGTGCTGTTACCCTTGCAACTAACATGGCTGGTCGTGGTACGGATATTAAGCTCGGCAAGGGCGTCAAGAAACTTGGTGGCCTCGTCGTCATTGGTACCGCTCGTCACGACTCTCGCCGCGTGGATAATCAGCTCCGTGGTCGTGGTGGCCGTCAGGGCGATCCTGGCACAACTCAGTTCTTCGTCTCTTGTGAAGATGACCTAATGCGCATCTTCCAGGGCGACCGTATTGCAATGCTCATGCAGCGCCTTGGCGTCGATGATGATATGCCAATTAGTCAGAAATCTATCAGTAAGACCCTTGAACAGGCTCAGAAGCGTATCGAAGGTTTCAACTTTGATTCTCGCAAGAATGTCGTTCAATACGACAACGTCATTTCTCGTCATCGCAAGGTCGTCTATACGATGCGCCGCCGCATTCTTGATGGTGATAATATTCGACCAGAGATTACTCGTCTCTATAAAGACGAAATTGCCGAGCTCTGCCAGTTTAGCTCTCGCGTCAACAAGAAGTTTGTAGAAAACTTCAAACGTGTCTTTAAGCTTGATGAAGACTTGATTGAATCTATTGGTCTCATGCGCAAAGAGAAGGAACGTGTCCGCCTTGCAACGCTCGCGGTTGAAGAAATGTATCACGACCAAGAGCTTGAGTTTGGCGAAGAAGTCATGCGCAAGATTGAGCGTGAAGTTTACCTTCAGGTTCTAGATACGCTCTGGATGCAGCATCTTGAAAACATGCAGCACCTCCGCGAAGGTATTCACTGGCGCTCTGTCGGTCAGCGCGATCCGCTCGTTGAGTATCGCTCTGAGTCGCAGCAGCTCTTTGACGGTCTCCAGCGTGCTTTGCGCGAAGAGGTTATGCATATTCTTCTAAGTATTCGCCGTCAAGAAGTTGGCAAGCTCTCTGATGACAAGTATGACACTGAGCTTACCAAGATGGCCGAAGGTGCGACCGAGAAGGGAGTCAATGAAGTCTCTGCCGGTCCAAAGAATATGGATGATGAATTTAGCAAGGACGAGCACGGTATCAGTACGAACGAAAATATTCATCGTGTTCATAGCGCAGGTGAAAGCACGAAGCCAACCGGCGCAAACTCGAACCGTAACGCTCAGCGCAACGCGGCTCGCAAAAACAAGAAAAAGGCCCGCCAAAACAAGAAAAACGGCCGCCGCTAATATTACAAAAGGAAAATGAAGCACAGCATTGAAGAAATAAAGCTCGCCAACGGTGCGCGAGGGCTCCTTATTGACACTCCTGGCGCAACCGTATTGAGTACGCATTTTGCGTTCCGTGCGGGCAATCTCTTTACCGCCAACCATGAGATTTATGAAGTTGCTCACTTGATGGAGCACATGGCTTTTGGTGCAAATGCTGGCTTCAAAGATGAGCAGGCTTATGAACAAGAATTCACCAAGAATGGCGCTTATCATAATGCCTGGACTTCGGACTACTTTATAACTTACGAAGCGGAATGCGCAGATTTTGAATGGGAGCGCATTCTGGCTCTTCAGGAGCTAGCAATTACTAGCCCAAAGTTTAATGAAAAAGAGATGGCTGCCGAGAAGGGCAATGTCCGCTCGGAGCTAACTGGCTATCAAAATGATTATTGTCGCCTGATTTGGCCAAAGCTGCAGCAAGAGCTAGGCGAAGATGTTTTAACTTACGCTGAGCGTATTAAAACTCTGCGCAATATCAGCCTCGCTGACGTGCAGCAGCATCACGACCGCACGCACGCTGCGGAGAACATGCAGTTTATTATCTGTGGTGACCTCAGCGAGCGTCGCGAAAAGATTATCAAGATGCTTGAAGGTTGGGATTTGCCAAAGGGCGAACGCCTGGAATTTCCGCACCCCGACCGCCGTGCGGCAAAGCCAATCCTGATTCGCCGCAAGGATGCTAGTAATTTGAGCTTCGGTTTTAGCTTTGTTTTGGACCGTCCGCTACTGCCGCAAGAGCAGGATTCGATGGATGCGCTTAATCATATCTTGACCGGCACAATGAGTAGCAAGATCTTTGGTACTGCGCGCCATCGTGGCATTGTTTATGGTATGGGCTCAAGTACGCTCGGAGATGGCATTGCGAGTAACTGGGATTTTGATGGCGAAGTTAATGCGGAAAACATTGAGGAATTATTTGATTTAATCGCGATTGAGCTGTCGAAGGTTATTAATGGCGATATCGACAATGAAGATATTATTCAAGCCAAGCAATATGCGCTTGGCCGCACGCAGATGCTAGCGCAGACCGCTAGCCAAATCTCGAATTACTATTTGCGCGATTATATTATTTTAGACAAGGTCTCCCCGCTCGATAGCGCCTCGGAAATGATAAATTCTGTCGATAAGCGCACAATTGTTGCCTTGGTGCGCGAATTCTTTGAATCTGGTGCTTCTGGTATTTCGGTTGTCGGGAATATCAATAAGTCGCTCGTCGATGAGCTTTGGGAGCGCATTCTGGCGGTAATTTAGCCAAGAAAAATCCCCGCAAAGACCTGCGGGGATAAGGTGATATTAGTCGAACCGGCCAAATATGAAGCTTCCGTCTATCGTGTAACGGATGTCTAATATATATTCGGTCCTGAAGAGGTGCCGTTTCTTTCTGATTGCTTTAATTACGTAGTCTGGGACTTCGTAATTGTTCATATCTGTTGCGAAAAACCCGATCGTTCTGGCGACTTGGTTGTTTTCGTAAATAACATTGTCATCATATGCTATGTGCAGATGGTATTGCTCGTCAAGCTGTGTGACCAAGGGTATAAGATAACCCGAAAATTGTGCGTATGGGTTTTCGATTAGTATCCTAACCGTTACATTCTTATATTCTCTAAGGTCACGTATGTTATGCAACATAGTAATCACCTCCTAGAAAAAATAAAAGAACGAACGGGCCTTTTGGGCACACTGCTAGTAGCGTAACCTGTTTTTAAGGAAAACGCAAGCAGAAGCGGAATGAAAGGGCTATTGCTTGCAAAAGCCAGATAATATGCACTAAAATTACAGTAATTATGGCTGAAAAAGATGTAAAAATTCTCGCGCTCGTAGGCATGAGTGGCAGTGGTAAATCTACTGCAATTGACTATCTAATTGAAAAGAACATCCCAAAAATCTATTTTGGTGGCGTTATTTATAAGGCAATGGCTGAAGCTGGCATTGAGCGCAGCGAAGATGGCGAAAGTGAGAAGAAATTCCGTGAAGAAATTCGCCAAAAAGAAGGTAAGGACTTTGTAGTAAAGCGTGCAATCAAAGAGGCAAAAGACTTAATCGCTGCCGGCCAGAAACGCATTGTGTTAGATGGTCTTTATAGTTGGACTGAATACAAGATTCTTCGCAAAGAATTCCCGACTGAAATGACCGTCGTTGCGGTAGTAGTGCCAAAAGCACTGCGTCGCCATCGCCTAGCAGTTCGCCCTGACCGTCCATTTGACGCTCAGGCTGCCGCCGAACGTGATCGCTCCGAAATTGAGAACCTCGAAAAGGGTGGCCCGATTGCGATCGCTGATTATTACATCGATAATTCTGGTACGATTGAAGAGTTCCATAAGAACTTCGCTAAACTCTGCAAAGAGATTGGTTTTCTAGATGCCTAGAGATTTGCAAATCGCCGAGCGCGAAGTTGCTATTTTGATTGAAAACCTCATCGATACTGAGGATGTTTCTGGTGACGTGGTAGAATTTGGTTGCTATATGGGTGACACTTCGGTTAAGATTGCGGAAGTGATGAAGAACTGGCAAGAGAAGTGGCTATGGCTCTATGATTCTTTTGAGGGCTTGCCAGAGAAGACTATCGAAGATAAATCTGGTGACGGCTGGGCTTTTCGCCCTGGCGAGCTCAAGGCAAGCGCCGAGTCGGTCGCAAGCAAGTTTAAGAAGCTGAGCCTGCCGGAGCCTGTAATTATGAAAGCTTGGTTCAATGAACTCGATCCGAATGGAGATTTGCCGAGCCAGATTTCTTTTGCTCTACTTGATGGTGATTATTATGAGTCGATTAAAACCAGTCTCAAGTTGGTCACGCCAAAACTGAGCCGTGGTGGCAAGATCATTGTGCATGATTATCGCAACTCTGCCTTGCCGGGTAGTGCAAAAGCTGTGAATGAATTTCTCGAAAACAATCCGAATTTTCATCTTCGTCAGGCCTCCGGTCTCGCTATAATTGAATTAGCGGATTAATTATATGAAAAAGAAAAAGAATTTGCGCCTAACTCTAACCATTACGCGCGTACTCCTCTGGCTTTTTGCGGGCTTCGTGTTGGTACGCTGTCTGCTAGATCCTAATTATGATAAATATGGCGCTTGTGCTGCGGCCTTCTTGTTGCCGCTCGTGCCCGATGTTGTAAAGAATGTCTTTAAGGTCAAAATTCCATTCCGTATCGAGATGCTTTACTATCTCTTTATTTCAATTGCGCACTGTCTTGGGATTTGTCTTGACCTCTATAAATATGTGCCGTACTATGACAAGATTATTCATTGCCTTTCTGGTGTTGCGACAGCCCTGATTGGTCACTATGCCGTGGATTATTTTAACGCTCAGCGCAGCCCGCGCCTGTTTCGTGCGCTGTTTATTGTGTTTTTCTCGATGGCGATTGCGACCGCCTGGGAATTCTTTGAGTTCTTGATGGATAAGGTGTTTGGTTTCTGCATGCAACAGCTCATTTCGCAAGGTCTAGACGATACGATGTTTGACTTAATTTCTGCAACTGTTGGCTCAATTTTTGGCGGCTGGCTCATGTCTCGCAAAGGCGTGAGTAAGTATCTGGTCGAGCAATAGGCTAAAATATAGATATATGTTTAAGAAAATCGTTCGCTCTCGCTTGGAAAAATAAGTCAAAAAATATTTCAAGCATCATCATCCAAAGCTAGTTGTTGTAGTGGGTTCGGTTGGTAAAACTGTCACGAAGCATACGAAAAATTCACCGACTACTTCGGTGGATTTTGCTTATGCTGATTCGTTATACTAGCGCCTAGACTTTGCGCGCCAAGCTAGAGCAGTCAGACTTGAGCAGGATAATAATAAGCTTAAGAAAGCGAAGATACTTTTGTCCGATGTGTTTGGATTCTGTGTGTCGGCCTGATCCGTCGCGTCTGTGTTTGTATTCGTATTGGTATCTGTACTCGTGTCCGTGCCTGCACCTGCACTTGTATCTGTTTCTGTGTCCGTACTAGAGTTTTGAATGGTCTTAAACGAGACGCTTACCGAGACGTTTTCTTCGACGGCGCTATAAGAATAAGTCGAATCGTCAATTTTTGTAATGGTTAGTTGCTGTCCGGAGTCTGTTGTGGCTAAGATTTCGTCAAGTTCGTAGCCGTCCTCTGGGGAGATACGAATAATTACTTTGTTGTCGTCTAATTCAATTGTGGCTTGACCATTCGCGATGGTGTCTGGGATTGAATGGGTGCTTTCAGACGTAATATAACTCGAATCGATTTCGATAACTGGGCGAATGCCGAACGCTTGGTTGTAATCGAAGTTAAGCCAGGCGATATTGCCAGCAGTATTCATATAGTTCTGGAACCAGTTGCCGCCGACGTTTATCGTATCATGACTCTGTCCACCGCTAATATAGAAAGATGTTGCTTTGAGCCATTCGGGTACTTCGTTGCTTTCGTACCAAAAGCCACCAGAAGATAGCGTGTAATTAAGTTTACCCAAGTCTTCTTCCATGCCTAAAAGCCTAATATCGTCAAAGTCAAGCCCTTCATCATATAGGTAGTCGCCGTAATCTGAGATATATGCTTCGAGCTGGTCGACGTCGCTTTCGTATCGGATAGTCATTCCGGATGTATTATAAGATGCGTCCTGTTCTAGCGTCTCGGGATTGATGTTATATTTTGGTATTAACTTCGTAACGTCGTCGTTGCTATCTAGCACGTAAAAATGTTCGTCTCCAACGGCGATTTCGTCCGACATTGTATGTCCGTTGCCGCTAATTATCTTGATTTCATTTTCGATATTGATACTATTTGCGAAAGTATTTGCGTAGGGCACGAGCGAAAAAGCTACGGCCGCAGCAATTATCACCTTTTCATATTTCTCTCTTTTTGTTTTTTGACCTTTTGCATTGGGTATTATATATGATTATGCTTTTTGTGGCAAGGTGCACGCTAAAGATAAAATATATGATAAAAAGTGCATTAGCAGACTTGACGTCCGAGTGCTAAGGCGCTATAATGACTATAGATTTTAGCACTCCGTGCGAGTGAGTGCTAAACATAAGCAAGATTCCAAAGGAGGAATAAAATGGGTAAAATTATTGGTATCGACCTTGGTACGACGAACTCTGCGTTCGCATACATGGTCGCAGGTAAACCAGAAGTTATTACGAATAGTGAAGGTGATCGTACGACCCCTTCCGTTGTTGCTGTCACGAAGAAGGGCGACCGCCTAGTTGGTAAGGTTGCTCAGCGCCAGCGTGTCACTAATCCAGAAAACACAATTTATGGTATCAAGCGTCTTATCGGTCGTAAATATAGCGACAAAGAAGTTCAGCGCGATAAGGAAATCGTGCCATTCAAGATTGTTGAAAAAGGTAATGGTGTTGCGGTTTCTCTAGCTGGCAAGGATCAGACTCCAGAAGAAGTTTCTGCAATGATTCTCAGTAAGATTAAGGCTGATGCGGAGGCATTCCTTGGCGAGCCAGTTACTGAAGCTATTATTACTGTTCCTGCATACTTTGACGATTCTCAGCGCCAAGCAACTAAGGATGCTGGCAAGATTGCTGGTCTCGAAGTCCGCCGTATTATTAACGAGCCTACCGCAGCAGCGCTTGCTTATGGCCTCGAAAAGAATGAAGACCAGAAGATTGTCGTCTTCGACCTTGGTGGTGGTACTTTCGATGTTTCCGTCCTTGAACTTGGTGATGGTGTCTTTGAAGTAAAATCCACAAATGGTGATACGCATCTCGGTGGTGAGGACTTTGATAACAAGATTGTTGACTATATTCTCTCTGAGTTTGAGAAAGAAAACAACATTGATCTTCGCAAGGATCCAACTGCTATGCAGCGTATTAAGGACGAGGCAGAAAAGGCCAAGAAGGAGCTTTCCTCTGCGAACGAAACTGAAATCAACTTGCCATACATTACAGCTGATGCCGATGGTCCTAAGCACCTAGAGCTCACTTTGACTCGTGCTAAGCTCGAAGAGCTCGTCGCTGACTTGCTTGAGCGTCTCGACGGTCCAGTCGAAAAGGCACTCAAGGATGCCAAGCTTGATGCAAAGGATATCAACGAGGTTGTCATGGTTGGTGGTATGACCCGCATGCCAGCTGTTGTTGAGCGCGTCAAGAAATTCTTCGGCAAGGACCCAATGCAGGGTGTTAATCCAGACGAGGTTGTGGCTGTTGGTGCTGCAATCCAGGGTGGCGTGCTTGCTGGCGATGTTAAGGATGTTCTTCTCCTTGACGTTACTCCACTTACTCTTGGTATCGAGACTATGGGCGGCGTCCGCACTCCACTCATCGACCGCAACACTACCATTCCTACCAGCAAGTCCGAAACCTTCTCGACTGCAAGCGATAACCAGAATCAGGTAGAAATTCATGTTCTTCAGGGTGAGCGCGAATTTGCTAAGGATAACAAATCTCTCGGCCGCTTTATTCTCGATGGTATCGCTCCAGCTCCACGCGGCGTCCCACAGATTGAGGTTACCTTCAATCTCGATGCTAACGGTATCTTGAACGTTACTGCTAAGGATAAGGGTACCGGCAAAGAGCAGAGTATTACGATTCAGAACTCTGGCAACATGAGCAAGGCTGATATCGAAAAGGCTCAGCGTGAAGCTGAAGAGCATGCCGCTGATGATAAGAAGCGCAAGGAAGCAGTCGAGGCCAAGAATCAGCTCGAAAATCAAATCTATGCCGCCGAGAAGATGCCATCCGAATATAAGGACAAAATCTCCGACGACGACAAGAAGACGATTGAAGAGGCTGTTAAAGAAGCCAAGAAGGCGCTCGAAGAAAGCGGTGATGACAAGGACAAGCTTGAAGCTGCTACTAAAGAGCTCAGTGAAAAGATTATGCCAATTGGCGCAAAGATGTATCAGGAAGCCAGCAAGGATGCAAACTCTGGCGAAACCAATACGCATCACGTCAACGCCGATGATAAGAAAGATGATGGCGCTGTAGAAGGCGAAGTTGTCGAGTAGATCTAGATAACAAAAATACCACTCCAAAACGGGGTGGTATTTTGTGCAAGAGAAAAGCCCCGGCTTTGCAGTCGGAGCTTTAGAAAGATTAATCAGTTAGCAGAGAGGCTCATGAGGTGCATGGTCTCCATCAGGTCGGTGCCTGCAACTTTCTGATCGTTCGAGAGGCAACGATTCTGCCATTCTTCTGCTGTGAGGGAGCTAACATTTCTGTCGAGCTCGCCTGCAGTAGAATACTGCCAGATAATTGTTCGCCATGCGGACAGGTCATAATCGTCGATTTTGCCATTCGGAATATCTGCGCTATCCTGCACGTAGCAGGCAACCCAGAGGTCGAACTGGTTAGAAATGCCAGTCCAATCATAATCCTGAGCGACACTTGCGGAAGTATAAAGCACGGGACGAACGCCAGTCATCTGGTAAACTTGCCACATCCAAGCGGCAACCCAGACTGTGTTGTCAATCTCGGCCTCTTCTTCCCAGTCGAGCACTAACATTACCTTACCGAGGTAAGGCTCGATAGACTCAACGAAGTGCTCAGCTTCGACTGTCGGCATATTGCCAGAGTCGGGGCGAGCATAGTGGTAAACACCACAGAGTTGATTGTTGTTGAGCGCGTTCTGGATGTTCTCCTCGAAGCGCGGATCAACGTAGCCAACTCCTTCGGTGGCCTTTACGATGACAAAATCACCATCGGTGATGATCTCGCCGTTGTGTTTGCTGATGTCCGCTCCGGAGAGCAGGGAATATTCAGCGGCTTCTGCCTCGGGCATCGCATTATCTGTATCTGGTGCGATTGCTTCCTGGTAGTAAGCTTTTGCTGAAAGGTTCGGCTTGTTCGCAGGCTCGACAGTGTTCTTTTTCTTACTGCCTGCATGGATGAAGATGGCAATAGCGCCAACGATTCCGATCAATACAATCAGCACGATGAAGATTCTGTCCCAACGAACGTAACGGCGGTTCCTCTTTGTTCTACCTGTGTTTTTCATAATGTTGCCTCCTTAAGCAAGCGTTTTGTTGTTTTTGGTGCAAATTATGAATCCTGCCCCATTCTCGAAAAGCTGTGTGAGTTCCTCGGGAATGGGGTAGGATAACTGATTAGTCTTGAAAGATGCGCGCTTTTTGAAATATTCAAACAGCGTACTTGTTATTATAGCACAAAATGCCAAAAAGGTCAAGCTTATCCTGAATCCCGCCAGTGGTGGCAAGGCTTGACAAAACTAACCAAAAGTAGTATAATCATGAATAGCCGGTTGTGCTACAAGCTTTTTGTGGTAAACGCCGAGCTCTTTTAGAAAGGGGTTGATCTTATGATCGCCAGATTAAGAATAAAAGACGCCGAGATTAGATCGGCCGTGTTAGAACAAGAAGGAGGCCGGTTCATTCAGAATCTCCCATTTGCATGGGACCACTTTGAATGGGCTGGCAAGTGGCATGTTGGCCTTGAATACGAGGGTATCGAGTGCGTTTCATCGCGCTCTTCGAAATTCTCGGACATCAATCGCCTCATCTACCACGTCAATTATAACGGTTCGACCTCATCCGTATTGCTTGATGATTGCAATAAAAAGGTAACGCACCGCGACCGAGTTTTTCGGACCCTTGGTAACTTCGATGGCACTCTGAATCTGATTTGGAATGCCAACGGACACCGCTGGGCTGAGTTCATTTCCGATGAATACCAGTCTTTTCTCTCTGACCGTAAAATTGATTGGGTTGTCAGAGAAAAGCCTGCCGGATTCGGACTTGACATTAAAGGTCGTTTTATTGAGTCACACATCGGCTCAGGTGAAAACTACAATTCGTGGTTTAACCGTCGCCGCGGCATTGTGACTGACGGGGAAATATCCGTGGACAGCATAGATAATTACAGCTGTCGTATACATACGGACGACTCAGCAAAATACCTGATACTACAGAAGCGTCACGTCGAATCTGGCAAGATCCAAAGGGTAATCTACTTACCTGGATGCTTCCTCGACGCTGAAGTGCCAAGACCCGAAGAATACGATCCGGGCATTGAACTGGAACGTACCGTTCCGCTGTTGGCCTTCGCTTAATCTTTACGCCGTCCTCGACTGAGGGCGGCTTTTCTTTGCCTAAAATTATGATATAGTATAAGCATTAGGAGTTTGGAATGAATTTGGAAATTATAATTGTTATTATTTTGGTCGTGCTGGTGGTGGCACTTGGCTTTATGGCCTGGAAAAATTCCCAGCTCACCACTCAGCTTAATCGTCGTTTCGGTGAAGATAATCGTCGCACGCAAGATAAGATCGATGCGATGAATGAGCGTATTAATGAGAAGCTTGAACAGAATAATCTGCGCATGCACCAGAGCCTGTCGCAGCAGTTGACTGAATCTGGCAAGCAGATGCGCGATTCGAAGGCGGAGATAGCAAAAATTTCTGAGCGTCTGGCACAGATTAATGAGACGAATCGTCATGTCGAGTCGGTCGCGAGCGAGTTGAAGACTTTGCAGGCGGTCTTGCAGAACCCGAAGCAGCGCGGCGTGTTTGGGGAGTATTATCTCGATTCCGTGCTTGGCAATGTCTTGCCGCCAGGCTCGTATAGCTTGCAGTATAAGTTTAAGGATGGCGAGATTGTTGACGCGGTGGTTTTCTTGGATAAGGGCAAGATTTTGCCGGTGGATTCGAAGTTCTCGCTGGAAAATTATAACCGTATGGTTTCGGCGAAGGATAAGCCGACGCGCGAGTTGTATGCGAAGAAAGTGCGCGAAGATTTGAAGGGTCGCATCGATGAGACGGCAAAGTATATTCGTCCGAGCGAGAAGACGATGGATTTTGCCTTTATGTTCATCCCGTCCGAGGCGCTGTATTATGACTTGCTAATTGATAAGGTCGGCACGGCGGGTAGTCAGCGTGATTTGATTGAATATGCCTTTCGTGACAAGAAGGTGATTATTACGAGCCCAACCAGTTTTATGGCGTATTTGCAGACGATTTTGCAAGGCTTGAGAAGTTTGAAGATTGAGAAGGATGCGCAGGAGATTCAGGCACGCGTGGCGAAGCTGGGCTCACATATTGCGACCTTTGATAACTATATGGGGCGCCTTGGTGCCTCGCTGGGTACAACTGTAAATCATTACAATTCGGCATATAAGTCGCTGGCGATGATTGACCGTGACGTTGTAAAGATTACGGCCGGCAGTGAGGATGAGCAGGCAACCAAGATTGAAGCGAAGCAGATTTCGAAGCCAGAGCTGGAAGCGTAGTGGGCGCAAAAAGAGCGCAGCCATATCGCTGCGCTCGAAGTATTTCTGATGCAGTTGGTCGCATCTAGAAATGACTTTAAAACAATCTAATCTTATTTAGCGGCAAAATCCTAATCGCGGTTGGGCCGATAAACCTACAGAACGGAATTGTGCCGAGGCCGCTGCGCGAATCGAGCGAGTTGCTACCTTCACGGTTATCGCCACTAACAAACAATTCACCTTCCGGCACGATAATATCAACGCTGCCAGAAGTATATTCCTTCGGACCATCATCGGCGGACTTGCGAGTCTCGTCGTCCGGGTTAAAACCTTCCGGATGTTCCTCGTTATAAACCGTAATCTTGCCGTCCTTAACCTGAACGCGTTCGCCAGGGAAGGCAATCACGCGTTTAATAATATACTGGTCGGAAATCCCGGCCTGCGCCTCGCAGCTCTTCAATTCACCATTGCCGCCGTTGGCAAAAACTACAATTTGGCCGCGCTTTGGGATGTAATCCTCGCCTTTAAAATGCGCCCAAGTGACAGGCAAGCGATTCACGATCACGCGGTCGTGCGAGTGTAGAGTATTTTCCATGCTGCCGCCCACGACATTGTAGCTGCGGAAAACGAAATTATTTAAAACAAACACACCAAAAGCAACCGCCGCAACGAAACCGAGAAAACTCAGAATATCTTTCGCTGCAGGGTATTTCTGTGCGAAATCTAGCTTTTTAGCCTCAAAATTCATACCTTTTATTTTAGCATAAGTAGCAGGGCTTTGCTGTCTGTGCTAAAATAGAAAAAGTTATGGCTGAATACTTAGCACTTCGCAAAGGCAGGAACTTTCTGAGTTCTGCAATGCATATTCTTCTGAATCTTGCTTTGGCTGTCGCCTCGACAGTCCTGACCGTGATTTCTGGCAACTGGATTTTTGGCATTCTTTTGGTTGTGCTCTCGAAGTGGCGCGTCGTGGCTGTGCGCCCACGCTACTGGTGGCTTAATATCAAATCCAACCTCGTGGATTTTGTCGTTGGCATTAGTCTGGTCTTGTTGGTCTATTATTCTGGCACGGATGAAGTGACTGCCTGGCATATCATCCTAACCGCCATTTACGCAATCTGGCTCGTGGTTGTGAAGCCGCGCACTTCAATTCTTTTCGTGGAAATTCAGGCATTCTTTGCAATCTTCTTCGGTAGCTTCGCCTTGACGCTTGCGACTGCGCATATTGATCCGTTGCTCGGCTGTGTTTCTAGCTTTATTGTTGGTTACAGTGCAACTCGCCACATCTTAACTCAGACTGACGACCGTGATTTTACGCTCACGACCTTCATTGCAGGCATGCTGCTAGCTGAGCTTAGCTGGATTTTTTATCACTGGTCCATCGTTTATCGCATCGAATCGCTCTATACCGTTATCGCGATTCCTCAGCTCCCGATCGCTGCCAGTTTGATTTTCTTCGTCTTTACTCGCGGCTACAGTTCCGCCTTGCGTCACGACGGTAAGATTCGCTCGGAAGATATCGTGATGCCAGTCGTATTTTCAGCTTTGCTTATGTTTCTGATGATATTCTTTTTCTCAAATGCGAGCTTCGACGTTTAGGATTTAGTTAAAACAAAAGGAGAATTATGGATAGTGGGAATACTCCAAACAACACTAACAATGCACCTGCTGGCGCACAACCAGTACAACCGGCACAACCAGCGCCACAACCAGCACCGCAACCAGTAGTTCCGGCTGCACATGTCAGAACCAAGGACGCAAATGCGCCAAAAGCTGATCCTTATGATTGGCGCAACTATAACAAGCAGAACGGCGTAGTAGCTGGCACGCCAAAGAAATCTGGTGGCAACGCCGGCGCAATTATTCTTGCCGTGCTCGCGCTTTTGATTTCGTTCGCTGCTGCTGGTTTTAGCGCCTGGCAGTTTGCGACTCAGGGTCAACCAAAGAAGGTTTCGACTAGCGGCACGGACTCTAACGGTTATTACAGCGGCAATTATCAGTTTGAAGAAACCACGGTTGCTGGCGTGGTTGAGCGCGTTGCTCCGGCTGTCGTTTCGATCGTGACCGAGACCCGCACGAGTAGTTATTATTCCTACTATGGCGACGATTATGTTCAGGCCGCTGGCACTGGCATGATCGTGACTGAAGATGGCTACATTATTACAAACAAGCACGTGGCTGAAGGCGCAGATAATATTCAGGTCATTATGGATTCTGGTGATGTTTACGACGACGTAGATATTGTTGGCCTCGACCCGCTCAACGATGTCGCCTATCTCAAGATTAATGGTGCTTCTGATCTTCCGACCGTCACACTTGGTGATTCGAAGTCTCTTGCTGTTGGTCAGCCAGTCCTCGCTATCGGTAATGCTCTTGGCGCCTTTCAGAATAGCGTGACGCAGGGTATTATCAGCGGTCTTGGCCGCTCAATCACCGCTTCTGACGAAGATGGCAGCAATGCTGAAGAACTTAGTGATCTTATCCAGACCGACGCTGCAATTAACCCTGGCAACTCTGGTGGTCCGCTCGTGAACGCAGCTGGTGAAGTGGTCGGCATTAACTCGGCCTCTTCGGTTGATTATAATAACCTTGGCTTCTCAATCCCGATTTCCGCTACTAAGGGTATGCTCAACAGTATTATCCAGAATGGTAAAGCAGTCCGCGCATATATCGGTGTTTCGTATATTAATATTACTGCTGATGTCGCAAAGGAATACAACTTGCCAGTGAAGAGCGGCGCCTGGGTTCATATCGATAGTCGCTCCAGCACGCGCAGTGCGCTCGCAGCTGATGGTCCTGCTGCAAAGGCTGGCATTAAGGATGGTGACATTATTACGAAGATTGGCGGCGTCGAAATCGGTAAAGCCGGCTCACTCTCTAGTCTCGTTTCGGAATACATGGCAGGCGAAACGATTAAGTTTGAATTCATCCGCGGCAACGACACGATGGTCACTCAAGTCACTCTCGGCGAATACAAATAGAAAAATCACCCCATCAATAGAGATGGGGCTTTTCTTTTCTGGCAAAATGTTATATAATAGCCAAGTAATAATATTTAACGAAACAGTCTAGGATTATTTGCGAATATCCCCTAGACAAAGGAGAAGGTACAAATGCCTGTGAAAGCTGATATTAAGGAGCTTTTGGCTGCTGGTGCTCATTTTGGTCATAAGACCAGCCGTTGGCACCCAAAGATGGCTCCATACATCCACAGCAAGCGCAATGGCGCACATATTATCAACCTTGAGAAGACCGTCGATGCTCTCGACGAGGCTCTTCCAGAAATCACTAAGCTCGCTGCAAAGGGCAAGAAAATCCTCTTTGTTGGCACCAAGAAGCAGCTTAAGGATCTCGTAAAGACTGCTGCTGAAGAAGCGGAAATGCCATATGTTACGGTTCGTTGGGTTGGCGGTATGCTTACCAACGTCGATACTGTTAACAAGCAGATTCGCAAGCTCAAGAATCTTGAAAAGCGCATGGCAAGTGGCGAACTTGAAAAGCGCTACAACAAGCTTGAAGTTCAGCGCTTCCAGGAAGAGATTGATCTCTTGAACGAGCGCTACGGTGGCATCAAGGAAATGACCGAACAGCCAGTCGCTGTTATTGTTACTGATATGATTCAGGACAAGAACGCCATCAAGGAAGCCAAGACTCTTAACATTCCTGTCTTCGCTATTGCCGATACGAATGTTGATCCAACTACTGTCGACTATCCAATTCCTGCTAACGACGATGCAATCAAGTCTGTTCAGACTATCGTAGATTACTTCGTTGCTGCCATCAAAGAAGGCAAAGCAAAAATCGCAAAGAACTAATTTGCAAAATTAAAACTAAGGAGGAAAAATGGCAGATAAAACCGCAAAAGAAGTCGCTGGTGAAGCAAAGGCTAT
>Ga0181612_111737_pt1 | contig 15535 bp, 8 predicted proteins | sample HoacroProtozoa21_FD_119630 | JGI IMG/M metagenome (GOLD analysis project Ga0181612, IMG submission 119630) | Hoatzin crop microbial communities from Cojedes, Venezuel. Combined Assembly of Gp0051906, Gp0051904, Gp0051908 | reverse complement strand
CACCTACAGCAGACTGCACAGGACCTTGTCCAGGCGGGTCTTGAATATCTCCCGAGAAGGAGACTCCACAACCTCCCTGGGCAGCCTGTTCCAGGGCTCTGTCACCCTCAGAGGGAAGAAGTTCTTCCTCATGTTCAGGGGGAACTTCCTATGCTTCAGTTTGTGCCCATTGCCCCTTGTCCTGTCGCTGGGCATCACTGAAAAGAGTCTGGCCCCATCCTCCTGACACCCACCCTTGAGATATTTATAAGCATTTATTAGGTCCCCTGATGTATGGGAGATAAGTTATCACTTTTCATATACATGACAGTGATGACTCTAGATGTAGTGGTCTTTTTCCAACACAGACAATTGTCTTCCATTTTCTTCAACGTTAATATATGTTTTCCAATGGTTGTGGTGTTTTTTCAAATATTGTCTAAGCTGTTGACTAGTGTTTCTACAAGCTATGGAATGAGTAATGTGTTCTACCTCAAACATGGCTATATTTCAGTTATAGAAAATTGACCTGTTAAACACGCACAGAAAAAAAAGATATCTTTCAAAGCCCACTATTCTCTGCTCTAGGTAGCTGCAGTAACCATGGTGCTGTTGTACACATAACACCAAAAGTATAGTACAACATTCCCCGTGGAATGGTAAATGTTTAATTTTGATGATTCCTGCTTTATTTAGGTTGTAAAGTGCTTTGGGATAGGTATCCTTCAAGATGAAAGGTAGTACAGAAATATAAGCTACTGCTATTTTGCTTTGAATTAATCACTTGCTTTCCACTGCAGAGTGATGCAGAAAAACATCTTAACATCTATTTTACTTGCAGCTTGAAAAAAGAAAGAAAACTTCACCTCATAAAATAGAATAAAGCAAGGCAAAATAAAAAGTTCCTTCAAGTCGGAGAGAAAAAACATCATTTTCATGTTGATATATATAGCTTTCATCCTGCATTTCTTGAAATTGATACTCATCTCAAGGAAAGAGAATGAGCTATGGAAAAAGGATTAAGTCCGTGGTTATTAAGTATCTTCTAACAACAGATACTGACTAACGTCTGTGAGCACCTAAAGTAGAGGAATTGAGGATATAAACCCTACCACCCACTTAACACCACTGGTGTGAATGAGCTGCTATCACAATGCATAGTAATCGTGGTAATCATGATCCAGACCCTTACTTGATTAGACTTCACTGTAATGTGTAAGGAGCAATAAATTTATACAAAATAACAGTAGGAATTATTTAAAACTAGGCTGGATAACATATTCATGCAAGTGATAATAAAATTTATGTGTATGCCCACAATAATAAATACACTTGTAAATCACTCAGAGGGGACCCTCTTTCAAGTGTGCATTGGCACACACATAAGGTTACGTATGTGTCAGTGATTAAAGGGATGTAAAGCAGCCTTCATTTGTTTGATTTCTGTCTCAGAAAAGAAAATTAGAATTGCAGAAACTAGAAAATTAACATTAAAGCAGGGACATCAAGTTATTATTACATCTTGTGGAAGAGCACTGAATAACCAATACCTACCCTTGTATTGTACAAATACCCAGGAAATTAATTGTTGCCATCCCACACAATTTATAGTCTGAACGTGTGTAGGTGCAGATGAGGAGTACAAGAAGCAATGAAGTCAGTGCAGAGGAAAGGTTTGCTGTTCTGAGGACTTTGCCAGCAAAATTGTTACTAGAGGGACTAGCCATATAATTATGTAGCTGGTGTAATTTGTTACAGTTCCTCTAGAGCAAACAAACAGTACCTTCACAGGGGCTTTTTCAAATCTGTATTTGCCTCTGCTCTTCAGTTTTAGTCACAGAGATAAATTAGTGTTGGCTTGGAACTTTTTCTTACTCCTAATTGACAAATCTTGATGAAGAAAATTTTAAAAATAAAATTATTGCTTTTGATCATGTTGGAGAATGATTTCAGCCAGTTTTTATAATCTCCTTGGTGCTAGTATATACTTCATACTGGCAGTGGTCAATGTGATGGCACTTGAAGCTAGAAAAGAGAAGAATGATCTTTTTCCACCCAGATAAATGTAGAGGTTCAATTATAGACAAGACTTCAATGTGCATCTCTGGCCACAGATTCCCCAACCTTTTCTCAGCTCCTGTGTTCTTCTTGGAGGCAATGCTCAGAGATCACCTGTTCAGACAACAGAAATGACTTCTAATCCAGTTTTAGAAAAATCTGTTAAAAAAACAATCTTTTGAAGGACCAGAATGCAGATGAACTGGAGGATGCTTCTGTGTGTGTAGTCCTCTGGATGTGGAATATCCTCTGATGAGCTATCTGTATTACATGCTGAGCACTAGAATGGTATTGTCAAGCTAAAGATCTAGCTAGTGATTTTCAACAAGATGTATCTGGTAGGCAAGCACTCCTGCTGCTGAAAGCTGTCAGTACGGCTACTGCAGACACAAACAAGATCACAGCCTTGCGTATAATATTCTGCTTCTCCCTTACTGCACAGAGCCCCATATACTCTGTGTTCTGCACAGGTGAGATAGTCTAATCACAGATTCATGTAACACTTTGGGTTGGAAGGGACCTTTAAAGGTCATCTAGTCCAACTCCCCGTCATCTCTCACAAGTTCAGGTTGCTCAGAGATGAATGCAGCCTGGCCTTGAACACTTCCAATGACGGGACATCCACAACTTCTCTGGGCAACCTGTTCCATTGTCTCAACATCCTCATCGAAAAAAATATCTTCCTTATATCCAACCTAAATATACCCTCTTTCAGTTTAAAGCCACTGTCCCTAGTCCTGTCCCTACCAGCCTTGGTAAAATGTCTTTCCCTGTCTTTCTTGTAAGTCTCTTTTTTATACTGCAAGGCCATTATAAGGTCTCCCCAGAGCCGCCTCTTCTCCAGGCTAAATAACTCCAACTCTCTTAGCCTTTTTTCACAGGAGAGATGTTCCATTCCTCTGATCATTTTTGTGGCCCTTCTCTTGATTCGCTCTAACAGGTCCCTGTCTTTCTTGTGCTGGGGACCCAGTAATGCATGTATGTAACCTTGATTGTAGTGTTACTTTTTCCATTCTCCTGCTTAACACCTGTGGGAAAAAGAAAGATGTTTTTCGTTATTACCCAGTCACTGAGAAAAGGTGTTCACCTCAGCCATGATATCCACAAGCCCACGTGGGAACTAGTGGTAGTGTAGGAAAGGAGCACAAGCAGATGTCTGAAAAGCTTCCATACTACCTTAACTGAAAACTGTAAAAGAGTCACTGGGATTTTAGATCACTCCTTTGACTGATTAAAAACCAGTGGGTCTAAACGCAGACATCACAGTAGCATGGAGGCTTATCTATACACCTACTCCATCACAGGACCCATCAATTATTCAGAGAGTCTTGAATTGGTGGGGCACAGGAAAATATGAAACATCTCTCTAGACCTGTTATTCCGTTCTTTGGGTGTTGTAACACATGTATGTTATATATATATGTGACGTAAATATGTATGTTTCTAATATATAAAAAGCTTTAGAGACTTTCGATCACCTGAGAATTTCTTCTCTGAGGAAGGTTCCAACAGCAGGTGGCTTTCATGGTGTCCTGATGGACAGAGGGCCCTGGCCTTTGACTTTGAGTTATCTGAGATACAGTTCTAAAAACGTAGGTCAATGAGTCACTGAGGACTTACACGGATTTAATGAAAAAAAAAAATCATAGAAGAAAATACAGCAATGGAAATCAATTGGCTGTAATTACATAGGTGAACAACATCTGAACTATAGTCCCATTCTACCACAGAGGTATATATTTTGTACTTGCAAAGTCATACCAGAATCAGAATTTCTGCTTGGCTTTCTAAATGGACTTTAGTCATTCCTGTACTGAACTCGACTTAGATCACACTCCTTTAATGGTTGCTTTGAGCAGGCACCTTCACACTATGTATACAATGCAAGAATGCACCAATGTTACGAGTTCAGCATACGCTCCTGGCTTATTATAATTTTTCAAACACTTTACCAGTTGTTATTGCCTTATTCATCCCTTCTTCAGAGTTTAAACATGCTAATGAATGTTATTTACTATAATAAAGTGAGAGCCTGCTGTTAAATTTATAGAGCAACTCAACCAAGAAACCCGCAAAAGATATTTATCCCTGCTCTCTATGCACCTGAGCGTCAGCTAGTGTGGGTTTGGCCATCTGAATTCCATGCTGTTCCATGGACACTGCAAGAACACTGTTTAATTATAGATTGTTATCATATTAAAGTTAATTTTATATTTTGCCCTCTCTTCAGACAATAGTTTAAAGCAAAAGTTGGTAATTGAATCTCTATGTTTATTTCACTCTTTGTCTTCTTTATCTTTAAATAATCACATTTTGTCTCTTCCTATAGATGCAAGATGTGTCAATGTGACTTGAGTACCTTGTCATAAAGGTATAATCTGTTGTACCTTATCATAAAGCTAAATCCTTGTCTCAGTGATAAGCAAGTCTAAAACTCAGTTTTCCTAGATCTGGGAAGGCCTCAAGCACCTGTGGATGCTTTCCCCAAAACCACACTTAAACCTGAAGGCTGAAAGATTTTAAATCCCGTATCTAATTTTTCCTGCTACCTCTGCTCATATTTCTGTTTTGCATCTGGCACTTGAGTCACAGAGGTTGTGTTTCTACTGAGAAATGGGAAAGAAGGGTTTCACAGTGTCCGCTCCTTATTAGCAGCCAGAATGTGATCACAAAAGACACGCTAGTCAGAGTGGACGTCTAAATACAAACTCAGGTATGAATAGCCAAGCAAATTTATTCTCAGAAGTCCCCAGTATTGTCTCTGAAGTGACTTTGCAGGAATCCAGCCTTCTGGGTCAAATGCTCAGGTGATGTAAATTGTTGTAATGTCATTGACTCTAATGGAGTCAAACTGAATTTGTTGAGATGAGTATCTGAATGTCTGTCACAGTTTACTGAACCAGATACCTTCTACAAAAAATTGCTTTTTTATTTTCAGACAAATAAAGATGTCATGTCTAGCAGGAAATCTCAATTCCTGTGCCAGAGGCTTTGTGAGTGTTTCTCAGTTATCTCCTGTCTTGCTGGGCTTGGTGGATGCCTTGTTAAACAGTGCATGAAACTGGTTGGACAAGTGAACACAGTGAGAACAGGGGAGAATTTCCATTTGTCAGATGGTCACAGCTTGCTTGCTTTCTAACATAATAAACTCCACACTTCCTAGACCAGCTTCCTCGAAGGACTGCACATCCAAAATCCTTTAAACATCTGAAATCTAAAGGAAGAAAAATAACCTATTTAATCTTAAAAATGATGGCCCCAGTACAGTTACTCCTAAGGATTTGGATATCCATCTGCTAGCTGAAAAATTAAACTGTTGGTCTAATAATATCAGTGCGTAGGTGTATAGTCCGCCTCTCTCCAAGCCTGTCATGTTACTATTGTATCAAGGAAAGTCTTCATTAAGGATTTTGCAGGTCTTTGAGTTTGAATGTGAAGATGTCAGCAGGATGGCTGAGGGACCCCAGCAGCTGAATGGACCTGAATAGTACTTTATGTGGACCAGAAAGAAAATTATTACGAGATTTTGTTGTTTTATAATGAAACTCATAATAGTTTAGTGTCACTGAAAGATCCAAATCCAACAGTTACTTGAGACTATCATGTCTTTTTTCTTCTATCTTTTTATTTTCTATTATTTGTGGTTGCAGAAAAAAATCCTGAATAACAATGTAATCCAAGTGAATTTGATGTCACAATGTAAAGGGAATCATAAGGACATTATTATTTCAAATCTTTTTTTAAAACCTCAATTCTCTTATATTCCCTCTAAAGTAAAAAAAAAAAAAATGATTAAGAAGGCTTGTTCTATGATATCTGAATGCTTGTTTTTGACACTTCTTTTCATCCCAGATTAAAGGATATTCCTTCAGTGCTGTAGAATGGTGGGGCTTTTATGCCACGTTCAGAGTTTCCAGGATAAAGTTTTTTTAAAAGACTTCATGGCCGAAACGTGTTTGCACTATTCTGATTTTTAAGTGTACTTTGATTTCTTGTGACACTTTGTAGTCAGTAGAATTAATCAGATAAAACTCTCAGCAAAACTCAGGGAGGGCATTGGATCAGTTTTTAGAAAAAGAAATTGCAAAAGTGAGTTTTAGGTCCATTTCCACAGACACAATCCAGTTCTTATGTAACGCATATCTGCGAAACCAAGCTTTAAATCCTATAGAGTGTGAAAATGTTAGTGAAACCTGTTTGTTGCGATTTCCAGTGCAAAACCAGAGTCTGTTTAACAGGAGAAAATAGGAGCAATTCAGACTTTTTGTTGTGGATAGGTTCCTAAGAAGTGTATCAGGTTTAGTTTTGCAATTCACTCTGAGTATTTTGGTTTTGGCAGCTCAGCTTGGCCTAAGCAGTGCTCTTGATGTGGTTACCTGTCATTTACAAGTAGCGAGTCTCTACTGATTTGCTCCGCAGATGTCAGCCACACAACCCATCAATCACAGTTGGGTAGACAGCTTGCTCAAATAGAAAAAGAAAAGAAAAAATGAAAACAGATTTCTAATTTTCCAACCAGCAGCTCTCTCTTATGAAATCTGTAGCTCTTAAATCATAATTCCTTTGAAGCACCTTTCCTTGTCTCTGGTCACCACCACCAGGGCTTGTAGTATAGGAGTCATGTACTGGCCGTAATGCAGGTATAGTGCATATTTTCAGGTACCTACCACCAAATGATAGAAGGCAGACAGATGGGAATGCACTGTTCTCTTTTTCCTTTGTTAAAATCATGAAACTTAACTTATTCTGCTCACTGGAACTATCCCTTATCTCATTTATTTTAGAATACGTGGATGTTCTCCTGTGTGCAGTCTTATCTCCCACTGTGACTCCTGTCGCTGGATAATTGCTTGTTGCTGTGTGAGTATTACAAATCCGGTTGCATAGATGGAGTTCAGATCTTCCTGCAAGGGAAGTGCTGGCCTCTGTCCCTGTAGCTTAAGGAGCGCATCAGCTTTTAGTAACATGGAGGCAATGAAACACGAAACTGTTCTTAATTTTTCTAGGAGAACACGATACTACTCATCAACTAATAATGACAGTATTTAAGGTGCCTTTTTGCACATAGAAGAAAAGCATTTACTCAAACTAGTAATTATTGCTATTATTAAAGAACTAAACTAACTATAAAGGATGAGTCTGAGGTAGTAAGCCTTAAAGAACAAAAAGGCTGCATCTTCAAGAGAAGCAGGGAGACAGACCTTTCTTTCTTTATGAAACTGTTTGTTTATCGAAATTATTTCAGAAGAATGAACTATAGCAGAATAGCTGGATGTTACTTTTATCTGCCAGCAAGAAATTCCTAGAAAAACTCTACATCTTCTGACATTTCCCTGAGACAAGAATACTTTAAATACCTTCCCAGAAGAGATATCTGTGGTTTGTTATTAATTATTTGCCTTTCTCATTATTTGTTCCTTAGCCTCTCCTTTCAGAAGTTCTATTTACTTGAATGCAGACCAAAAATGGTATTTTCTGGGTTAATGGCCAGTATGCTAATTCAAACAATGAACTACAAGAACCTGGCAAAATGAAAATTGTTTTTCCAATGCAGAAATACAGTTAATTTGTGAACACAAGCTAAAGGATAAAACCCATCAGATAATTTTTAGAATGAATATACTCAATAAGTTTCTTTTGGTTATCAAGTTAATACTACTGTACTCCTGGAAATACACATAATTTTAAGCAACTATATAAAAATGTTTGTAAACGTAACTGGAATTAACTTTTTCACTGTACTTTCTCTATTTTCAATGGATAACTTAAATCTTCTCTGACCCAAGCACACCGGCAAATCACTGAGTATACAGTCAGCTTCAGAAAACAATTGCAAATTGAGCATTCATGCATGATTTTGTCTTCTTGGCTATCAATGAATGCTTTTAAAATCCTCCTGGTCCTTTAAGTAAGAATGGCAAAGACCAAAGGCCTTCTTCACTACAGAATCGAAACTGATAACTTGGTAGCTTTCAACACAGAAAGCAAAAAATCTGATATAGAGAAGTGGAGAGGTGGGAGGATAAATATACCAATATACTGAAAAGACCAACAGTCCTATCAGAATTAATCAGGAATCTAGAGTAAAATAAAGAGATTTGAAGAAGCAAGCATAGGGTAATATGGATGTTGTATTTACTCATAACTTTGATAGTTCTAATGATTATATGAAGTAAGATATACACATTTTTAACTGACTTTTGTTGGACGAAGCAATTTACTTCAAATCTCTCCTGTTCACCCAGACCCATACCAAAGCACCTCTAATGAGAATCGTTATTTAGAAGGGGAAATATATACTTTCTACTAATCAGAATGAACATTTCCTCTGGTAACACGCTCATAAACTTCACATTTATAAACTAGTCTTAGCACTTTGTAATAAAACTACAGTCATATTATGTAAATGATCCCTACAATGGTATCTGAGAAAAAAACAAACAAAACCACCCTAAACCAAAAAACCAATTCTGCAGGTACTTAACGACTTTCTGCTAGTATTACAAAGACTAGAGTTCATTTCTTCTCGGAGACGATAGATATTTCTATCTTCTATGCTGAGAATAATAAAATATTGTTACAAGTATCAAAACACAGAAGTGTGGTTGAAGAAGAAATATGATTCTATACACTGCCTTTGTGGTTAAAGAAGAAACATGAAGCTATATACTGCCTCTCAGCACAGCTCCCAGTTACAGGTCTGATTCAAAGTTACTGAGGTCAATGGCAGCTGGTCCATTGACCTCATGCTCCATGGGAATAGGCAGGGGACCATGTAGGTATTTTGTGATTTCTTTCCTAAATGTTTCCTTTCTTGCAGTTTTCTATTTCTGATACAGTTTATGGTAACAAGGACAGATTTCACTTTCATGCCCTATTTTCTTGCTCTTTCTGAGTTTAGCAGTCCGTGAAGTACAGTTGCCCCATTCCTGACCATCCCAAGCGGCTGTACATATCACTCACTGAAGTCAGGGGTGATTTTGCCATCACTGTTCCTTATCCACCAACAGAAAGACAGAAGATAACCCCCGCTGTAACCCTGTATGTGGCTCATGCAATAAACTTCTAAAGCAGGGACGGTACCTGTGAAATGATCGCTGGATGGCCAGGGAAATTACGCTCTTTAAGCATCGTTGAGAGATAGATTGATACCTACAAGTCCTGAATTCTCACAACTGGAGGGCTCACAGCTATCTCCTCGCAGTATTTCATAGGAACAGATCATTTCCACTCCGTCCTAAGTAAAACAAGGTTGCTAAAAAACATCTGTTCTTTTCTGTTTGCAAACTATATGAAGAGATTTATTATCCTCTAAATTAATTCTGCAAAAGCATGTCAGTTTACAGATCATTTCCAATCGACTGGGTGTGAGTGTTTGATATGCAAAATGTGAGCAGTGTCACTGGGCACAGAATTCACATAACTCACTGGTACAATCTTCGTGAGTCAATTTTAGTATGCAAATGGTGACATTAATACTGATATCAAAATGAAGTTTCTGAAAATATCCTTCAGTGTCTTCTTTCCTCTTGCTGGTTGCACACACCATAATAATCTCACTGACTGCTGGATTTGCAGAAAGTAACATTAAAGGGAAACTAAAAGCAAAAATAGGGGCAAAAATTAAGACAACAGTCACAGAAAAATATTTGCAGTATTATCTGGCATTGGTTTTCAGCAATGAATTGAAGCCTGCCGAGGTCAACCTGAATTTCTCAGTGATTTATTGGACTTTTGCTGCTTCCCTTTGTTTCACTAACATACTTTTTAATTTCTGATCAGTATGGAGAATTCATGGCAAGACCCATGGCACTTCTTTGTTCTGAACTGCAGTTGATATTAAGCAGATGTATGAAGCATAAAAGCAGTCTGTTTTTGCGTAGTTGGAGAAATGCTGGATAAATTTGTAAGATATAGTCAAAGGGAGGTGTGAATTAATACGCAATGATGACCCCAGTTTGTGCTCTCTGCCAGGAATCCTTCTGCTGTTGTGAAATGTTGGATTTTTTTTTTTTTTTAACATCAAACAGTAAAAGAATAAAAGCTACAATTGACATGCATAGATCTCAGCTTAACTGTAGTTGTTATCACCTTAGTTGTCAAGAAATCCCTCTCAGAGGTCACTGTGGCTGCTGCAGGGGTATCTTCACTGTTTACAGAGGCAGGCAGACCCTTTACAAGCTATGCACCAACTGATTCTAGTAACGCTGCGTCTACCTCTGTTTTCCTCAACATATAATTTGCAGCATTTTATTTGCTGTACTTTGCAGCAGTTTAGTACCCTGACAGATGAGCCATCTACCCAGTCGAGTGGGGATGAATAGTTGACGGTTGGAACTACAATCAAAAATAAGCCATTTTTTCTCATCAGATCCTTCGGGTTCACAAAGCTGTCAGGCAATAAAGCATCTATAATTTTAAATAGAAAATGATGCTATGGTTGCATAAAAGAAAAATATTTTTCCTTTGTGGTGATAGTATAACATACCACTGTAGGACTGAGAAAGCTACTATTTTATTTATTTCCCAATGAAGTCTCCACTTTCTTTTTTTTTCACTTTTGTTTTTGTTTGTCAATTTTAGTCAAATTTTTTATATCAGGCAGAAATATTCAGATCGTACTGATGCTTAGGTCATAGTAATACAGGGCAGAAATGCTTAGGTCTTAGTGACATAGTTTGATTTAGGCCTGACTACTTTGTGTAAACAATGCATGCCTTACTAGCAATTATGCCCCTGAAGAGGAGCTAACAGGCTGATGAAAGGGGAACATCCAACCCAGAAGGTGCCGAAAGCTGTATGATTGCTGACGAAGAATGAAGTTAACAAAAATCTAGGGTAAACAGGAAAAAAGTAAAGGTGGCAGGGGGAGATTGTGACCACCGACTCAATTCAGAACCAAAAAGACTGCACCCCACAGCGTGAGAGCATGTGTAAAGTAAGGAAGGAGTATACCTTTGAGATAAGTGTGTAACACGATGAACCAATCAGAATGTAACAAGTTAAGTTCTTTGTTTTTGTAAGAGTATGTAGCTCTTGCAACTCTGCTAAGCAGTGTGCTAGCTTTGTGGAATTTATCTGCGCAAACACGCAATAAAGACAATACCCCTGCTCTGTGTGTATATTGGTGTATCGCACACCGGGTAAATGATCCCACTTTTTGGACAACAAGACCACTTAAGTGTCACCCTAATGAACAGACACTGTCCACACAAGAATATAATAACATAATCATTATTTTATTTTATTTTAACTGTTCATTACTCAGAAAGAGTATCTGATTGAGAGAACGCAGGAGTGAGAATGAAGTGTACTTTCTTGTGCATTGTTGTAGTGACTCCTTCTTGTAGAAATAGTCATGACAGTGTACAGGTGCATTCCATTTACAAAGGTTTAATTACACCCACATCAGCTAATTTAGCTTACAAGCCACCATCAAACAGTTTATGGAATATTAATTTAGAAATGCTTTCAATGAGGCTAGGTTTGTATTCACAGAAAGTATTTCTTCCTGGCTTTTTAATTCTAATGACTTCCAACTTGAATATTCAAGTGCTTAGCATCATCTAAAAAGTGAAGATTCACACATGAATATAGTGATTCCAACAGCACTATTTACCATATTTAATTTTTCTGTTTATATAAATACACAGTAGGAATGAAATATATACAGAAGCTATTTCATTACTGTCTCAGATCAGCTTGAAATCATATAGTAGTTTTAGGTGCAGCAAGTGGACCATGCATAGGCAAGCTGTGATGGACTGAGCAGTAAGATGCTGTTGCTCTTGCTTTTTACAGATAGCTAAATTATACTCAATGCATTCCTAATGCTACCTTTTCACATAATTTTATTTGACAACTGATGGAAGAAAAGGTGCTTTTTTTAGAACTGGCTATGGAAAAGCAGCATCTACAAGAAAAATAATTTCAGGTGAGATTTCACTACAAAAATTTTTTCCATTTTTGGAAGAAGGTACAGATTATTAAACCTTATTATTTAAATGACAGCATATATGACAATATTTGTCCTTTACATTGTTAAAAATAAGAGAAATATTCATTTTAAGAGCTTAAAGTCTAAAAGGCAGATACTGAGAAGAGAGGACACAAAAATAACCTTGCAAGTTGCCGTCACTAACATTTTTTTAAAATTAACATTAAATCACTTTGTGATAGTATCGTGAGAGATGTATTTATCAAGCAGTCCAGATAGGAAACGTGACTTCCAGAACCGCCGAGGGTATCACAATGTCCAAAGACATCGACTCTTGGACAAATGGGCATTTGTTGTGGCAAGGCACATGGAAAAGCTGTGTGTCCTCTGACAACTCAGCTCCTAAGCCTGCGCTTGGTCTGTCCATGATGTTTACTGAACAGCTGGAGGTTGTAACGAAGCTCTTGGCTATGTCTTCATTCCTTCCCATTTGCAGTGGGCAAACAGCTAAGCTCACGCTGTGATGCCTGCCTCTCGTACCTATAAACAGGCCTCCTTTTCAGGCCTGTCTTCACTCTAGGTTGTTACTGTCAAACTTTCTCTAAAACTGTGGAATCGTTTTCCACAGCTGCTCAAAGATCCAGCCTTGTCCCTTTATCTGTGCTTCGCTTTCTAATTACTGCTTTGTATTTTGGCTGACAAACACAGTCTCACCCTATTAACCCTCATTCAGAGTGCTGATGCAGTAAGAATGATTCTTTAGTCCCTTTGGCAAAACCTTGTCTCCGTTTGTAATTTCACCTCTGTTTTCCCTTTCCATTGCCTTGAAAATGAATATTTATCAGTGTCTTCTCCACCTAAGAGCTGCACTCCAGCATCAAAATGATGGCACCACACTCTTGGTTAAGTTTTCAAAGAACAGCTCCATCTCTGGAGTCCTGTTCAAGCTTAGAATGGCAGGCATGATGGTGATACAGACAACAACCGTTAGAAACTGGTCTGCAGACTTTTTGTGCTATCTCTTCCTTTCAGTGTCACAGTTTTTCCTGAACAACCTCAAGGTTCCTTGCTACTCTCTTGCACATCTTGAACTTCAAATTTATTTACCTTTTCTGTGTTTACATCAGACCTTTCACCTCATTGCAGGGCATGTTCGGTGGTTTAATTCGAAATGGAGGACTACCTTAGTTTTAAGAGTTGCTGATCAATAGTTTAATCAGTGATTTTGCTTCTGATTATCTCTGTGCTGCTGTTCTATTTCTTTACATTTGAATACCGCAGATCCAAAGTCAAGCTGGGGTTACACTGAGACACAGGGGCGATAGGAAAAGAAAGCAAGCATATGTGGTTGCTGAATGTCTTGAAAGCAAACAGGATCTGTAAATCCACAAACCTATACTCTTTGTCTCTGCCTCAGGAGCAGTTTATTCTTATGTAAATATTGCAAAGTGATTTTAATGAGTAGGAAGATTTCAGAAGAGGAAGCAAGAAGAGTAGCAGTGTGAAAGGAAATTAAATTGTATCTTTTCAGTCACTCTGAATGAAAAACTGGAATTCATAGTTTATTTCTCACTGAGGTGCTATGACTTACAGAGTCCAGTTTTGGAGGTGTTTGATGTTTTTTTTTAATTGATTAGTGCGAGCTACTAAAATATCTCTTCAGCAATATTATTTCTGCGGATGCATTCATTGATATTCACCAGTAATTTATGCTAACACAGAGAGCATTTACATCTGTTCGCTTCCAGTACTAGCACTTACATATGTTTTGTCAGTCACTTAAAAACATAAGCTGTACAACTGAATTACTTAATTGTTTTAATTAGTACTGTTGCTGAGAAACGATGGTGAACAATAGAACATATTTTTAAGGATTACTCATAATAAATCTGTCAATAAACAAGAATCACATCTGTGGCTGCTGTACTGTGAAGAAAACAACAATCTTCAATAGTTCTGTAATGATTTTCACCAGGCTAGGGCCTGACACGCAGTGTGGTGACTATAACAAAAGTACTGAAAGTAATGCAAGATGTCTCTCTGAAATGTTTAGAATGCAAGAGAGGCAAACTTTCAAATCTTGCCATCTCAAAAAATAATCAGCATTCATTTTATGGGCATTGGTTTTGCTCGTAACAGAAACAAATGTCATTTTACACTAGCCACAGACATTTTTTCCTCTATTTTATTTTAGCTGCCTTTTTAGACCCAGTCAAACTGCTTGCATGTCAGAACTAATCAGTAATGAATTAATTACAAACATAGATTTAGTAATTGCTTCTTTGCTGGAATTTAATATTTGCCTTCCAGTAATCTAGCAAGGGAGTCAGCACTGCGTTGTTCAGCATAGTTCCAAGGGATTAAGAAGAGTTTCATAAGTACTGTATTTTTAGTCTTTTGGTTGACTTGTAATGTTTGTACTATATGCTCCGGCTAATTACTTCTTTTAAAAAACTTATTATTTTTCTGCGCTGGGAGAGGCCTGTTGCCATTTTAATCTGGTTGGAATACCTCTCTCATTCTGCAAATACCTGTCTGTTTGTGAATGCTGGTAGGAACCCTGTAGATTCATATAGATTAGAGAGCACAGCAAAAAGAAAAACAGCCTCTTACCTGGCATGTTGTTATTGCTTGGAGTGTTAAGTCTAGACCTAACCATCCAATACTTAGGCAAGGCTGCACGATTCTTAACTGTCATTTCATTATTACAGCTAATGGTCTTCATAAAAAGTGAATATTTAGGACAGCAGTAGTCTATTAATCCACACAGAAAAAATAAAAGATCATGCTGAAACAGAGGGAACAGGCAAGGTACAGGTTTGTAACAAATACAGTGTAGTATGGTCAAAGAGTTCTTGCAAAAAAGCAGTGAGAGCTTTAAAAAGGTGGCAGATCTTGTCCTGTTTCAGAAGAAATGGAGTTCTGCTATCTCTGGAATCAAAAGGGACATGGCTTGGCAAGAAAGGCAGTTTAGGAGCACAAGAAGAACTGTTGTCATGTGTACAATGGCACAAGCCAGCTATAATTCAACGAACAGCTCTTGAAGGCTCTCCTGAAGAGTCGTAAGAGACAGGGCTGAAGTCCCAGAGCATGAATGTCCCTGCAGGTTCTTCTATCAGCTTCAGTCAGGCTTCAGCTCAGAAGCAGATTCAAAATTTTTTGGAAGGGCATTTTGTTGTTTTTAGCACCATCTTCAAAAACAGCCTCCCAGCTAACTGAACAGTGTGTTCTGTAGATTTCCTTTAAGAAAGAGCACAGATGTTTCCCCAACAAAATCCTTCAGCTATCTTAATTTAATAGCCTCTATCTAAGAATAGATTTTAGAGTAAAGAGTTCTTTGATAACTGGCCTATTGGACATGCTTTTTTCTATCCTGAAGCAGCTTTTCATGCATAAGTATTATATGTTAATATGTATTTTGATATTTTTAAACTAATTTCCAAAGGAATAAAAAAGTTAAGAATGTTAGAACTTCAGTGGGTTTGCGTGGCAAGGTTTTGGTAGCAGGAAGGGTATAAGGGTGTCTTCTGTGAGAAGCCGACAGAAGCTTCTCCCATGTCT
>Ga0181612_127943_pt1 | contig 15537 bp, 10 predicted proteins | sample HoacroProtozoa21_FD_119630 | JGI IMG/M metagenome (GOLD analysis project Ga0181612, IMG submission 119630) | Hoatzin crop microbial communities from Cojedes, Venezuel. Combined Assembly of Gp0051906, Gp0051904, Gp0051908 | reverse complement strand
GTTGACAGTTGAGAGTTGACAGTTGACAAGGCGGCACTGTCGGCAGCGGCGGCAAGGGCGGCCTCGTCGGCGGCTTCAGCGGCAGTTTGGGCGGCATCGGCGTCGGTATTGGCAGCCTCCTCGGCCTTGGCCTCTTCGGCTTCTTTCTTGGCCTCTTCGGCAGCCTTGCCGTCGGGGCCGTCGGAACCTTTCACGGTGCAATCAACGGCCGTGGGCGGCATGCAGTTTTCGTCGTTGCAGGCGCCAAACTCCATATAGCCCTTGAGGTTGTAGTCCTTCTTGGTGAGTTTGAGCGGCTGCGTGAAGGTGCAGGTGTTTTCGAAATAGGAAACCTGCATGTCGAAGATGTCGTCGTGCGCCGACTTCACGCCCGGGCCGGCTTTCAGGGGGCCTGCGAGCTCAACACCGTCGGAGTTGTCGATGTTGAACGACGCTTTGACGGGTCCGCCGTCGGGCACATCGGTGGAATAGACGTGCCATCCCGGCGAGATTTTACCGGTGAAGACGAGGTCGATTTGTGTTGGACTCACGCGCTTTTGGGCGACGCTGAAATCTACTTGCGCCGAAAGCGAAAAGACGACGCAAAGATACAACAAACTGAAGGAAAATAGTTTTTTCATTCCGATTTATTTTAATTGATAATTGATAATTGATAATTGATAATTAGACGCGCTACGCGCGGCGCTTTCGCGCACGCTCGCTTCGCTCGCTGATAATACTATATTTAAATAATTATTCATTATCAATTATCAATTATCAATTTTTCGCTGCAAGCGAAAGATAAGCGGATAGTGGTCGCTGGTATCGATGGAGCGGTCGATGCGGGCTTCGTAGGGCTCCCAGTCGGGCGAACAGAAGGCGTGGTCGATGCGCACGTAGATGTGGTGCTGATTAAAGCTCCAGCCGGGTCCGTTGGCGGAGGCGACGTAGGCATCGGTGAGGCCGCGGCCAATGCGATAGCGGGCGTAGGAGATGGGCGTGTCGTTGAAGTCGCCGCAAACGAGGACGCTCTTGCCGGCGTTCTGCTCGAGGAAGGCACATACTTTGGCGACCATGCGGCTGCGTATGGCGCTGTTTTTGCGAATCTTGCTCAAGATGCCGCGCGCCGCATTTTCCGAGAGTGTCTGCTCCGACGCGTCGACCACGGAGCCAAGGTCTTCGCGGTCTTGCTCGCTGAGGCCCATCGACTTGAGGTGCGCATTGACCACAATGAGGGTGTCGCCGGCGCCGAGCTCGACCCAGAACGCGCCGACGACGTTCGCACCAAAATAAGTGAGGCGTTCGTGGCGCAGAATGGGGTATTTGGAATAGAGACGCACCTGGTTTTCGCCCTCCGTGCGCACGGAGTCGGTGTAGGGCGTGACGGGGCGCATGACCGCGTCGATGATGTCCTTTTGCCAAGTGGTTCCTTCTTGCACATAGCTCTCTTGCAGGCAGACAAGGTCGGCATCTTGCGCGGCAAGGTACTCCGAAAGGCTTCGACACTTGCGCTCGTGCTCCGGCGTGCTGTTGTCGGGACCGGGCACCCACGCTCCCCAGCCACAAATGTTGAACGAGACAACTTTGAGGCTGCTATCGGGCGCAGATTTCGAGAAATTCAAGGGAGAATAGGTGCGAATGCTGCCGCCGCAGAAGAGGAGTCCCAAAAGGGGAATCCAACTCCAACGCGTGGCGAACAAAACGCAGAGAAAAAGCAAGAACAGGGCGCCGCCGAGCAAGAAAGGGAACGCGAGTCCCGCCACAGCCGCCCAAGGATGCACGCCCGGGTCGAGATAGACCGAAGCCGCGCTCACCCACAGCAGCACAACGGCTGCGCAGGTGGCGCCCAAGAGCAGTTTGGCGATGAAGCCGGGCCCTTTGGAGCGGGATGTGCGACGGGCGGACATGGGACGGGCTTAGAAATTGCTTTGACTGAAGAGGAATTGCTTTTCTTCGGCCGTCAGGCTGTCGTAGCCGGAAGCCTTGATTTTGTCGAGAATGGCGTTCAGGCGCTCCTCGTTCTGCTTTTTGGAGAGATTGTAGTCGTAGTCGGCGGAATGTTCGTTGGTGTGCGAGGCGGCATCCTTGTCCATGAGCTCGTCGGTCTTCTTGCGAACGCGTTCCCAGTAGGATTCCTTCGGCTTGTTCTGCGAGGGCGTGCGCCATTTGTCCTTCAGGCCCTTATGGCGCCAATGAACCAGCAGCGCCCAGCCGAAGAGCATGCCGCCGAGGTGGGCGACGTGGGCCACATTGTCGTTGGACGAGAAGGCGGAGACGAGTTCGAGCACGATGTAGGCCACGATGAAATACTTGGCCTTCATGGGGATGGGCGGGATGAGCAGCATGATGCGCTCGTTGGGATAGAGCACGCCGAATGCCAGCAAAACGCCGTAGCAGGCGCCGCTCGCGCCGATGGTGGCGCCGCCGTCGCCCAACAGGAACTGATAGACTTCTTGGCAAAGACCCGCGCCCACGCCGCAGACGAAGTAGTAGATGAGGAAGCGCTTCGTTCCCAACGTGCGTTCAATCACTACGCCGAACATCCAGAGCGCGAACATGTTGAAGAACAAATGCGCGAAATTACCATGCAGAAACATGTACGTGAGGAACTGCCAAAGGTGGAAGTATCCGTCGTAGATGTAGTGCAGGGCGCACAGGTTCGTAATGGCGTCCATGCCGCTGCGGGCAAAGAGCAGTTCGAGCAAGTAGATGGCCACGTTGGCCACGATGAGCGCGAGCGTGGCGGGCGGAGTGGTGCGGACGATGTTTGCCATAGATTACCAGAGGAAAGTGCGAATCACCCAGTAGGCGCCGATGCCGGCCACATAGCCTACGAAAGCAATCCACGAAACATTTTTCATATACCAGCCGAAGGTGATTTTTTCCAATCCCATCACCACGACGCCGGCTGCGCTGCCGATGATGAGCATGGAGCCGCCCACGCCGGCGCAGTAGGCCAGCAGCTGCCAGAAGATGCCGTCGACGGCCATGTCGCCGGTGGCTGCCATAGGATACATGCCCATGCTGGCGGCCACGAGGGGCACGTTGTCGACGATGCTGCTCAGCACGCCGATGGTGCCGGTGACAAGGTAGTGATTGCCCTTGAAGGCGACGTCGAGCGTTTCGCCCAGCATTTTGAGCACGCCGATTTGCTGCAAGCAAGCCACGGCCATCAGGATGCCGAGGAAGAAGAGGATGGTCGACATGTCGATGCGCGACAGCATGGCCGTCACACGCTTTTGCATGCCGCCCTTTTCTTTCTTTTTGGGCAGGCGGCTGTAGAAGATTTCGGTCACGGTCCACACGATGCCGAGTACGAGCATGATGCCTACGAACGGCGGCAGGTGGGTGATGGTCTTGAAGATGGGCACGAAGATGAGACCGCCCACGCCGAGCCAGAACACCGTCTTGCGTTGGCGGGCAGAGAAGTCTTGGGCCTCGGTGGGCGCGGCAACTTCTTCTTCAGCGCCGTCGCCGAGATTGCCTTTCAAATGGAGGGAGAGAATATATGCGGGGAGCACCATCGAGATGACCGACGGAATGAAGATTTCTTTGATGACGCCGCCGGCCGTGATGAGGCCTTTGTTCCAAAGCATGATGGTGGTCACGTCGCCAATGGGCGAGAAGGCGCCGCCGGAGTTGGCTGCGATAATCACGAGCGCAGCGTAGTACATGCGGTCTTTGTGGTCCTGCACCACCTTGCGAAGAATCATAATCATCACGATGCTGGTGGTCAGGTTGTCGAGAATGGCAGAAAGGAAGAACGTCATGAAGGCGATTTTCCAAAGCAGTCCGCGTTTGCTCTTTGTTTTGAGCACGCCGCGCACCCAATTAAATCCGCCGTTTTGGTCGACGAGCTCCACGATGGTCATGGCGCCCATAAGGAAGAAGAGCGTGGTGGCCGTCTCGCCCAAGTGTCCTTCGACAACGCTCTGCACAGCCTGTCCGATGTCGCCGGTGATGCCAAACTGCGCGGGGTCGACCATAAAGAGCGTCCAGCACGCTACAAACATTAAGAGTGCAATGGCAGCCTTGTTGATTTTCGTCAGACTCTCCATCGCGATGAGCAGGTAGCCAATCACGAAGACTACCACAATCCAAATCATAAGAGTACTCATAATGCGAACAAAATTTTACTTATATATTGCAGGGGGCGAATTTAGCAGAAATGCAGCACAAAACAAAACACTAAAGCCCGCAAAACATTTTTTCTGCATAATTTGCGCATAAAAGGGCGCATTTATTCGCGAAAAAGTCCTACATTTGCAGCCGAAATTCAGGTCATAGGTCACAGGTCATAGGTCACAATGCTGGCGCCTGCCGTGGCAAACACGATGAAAAAATTGTGACCTGTGACCTGAAACCCGTGACCTGGCAGAGCCCTCATAGTTCAATGGATAGAACAAGTCTCTCCTAAAGATTAGATATGAGTTCGATTCTCATTGGGGGTACTTCAGCAAGGGACAAGTGACAAGTGATAAGTGACAAGTCTTCCTTTTTGAAAATTAAATCTAATATCTATATGAAACGCATTCTCATTCTTTTGATGGCTGTCGTGGCAACGGCCGCAGCGACGGCGCAGCGAACGGAGCGCACGCTCGAAACGGGTTGGAAATTCCACTTGGGCGATGTCGCCAACGGGCAAGCGCTCACGCTCAACGACGCCGATTGGCAAAATGTGCGCATTCCGCACGACTGGGCCATCAGCGGAAAATTTGACCGCAAGAACGACTTGCAGGTCGTGGCCGTAGAGCAAAACGGCGAGACCGAAGCAACCGAAAAAACCGGACGCACGGGCGGCCTGCCCCTCGTCGGAGTGGGCTGGTATCGCACTGAGTTCGAGGCCGACCCCGCCCGCAAAGCCTTCCTCATCTTCGACGGCGCCATGGCCGAGCCTCACGTCTATGTGAACGGCCGCGAAGTGGCCTTCCGCCCCTACGGCTACAGCACGTTCTACGTCGACATCACGTCTGCCCTCTCGCCCTCGGGCAAAAACCTGCTCGCCGTGCGACTCGAAAACCGCGACCAATCCGCCCGCTGGTATTCCGGCGCCGGCCTCTACCGCAACGTGCGACTGCTGCAGACCGACAAAGTCTATTTCGAACCTTGGCAAACGCGCATCATGTCGCCCGATGTAGACGCTCGCAAGGCCTTCGGACAGGTGGACGGCACCGTGCGCGGAGCCCACGAGGAGAACGTGAAAATTGTGGCCGAAATCTTCGATGAAACCGGCAAAAAAGTGTTCGCCGGCGACACCATCTCGCAGTTTCCCGACGGCTCCAAATTCTGCCTCTATTTCAACGTGGAAAATCCCCACCTCTGGTCGCCCGAACACCCCACCCTCTACCGCCTCGAAACGCGGCTCTATGCCGACGGCAAGCTCGTGGACGCCGAAACCACCAAGTTCGGCTTCCGCAGTCTGGAGTTCATTCCCACCCAAGGCTTCTTCCTGAACGGCCAACCCCGCAAAGTGCAGGGCGTCTGCGTCCACCACGACTTGGGTCCCCTCGGCGCCGCGCTCAACCGCTCCGCCGTACTCCATCGCCTGCAGCTGCTCAAAGACATGGGCTGCGACGGCATTCGCACCTCCCACAATTTCCCCTCGCCCGAACTCTTGGAGATGTGCGATTCTATGGGCTTTCTCGTGATGGCCGAAAGTTTCGACGAATGGATTCAACCCAAATGCGACAACGGCTATCACCGCTTCTTCAACGAATATGCCGAACGCGACATGACCGACGCCGTCTGCCGCTTCCGCAATCATCCCAGCATTATTTATTGGTCAATCGGCAATGAGGTGCCCGAGCAATGCATGGCCGACGGTTGGAAACCCGCCCGCCTGCTCGCCAACGCCTGCCACCGCGCCGACCCCACGCGCCCCGTCACTTGCGGCGTCGATAAGCCCGACTGCGCCATGGGCACCGACTTCGCCAAATATCTCGACGTGCCCGGCCTGAACTATCGCGTCCACTTCTACGCCCTTGCCTACGACAAACACCCGCTCCACCTCGTGCTCGGCAGCGAAACAGCCAGCACCGTGAGCTCGCGCGGCGTCTATAAATTCCCCGCCACGCCCGCCAAACACAAAATGCACGCCGACAACCAGAGCTCCGGCTACGACGTGGAATGTTGCTGGTGGAGCAATCTGCCCGACTACGACTTCGCCCTCGCCGACGACTATCCCTGGACGCTCGGCCAATACGTCTGGACCGGCTTCGACTACCTCGGCGAGCCCACGCCCTACGACACCGACGACTGGCCCTCCCACTCCTCGCTCTTCGGCATCTTCGACCTCGCCTCCCTGCCCAAAGACCGCTTCTACCTCTACCGCTCCGTGTGGAACCGCCGCGACCACACGCTCCACGTGCTCCCGCACTGGACGTGGACGGGCCGCGAAGGACAAGCCACTCCGGTCTTCGTCTACACCGACCTGCCCGAAGCCGAACTCTTTGTGAACGGACGCAGCATGGGTCGCAAGCACAAGGCCGCCGCGCCGCAGAACGCACCCCTGCGCAATAGCGAAGAAGAATTTGGCAATGTGCTCGAGCGCTACCGCCTGATGTGGCACGACGTGCCCTACGAAGCCGGCGAAATTCGCGCCGTGGCCTACGACGCCCAAGGCAACAAAGTGATGGAACAGACGGTGAAAACAGCCGGCGCGCCCCACCACCTCACACTCGAAAAAGCCTCTGCGGCCGACGTGCAGGCCAACGGCAAAGACGTGGCCTTCTACACCGTGAGCATGCGCGACAAAGACGGCAATCTCTGCCCCTTCGACGCCTCGCTCGTCAAGTTCGACGTCAGCGGCGCCGGCCGCTTCAAAGGCGCTGCCAACGGCGACGCCACCTGCCTCGACTCCTTCGTAGAACCGCAGATGCACCTGTTCTCGGGTCAGTGCACCGTGCTCGTCGAAGCCTCCGACCGCGCCGGCCGCATCACCCTCAAGGCCAGCGCCCCGGGCGTGAAAGCCGCCAAAGCCACCCTGCGCACACATTAAAATATATACGCGCGCGAAGAAGGGCCCGATTCAACGCAATCGGGCTCTTTTTTGCATTTTAAGCCCTTGTTTTCGCTCAAAAAACGCTTAATCTTACATTTTTGTCAAAATAAGAACTTTTTTTAGTGCTTATTTTGACATTTTTGTTTGTTTAATTCAATTTTCTTCGTAATTTTGCGCTTAAATCGACAAGCGTATGGACGAGTTGTTCTCTTTTTCCGACCTGAAAAGCGCCGTTTTGCAGAAAATGCAGGCCGACAACCTGTGGTGGGCCACGGGCAAAATTCCCGAAGCCTTCGAGCAAATGCCGCGCCGCCTCTACCTCGACGCATTCTATCCGATGGTGGCGCAGCAGGAAGTGAGGCGCGCCGTGATTCTGATGGGGCCGCGCCGCGTGGGCAAGACCATCATGCTGTTCCACACCGTCGCGCGACTCATGGCCGACGGCATTGACCCGCAAAAAATCATCTACCTCTCCGTCGATACGCCCATCTACAACAACATTGCGCTCGACGAGCTCTTTGCCCTTGCCCGCGAGGCGCTGAAGCAGACCGATGCGACGCCGAAGGGCTACTACGTGATTTTCGACGAAATCCAATACCTGAAACATTGGGAGCACCATCTGAAATCGCTCGTCGATACCTATCGCGATGTGAAGTTTGTGGCCTCCGGCTCCGCAGCTGCCGCGCTCAAAATGAAGAGCGACGAGAGTGGCGCTGGCCGTTTCTCCGACTTCACGCTGCCGCCGCTCACGTTCAACGAATACATCGACCTGCTCGGGCTGGGCCATCTCATTGTGCCCAAGACGATTGAGTGGAACGGGCAGCCGGTGGCGGCCGTCGATACCATCGACATCGATTTGCTCAATCGCCATTTTCTCGATTATATCAACTTTGGCGGCTATCCCGAAATCGTTTTCTCCCCCACCGTGCGCGCCAATCCTTCGCAATACGTGCGCCACGACATTGTTGATAAGGTGATGCTGCGCGACCTGCCCAGCCTCTACGGCATCCACGACGTGCAGGAACTCTATCGGCTTTTCGTGCACTTGGCCTACCACTCCGGCCACGAATTTTCGCTCGAAGACTTGTCGAAAGCTTCCGGCATCCGCAAGGCTTTTATCCAGAAATATCTCACCTATTTGGAAGCCGCGTTTCTCATCAAGGTGGTGCGCCGCGTGGACCGCAATGCGCGTCGCCTGCAACGCCAAACCACCTTCAAAATCTATCTCACCAATCCCGCCCTGCGCAGCGCCCTGTTCTCGCCCATGGCCCCCACCGACAAAATGCTGGGCAACATGGTCGAAACGGCCATCTACGCGCAATGGATTCCGCGCAGCGACACCGAAGTGTTCTACGCCAACTGGAAAGACGGCCGCAAGCAGGGCGAAGTGGACATCGTAGGCCTCAACATCGTCCGCCAGCAGCCCGCGTGGGCCGTCGAAGTGAAATGGAGCGACCGCTATTTCGAACAGCCCGCCGAACTCGCCTCGCTGCTGGCCTTCTTGCAGGCAAACGGTCTCACGTCGGCCGTAGTCACCAGCATCACGACCTACGCCGACAAGCCCATGCACGACGCCACGCTCCACTTCATCCCGTCGGCCCTCTACGCCTACATCGTGGGTGCCAACACCATCCGCGGTCACGGCGACATCCGACTGCCCCTTTCCTAAATCCCAATTTTCGCGGCACACAAATCGCAGAAAGTGTGCAATTTTGTCGCTTAGGCTTTACAAAAACGCGCACAAAGTGGGGTGTTTTGTGCACAAAATGACGCTTTTTCGCGATTTCGTTTGTTCATTAGGCGCAGAAAGCCTAATTTTGTCGCGCTTTAACAGAGAAAATTCAAATTTTAACCATTCACTTAAATCATTTTATTATGTCAGCAATTGCCGAACAAGTAAAACAAATCATCGTAGATAAGCTGAGTGTTGATGCTTCTGAGGTAGTTCCCGAAGCCAGCTTCGCAAACGATCTGGGTGCCGACTCTTTGGACACCGTTGAACTCATCATGGACTTCGAAAAGCAGTTCAAAATCTCCATCCCCGACGAGGATTCCCAGAAAATCAGCACCGTAGGCGACGCCATCGCTTACATCGAAGAGAAAGTGAAGTAAGAAATTCCTTTGATACACTTGGCAAATCCGACGTTCAGCGTTTTTCCGTGCTGACCTCCGCTCACGTGGGCGGCGGAAAGTCCGACAAACGCCGAACGTCGGCTTTTTTTGAAAAAAACACGGCTGGCGCGAGCCAACCATCAATTATAAAACTATGGAACTAAAAAGAGTAGTAGTGACAGGCCTCGGGGCCATCACGCCCGTGGGCAACACCGTGGAAGAAATGTGGGAAAACCTGCAGAATGGCGTGAGCGGCGCAGGCCCTATTACGCACTTCGACACCACGCAGTTTAAGACGCATTTTGCCTGCGAAGTGAAAAATTTCAATCCCGTCGATTATATGGACCGCAAAATTGCGCGCAAGATGGACCTCTACGCACAATACGCCATCGCGGCTGCAAAGGGATGTATCGAAGACAGCGGACTCGACCTCGACACCGTGGATAAAAACGAAATCGGCGTCATCATGGGCGTCGGCATCGGTGGCATCAACACGTTCGAAGAAGAAGTGTCCTACTACGCGCTCCACCACGAGGAAGAGGGCCCCAAATACAGCCCCTTCTTCATTCCCAAAATGATTGGCGACATCGCCGCCGGTCAAATAGCCATCAACTATGGCTTCCACGGCCCCAACTACATCACGGCCTCGGCTTGCGCCAGCTCGACCAACGCCCTTTGCGACGCCTTCAACCTCTTGCGTCTGGGCAAGGCCAACGGCATACTGCTCGGAGGCGCCGAAGCCGGCATCTGGCCCACCGGCGTGGGCGGATTCAATGCCATGCACGCACTCTCCACGCGCAACGACGACCCCAAGGGAGCCAGCCGACCCTTCTCCAAGAGCCGCGACGGATTCGTGATGGGCGAAGGAGCAGGATTCCTGATGCTCGAAACGCTCGAACATGCCAAGGCACGCGGCGCACACATCTACTGCGAGGTGGCCGGCGTGGGCATGAGCGCCGACGCTTACCACATCACGGCCTCCCACCCCGAAGGACTCGGCGCACGTCTCGTGATGGAACGCGCCCTCAAGGACGCCGAGATGAAACCCGAAGACATCGACTACATCAATGTGCACGGTACCTCCACCACCGTGGGCGACATCTCCGAAGTGAAGGCCATCCAGCAAGTTTTTGGCGACCATGCCTACAAACTCAACATTTCCAGCACCAAGTCGATGACGGGCCACCTGCTCGGCGCCGCCGGTGCCGTCGAAGCCATGGCCTGCGTGCTCAGCGTGGTCAACGACATCGTGCCCCCCACCATCAATCACGCCGACGACGACCTCGACGAAGAAATCGACTACAACCTGAACTTCACGTTCAACAAAGCCCAAAAACGCACCGTGCGCGCCGCCCTGAGCAACACCTTCGGCTTCGGCGGACACAACGCATGCTGCATCATGAAGAAGTACGAAAACGATTGACAATTGACAATTGACAATTGACAATTGGCTGCGCATTGCAGGCTTCGTCTTTGTCAAATTTGAAATAATTGTCAATTGTCAATTGTAAATCGTCAATTGTATGATGAACATCCTCGATAGAGTAAAACTCCTTTTTTGCAAAGAAAAGGAGTTTTATTTGGCCCTCTACCGCATACTCGGGTTTATGCCGCGCGACCTCGACTACTACAAAACGGCGCTGTCGCACGCGTCGGCGGGCTATCGCGCGCGCTCGGGCAAGACGCTCAACAACGAACGCATGGAATTTCTCGGCGACGCCGTCATGGAAATGATTGTCTCCGAGATTGTCTATCGCCACTACCCCAACAAGCGCGAAGGCTTTCTCACTTCAACGCGCAGCAAACTCGTGAAGCGCACCACGCTCAACCGCCTCGCCGACGAAATGGGCGTCGCCAAATTGATTCGCGCCGACCACTGGCCGCAAAGCCACCCGGGCAACATAGGCGGCAACGCCTTCGAAGCACTCGTGGGAGCCATCTACCTCGACCGCGGCTACCGCAAAGCCTGCAAATTCGTCGAGAAAAAAATTTTAGGCGAATTCATCAATCTCGAAGAAGCCGCCCACCACGAAGAAAACTTCAAGTCGCACATACTCGAATGGACGCAAAAACACCATCTCGACATTGATTTTCAGACCGAAGGCTCCCAAAACAACTTCGCCACCACCCTGCTCATCGAACGCGTAGAGGTGGGCAACGGACGCGGCCGCTCCAAAAAAGAAAGCCACCAAGACGCCGCCCGACAAGCCCTCTCGCGACTCAAAAACGACCGCAACCTGAAACAACAAATCTACGCCGCCCACGATGCCGCCCACGCGCCCGACGAAGGCGCCGACATCGAGAGCGACGAAGCCACCGAATGAAGGTGAAAAGTGAAAGGTAAGAGGTGAAAGGTTTTTAATTACAACTTTTCACCTTTCACTTTTCACCTTTCACCTATTTTTCGTATCTTTGCCGAAGAATCTCCAGACTAAAACCACGAAAAACACCATGAACACGCTCCTCCTGCGCTGGAACCCCGCCTTCTCGTCGTTCTCCATGCTCGACTATCTGCAGTGCCTCGCCGCCCTCAACACCAGCCGCTTCGTCGATTTCAACTGGTCGGTGTGGGACCACGACAAAATTCACGCCGGCGACCGCATCTATTGGCAGAAACTCGGATTCGGTGCCACCGGCCTCTTCGGGACGGGCCTCGTCACCAGCGAGCCCTACGAAGAAGAAGACTGGAGCGGCAAGGGTCGCCAAACCTTCTACGTCGATTTCGAAGCCGAAGTGCTCATCAATCCCGACGCCCTCCCCATCTTCCAAGTCGCCCCCCTCGCCGCCCGCTTCCCCGACTTCGAGTGGGCGCGTGGCCACTCCGGCGTAGTGCTCCCTCCCGACGCCGCCGAAATGCTCGACTCACTGTGGCGAGAATTTATGGCCGAAAATGCCGATGAATTCGCCAAAAAACGCGCCTCCAAACGCCGCATCAACGACTACTTCTATTCCAAATAAGCGCAGCGCAGCAGCCGCGCCGGCACAAAACCTAATACCATGAACAAGCAACTTTGGAATCTCTACAAAAACGACCGCAAGCGCTACGAGCAAGCAGTCAACACGTTCAACATCGAGCGCGATTGGAACGAATGTTCTGCGGACATCATCGAATTGTCCAACAAAACCGACAATGCCTTGCAGGGACTTGAGCCCCTCTTATTTCTTTTATACGCCAACACGCGCGAAAATTTGCCGCAAGAACTGAATCGCGAAACTTTCCAAGAATTCATTGAAAATTTGAAAATCGTCGACGCCGAAGAGGATTCGGACGGAAAAATCACGCTATATGAGAACGATGTGATTCTGCCTGCAGATAATTTTCGCAGAAAAGCTTCGCTTACTTCAATAATTTCTATATTTTTGTACTTCCTTTACGAAGGATACTATCCCCTGCTCTTACCCCGTCGCTTCGACATTGTTCAGCGAAATTGCCAAGCACTCGGAATAGAATTGCCGCCCATTCCGCGCACCAAAGACTACAAGGAGTACTTGATGTACTACTATGATATTTGCCAAGTATGGGAAGGTTTTCGGCAAGCGAACGATTTGACGGCCGCCGAACTTTGCGCCTGCATCTACGACTTTGCCGACGCCCTCGTTGAAGAGACAAACAAAGCCGCCCTGCCCAAACCCGTGAACGTTTGGCTCACCGGCGCAGCGGCCAAGGGCGATTTCGCCTATTTGGATGCACTGGGGCAAAACACCGAATACAATGCCGCCGGCATCTGGGCTTGCAACGAACAAACACGACGAGGCGATATCATCGTAATCTATTGCACGACGCCGCGCAGCTATATCCACTCCATTTGGCGCGCCGATAGCGGCGGCATTTTCAACCCCTTCGACTACTACCACTGCCGCACAACCATTTGCGACGGCCAAAGGGTGCCAAACATCACGTTCGCCGACCTCAAAAACGACTCCTATTTCGCCAATGTGCCCATTGTTCGCAAAAATCTGCAAGGAGTGAACGGTGTGGCTCTCTCGTCAAAAGACTACGTCGAACTCCTGCGACTCATCGAAGAAAAAGGCGGCGACACCTCGACACTGCCCCGACTTTTCGCAGGGACACAACTCAATTTTGGAGAAATTAAACTGGAAAAAGACGTGGAGGAAAAAATCCTCATCCCCCTGCTCCGACAATTAGGGTATGCCGACGATGATTGGGTTCGCCAACTTTCGCAAAAAGCCGGCAGGGGCCTAAAAGCCATCCCCGACTTTGTGTTCTTCCCCAAAGAAATTGGCGAAAAACATGTGCACACAGCCCCATTTGTCGTCGAAGCCAAGTTTGACATGTCGAGTGCCCGCGAATTCCGCAATGCCTTTTCGCAGGTTGTGTCTTATGCTCACATGCTCACCTCCAAACTTTTCGCGCTTTGCGACAAGGAGCGCTTGGTCGTTTATGATGCCACCAACGGAATCCCCGCCAAAGAAAGTCCAGTCTTCGAAGACTTGTGGCAAAGCATCTTCGACGATGCCGAAGTGGGCGGACGTTTGGCGCACATCATAGGCAAAGCGCGCGTCTCCACACTCTAAACACGCGCAGCGCAGCAGCCGCGCAGATTCGCCGCCGTTCATCCCAGCATGAGCGGCGGCGTTTTTGTGCGCGCGTCTCCACTTTCGGAAATTTGCGGGGAGCGTTCGGCCAAAAGATGTACATGTTTTTCGGAAAAGATGTACATGTTTTCGCGAAAACATACCCATGTTTTGCCAAAAAGATGTACATCTTTTGAAAACGCGCTGCCTTGGTTTGCGCGCGAGCGGACACAAAAAAATCAAACGGTTACAAATTGTAACCGTTTGAAAGGAGGGCTTGCGAAAAACGCCGCGGCTCTTTTGCGGGAGTGGCGGCGTTTTTGCTATTTGGAGAGTTGGGGGAATTACATCGATACGACGTGTTTCGACGAGGTGACGCTGAAGGTGCCTTTCTTCGTGCCGGTGGTGTAGGAGCAGCCGGTGGTGAGGCCGTGGAAGGTGGTGCCGCCGCTGATGCTGCCGCCGCTGTAGACGGTGTAGGTGCCCGTCGTGAGGCCGGAGGAGGAGAAGAGGATGGTGCAGCTGCTGCCGTAGGCGCGGGGCACTGTGAAGCTCATGATGCAGTTGGAGCTGCTGTCGAGCACGGCATAGCGCAGGCCGCTGGTGCCGGTGGCGTTGGAATAGACTACGGCGCCTTGCGTGCAGGCCGAGTTGGTGGGCGTGGAGGTGCTGCCGCCGAAGCCTACGAGCACGCCGCCCGTGATGGTGAACGTGTTTTGGTCGCAGTCGAAGCCTTCTTCGGGCGCGGTTGTGCCGCTGGCCACGATGACGCCGCCCGTGATGGTGAGCGTGCCGTTAGAGTCGATGCCGTCGTTGTTGGAGGCGTAGGCGTAGATGCTGCCGCCGTTGATTTGGATGTGGCTGGAGGCGTTGATGCAGTCGTCGTAGGTGTTGAACTCGAGTGTTCCGCCGTTGATGGTCATCGTGGCTTTGCTCTCCATGCCTTCGCCGCCGTCGTTGGCGGTCGAGATGGTGTAGGTGCCGGCGTTGATGGTCAGGTTGCCGGCAATGCGGATGGCTTTGGGGCTGCCTGTGCCTTCGCTCTGGCCGCCACCGCCTCCGGGGCCGCCACCGCCTCCGGGGCCGCCGCCTCCGCCGCCCGGGCCGGCCATGGTGCGTACCCAGCGCGACGAGGAATTCGACGTGATGTAGGAACCTTTGGTCGTGGCCGTGATGTCGGGACCTGCGTCGGAGGTGCCAAACACGGCGAGGCCGCTGCAGGCGATGCATTTGCCGCCCGAGGCTGCGCTCGTGGTGGAGAGGTTGAACGTGCCGCCGTAGATGTAGAGGGCGACGTCGCTTTTGATGATGGTGGAATTATAAGTATCGGTCTCGTTCGACGTGTTGGTGTAGGTATTGCCGGCGCCGGAGAACGTTCCGGTGAAGGAGCCGTCGGTGATGGTGAGGGTGGAGTCGCACGAGATGCCTTTGCCGGCCTCGCCCGTGTGGGTGAAGGTGAACGTGCCGCCCGAGATGTTGCAATTGGCGCCGGCTTTGATGGCGGTGCAATAGGAGGGGTCGTTGTCTTCGACCACCACAGCGCCGCTGCAAGTGAAGGTGAACGTGCCGCCGCTGATGTTGAGGGTGGAGCCGGCCTTGAGGCCTTTGGATTGGTCGCCGCTGACGGTGATGTCGAGGGTGCCGCCGCTGATGGTCATGGTGCTGTCGCACTTGATGCCCTTGGTGTCGTCGGCGCTGACGGTGAGGGTGATGCTGCCGCCGCTGATATCGACGTATCCTTCGTCGGCATCGATGCAATCGCCGCTTGCTCCGGAAACGACGACGCTGCCGCCGGTCATTTCGAAGTAGTCGTTGACGTGGAAGGCGTCTTTCACGGCGCTCGTGACGCTCACGTTGCCGCCATCGACCACGATGTAGTCGTCGCTGCAGATACCGTGTTTGTAAAGGCC
>Ga0181612_170802_pt1 | contig 15538 bp, 6 predicted proteins | sample HoacroProtozoa21_FD_119630 | JGI IMG/M metagenome (GOLD analysis project Ga0181612, IMG submission 119630) | Hoatzin crop microbial communities from Cojedes, Venezuel. Combined Assembly of Gp0051906, Gp0051904, Gp0051908 | reverse complement strand
TTTTTTTTTAATCTTTGTGATGCTTTGAAGAAATTTGATACAAATTTCAGGATGGGTAATCTAGCACAGCAGTAAAATCAAAGCTAGACACAATTTCTCACAAATGAGGTTATTAGTTTTTTATGCAGTTTGTAGAGTGACAAGCCTATTTAAAGCCCTCAGTGTTTCACGTGTGTCCAACTAGGACATTAGAAAAGATACTTGACTGATGAAAGTATGTGTATGAGAAATCTGGCATTTGATGGAAAGAAAGAGAAGTTAATCTTGTCCTTGCCATGTATGTGTAATATGGGACTGTTTGAAGAGTAGAGCTTTGGATATTTTAGGGGAAACTGTGTGGTCACACATTTGCATTAAATCGCCATCTCCCCTCTGCTGAGCCTTCCCCTAGGAAGTATTAAAGTGCACCATGTGCCAGAAATGATCACTCTAAATTTTCATGCTAATTAAAGCCTTCAAACAAAGTTGACTTTAATTTACATTGGCTTTTTCCTATTGTACAGAACATTTATGAATATATGCTGGTTTAATTCCTATGTACTAGCTGTCTTTCCAGTAACCATTTCATCTGTTCACACTTGCAAATACAAATTTTTTATTTCCAAATTCCATTCTTTGTCTATACTGACATTTCAAAAATAGTCACTGATAAACAGTAGGGCTGTACTGTTGGAAGTGGCTTGGAATCAAAATACTTTGTGCATTTCTCCAAATTACATATAATGCTCTGGATGCTTTGTTTTATCACTGTTCATGAGAGGTTCTGAACCTACCAGCTGGTCAGAATTAGATATCCTCCTCCCCTCCCCCCCCCCTTTTTTTAAAGCTTTGCTTTTAACTGTCTGTATGTGTAGAAGCATAGAATTGTAACTACAGAGCTGTAATTTTACTCTTTCCTCCTTTTCTCCTGTCTTGATTTTGTGTTTTCAAGCGCTGTATATATTCCTGGCTGTGCTGAACATCCTGAATGTGACTGTAGCTATAACACTGCTTCTGGTTTTATTGATGTGGCTACAAACTATTCCTTTTTGTAGGTGGATAAGGCATAGCAGTTTCTTTTCACTCTACCAAAATCTCAAACACAGCTGTTCATATCCAGTATTTTTTTAACATGGTTCAGGCATGTTAAAAAAGAAAAATTGAATCTGGTGGCTGTGGGGAGCGGAAGGAATAGCCAGGTACCTGAGTCAGGTTGTGGTTAACTTGATTCTTTCACTCAGAAAATGGGCAAACCAGTAGCTCTGATGTCTTCCAGTGCTCCCTGAACCCTGTTGCAAAAGATCAAAATGTGGCAAATAACCTGTAAACTAAGATGTATTGTATAGACTAGCCCTAAGTATCTACATACAGATGCTAAGAATACACTTGTTTCTGTAGTTGTGAGAGTATGATAGGTGTGTCCAACTGTATATTTAGCTGGACTTGAGACTCTTGGGTTGAGTACTGGTCATCACTTCTTTCCTCTTCTTGTTCTTGTCAGCTTTTTTCCCTGTTATTTCAGATAAAGTGCTGTTATCTGGCATTGAACTTTCTATTGCTGCAGCAGAGAGTTATTCTAGAGTAGATTAGTTTATCTGGTCGTTTAGGATGTTCCGTACTCTTCAAAATTTCTGATCTTCAAGGCTCTGCATGTTTAGCTGGGTGGGACTTGCATACTTGTCTCATGTAACTGTCCAGGAAAAAAAGTAAAAATATGCTCAATTTTAAACTTGACTAGTACCACTGACATTAATAGGGTGACTTCATTATCAGAAAGTTAAGCAGGCTCACTGTCCTCTGCAGGACCTTGTCCTTGGAGGTAAGTACATTTGGAAGTTAGCAAGGTGTTATTCTTGAGGTATAAAGCAAATAATGGCTGGATTCTGGGCTTCTGAAACTTTTCCTTTCCTCTTAACCACAATAGATGAGACCGCTGAAGTCCTTGAATTGATGGTTGATTTATAAGGGACAAGAGCTGGCAAGGCAGGACTTGGTGAGGAGCATAATGTTTGGGGATTTGCTTCTTCCTTTTCAGAACTTGCAGCCAGTTTTGCTTCTCCAGATGCTGCAAATTCTGTGTTGCTTTGAGTTCTGAGAATGTGATGGGTCAGATATTTAGACAGCATTTATTTTGTAAATAAATTATTTTGAAACTGTTATTTGTTGGGTAGTTTTCATTTGAATATGTTACATTTTTATATGAATACTTTGTGTGCACTTAAAGCATATGGTTAGGTGCACTTTGAAAATAAAAATAAAATTTTATCGAGTTAAGATTTTAATATATCAAGTAAAATAAGTATTTTACATGTTTCCTGTGTGGAGAAAAATAAATAATACTGTTTGGGTTTATAGAATACAGTGTAGTACTACAGGTATGAAAATATTTGCAAGATTAACAGGAAGATTAACAAGAAGAAGCATGATTAACAGGAAGATGATCTTCAGTTCCCTCTAAATTTAAGGGTAAGGTGGGGAGGAATTTTTTATAAACCCACAGAATTTTTGAAGTAAAAATAGTTATAAAAGTTCAGGTGTACTGCCTGAAACTTCCTCTTAGTATGAGTTTTGTTTTCCAAAAAAAACGGAACCACACTGTTTGTGAGTTTGTGGTTGTGTTTTTTAATAGCAGTAAGACAAGTGTGGTGAATTTAGGGCTACTGAATATCTCACTGACTTCTTCAATGCACACATATGTGGTTTTTCAAAAGGAAGGATTCCTTAGATGTTGCCAAAGCTTCATGCTTTTTGTCCCAGAATTTCCCATTCTTTCTCTTGACCTGTCCTGTTCACATATGCACCTGCATTCTGACTGCTGCAGTCTCAGTCATGGAATCGAGCTACCCGCTAAAGTTGGTAGATGTTTGTGGTGGAAGGAATGCTCTGTTATATAAGCAGAGAGTAGCTCATGCTCTCTGCTTACATTCAGTACCAAATCCTCTTATCCTTTAACTTCTGGGGGTCATTTCTGTTTTGGCTTGTCTGCCTTTGCTTTCCAGCCCTTCTGTCCATTTTCGGGGTCGAATTCTTCTGTTGTGAAGTTCTACTCAACACTTCACCCCTTTGTTCCCGTTTGATACTCACATCTGCTGTCTTTGCTTGCTTGATATAGACCTGCAGAACCAAAGCTTCACTTGTGTTTTATGGGGATTTTGGAAACCTGGCCACAGGTCACGGTGATCAAAAGCCTGCCTGTGTGGGATCTTGGTGGAGGGAGATGAGGGAACAGGACAAAATGTCTCAAAAAGAGACCATCTCTCCAGTATTGGAGATTAATTAAATCCCAGTTCTTCAGCTTCTGAGCAGAGGAACTGAAGTGCCGCATGACATGGGCACAGTTATATCATTTTTTGAAATTAAGTGTGGGTTCAGGACCTTATTGTTAATGAGTAACTTGCCAGGTAAACTTGATCCCAAATTCCTCAGAGCCTCAACCAAAATAAGTGTATGTCATTTTATAAAAAATTCCTGAAAACTTCTGTCTTTTCAGGCCATTTCTTCTTTGGGCAGAGGACACTGTATATAATGGAAAGTTTCTTGAGTTCCTCCTTCCATCACACCCGAAGTTTCTGTCCTAGCGCTGTTGTTTCCTGGTCTCTTCTGTAAAGATTCCATAGAGCCCTATTCACTTGTACCAAGTATTGTGTTGCTTCCTCAGCTTGCCTTCTGTCCACATGTGACCCTTTATTTTCCTTTCTGCCCCTTTTATGCTTTCGATAAAGATCCACTTTCCATGACTACTGCAGGGCCTGACAACAGTATGTTGGTACCTGTGGCTCACAACCAACAATCCTGCAGATGTGACAGTGACTATTTTCTTTTCAGTCCCTGAATGAAGACAGGTAGAAAGTGAGTAGCAAAAAGGCAACTATGATTTTAAAACACTTTTTTTCTTACCTATTCTTAGGTGCTTACTTCTAGTAAACACTTTCCTTAATCAGGGCAGCAATCATTTTAGAAGCCTTCTTTTTAAAAACACAGTAAATCAAAAGAATTCATGATAGTATTGTACTAGGACAACTCTCCTTGTATTTTTAGATTATGATAGACCATTTCTATATCAAAAGTTTTACCAACTGTATATATGCTGCAAGACACCTGTTAATTTGTCACCTTCTGGGTGAAATTACCATTTGTAGCTGTACTTCTTCCTTTCAGCAAGAGGTACTTGTTAGCAAAAGGTACACTGCATTGCAATTCTCCTATGCTACCATCTGATACGTATTTTTATGATAGGTTGTGAGATATGTTCTGGCATCTGAAAATATTATAGAAGCTACAGTCAATTCTTCACAGCTCCTCTTCTTCCATATGACTGCTATCCTTCTTAATACCTTAAACTGCTTTGGTACACTTCACAATTTGTTGTTCTTGAAGGTATTTTCAGTCTTTCTGTCCTGAAACTGAAAAACTGTGTAGAGCCAGTGGATTTTTCATGTCTGTTGTGGTAGTAAGATGATTTGACATTTCCGCGTTTAAAGAATTTCAGCTACTACTGCAGAAAACAGTTCACTTAACATGGAAGCATACAGACACATGAAATGAAAATCAAATATCCCTAACATTTGCTAACCAGCTCCAGTAAAGGAACAACACTTCTGTGCCCACTTTTTGCCACTTTTATGTGCTAAGGTTGCATGTTCTCGAGGTTGTGTGCTGAGCTTTTTGCAACTCACCAGTACAAACTTGTCAATATACAATCTGTTTTGGTGATGGGAGCTGGGGAAGGGAGATGAGTGATCACTCACAGTACAGGATTATAAATTTATTTTAGTTAGGAGGAAATCAGTGAAACTGAGTAGAATAATCCCCAGTGTAGTTCAGTGTCACATAGGGCAATATATTCTTAGTGCTCACTCACAATATCCAATGCAGAGAGCCATTTGATGTCATGAGCTTCTTAAATTGGGGTAAGGGATTAGACAGGAAGGACAGTTCTTCCTCCCACCATCATCTTATTCAGTACTAAAGCAAAGGATTAACTTTCCTATGCTTCAGTTCAAATACATATTCCTGAAAGACATATCAACCAGGTGACAACCATGCTTTGTGAATGAACTACCTACGTTTACATGAATTTCAGATGAGTTGATGGAGTCTGTGATTCTACTGAGCATTTGTCGGTCTTTTGGGAATGTGCATTTTCATTTTGTAAGGTTAAATTATTTTTGAAGACTTAAAAATTTGCAGATCTGGATTCTGAATAGCTTCAGCAACTAAAGCACTGACTGTAAGGAGTTGCCAGCTGAAGGTATAGGTCGGCAGACAAGAGCACATATATAGAGAAATTTGTAGAAAAAGGCACTGTTTTGGATGAGTCCTAGTCTTGCTGCCCAACCACTGCTTTCACAACATTGTAACAGTCTTGGGAACAGAAGATCTAGGCAGAGCTTTGAAGAAGAGAGTTTTGGCTCTTGGACTCCTAAATGTTGAGGAAAATAAAAGGTAAAGAATTGGGGGTGCCTAGTCTGAGCTTTTGAACAGGTTGTAAAGACCAGTACTGTATGTGGTGCAGAACAAGGAATTGGTTTGGAAAAGGCAGAAGAAAATGGGGTAGATTTTCGGCTGTGATAGGTAAAATGGAGCTAGTGGGGGGATGCAGACGATTGAAGTGGTAAAAGTAAATCGCTGCAATGTGGTCTCTGCCGGGGGATTCTGAACAAGTAGCAATGAGTTGAGATTTCATTTAATTCAGAGAAAAGTACATTGTATCTTTTCTTGAGTTTTAATTACTTAAGAGTCCCTACTGTTTGTGTGAGCTGCAGGTCATTATGCCGTTAGTCATAGCAGTTTGCACTTGTTTCCACTGGTGTTTGAATGAGTCATGTCCGCGGCAGTGTGCAGCTGTAGAGGGAAGGGTGGAATGGCCTTAGGAATGTAGTAGGAGTGCATGTGTGAAGCAGAAGCTGCTGGAGGATAAAATCACTGGGTCTTTTACTCTAGTTTACAGTACAAATAACGTCAGTTTGCAGCATGTGTACTTAAACACAGTATGTCTAGCATGCTTAAACATGCACCTTCATACTTAAGTAGTAGTGTATTTCTTAAATCTACATAGATGGAGAGATTTCAAAGACATAATTTGAAGAAGGTGTTTGATCCCGTCTGGTCTCTTTATAGCAGTTCTGTCTATGTAAGCAGCTGTACAACAGCTTGGTACATTTTCAGTTTCTCAGGCTCCCTTTTAGCCTGTATTGTCTTCACTCTAATTTGGCGTAGGCACTGTTGGTGTTGGAACTATTGAGAAGATTCTTCTTCTCAGGATCACTCTTTCAGTGTAGTAGAAAGGAGATGCTTTTGAAAATGTTCCCAACAAAGGTCACTTTAAAATAAACAAACAAACATACTTTTATACATCAAGCACTGGCAATGTGTCCTAATGTTTTTCCTGCAGGTACATTTATAAAAGTGTGGAGTAGCACAAAGCTGTTTCAGGGCCATTCAGCAGTTTCCATCATTGTAAGAATATCTATATGATAGTTGAATGATGGTGAGGATTTGGGCGTCTCTGATAATACTGTTGTGTCTACACTGAAATTTTGTTAAAGTTATCACAGCTGATTTATAATTGTGGCTGGTATGTCTGTGAGGATGCCAAAGGCCTGGAGAAAGCTGATGCTGATGACAGGAGGTAATGAACAATTGTTAGTAGAAAGGTGGAGGTTTTCACAGAATCAACAACTAAAGATTACAGGATATCTGCTTAAAGGTTCTTTATTGAAGCAGTGTTATAGAGGACTATTGGACAGGACCTCAGAGTTTGAAAAAAAAAAAAAAAAATAGACTGACTTTTTGTGAGTTACTGAGATTCTAGGTATTCTCCTGCACCCACTGAACTGAATAATTTGTTTTGGGGTTGAGCTCCAGGATTTGGCTTTTCTGTTGTAACATTGATTATAAGTACATAATTATATAATTATAAGTATAAGTAAATAATTCTATCAATTATTTTTAAAAGAGCGACTAGTTACTCAGACTTCAATGTTTTCTTTATCAGGTTTTCATGTTTGGTTGCTCATTGTCTTCAAATCAGTGCAGGATTTGAAGCTGGCAGTATGGCAGTATTTAGTCTGCCATACCAGAAGTGCAATTCGGGTTGCTTACAGGGATTTTTTCTTCCTTTTAGCTGATGACTACTGATGTTGACAACTTCAAAAGGCATTTTTTTTTAAATTCTTCCCACACATTTGGCTGTCATTTGGAGGTGTTGGGAAGTGGAAGAATAGCATCCAGTAACATCTGAATTCCATTCCCTTTTCTCATCTCAGTCAGCTTTAGCTGTAGCTTGAAGGAGCCTGTGTGTAGCGATAATCCTCATTTTCTGAGAAGTTACATTGGTTCTCACAGAGTTCAAAGGTATCAGTACTTGCTCATAGACAGTCGCTTCCAACCGGTACGATACCAAGTTCTTCACTGTTGCAACAGATTTTGTTTTGGAGGAAGAAGAGGGAAGCAAAGGAGAAGCTCTACATGTTCTATTGTCTTGTCATCTTCATCTTTTTGTAGGGTTGCTGGAGCTCCATGCCCGAGTTTCAAGCTCTGTGTATTTTCTGCACAATATCAGTAAGAAACCCATATATGGAAAAAACTCCATAATTCTAAGAAGAGTCTTGTAGCTGGACTGAAAGGAAATTGAGATAGCTTCCAAGGACTAGTAGAGAGAAATTAAAGGGTTATATGTCTGCAAGATCAGGGAGCACAGAGAAAGGTGTTGTCAGATGTCAGTAGGGATGCGCTAGAGAGAATGTGTTTCTGGCTAGCACAGCCTCAGAATGGTGAAGGTTAAGACTGTGATGGCTAACTGCTTTCTTTTAGTGATGAATTATTACTGGAGGAGTGTTGATGCTACTACAGTTTCCACACAGACCTTGTGCATGTGGAGGAGGGTCAACAGAGGACTTGCACTGTTCAGGAGAATGACTTAAGTACATGTATCGTCAGGTGCTTTTTCTTTTTTTTTTGCCCCCCACCTGAGCAAAAAATGCCTGAAAGGGATTTTGTTTCGTCCTGAAATGAGGTGATAGAGTCTGGCAGCAATGTATATACCCAAAATGGATGTGGGATGTGTTTGCATCCCTTCTTTCATTCTGTCACAGAAAGGAATTTGTATGAGAAGAGCATGAAGTCAATACTTTGTGTCTTACTGCAGCCCTTACCCAACACCTTATGCTGAGCTGTTCTGAAAACTTCTCTGTTCCAGGTGACATCTTTCTGCATTAAATGTGCTTTTATCCGAGTGGAAGTAGGGCTTATCTGATTATTAGGAAGCCAAAATGTGTAATAAAACCCAATCTGTGAACCCACAGTTTACCCAGTAATGTTTGACACGTGCAGACTCTAACACATACACATTGTAGGTAAACAGGTGCAAATGAATACAGCTGTAAAGTCAAGCTTATTATGAAGATAAACATTAGCATTACTTGAAATGTAATAAAATCTGATGAAAGATGAAGAACTTAGTATTATTGAAACAAACCTTCAGTTGAATTGATCTGAGAGGCGACAGAGCCTGCAAGTACCTTTCATTTGATCTGATAGTTGTGTGAAAGTATTAGTTTTTTTCTGCAGATCATCTAACACAAGAAGTGAGATTGAGGGTTCATTGATTGAGGTTTTATTAATATTCCGTGAGAGGGGAAAATGGAAAGGAAAAGAAGTGCTTTATGTTTTTATTAGGTTCCTGACATTCTAGATTTCCTTCACTGGGAGCATATGGCATAAAGGAGCACATCATTATTGTTAACAGAGAGCTGAGATTCAGGAGTTAGTTTTGTGATCTAGTTGTTTGGTTAGTTCCTAGTTATTGGGGCTAACTGCTTAATCTGTTTTTCTGCGTATAATATGGCAGTATTATGGTGGAATTGACTGGCAGGAAAATGCATTAGTTAATCTTTTCTATTAGTTATAGCACATCAGTGAAAGTTACCATTCCTTGAAAATAACTTCAGAAAAATTGCATAAAGATGAAGACTTAGACAACAAGGGAATATGGGGAGAGAGAGGAGTCGATCTGGTAAGAGAAAAGTATCTGAAGTGAATAGGGCTTACAGGATAAACATCTTTATGTATAACCTGTGCTTGTGGTGAATTGCAGGATTTCCTACATTTGTTGTGTAATAGCGTACCAGATTAAATATTATAGTATTTGTGAAGAGATTTTTTTACACTATTCGTCTCCTAAAGCCAAAATTTTCAAAGCACTTTGGTCACGTGGATGGTGAAGGAAATGTAGGTCACTTTTTTCTCTCTCTTCTAGTTTTCCTCCTTTATGTAGCAGTAAACAGACTGTTTTGTCTTAGAGCTTTTCTACCTCTTTCATTTTGCTTTGGCTTGATCTGTACTAAAGATCTTTTGTCTTGTACCTGGCAGTGGGAACAGTGGAGTCTGTAGCAAGGCTAGTCTGCAGGAGTGGAGTTTCTAAATGCAGACCATAACAAAACATGTTCACTGCCAAAGCAAGCAAGTAAATTAGTTGTTAGCCTGACTGATCAGGTTCGTTCTTTCGGAGTGTGTTGCATATGCAATGCTGGTAGACCCTTTGTCCTGAAAGAGTCCACAGGCAAGTGAAGAACTACACTGCAAAGTTCTTCAGAAGCGTTTGATACTGGCACAACTTACTTCCCACAGACCATTTAAATGTGAGAAGAGTTCAGCCATGCTTAATGACTTTGCTGAACTGATTGAGAATGGAATTTTTTTCCCAGTCAGATTTCTAAAGTGTTGAGAAAGAAAACTTTTTTTCTGTTTAGAAACTTCCCTTTTTTTTTTTTTCCTATGTCTTTAACCCTGTTTTCTTTGGTATGCTTGTACGTATTTGATGTGCATGCAGTTACGAAGCTGCCCCTTCTTTGTATATTGGCTAGGAAGAAGTTTCAGATGGTCCAAAATATATTTCCATTGAATTTGGCAGTGTTGTTGTTGTTTTTATAAACTAAGCTGGGAATGGAATTTGACGCTTGAAGTAACGCATGATACCAGCTGAACAGCTGAGCACCATAATTTATTGGCACAGCTAAGAAGTGCGAGGGCTCTGGTTTGCCTCTGTATAGGTATTCTGGATTATAAGCTGTTAGGGAACTAGACTAAAAATTGAGTATAAGATAATAACTTAGTTTCACGTACAGTTACATTCAAAACAACACAGGGAGTTGTGAGACTGTATTCTGTGTTGGTTGATTCCAATGTAACCCAGTTTCTACATATCTGAAGCTGCTTGTTTTATTTCCAGTGTTTCACTGTCATAACAACTTCCACCAAACAGTATTCTGTTTCAAAATTTATGGAGCATATGTTGTCCATCTGGCAAACTTGATTGTTGTAACAAGCTCCTGATCCCTCCGTAAGTTTGCAGGGTTTTCATTGTGCCTGTTATGGGTCTGTATTTAAGGCAGCACCATGTATGTCATCCCAAGTTCTGTAGAAAGCATCCGATCGTGTGCTGCAAACTCTGTTAAACTGTTAGTTCTCAAGCAAAAACAAATACACAAAACTGTTTGAAAATATGTGTTTATTTTTATTTCTATTTATGGAAAGAGTTGTAATTGATCACAAGGCTCTTCACACAGGCTTCTGTGCCCTTTGCCAACTGTATGTATAGAAAATCTGCAAAGAGATCTCTTGTTTTTAAAATAGGGCAATGACTTGATTATCTGACTCTCAAATAATTGTAGTGTTGAAATTATGATATTTTGAGAACTGTTAAGAGTGCAAGAACCATATTTTTTTTTCCAAATGTAAGATAAAACATTCTGCTGTTGCAAATCTATGAATTCTTAGCTTTGTTTATACAAAAAGTGAATGTTTTACTTTCTGTTTTGTGTTAGCAAAGCCCTCTCAATGCTATCAGTAGAAGTAGCTTAAATGGGAAAACATACAAGCAAAGAAATAAATTTAGAAGCCATTGGGAGAGCTCTCTTTTAAATTTATTTCAAATGTTTTAGGTGTCATATAACTATTTTCAGCCATCTGTTGACATTTCAAGATTGTTTTTGCTTTGCTTAAATCTGTGTAATTAACTTTGTTTCCCAAATTAATTACTAGTGGTTCCACTACCTGTCCCTGTAGAACAAATCAGTGATTTATATATTTGTTAAAAGTTAGGTAGCATAGGCCATCTACCTATAACACACAGTTTTTAACGAGGATTTTAACATGAGCTAGTAGCCTGTTGCTCATATGAATGCATCTCTTCAGTATGAGATTATATTTGGACTCACCATTTGTTTTTTTATTTGTGTGTCTATCCTTCCTCCCTCCTCGCCCATTTTCTTACAGAGATCAGAATCTTCTGGATCCTACTTTGGAATATGTTAAGGTAAGGTACCATTTCTTACCCTCAAAATATTTTATTCATTATATGACCAGTACTGCCAGAGCATTTCTAGTCAGTTGTAGTGAAATAATGCTTCTGTCTATCTTTGGCTACATGAAAACTAATTATGTATCTCAGACTCTATTCTGCATGCTTCAGTGAAATACTCGTGGGCATTGTGCTTTGGGGGTAGGTTGCAGTTTTATATTGGGGCCTCTTTTCAGTTACTTGGTGACTACCTATGATCTTGCCTTTGTTAGCAGATTAAAAGAATCCATTATTTCTTGCTTATGGGTTTGTGGGGAAATAAAGGAACACATCTGAAAAGATCCTAAAATGTCAGATTTAGGTTTATCTTTTTAGCAATATGCTTACTAAAGTTACAGTTAAATTAATTTCTGGTCCAAAAAATAACTGAAATCCTGGCAAAACTGTAAATTCTGTTTTTCTTTTGTACAAGATCAGAGTGCTGAAAAAATATATAAATGAGTAAACAAAAAACATTATGGAGCATTCATAAATTTTATACAAAAGTCAGTCCTGGATTGGCAATATTGTAACTTTGGACGAAACCTTAGGGATGTGATTTTGTACTGGGAGTCTCTTGCAGTGCTGTAATTTCCACCTTTCAACGTGTTTCATTTAAGCGAATATTATTTCTAAGAACCTTGCAAGAATCTGGCTTCTACATCATGTCTCTCAACAATGGGCTTCTTTAATTGTTGGGCTTTGTTCCCTGTCTTCTAGAAGACTGTAGTCTTTTGACAAGTGTCTGATAAACACAGGTTATCCTTCAACATAGGATATTTCTGTAGCTTTCATGTGGACAACCTGAGTTTCTCAGACACCTGAATTTCTGCTTCAGGTTAGAATTTGGGTGAGGAAGCGACTGAGGAGAGCCACTCAGCTGGGTTCTGCTGCTAGAATTCCATCTGTGGGTGCTCATAGTTGAGGGAAATGGAGAGTTGCCCAGGTTAGGGTTCAGGTTGATTGAAGAAGTAAACTAGGGGGAATGTAATGCATTGTTGAGGGGGGACTGCCGAAGGAACGTGCTGAAAATTAATTTACCTGAAGATGTGGAGGGGTCATCTGCTGGATTTCTGCTTAGGGTTGGGGTGGAGGTGGGAATTAGGGTTTGGAAGAAGTGAAGGAGAAGAGCAGGACACGAAGGTCCATGGAAAAGGGGCTGCTAAAGGACTCTGGGGACTGCTGCTGGAATTCCACTCTGAACAGTTAGCTCAGTGTTGCAAGGTCCCTGGCCTCAATCCCAGTCTAACGCTGGGATATGGTGAAGTAGCAGAGACAGAGAAGGCCAAGAGCCTTCTGAAGAGTGCTGTAGAACAGGAGATGCCAAAGACAACAAAGTGATGGACATATTAATTGCTGTAATTAAAATTCACAGTGTTTCTTGCACTATACCGTACAGAGTATGTTGTTACAGTTTTAATAATATGGCCAAGTAGAAGGCAGAGGTTTCATGTGCCAATTCATCAATATGTGTGTCTTGTCTTGTTGCAGCAAGTTCTGTATTATAAATGTTTCAACTTTTCTGGTAGAAGCTTGTCTTGGACTCTTGTCAATAGCAGTGGTGCTAAGGTTAGTTATTAGAACTTTGATGTTGGGGAGGAAAGCTTGGGGAAAAGATACTTAGGAGGGAGAATACAAGAGTTACCATGCCCTTCTTTTCTCCTTCTTCTTTCAGTTATCCCTGCCTTCAGTGAACTGTGAGTTTGGTCCCCAGTTCAGTGGTGTTATGACAGGAGTTACTACAACTTTGGAAAATATGCAGAAATTGCTTTCTAATAAATATAGCCCCCCAAACTTTTTTTTTTTTGTTATGAATGTCTAGGTTACTAACAAAACTGATTGCAGAAATATACTCTTACACAAAAAAATGATCATTAATGCCAAGTAAAGGAGGACTCATCCATAATTTTTATCAGTTTACTGTGACTGTAAAAGATGTGCCTGAATTCATAACAGCAGGATCTTGGAACCCCCTTTGTTGTCTTAAGTTTCAGCAAGTATGTGTTCATTGTCTTCCATAACTTACCTTACGGTATCTGTTAAATTAATGTTTATAAATTTTGTGGCTCCTTGAATAAGTTACGATGGTAGTATTAGGTCAGCTGTAAACTGCAGAACACTAACCTACTGAAGTTACAAAGCTGAAAGAATAGATCTCTGTAGCATCTCACTATGCTTGTACCAATACTGCCATTTGCACAGGTCTATTTTGACATACAATGTGTGCATATTTAGTTTGAGCAAGCAGGTTTGGTGCCACTTGGGTAGGCTTTGACAGATGTTGCCTAAGTGGTGAAAAAAATACCTTTAAATGATGAGGAGATAGTAAGAGAAGAGGGAGAAAACAAGAGCACTTTTGGGAATCCTATTTTGCTGATTCAGGATATCAAAGTTCTGAGACAGATTCATATTTCTGATGCACAGGAAAATATAGTTAGTATTGTCTCTAGGCAGAGAAGTGTTAACTGACTGAAAACCCATATAAACTTGAGTATTAAGCATGTGTGATGTATCAAGCATACATCAAAACTAACACTGAACAAACTAATTGAACACAAAGTCTTGATATTGATTCTTGTTTCTCTCGTCTTGCTGTTCAGAATGTAACGAGAATATAGACTTTGGATTAATTTGTCTTGTAAAAAATTGCATTATCTTGAAAGTAGTACATGGCACAAATTTAAGCTGTATGAGGGTAGTCTGGCTGCTGGTGATTCTACCCAAGAGTTACAGTCCCAAGCAAAGTGTACTGTGTCAGGGCCCAGAGGGCACTAATGGCTTTAAGTGTCCCGATCAGCCTTGCTTAGGAAGCCCTGGGTGGACCCTGGACCTGGCTTGTTACACTGTCTTGCCTGAGGCTCGCTGGGCTGTGGTAGGACCTGTTGGTGTGGTCACCCTGCTCAGCTTGCTTGTCTCTTGGTGCTGTGGGACTGCACCTTGTTGGTGAGCACGTTGTCCACCCTGTGCTCCCAGGTTGCCTTCCCTTGGGGAGCAGCCCCACTCTTGCTGTTGCCCGACTTGCTAATAGTAGTCAGCTGCTTTGAAAGATCCAATATAATCAAACATGTGTCATGCTCATAGCTGATCCTCTTTATTAGGCAGCACAAGCATACCCAGTCTCCTTCAACTCCCAAGAGAAGCAGATAGTTTTAAACCAGCTAGATTTAAAAAGCAATTTTGAAGGGGAGGCTGGGCTCAGAGCTAATCCTGCAGCTTCACAGTTGCCAATGAGCACCGTCGCTGCGGTGATGCAAGCGTGCTACTTGAGTTTCCTGTGAGTCCCATGTGAAAGATAATGAATACTTGTTCAGAATGTGCTCCCGCTGTAGAGTGATCAGCATCGCTTCAGTATAGGGCCCTGTGGTAACTGGAATGCAGAGAATTTATTCAGGTTTGAAGAACAGTAACGTCGTGATTTTTTTCGATTGTGTGCTCTGTTTCACAGTGGAAAGAATATCATAGTGTTTACTGTGGCAGTAGTGACTACAAGCAGGTGTTGCTGTATCAAGCTGAGAGACTGATGTAAACTTAGAAGCTGAATGTGTCAATTTGCTTTTTATACAAAACTTTCCTTTGCTAGAATCTGTTGACTAATAGTAGTATAAATAATTCCTTGGATTTAGAAATACTGTGGACAGAGGAAGGTCAAAAAGTGGTTTTTCTCCTGTTCTGTTCAAGATACAAGACAGAAAGCACTGATTATAAAATTAGTTCTCTGAAGGTGTTTTTTTAGAGAATGGTCTCTATAGATGCACTGTGGTTTCTAATACTTGAATCTGAATTACAGCTCACAAGTGGCAGTTTCCTGCATCGTGAATATTGATGTATTAGTTCATTCAGTATATAAAAAGAGCTAATTATGCAAAAGCAAGTTCTAAGGAGGAAAAAAAAAAGTCCTGATTTGCTGGAGTCTGAGTACTGAAGTGCCCATATGGCTTCAACCCTTCCTTTGTCTTCACAGTCTTGCCGAAACCATGGTCACAGTTAAATGGCTCTTTCAAAAACCCTTTTATGGTAGAAGTGAAAACAGGCCAGACTGCTTTGAATCAGGCTGCTAACCAAGTCATGAAAGAGGTTTACGGACACAATAGCATGTTGTACTTTCTGTGAGATTTTTACAAGTTTTATGAGCCAAATAATAGATCCATTGGTAGTCTCAGCAGGTTCTTCCCACACCCTGAGTCTGCACATCCACAGAACAGACTCCTGCAGGGGAGA
>Ga0181612_159843_pt1 | contig 15538 bp, 10 predicted proteins | sample HoacroProtozoa21_FD_119630 | JGI IMG/M metagenome (GOLD analysis project Ga0181612, IMG submission 119630) | Hoatzin crop microbial communities from Cojedes, Venezuel. Combined Assembly of Gp0051906, Gp0051904, Gp0051908 | reverse complement strand
TGTTTTTCAGGCTCTAGTGCATGGTAGAGCTCTGCAAGGAACACTACTTCAGTAAGTACAGGAATGTACGCTGATATTTCAGCAAAGAATAGTCTTTGCAGACTAAGCAAGTCTTTGTTCTCTGGTCTTTGGATTGGACAGTCTCTATCTATCTCACTGCACCTACAAAACACAGTAACACATCCCTGTTATCACTGTGTGAAGGGAGATATGCTGCTTTGTGTTTCACCTTTCCACAACCGACAGACATCAATACAAACAGTAAACAAGATGGACCGTTTCCAAAAGTAATAGAAGATACAAAAGACAAACATACCTGTGCACTCCTCTGGCAACATCATAGCTCTGTTCTGCTCTGTCCTGTGATGTCTCATGCCTCTGTTTGTTGTAGCTACCAAATTTCCATTCTCTAAGTTCACAGATCCTTTTCTTATTTTTCTATGCCGCTCTGAAGCTTTCCTTACCTGTGATTACAGTGTCCTCACCATCAGAGCAGAAATACCAGAGGTCTCCAGGCTCAGACTATTTCGCAAATGAAATCACTATAGCCATCCCATGACAGAAGAGGATCCATTGCAATGTCTTATGAGGCAGACAGAGTCCATGGTCCAATGCAGGGCAGGTTCAGTACCACAGGGTGAGCAGGATACAGCTCTAAGGCCAGCTCCATTGTGCAGAAAAGGTTTCTTACTCACTACAATTGTTTCTAGCGGCAGGCAGAACATCAACTCCATAGTACTGGGTTGTCTTCTCTTAATACGTGATTGAAAGGCAATAAAATTAATCAAGAAAATAGTTTTCAATACAGATGGAGCCAACAGTGTGATATCTACACACTTGCAAAACTATACTCATTTGTGGCAATGCAGAATAATAGATGGTTGTATGGGCTGCACATAATCTACATTAATTGTGGTTTAGAGTAGGAGCAGCAATTTGGATACAGTGCAAGAAGGAAAACATGCCTTCTAATTCTTTAAAAATAGCATCCATTAATTTTTTTTTTTACATTCAAAATCACTAAAATATATTGGTCAAAAGCTGTATAAAATTAATAACTAACATGCATACTATGATGTTTAGTAAAAGAATGCCTGGACTTCCAGGTCTCTGCTTTACCAACATTTTCTTTTTGCATACATGTAAGCCCTAGTTCATTTTTGATGCAGCACCAGAAGTGACAGATGGAAGCAACTAAGCTCAGGGTGTTTTGTACTCTCTCAAACAGAGGCTTCAGATGCCCCGTACAAATGCAAGATCCTTTATCATGCAATAAGTCCACACAGAAGAGATGAGACAGCTTTACTCATTGGGAAATAGATTGTCTTATAAATTAACTCAGATATATCAACAAGAAATACAGCAAATTAAAACTGCTGATTAATGGTTGCCATTCTCTTACATCTCTAAATGACAGTAACGCATTTGAGATGCCATTTATGCCCATAATTTCAGAAAGAATATGATACGGTACTTTGGATGTCACAGTGTGTTTACAGCAAAGATTAATTTCAAAGATTACGTACCTCAGTTACTCAGCTGCTTTTAGAACATCCTTATCTAGGGCTAGGTTGCATAGGGAAGATGGCAGAGATGGTCTGAAGGCATTCAACCAAGCAGCTGGGCCTTTTCCAGTGCTGGGGTATGATTTCATGGAACATACACTTAGGGATAAGGACCTTTATATCTAGTACAGAATAGAGGTTTCTTTACAGCTGTGGTTTGTGGTAAAAAAACCCACCACATTATTGTTTTCCCACATCCTGCAGACTTGGTGAACAGCTCTCAGGCAGAAACTCTGTCCCCTGTGGTATAAGCTGGCATTGTTAAATTATACCAAGGAATATCAAGCTTTCAAGCAGTATCTTCTGAAGACAAAGATTTACTTCTCCTCCTTTCAGGGGGGTAGTGGTCTTTGTGCAGGGGATATTCTTCATCTCTCATTCCACGTAGTTGGCTAGGCAAGATGATACCTCATTGCTGTCCACAGAGACCAGTGCAAGAAATAATTACACGTAGGGGGTATGCATGTTGCAGAAAGCAAAGGTGACTTCCTTTTTTGGTCTGCCAACACTCAGACATTTCTCACTAGCTGTTTACAGATATTCATTCATCATATACAGAAATCAGCATGAGGCATTATAATACATCATGGCCAGTGCCTGTACATCACTTGATGAAAGAAGCCAGCTGGGTCATATCAAACCAGAGATTTCCTGACATTCTTCAGGAAGGATTTATTTTTTCTCCTGAAGTTATCCTCTTCAAGAAGCAGACAAAACAAAGATTTGCTGTGAAGCCAGGGGCAAATATTACAGGATTTGTGCAATGCACGTAGTGTAATGACTGGGGAATGTCTTGGTAACCATGTTCTGGTCCTTTCTTGAAACAAAAATTTATGGTCTTTTGAAACGCTGAAACCCTCTTGCAGGTAGACTAGATGCTTGAGATCTTCCCACTGTTTTCAAGGATTTGTAAGAAACTCCACTTGTGGGGGAAAGCAGTAGCAGACAGTCTGACTCACAAGAAGAGTCTCTGGAAGACATCCAGCTTGCAACAAGCTGCCTTGCATGACACAATTTGACATCTACCCCCTCAAAGGACACTTGCTACAAAAATCTCTAACTATACTTTAGGATCTGAAGATCTCATTTGTATAATACCATGCTACGTGCTCTACTGTGCTAATCTGAAGAACTGGAAAAAAACAAACAGAACAAACAACAAAGCGAAACAAAATGAAGAAGATGGCAATAAACTCTCAGGGGAGTATGGTGTGTAGTACCTACTACCTACACACTTTGGTGCGTCTACCTCCCAAGTAGATTGACAGCTGTCCATCTGCACACCTTGAAGAATGGAACAGACATCCTAGATATATTAAATATATCTGACACAGCATGACCTTTCCAGAAAGTCATATAAATAAGGCAAAACCACTTTAAAAACATGAGGCAACTCCTTTATAGTAATTACTGAAAACAATGGGGAAAAAATCCCTTGTCATTTTTCTTCCCCAAAAAAATTTTATAGTAGAATGAGGGAGTGATGACAGTCAAGCATTTGGACTTGGCAGTAGAGGAACTCTTCACAGATCCCTTCCTGACTTTTGACTTGGTAGTGCTCAAGACATAGGGGTTAGATCGATAACCCCAAAACATTTTTTTGAGGAGATTTTATGACTTTTGAACATAACTACACTGAGTATAGTAACTTGTCTCCTCTTAGTCTGAGGGAAGGAGACTACCCTTTATGGACTGGACCAAACTCTTTCCAGTGGTGTCCAGCAACAGAACAAGGGGCAACAGGCACAAACTGAAGCACAGGAAGTTCCAGCTGAACATGAGGAAGAACTTCCTCGCTTTGAGGGTGATAGAGCACTGGAACAGGCTGCCCAGAGGGGTTGTGGAGTCTGCTTCTCTGGAGATATTAGAGACCTGCCTGGACAAGATTCTGTGCAGCCTGCTGTAGGTGACCCTGCTTTGGCAGGGACATTGGGATAGGTGACCCACAGAGGTCCCTTCCAACCCCTAAATCTCTGTGATTCTGTAATTCTGTGATTTTGCTGACCAGTGCACTGAACTATGAAAAATAGGCCTGCCACATCAATTCTTACATATAATACAAATGGATCTCTCAAAATAAGTTTATGTAAATATTATTGTGCTCGTTGATATGTTGGTATATGTTAAATCATCGTTTTAAAGAGCACAACTAATAGCTATGACGTACACTATATGCTGCTATCTCACTTACATATTTACATGTGCTTAGGAAATGAAATGCATCTTTTTCAGGGGATTCTTTTCTGTGTTGTGGAGCCATTACATTAAATAAATACTCAAAGCATCAATGAAGTATAAAAACATAAATCAAGCTGACATTAATCAGACGTGAATACATAAATCAAACTGATGAGTTAAATTACAATTTATATACCTATGGCCTTAGACTGGTTGTAATTCTTCAGTGTTCTTTTCTAAATAAAAGAATTAAGGACACACGGTAATCTAGAAAATTTCAGTAGGCAGAAGACTGGAAAGCATGTGTCAAATTTTAACCTATAATATTTTGTCTCCACAGGTACTTTTTTTTTTTTGCTGGTGTCTCATCAGAGTAGCTACAAATCTTAGAATCATAGAATCATAGAATAATTTTGTTTGTAAGGGACCTTCAAAGGTCATCTAATCCACCCGCCCCTGCAATGAGCCATGACATCTTCAACTAGATCAGGTTGCTCAGAGCCCTGTCCAACCTGACGTTGAATGTTCCCAGGGATAGGGCATTGGCCATATCTCTGGGCAACCCGTTTGTGTTTCACCACCCTCATCGTAAAAAATTTCTTCCTTATATCCAGTTTAAATCTATGCTCTCACTCTCAGTAAACACCTCATGTACAATTGCATGATAGAAAACATGAAGAAACTAGAACTATACTCTCAGTACCTCAGAACATTTTATCTCCAAGTGTTATATAAGCTACATGATATGTGTTCAAAATAACATACACACTGCTGGAAGGTATCTAGTGCACTCAGACAGAAACAAAGTGGAAAATTAAGTTCTTTCTACTGACACTTCAAGCTTCTAGGTATTCCAAACCTGATGGTCAGCAAGATAAGCAAGAGCTATCATAAAGGAGATCAGCTAAAAAACAAAGAAAGTGTCCTATTGAATGATCCCGTACATAGCAACTTCTTGCTTAAGAACTTCCTTAGTCTCTTACCCAATACTGAATTTTTAGCTGACTCAACTGTCATCAGCAGTTTTCTAGGAACCCACAGAAACAACTCTTCAGCCTACAGAAAAGAAAAAATGCATAGAGGATCAGTTAGCATTTATAGGACATGCCCAGTGTCTCAAATGTACATTGTCTTTAAACTACAGACTGTTCTCACTTTTTTTAAAAATCAAAATTATTCTAAATGAAAATTCTTCCTTCCCTTCCACTGCAAATTAAACAAACATGCTGTGTTTCATACTGTGGTCACCAAATGTTCCAATCTGCATTAGCTTTGTTTTAAGATTTGTGTACTTAGATTACAAAATGAAGTGCTTCAGTTTGGAACTGCTAACATGTAAACTGCCCACACAAACTCAAAGCTACCAGATACATTATATTGCTATTAATTACATGATCAAGTACTTTCTCCCAGTAGAGTTTTCTTTCCACTTTGCCTATTCTTATTTTAGAACAGTGAACTGTTCCGAATTTTTACCAACCAGTATTGATAGCCTTATTAACTATGTGCAACTAAAGCCCTAAAATGAATATAGTATGCTCATTCTCTACTATTCTTTCTACAACAGCTGATTGTTCTCCAGAGCTGTTTCCCATCTGCAAAATGGGAATGGAAAGAGGCAATCCTAAATGCTTACCTTTTAACAGCTGGCTAACTGCATGTGTCTATACTCCTTACCCGACGTTCAAAAGATATTCTTTACAATTGTCAGGTAATTTTGTGTTTTTTTTCATTTTCACTGCAAAAAGTATTGCAAGTATCTCTTTCCGAGGCAAAAAGACCAGTGCTTTAAAAGAAGGGACATGAAAGAAGGGGATAAGAAACTAAGGAGTCAGAAAACACAGAAGAGAGGGATACATCAATGGAGTAGAGTACTCTGGTGATTAGGTAAACAGTATAGGCAGAGAAAAAAAAGAAGACTGAATAAAAATTTACAGTACTATCCAATACTCAAAAATAATACTCAGTTATATCAATAATTTTATTTCTCAGGTACGCAGAGTTGAGAACATGTCAGAACAGCAGTTTCATAAGCAGTCAGAAGGGGAAAGGGAAGGCGGTGAGAGTTTCAGAGCTCCGCAGCTACATTCCAAACATGATCTTCTAATCCAAGGCAAACGTTTACATGCTCACCTTTATCTCTCGTGTTGCTTTCAAACCGAAGCCCTCCTCTTCAAAGTTAGCTATTTCAAAACCCTCTGTGGATGCTCCATTTTCAGTTGCCCACTTTATCAGTTCAGGGAAATAGTCGTCTCTTTTTCCATCAAAGACAACAGACAAACCTATATACACAATTTATTAAAAAGCAAATGCAGAAATAAGAGGGTCTAGAAAGATAAAGAAGTTTAATATAAAAGCACATGTAAAAAGTTATCTCCTATCCCACAGCAGTTCTACTTTGAAGTAGCTGAGTCAGAACTGGTCTTTATTAAGTGTTACTCAATAGTATACAAATGTCATAACCAATTTTCATCAGCTTAAATATTCTGCCAAATTGTCTTACAGTCATCTTAAAAACACAACCTTCTAAACTGAGCTGTGACGAAATACGAAGCTCCCCTCCTCTTTCCCATTTAAATAAGCCGAGCAAAAGTATTTCCCAGCTTAATACTGATGATAAATGCAATCACCACAACACGATAATACAGACACAAGGAGGAGTTTGAAAGGCAATCTCAGATTTCATTAATTCAGCACTGGAAATGATAACAAGCAGATCTCCAGCTCCTTCTCTCACATACGAGGCAGTCAGCTTTTTCCTGTAGCATACAGAACTACTAAAGTAACTAAGGACTGATCATCCTCCTGACATCACAGAGCTGTTCCAAATTTTTTGCACTTTGCTTCTCCAACAGCCACATGGTCCACTAGTGAAATCACAAGTGTCATTAATTCTCCTCAGCTTTGCCCTTAATCTTTGTCTAAATCAAACCGATGCGTTACAGTTCCCAGCTACACTCAGCCAGCTCCTTCTGCATCGCTGTGCCTCCACGTTCTCTTCAAGCCAACCTCCCATGTCAGATCACATTAAAAGTGTCCAAACCCCCCAGAAATGCCCAGGCCACTGTATGAGTGACAACCTGTCATCGGCAAGTCGCATATATCCAAAAATATTTTGGTTACGCACGGCTGATAAATACATCTTTAGATTAAAAGGATTTTAGAAAAGTAGCATTAGCGAATTTGAAATATTTCCCCCTCTCCAAATCATGCATTTCAAGCCCCAGAACCAATCAAATGCAGTTAACATAAAAGTGCAAGTAGTGTCTAAAGTCTTTGATGATGCAGTATAAAAACTCTGTGTTAAGTAGTTTTTTTTTTAATGCAATGAGAATGTGCTGTGTGATTTTTTTTTTTTTTTTTTTTAAAGCTGGCATTTCTCCTTTATTTCATACTCCCTTCAGTATGCTATTTTCTGTGGAATATTTTCAGAGCTAAGGCCTCACAAACCTAGTAAGACTAGGTACTTAGCTTCTACAGAACTTGATAGGTGTTTATACTGGTTCAGGACTTTGCTCTTTTGATTTCCAACACTGACTACTGTATAAGGCTACTGGAAGCTTTTAACATCCAGCTTGTGTTTGGAACCACTCTGTAAGCATCTCTGAAATTCTACCTCTGTTCCTCATATGAAGGTGGTCCAATACTTCCCACATTTCTCAGAATTAAAAAGAAGAGCGGGTCCTTTCAACTACAAGCACTACTGGGGAACAATTTATTTCTATACTGAATAAAATATAATTATACTGAGGAAAATCTATATTGAAAAATCATATTAGGAAAAATTGAGAGTATAAATACTCAGTTTTCAAGTTAAGGGTTTTTTATAATCGAGCATTTTAGTTCATGTTCTGCAACCTGGTGTTCTATTCAAGAAAAGCATAAAGTGTGACACTTTAGGCAATATATATTAATTTGTACATCTTAGAGTTCCCAACAGCAATTTATACTTTCTTTGCTAATTGTTTACAGCCTTTATTAAGCTAGAAAACTGCGTCATAGAAATTATTATGTTCCACTAAAAAATGGTTCTGAAAGACACCATACTATTCAGACTCACTATGTATGTAAGAACGTTACATTAAAAGCTATTTGCATGTCAACAGTGCTGTGGTTAGTGGGTTTTGCATCTTTCGAGGAAAAAAAAAATGTCCTATTAACATAATACTGCTATACTAATTCTACCTCTCCTGCCAGCAGCCATTTTCCCCATGAATGTTTCGATCTTTCTGGTGCAGAAGAAAGGTAACAGTGAACAGCGCAATCCCAATGCTAACTCTGCTCTTGTTAACCTGAATAATATTTTACAGTAACATATTATTACATCATAAATACCAGGACATGTACCATACATTCACAGAAGTCATGGGACAGCAAAGTAATGAATGAAGTTCACCTTCATTCATTCACCTCAAGAGCTACAGAATGCAGGCAAACAGTATCATTTATTCTTCCGTACGCCTTCTGACAATAACTGACATTCAGAGGTTTAAAAGTCCCTTCCTGAAGTAAGATTCTATGCATTAGTCAAAATTACTAAAAACGGGTGTGAAAAAGACATTTCAAGCCTCTGAGTACAGTCTTCTCCTTTTTCAAGCAAGTACATGAACCACTCAAACTTCATTTTAAACACAGCCCAGCTTTTTTGCTGCGACCAGATAAATATCAGAGAACTGTTCTTTCTCTGCCGTTAAAATACAATAGTTATAAAAAAAAGCTTAATTTTACTAAAATTACATAAAGAGCATTTTTTAGAGCATACCTCCAAATAAAAACAAAACTAATATGAAAATAAAGTATCAATAATAGTGACTTGTTGTAGAACATACCGGGAAAAAAACCTGTTCTAATCTGAAAAATAAGCGTAACAAACTTCAGAAAACTGGCAATAAAACTCCAACAAATTAATTGTGGTACCATAAGCATTTCTTTATTTTGATTATGTGCTTGATTTATAGCAGATAGGTTTATTAGGCAATATATTTCTTTCGTTCGGGGTTTTTTTTTTTTTGGTCATAATTTAATGTAATGTTGTTGAATTACTGAAACTGTTTCCGTGTTCAGTAAACTGTTCAGGTTAAAATAAAATAGTCATAAAATTAAATTCAAAATGTTCAGATTTAAAGAGGCAGAGGAGAAGACTATGCAATCAGGAATCAAAAAGGCCTATTATTCTCACAGGATTTTCACTTCTAGTCCTTCAGATTGCTCTCTCACTACAGTCTCAAGCTCTTTTTTCTACTTATCAAACAGAATTACCACAGGATCACCCGTCTGTGATATTTACTCAGAATTATATGTATTAAAATGGTTAATGCCAGTGGTCATGCCCACCAGAACATTTCAGAAACACTTGCAAGTGTAAAAAGCAACTGCATGTCAGAGAATTAAGATTTTTATCCCAAAGTAATGGGATTGCATAATATTTATACAACAACAACAACAACAACAAAATACTCCTTTTAGTTGTCAACAGACAACTCCAGGCAAATCGAGACTCTGAGTCACACTTATCTTAGTCTTTCAGATTTACCTTTTTGCTTTTTGCGAATTTTCTCAACAAGAGAACGAATCTGTACATATTCTTCCCATTCTTTACCAGGACCTGGGGTAGGACTGCTGCATTCTGGAAATAAAAGTGCCAAATGAAAATGTTTTCTTTAATAAAGTGTGTGTGTGTGTGTATATATATTAACATCAGAGAAAAGGTCATGGTTTCACAGCAACTTTAACTGAACCTTTGCACTACTTGTACTTCAAACATGTTTACATGGTAAACACTATAATTTCCATTGTTATAAATAGCCCATTCTTTGGCACGTAATTAACAGATACTTTTTAAGTTTTCAGAGTATAACTTCCCTCAAGTTATTTTCTTCAATATTCAGATATAAAAAATATTAAAGATTTTAAAAGCTAGGAAGAAAAAAAGGTAAACAACCTGACCATTAAGTAAATAGTCTCTCAGAGAAGACAAACAAACAAAAAGTCTCTGTTTTCAATAATCCAAGCAAACCACTCTGTTTATATTAGCCTGCTTGCCATCACTCTTACCGTAATGAAAGCCTGTGATAATAACACAGAGCTGACCTTAAGTAATTGAGAAATTTGCTGGTACACACGTTTGACCTGCCTAGTCAATATTGTTTTCATAGATGCATGTGTACTGCAAGGACAAGCAAAGGAACACTTAGCCAAGCTTTAGCTTCAGATTATATCCAGTGTCTCTGACAATACTCTAAATACCAGTGTGCAGATTTCTTGATCTAAGCCGCACAAATCCAGGTGGACAGCTGAAGATTACCTTGCTCATCTGATTTGAAAAAAATCTTTGCGTTGAATAAAATATGGAAACTTGACAAAAAGAACAGCTGATACCTGTCTTTGCTTAGAAAATTAGATCTATGTTTCATTTTTGGTAGCAAAGCAGAGGCCAATTCTAGCATAAGCATCAAACTGCTTTGCCAACTCCTTGTCTCCTCTTTGTGAGCAACACTAAAGAAAAACTCTGATTTTTCTAAGGCAACATTTAGATGTGTCCAGGATATGAAAATCTGGGCTTGTATTTCAACAAGAATTGTAGTTCAGCACAGTTACTAAAGACAGTAAAAAGAGCGAACAGCATTTTAGCATCATCATATGAAATTATGCTCTGCTCTTCATATTTACTAGAAATAATGGATGAGTTCCAAGTTCCTCAACAAGTGAAAGAACCTTTGGTCTATACAAAAGAACTAAGCACTACGAAAAGATTCCAAACAGCAACAATTAAAAAAAAAAATTATTTAAGCAACAAAAATATGAGTGCAGTTGAACCGAGTTGTATTGCTGCTTTCCACAGTTAATTTCTCCACTGATATCAGTTCAAAGTACTCTTCAAATCAAACAGGAACAGTGCAATTCTTGAGGCTTACAAGAAAAACATTTTTACAAAGCTTCAATGTCAAGTTATCTCGAGTAATTTTTTTTAATCTAATCTCACCCAGTATTTATGCTTGTATTGAGATATAAAGTCAAAAGCTGCCAGAAATATGGTATATTCAATATATACACATATAAAAAAGCCAATAATGGTATATACCAATAGAGATAGATACTACAAAATACATACAATACTATCTTATGCAGGCTGAAATAGCAAGCTTGGCCACTTGAAGGAAACAAATAGAATTCACTGGCTTCAACAAAAAAATGTTTTTTGATCGGTCCGCACACCATCCGTTTTCCCCAAAGGGCACAAAAACAAAACTTACTTTGCAATAACTCACTAATTAGATTCAACATTTCCTTTGGAGATACTGTCGCTGTGGCTCCTGTACCTGACTTCTGAGTTTTCACTCGGCTCTTCTTCCCCATCTTCAAACTAAAACAAATTAAGTAGTCACCAATCACTAACAAACAAAATACAATAATGATGAATAGACAATAACTTCTCTTATTAGTCATTTAAAAAAAAAGAAGATGAGGAATTGTTTGTGGCACATATATACCTGCAAGTATTATTTGCACGGTCTGAATGTAAGACAACCATACAGTGCAATCTGAAGCAATATTTCATGTAGTTGCACATTAATTGCCTCAGAATAATCGAAAACTAGAAATCCTAGAGAGGAAAAAAAATAATCATCCATATCACTTGCAAATTCATTAGTTGTGAGCAAATACTACGGATATTAAAGCATCCATGCTATATAAAACCAGGTTATTTTACCTCATCAGCTGTACTGCGGACATCAGCTGAATAAGTATTTGTGACTGCACTAAAGCAGTAATTCAAAATGAATATAAAGTAAATATTCCATTTCAAAATCAAATCAAAATATCATATGTATATCTTTGCAATAGCTCCTTTTGGTTCAAGAAAACTAGTTAAGAAGAACTTATTTTCAGTTACCACAATAAATGGAAAAACCTCCTAGGCTGGTTTTCCAATATTCAGAGCCCCTTGTTCTCGTGGCCGACTTAAATCACACAACATCTACTGGAAGGGCAGAGTAGCAGGGTGTGAAATATCCTGAGAATTTCTAACATGCACTGGGAGCAACTTCTGATGCTGGCGCTGAACAGGCTTGTAGGGGAGGGGTTGTGCAGAACCTGGTACTCACAAATAACAAAGAAGCGCTCACGCGTATGACAGCCAACAGCAGCCTTGGATACAGTAACTCTGAAATGGTAGTGTAAGATCTTGAGGTAAGAAAGGAAGGAAAGAAGCAGACTAAGACTCTGGACTCACAACAGTAGAGTTAGAGCTTGCTCAGGGAACGATAAGCAGAATGCCCTGGGAAGCTGCAAAGTAGCCTGTGACAGCCAGTCATCTTCCTGAACTCTCTTCTAGGAGCACAAACCAACCTCCCAACATGCAAGAAAATCAGCAGGAACAGCAGGAGGCCAGCTGACTGTGCACGGGGCTCCTCACTAACTTAGCTCAAACGAGACAGTAAAGTGGAAAGCAGGGACAGGCAACCGGAGAAGAATATAGATGGACTGATTGGGCAAGCAGAAACTTCAACAGGGAGGCCAAAGCTTGTCTGGAGTTGAAATTGAAGACACATGTAAAAGGCAAGAAGAAATGCTCATACAGGTACACCATCAACAAAAGGCAGATTGGAGAAAGTGTAATTCAGCTGCAAAACCAGGAAGCTACCTAGTGATGAGAGGTACAGAAAAAGTTGAGGTACCCAAAATCTTGGGCATGGTCTTTACCAGCAAGGTGTGGTATCAGGCTTCCCAGGTTTCTGCATCTAGTTGCAAAGTTTGAGGAAGGGGACGATCAAGTTAAAAACTATTCAGTCTTTAGACCTACACAAGTACAGAGGACCAGATAGGAAACACTCAAGGTACTGAGAAAGCTAGCTGATGTCACTGGAAGGCTGCTGGATATCATCTTTGAAAAGTCATGGTGACTGCCTATGACAGGGAACAGGTAACTCACAAACAAAACCCAACAGAAAAAGAAGGTGGGGGCAGGAGGGGATAAAGGATCAGGGAACTAGACAATGGTCAGTCTCACCTCATTCGCTGTACCAAACCTAGAACAAGCCCTAAAGGGAAGCTGTTTCCAGGCACGATGGACATGAATGTGACTGGGATCAATCAACAGAGACTGCTAAAGGCAAACCACGTACAACCAACCTGACTGCCCTCTGAAGAAATAAGTGGCTCTGTGGACCAGGGAGAATCAGTGCTTGCCAGTTGCTTTGACTTAAGCAAGGCTTTTAACACCGTCTTCCACAGCATGCTGGTTTTCAAACTGAGGAGGCATTGAATGGGTGGACAAGAAGATGGACAAAAAAACTCCCTGGGCCATGAGGTTCAAAGAGTCATGGTCAATAACTGTAAGTCTAACTGCCAGCTGGTTAAAAGCAGTATTCCTCAGTGGTCAATACTGGTCAATGTCTTCATCAGATTTGGATGCTAGGACAGAAAGCATCCTCAGCATATTTGCGGATGATATAAAATGGGGCAAGCAGCTGCAACATTGGAGGGCAGGGCCACCATTCAAAGAGACCTCAACAAAGTGGAGGAAGTAGCCAACAGGAACTTTCTAAAGTTAAACAAAGACAAATGTAACGTGTCTTGCATTTGGGAAGGCAAAAACCCTATACAGCATTACAGCTGCAGAATGGACAGGTAGCAGCTCTGCAGAAAAGGACTTGGAGACTCTATCAGACAGCAAGTTGAACATCAGCCAGCAGTGTACCCTTAAAGCGATGAGAACTGACTGTAGTTTGAGCTGCGTAAGTGAGAGCACAAACAGCAGGTCGAGGGAAGTAATTATTTCCTTCTGCTTGGCACTGGTGAGGCCACATGTGGAGTACAGTTTTGTGCCATGCAGCACAGGACATACTGGCAAACTGGAGCAAGTCCAGAGGAAGCCCATTAAAATACCAAAAGGGCTGACACAGGAGATGAAAGGCATTATGAGGGAGTTGGGTTTGTTCAGTCTGGAGAAGAAAAGGAGCCCACTGCTGTAACAAGGAGTTATACAAAGGATGGAGGCAGGTTCTTCTCAGGCAGACACATCAAAACAGCAACAGGCAACAGCCACATGATGCTGCAAGGGAAATTCCAAACAGATATAAGGAACTCCTCACCATGAGGGTGGCTGAGCACTGAAACAGGATGGAAATTTAACAGCATCTCCAAGAAACCTTGGAGAATTTGAAAATTTGACTAGGCAAGGCCTTAAGCAAACTGATTTAACTTAGTGAAGTTAAACCAGAAAACTGAGCCTCTCAATCTCCAGAAGTCCCTTTCCATCTACATTTTTCTATGATTCTACATGTCACTGCAAGTGATGTTTTCACCTCTCTATGGGGAGCCTACATAGTCTACACGGTGTATAATGTCTTCCTGTACACTACAGAAGATTCTGTGTCCAGTTACTTCACAGTGAGAGGGGAGTCATTCACACATTCACACATTCAGGTAGCTTTGGACATCTGAAAGATTTCAACTGGCTGAGTCATCAAGACCACCTCAGCCACAGCAGCTTTAAATTATCACACTCTGCACAGTAAAATCCATAAAAATGCTAAAAATCACTATATAGAAGTAGTACTATGGATTCCAGGTGTTCTGAGCACTCTGTATATGTAAAAAGGATCCTCTTCTCCTTGGTCAGTGTAGCTAGGTTTCCCAAAACAAAATGTTTCCTCTCATACTCTATCAAAAAGTTTTGTTCTTTGGCAGCTGGCATGAATACTGGAATGTATCGACTGGCAGCAGACAAGCTGCTTCTCCACACTGACCAATGCTGAAACAATTGCAATCTATTTGTTAAGTAACTGTGTAGGGGAGATCTTCTAAATACAAATGCTACACATTTGAATTTTAGTGGGAAAGGTTGGCTGCTTTCATTATCCATTAAGATGAGAGCGAATAAGAAACTGCCAAGCCCAAGGCTTATTTTAAATGCTAACTGTGAACGATCAGGAAGCAAATTAAGGTTAATACTGTTAACTTATTAACTCAAAATTAAAGGAGCTCAAAACTGACTGAAAAAAGAACACCTCATAACCAAAGGGAAAAAAGTCTAAGGGAAAACTTATAATGTGTGTTCAAAAAGGAAGGCAAATGAACCAAATTCATTCTTCTTCCGACACTAAACACAGTGCAAGGAACAAGAGTGAGACAGACTATCCCTGAGTACACGGAGACTATGAAGTCCTGGGGCATAAAAAACCCCTGATTTCAGCTCTCTAACAGATACCAAAGGCTCCAACAACCCCTCTGGCCACTTAATTTCATCAGCCCCCCTTGAATTGCATAACTTACTTTCCCAATACAGCTTCTACCATGAAAAGCCCTCACACGCAGGCTGGTAAGGAGAGACCCCACAGATTCAGTGTAGTCACACTGACTGGTCACACCCCTTAAAGGCTGTAAATTAACACTGAACATCCTCTTGAAGTATAATGCTCTATCACAAGCAATTACATTTGATACAAGATTTTATAACATTTTTCGTCTCATACGAAGCAGGGAGTAATGCTCGTTAAGAGGATGCATGTTGAATTTATAATAGTACAAATTGGAAATAGGATCAATATAAATGGCCAACATGCCATAATATAGCATAAGACAAAGCCATAGAAGAACAATACCAACAAAAAAAGAACTTGGAAAAGTTTATTTTCACGGTCTTCCTGTTACACACTTCCTCCCCCCCCCCCCCCCAATGTCCTCCTTTTTTTAAAAAGAAAACCAAACTATTTATCACAAGCAATTACATTTGATACAAGATTTTATAACATTTTTCGTCTCATACGAAGCAGGGAGTAATGCTCGTTAAG
>Ga0181612_131299_pt1 | contig 15538 bp, 8 predicted proteins | sample HoacroProtozoa21_FD_119630 | JGI IMG/M metagenome (GOLD analysis project Ga0181612, IMG submission 119630) | Hoatzin crop microbial communities from Cojedes, Venezuel. Combined Assembly of Gp0051906, Gp0051904, Gp0051908 | reverse complement strand
TAAAAAACCAGAACAAAGGTATTTGATTTATTGAAAAAAAAAAGGTGGAGGGGAGGGTTTTATTATACTTCACCTCTATCTTTTCTGGATTTGAATGAAGTTTGTTATTATTATCACAAGAAAGAATAATTCAGCTAGTAGTTGTGAACACTTAAAAGATGCTCATTTATAATACTTAGCAGTGATACATGGAAAGTCTAAAAATCACTTACATAAGTTATTCTGTTGTTTTGGAAAATGTAGAGGCCATAAAATCAATAGCTTTAATCACACAGCTTTATAACAAATATTCAAGGACTTGTAAAGCTCTTTTCTAAGTAGCATTGCTAGAAGATCTAGAGAAGAGAGTAATTCTGAAGTCCCCTATTTTCTCAAAGGTCTGAAATTATTAATCTATTCTGATACAATGTTGCTGTTTTTTCAGCAGATGGTTCTGTTGCGTTCAGTTTTACAGCTTTCAAAAAACAAATTTCCACTTGCAAGTCAGACTTGTTTGAAGAAGAAGATACATATGACACTGCAGGACCAAAGTCTGCTACATTTGCTGGTGAGACTGGAATTTTTGTTTCCATTTGATGAAGACATAGTAGTTATTTGCACAAATGACTAAGTACACTTTGGCTCCCAGAATTTGTGAAATACGTCAACATTGAATTAATAAAGTGGAGTTTCAAAACAGATACGTATTTTACCCAAAAAGGTGTTGTTTTCAAATTACTTGGAATATATTCAGTGAGAAAATCTGTTCTCTCTCACTCACCTGATGAAATAGCTCTGGTGTAATTTCACTGCTCTTAAAAGGTTCTGCCGTATGACAATGGACGAAAGGCAGTGCATCATCTCTCACGCTGATTGCCCCAAGACATTCTGCTGCAGCAGCTGAAACAATAAAATTCACCAAAGCTGCCTTTGTTGGGGAAGTACTGGCCAGTTTGTACAGAAATCCAGCAATTGCTCAGTGCTTCTTTCTTGCCCTTTTCTGCTGAGAAAGTTGAAAATAATTATAATGAATTAATATAACTGGGGGAACCTGTCAGAGGATTAAAAAACGCAATGCAGTATCCCTAATGATCTGGAATAGTTAATTAAGTTCTCTTATAAATGAGTTCCAAAAATAACTTACTTTCAGTAAGTTATTCTGAGAGACAGTCACTTTAGCATACCTGAGCTGCAGTGCCTATTGGAAAAGGGCCAATTATCCGGTGATTGGCAGTTAAAGGTGAACTGCTGAAGTTCTTAATTAAAAGATTTCCTATTATAATCACCAGCAAGTAATGGAATACTGCATATATAAAGCAGATGTAATGTTAGAAGAATACTTCCATTTTGAAACAAAGATTTTGAAAATCTCCTCCTTTGCGTACCATGCCAAGTCCGAAACGGGAATGTTCCAGGTTTAGTGGTTGTAGCTAGCCACGTGCCACCATTGCCCCTCAGGAGGGTGTCCTGCTCTGACGCTCCTGCAGTCAGAGGTGTTTCCCTCATCTAACAGGTGGCAGAATTTTTGCTGCTGTTAATACCTGAAGCTGTTTATGTAATACAGAAAAACTATTTGAGATTTTACAGGAGGATACTTCTGTCTTTTTAACTAAGAAACTGGCTGCAGAGTTCCTTTAGCTGCCTGTCATTGACAACTTCCCCGAATATTCACTTACTTCAGAGTAAACAGGGTATTATCAACTCTTCCACGAGATATACTGGAATTAAATTTTGTGAAAAAACTTCTGGTTTGGAAGCATGAGATGTATTAATATACTACTAAAATCTGAATTAATGGAATTTCTCAGGAGGCATATTTACCCACCTGGGTGTAGAAGGCTCAGGGTTATTCTGTCTACGTTTCAGGCTCACTAGATACAAAGAGCTTTGCTCCAAGTGCTGCATAATCATGCTTACAGTGCATTATGCCCGAGACAATGCAGCCTGCGAAGATTATCTCAAACACCTTGTCGCACTGTTCACCTCTTTTTAGACAGAAGTAGGCACGCAGTGACTTCAGGTCTATCTCCAGCCGCAGATATGGCCCCGATGATCAGCTGTGTACATGAAAGCTGACTTACCATGCCTGTGGGCTTCTTGTTCTGAAGTGCTCCATATAAACACTACTAAAAATATATGCAGCTAATCCTCTAGTTCCTAGTTCTGATAAGACAAAGCTTGTCATTTCCATAGGTGATTTGACTTGTTTCTACAAAACTATGAAATCCAGCAACTTTACTTTGTCCTCTGTTTGGCATTCAAGAAGACTCGTAGACCTGTGTTCATTAAGCACCACAACAGAAAAAGAATTTATCCTAAGATAGCATGATGTATGTTCTTGACTCCTGGGTAATGGTCCTTGTATGATGCCAGTTTTTCTAAGCTTTTATTGAACTTAATTTTCATTAATCAGTCTACCAATCTTCAGCGAGTCAGAAGTATAAAATTAACCTTATAAGGTCACGCCTCCATCAAAATGATCAGTCTATTTCTATTTCCAGCAGGCATTAGTGCAAGCTAAAATTAATATTGACTGGCAGCTGGACAGTTTTTTCACTTGACTAGATCTGTTTTCAATGTTTGACATTTTTACTCTATTAGTAAAAGCACTAACAGTTATTACCACCACGAGAAACTGTCAAGTTGGACTGGCAAAATCCTTCATTTACCTTTTTTCTGTTCAGCTTCATCCATGTGATTTTAATATATTTTTTTCCATATGAAGTCCTTCAGTACTTTCCAGGGGGGAAAAAAATAAAAGTCTGAGCACCTCTAGCTCACCAGAAAGCCTGTAGCACCAAAGGAGCTTCTCTTCTACATATATCTATTTTGATCACAATGGAAAAGTTAAGCATGGCTGTTGTATTTACAGGTTAAAGAACTTTTATATCCTCCTGTCTTTTTCTCACTTATAAAGAAAAAAATGAATTTTTTAGAAATCAACATTTTAATTTTAAAATTTGCACGTTTTAAATACAAAACAAACGTGAGAGCTATGCTAATGTTACATTGAAACAAATGTAGGTCAGATATGACTTTATTGTAAAGAAGTACATGTGCAAGACTTAAGACCAAGTCCCTATTATCTAACATGACATTTCCTGTGAAGCTATATTAACTGCTGATGAAGACTTTTAAGATGGAAATTTTGGAACATTTCTGTATGATAGAGACTATGGTCTCCTATTAACCATTCTAGAAGAGAAGAAAAAGATCTTTTAAACTCAATAATCCTTATAATGTGTTCATCATGCAGCAACTTTGAGTCTAACACTACAGACTTTAATTTATTGGGAGTTTGCCATCTACTTGATGGCTGCAAAACACCCAGGAAAAATGTGGTCATGGATAATAACCCATGAGAACAGAGAAAAATTAGCTATTTAGCTAATGAGGTTAAGCTAGAGTATCTTCTCCATCATCGTGAGCTAAACCACTGGGATCTTGTAGGCAGAAGTGACTGGGATATTTTTACAGAGATGCAGGAATTTAGAGAAAGAGCTTTCAAAGAGAAGAGAAAATTGGACTGCTGCAATGCAAATCTAAAAATGAACTATAGTATCTTACTGTGGTGGTATATAATTTGGGATGATTACTCACTCACTAAATGGTTCTGGAGTTTGTCACTGATTAAGAACATTTAAGTAGGTTAAAGCTGCGGAAGTTTCAGAGGAATAAGGAAACAGCAGTTTTTTTGGCCCATTTGTTTCACTGCAAAAATCTTCCCATACCATAAAATATTTATAACATAGCTTTAAGTAATAAAAAGGACTGTTTACTTTCTATTCCACTGTTCCTATTCTGTTCAATTTTGCCAGTACAAATAACGTTAATAACTAATAATCAGAACAGTTTTTAACTGTGTCACATTTAATGCTCTTTTCATCTCACAGATTTTTCAAGAGAGAATTAATCTAGTGAGTATGGAGCTGTTTTGACCTAATTAGCAAAGTAGCGAGCTTAATTTTGAGTGATGCAGAGAAAACATTTTATCTCTGCAAAGAAGCAACAAATCAATTGTAACTTTCAATGTCCCATTGAACTTAGTTACATTATGTCTACTATAAGCCACTGACATCATCCACCTCTGATTTTGAGACCTCAAGGAGAGGTGGCTGTGACAGCGCCCTTTGAAATAACATTGAAGCATCAGCTCCCATGTCAACATCATGCTCTAATCAGTGCGGTCTTCTTTGTTGCAAGGTCTTCCACCTTATAATTGACCCTGACATATGCTATTCACTCTACCCCTTGGCTCTGGATGTATAATTCCTGTCATGGTCAATTATTACGTGATAGAGCCTGCAACCACAGGGACCATTGCTTAAAATCATCCTACACAGTAAGCCCTGAAGTGACAAAATCTAACTGGAGGGGAAGAGGGGATCTAGTCTTTGATAAAACTAATATTCTTTTCACTTCTATATAGAAAAATGTCAATTTCCATCATCCTGTATATTACTGAGACAAATAATGACAGTGCTATTTCTGAAACAGGTTAAGGAAAAGCACAAAAGCCTTTACCAAACTCAGCATGCTCTGAAATTAGGAAATTGTCTGTACGAGCATACAGCATGCATAAAAATTAGATTACACTACATTTGAAAGGCAGATGAGAGTTTAAGAGTGACAAGTGGGCAAGTGCTAAAAATAAGGGCGTGTTACTTCCTTTCCAACACTGCTTTGTCTGTATGCTTTCTTTGATGTTGTTTAAGCTTTAAAGTAAAGATGCACTTTGCAAGAGTCTGAAAGACGCTTCTGATTACTATATCGATAAGGACTGTTTTTGAACAAAAAGATCTCTTCTAGTTGTCCGATTGTTTCTATAATGCCTGAGAAACTGGGCAAAGACAAAAATCAGGGCCCTTGGTCTCTGGTCTTAGTGTAAGCATTATGATTTTCAAAAACATACAGTTTTGCAGTCATTGTGTTACTGCCATAACATTACAGAATCGTTACAACTTCAGGAATAAGAGCTGAGACAAAAGCAGAAGTTTACCATCCATCTGCAGGTAATTACCTGAAAGGCCAGGTTGTGAACCATGGGTTCATTTCACAGATTATCTGGCTATCATCACCTATGCCATTAACCCAGAGGGACAGCTATCCCTGCTTTTGCTGCATGGACATTAATATCAATTTGCTAGTTGCCATTGACTAGTTTGGATTGTTTATTTGGTTGGTTGGTTGGGGGGGTGGGGTTGTAAAAGCTGAAGGGAATTTTAATAATCTGTAGTCTTTTCAGTCACAAATTATTATCTACAGGAATCTTCCACTGACTTGTTTCACTGTTGACAATTTACTTTATTCTCTTGTACCTAAGCAACCCAGCTCAGAAATAATGCTTAAAAGAGCTTTGCAAATCTGCTGAGTTTTACAGGCAATACAAGATATAATATTCTGAAAAATGTGATTTGGTGATATCTTTATTACATATCTTAGCCTGAATAGACAAAGCTCTAATTAACATTCATACAATTATCTAAGTCTTTTAAAATCCCATCTGTACAGTTTGTCTTAATGATGTATACATAACATAGCAATCCCAATAAATAGCAAGCACATACAATGCAAGTGCTTTTAATTTGAACCATACCGCTGATTAATGATGGAGTTGAAACTAAAAATTGAAACTGCTGTGCATGTTCTATATTTCAATTGTACAGTTGTCTTAAGACTTGAACATGTTCCTGCTGAAGTACACAGTCTTGCATATATGTGGGAGCTGTTACTCCAGCAACTGCCGTTACTGTGTGCAGTATCCAAACAAGTCAGCTTTAAAAACTACTGAGGTAGCTACATATGAATGACTTTACCAGGAGGTGTGACCCAGCTCAGGTGTTTGCAAGACAAAATATTACAGTTACTGAACCTATTAATATATGCAAACACCAAATTTCCACACCTTCAGAACAAACAAAAGTGCTGTTCCTAACATACATACTTTTTATGTACCCTGCACATAACACATGACATCCTAAACATTATTTCATAGAAGAGTTAATTCAGCTTTCAGCAATCTGCAGTCTGTGAAGCAAGGAGAATAACTCCTGGCTGGTTCATGGTTTAAAGCATGATTGAATATACTAACAGGGCTCCATGAAGTACTCATTTCAGTATATATAATGTATTTTTTAAATATTTCCTCTCTGTGCAGGTCTCATCCTCGAAGTAAGTGGAGCATCCCTGTTGCGGTTAAGAAGCAGAGGCAGCAGAGCCCCAAAACACTGGGACATCACCAGTGATCTGAATCTTTTAATGTTATTTGCCGGTCAATAACTTGTTGATCATTGCTTGATCCTCCATGTGACTTCAGTTGCTCTTTATTTCAGTTTCTTTGTCTGTAAAGTGGGCATAGCTATACCTTGCAGAGGGTTTCGAGATTTGTAGGGGTTTACAACTACATAAGTTACAAAAACATCATTGAAATAAGTATAAAGAAAAAAAGAGTCTTTTCAGAAACCTTTTGACTCAGTTGTTCGAAAGATCAGTGCCTAACATTTAGAGTATGGCAATTAAGGTAAATACTTTGCGTCTGATTAATAAGGTTATTTATAATCTTACAAATTTATAAGATTAGCTTATTTTTAATGTTTGTATGCAGGTTCTTTTGGGGAAGTATGCAGGGACATCACAAGCAGTGTTTAAATCTCACCACGGCAACTGATTTTTCTGTGCTCTATCACACATATTTGCAGAACTGCCAGATGGGGAGAGAAACTGCAGTGAGAAAATAATGGTCAGGTTTGTTGTACAACAGGAAAAAAGGATCAGACATCAGATACATGATTTTAAAAGCATATTTTGGCTAAATTTAAACATTTAGCAAACTTCTTAAATAAAAGCTTTGCATTGATATGTCTGCAAGAATGACAAAAGGGTGTAAAAAATCATATAGCTAAAGTTGACACAAATCATAACCAAATACAATTAATATGGAATATAAAAATGGTGAATATTTGGATGATAAATCTTGTGGCAGTGTGGGAGTCAGAAGGTTACTATGAGCTTTGCAGCAAAGATTTTTCATAGGTTCTATGCAGTCTCCTTCCATTGTGGAGAAGGTTGGTAAACAGCAGAGCTTTGAAAAATTTGATTCTCCCAGGCTCCTCTGTATACAGCAGCATTAAAAACAAACATTTAAAGACAGCAAACTTGCAAAACCTTAGTGCATTTTTAACCCGTTTTCAGGCAGTATTAGATCAACAACAGAAATAATTGCTGTCAGTTTGTACTTTTTGACCAATAATTCTCTGTATTTCCTGCAAGAAACTTGAGTGATGCAAATGACCTTATTTTTACAGCATGCTTTTATTAAATAGTTTATTATTTTGGCAGACTAATAAAGATTTTGGTATTTGCTTTTATTTGCAATAATATTACCACCACATAAAAAAGGATTTTATGTTCTTTTTGAGGAACAAGGAGGATAAAAGTGTTGATGGATAGTGCAACTAAGGCATCAGCAATGAGCTGGAAATGAGACACATAAATATGAAAGCAGAGCTAAGAAAATAGAACTGCACCCTTGGCCTTTCTTAAAAGAACACGCACATGCCATGGTTCATTCATACGGTTACAGAAACTCCTTTTGTTTTCAGTGAGTCAGTGAAAATATGCAAAGATTAAAATATTACTAAGATTCTCAGTTTGACATACTTCTATAGTTAATGAAGTTGTGAAATGTTTCTAGACATTTAGAAGCATGACTGGTGATGATGATTTTTTAGAAGATGTGTATTTTATTTGAAGTATAAATTTGTCCCTCTTTCTAGCTATGTCTCAGCCAAAGGGGGTGAAACAATATCAGTTTTCAGTTTTCCCTTTTTTGCCCCCAAACAGACCTAATTCTTCAAAGATCAAAGAGCAGAGACCTGGTAGCCAGGTTAGACAGTCACACACAAATTTTAAAAACATAAGTATCAGTCCTCTAATCAAAAAAGCCTAGATAGCATGTAATAGCATTAATCTTATCCTGAATGGGGGGTTTATTTTCAGATTGAAAAAATTGTGACTACAGTATTCTTTCTGCAATAATCTGAGCTTCTTGGCAACTGGTGGTGTTGGATGCTAGGGGTATTCGGCAGTGCAGAAGAATTGCTCAGCATCTATTGTAATCTGAACCTTAATTTCTTAAGGTGAGGCACATATTTATTCAAACAAATAGTTGGATATGCCTTAGAAATAAGGATGTTCGCTTGATTGAGGGCACTTAAGATCTGAATTTTACATATAGTCACCCCTCAAAAAGACAGCCAATGCAGAAAAATATGAACAGATCAAATACTACATGAAAAAAGATAAACAGGCAGACAAAACTTTGCCTCACTGGACATTTGTATGTTCCATTTGCCTTTTTCTAAAAGGCAGTCAGTCAGTAGGAATCATGAAGTATGAGTTTCATAGAAGAATAACAATTAATTATATGTCAAGTCTTAAGAATCAAAAAACCGCTTATGCCCATTGCCAGTCATTCACTCCCTGTCAGTAGTAGTTCACATCTTTCCTGGGATGGCATCCAACCGCAGTGGCATCTAAAATATAGCAGGCTATATTGTTACAGTTGGAGGTGAAATCGAAAGTTGCACCAAACAGAAGTGACAAATTCACATTGCTCAGTGTTGCCTAGCAATAAGAGATGAGTTTATTATGAACACTGACTCTATCCGTCGCAAAGGGGCTTTGTATTCACACCAAAATGCCAATACTCTTACAGGCAAAAGGGGCAAAAATAGTGAGCAGAAGGAGGAAACAGTCATAGTAATTGTAAGCACTTTCTGAATTTCAAGATTCCTCTCTGTCCCTTGGGAAGGAAAAGGCAGAGCCTGCCCCTAGCTGGAGTCTTGAGGTTGGCCAGGTAGCTTGGACGTCGTTTTGAATGCCCTTAGTAGTGCCGTTTCATTAGTTATGTGCCTGTAGCTCAGAAACTCCAAATGCATTAAATCTTTACTGAATGTTCTCAAGAACTGCTCAGTCATTGTTTTCATTGTGCAGAGCTTTCCATTTGCTTCAGGTTTGGGGTTATTTTGGATTTTTTTTTTTCTTTGGGGGGGGGAAAGGGGTGGAAGGACAAGACTTCAGGGAGCCTTTCCCTCCTCAGACATTGTGTTTTCCTTTTTAAACTCTGTTTATATGGGAGAACATTTATTTCCTTCTCGGACATTGGACTGTGTCTCTCAATGTATTAACTACCTATCTGTTCAGATAAGCAGGATTTTCAAGAAATAGTTAGGTATCCTTGAAGACCTTACTGGCTACCCACCCACATTTTTATACACCTAATCAATTTTAAAAATCCACACAATAGCTCCCATTAGAAAAAAACCCTCCAATAACTGATCTGTTTCTGTGCTTTTATGCCATCTGCATTTTTGACAACTGAGTATTTTTGACAGCATGGTCCATTGTGCCCAAGTTCACATAAGTTTTTTTCCTTTTTTTTTTTAAACATCACACAACTACATATATAAGAAAATGGTTACATCACAGATTTTGCTTTACAGATTGGGGTTCAGATTTTTTGAAGTGACAAAAAATATACAAGAGGTATTTCTATTATAAGGATGCATTCATATTATAAAAAATAATAGATTTATCAAATGCCATCTAAGTCAAGCACCTTGAAGTTACAAAACGGTTGTGATTTTAAGAAGCTTTAGAAACAAATGCAAAAACTAAGGATGAAGTTTAAAGATTGTATAGTTCAGGTAAAATGGGATGAAGTCTAGATAAAATTGCTTTCTTTTATATTTATGAAATAGTTAATTAAAAATGCTAATGCAGAATTATCTCCTTAGCTTACATGTTCACCTAGCCAAATTAACCGGTAAAAATTTTAGAGTTTAATCTTTATATTTTGTGTGCAAAATGCAGCTTTTATGTGAAATTCTCATTTATGCAGTAAGCTTTGCAGGTACAAAACTGAGCTACTTACATTTTGTAAATGTTTTTGTAGAACCTTTAGTAACTTTGGTCCTTTCTTTATTTCAGATTCAACGTGTTACAAACAAACATATTCCACCTGTTACAACAATCTGGCATATTACTTTCTTGATACGTGATGATACAATACCTCTCAGGTTTGCTGAGTAGCAAAGAGAAATGTAAGCAAATGAAAAGGTTTTCCACTTTCACAGTTTTTTTCTGCTTGGGGTTCTGTTTGTCTGAGAACTGTATGAATAGAAGCCATATTTTATAGTATTTCTTTAACCTCTGCCATCTGGTGTAGGTTAGTTTTTCCACTGCCAATATATCCTAGAGGCCCCAGTACCAAAATGTTTAATTTCTAAGTAAACATTTGGACTTTATAAATCCAGTTTAAAAAAATAGAGCATTATTTTTTTAAAATATATATTGCATTTGCCACTAGCGATGACATTAATAAACACAGAGGCAAGTATATGGATTTAAAGGCTTCTGACCACGACTTTATTTTCTGTAGCAGAGCTCCAGAGATGTCAGGTCACCTGACATCTTTAATCACTGGGCCATGCTCAGTTATCACAAGGGAACTTGAATATCCCCTACTGACTTAAAGTCTGAGGATGTGTCAAGGGATTTACACCACCATAGCCAAAACTTTCCAAATCAAGAATGGTAATACCCATGCCAAAGCCAAGGCTTTAGCTGCTCTATTTTTTTAATATAAACTCAAGTTATTTCGCTGCAACAAGAGAGGATTGTTGCTACAAAAAAATATGGTCAAGTAGGTAACCACTTAAAAAAACAAGGAATGCAGTAACCATATCTCCAGCATCTTCCTTATGTTATATCTGAGGAAAAAAAAGCCACAGAAACTGTGTGTCAGAATTCTACTACCAAGAGGAGAAAGTCCTTTTTAAATTTACAAAAGCATAATGTTACATTTTGTACTAGCCGGAAAATTCTCAATTCTCAATTTGAAAACATGTGGTAGTGTTGATTGTCCCAAGTTGATCTTTAGTTGGAGTGAAAAATTTGAGAAACAGTTGCTGCTGCTGAGAATGGGCAGGCATACAGAGTTCATCTTACTCAGTATTCTTCAGAAGCAGACAGTCACCGGGGAAAAGACACGTGGATAATATGGATGCATAGATAATAAAGGAGAATGTTTAAAGCTGTATACAAGCAAGATCTGAAGGATAAGGAAAAGTAAAAGAACTATTTTCTTAATTAAGTTTGATTTAGGAAATGGTCTGAAAAAAGCCTTAGGAACTCCCACTTCTTTCCATGTCTACCTGGTTAAAAATGGTCTTTTGTGCTTATCCCTAAATTCTGAAATATCAGCGATAGCTTGGTTTGCCGTCTTCTCCTGAAGACTTTCCTACTCCTGAAAAGTATTCAGAAACGTGTTTTTAGCACAGGCTGATTTCTTTAACGAAAATTCATAAAAGGTCTTTACTTCTTACTGTTTATTCAGTTTCAAATTAAACAAGTGTTAATAAAAATGAAGAACAGTAAATAATCTAATTAACAAGAGGTTATTTTGTGAGGACTACGCCAGAGTGCAAAGGTTATATACATTTAATTGAATTCATTTAGAATTTAACTAGTTTAATCAGTGCAATCTGGTAATGAAGATTCATGATATTTGTTGAATTTACATGATAATTCTCCTGGGGCATCTGCTGAACAGTATGGATGAAGAGGTGACAGATCACCTTTCAGCCAATCTAGGATGTGAAATTCTGTACTGCTTTGCGAGACCCCTAATTGCAGGTTTTTTTCATATGCTTAGTTATAAACCGCAGCATCTGGGGAATGACCATCCTGTCTCTGCCATGGGGATAGTGGATGGACAGCTGGTTAAATTGCTCCAGTGTGAGTCATCAGATCTGATAAATTAGTTTTAATTTTGTTTAGTTTAAATTAGTCATTTTTTTGATACTGGCTTACTTTGAGACCATTCACATTTTTTCACTGTGCTCCTTAAAATGTCTTGTGTTAAGGTGCCATTTAGCACAGCCACCTAAGATGGCAGCTTAGACATGCCCTGAAAGATTTTTTACCTCGATATTTCTTTTCAGGACATTGTTTAGCAGGCATGGTGGTGTTGCATTGGTGGTTGGACTTGATTATCTTAGATGTCTTTTGCAACCTTAATGATTGTATGATTCTATGATTCTGTGACTCTTAGTAGCCATCGATTAGGAAGCACGGCGAAGCTATGCTCAGATTTGTGTTGCACCTGGACTCTCCTCAGCACCTCTTACCGCTCAGCTCACTCTCTCGTTCTCTGCTGATTCTCCATGAACTCCAACCTGCATGTCCTGTGTCCAGCTAATTATTGTAACTATTGGCATAGAATGGGTTTAGCCTTAAGACAATGTGCTACTAGTCCATCTTTTTATCTGCCCTTCTCTGCCACCATTTTTTCTGTAAGCATTTGGTCAATGTAACTGAATTTTTCAAAGGACTGAAGATCACAACATTCGTACAGGTTTTGTGAACGTAAATATCCGAGAAGGAAAAAAAATCAAAGTCAAAGCTCCAGCAAGGAAAAGGCTATAAAGTTAGTAGATATGTGTTTGGCCATCCATTAAACATGCAGTGCAGAGCCTGCCACAATACTATCCAGCTGTTTGTCAGATCAGTAGTAAAAGAATATAGGAAGAATCTGGGAGTAATTTTCAAGAAGTTCATTCTTCTGTCATTCCTTTCTTAAACCTGGGTGCTAAATCGGTCCTAACTCACAACCTCCCCCAGAAAAGATTGCAGGGGAGGAACCGCAGACTAATTTCTAGCATACAGACTAAACTTACAGACCTAACTCCTTCTGATGGACATGTTCTGGGCTCTAACTTTCTTCTCTGTATTTCCTATCTAACAGCAGCTTTCTCTGTTTTTCACTAACATAAATCCTGCTCAGATTTGTCTGCCACCAGTCTGCCTGTCAAGTGTGGGCTAAGTGCAACCCTTAGCAGCAAGTGAAACCCTTGGCAGCAGAGTGCCAGGTTGGATACTGAAGTGCTTGGCCTTGTGACGCCATTGTGAGGCCTTAGGTGTTTTCAAAAGCATGGTTGTGGTCCTCATAGGCACTGTAATCAGCCCAGTAAGAACAAAACTCTAAATTCTATGTAGAGGTGAATTTACCTACAGATGCAAAGTGGTCTTGAAGTAAGTGGATTTATATTAGGAGTAAATTGGTTTTGTGATTTAGATTGATATATTTGCTGAGTACCCAAATCCTTACTTAATAATTACTGATTTTTTATAAATGTGATAAGCATATAGGGACACACAATCACATATTGTATATATGTTGCCTATTTTTATTGAGTGACTTGTGGATGGAGAACAAGAGGAGCTACCCTAAAGATCATGCATAACACATATCTGTCAAGGGACAGTGAATATTACATATTCTCTGGAGCTTGGCAGAAGATTCATTCAGGGGCCATCATGGACTTCGCATAGTTTTGTTTATTGTACAATAAGTAGTCAAATAAATATTCAGACATTGAAAGTGTATTTTTCTGTAATATTTAAGCAGGTTTCTTGGCATGCATTTTGTTTGTACTGTGTTTGAGTTGTTTATGGCATTAGTGGTTTGTGTGTTTGTGTATGTTTGCATTCTGTCTGTTTATGAAGTATTTCAGTGGTACTCTTACACAGCATGTGGTTGGTCGAAGATTATTTTTGATAGTGTGTGTACTCATCATGCATTTTGCTGAAAGGATTTTAGACTAAGGTAGGTTAAACACTGCTTATCTGCAGCTATGTAAAGACAGACTTGCAGGTTGTACTCGTCTTCACAGAAGTTAGATGCAAAAATTACCTGCGCTGTTTTAAAGATGAACGTGTGAGTTGGTGCCAATTTTCCCAGCAATCATGACAGTTTGGTATATTTGAGTTTCATAAAGATAGACCAATTGTATTAATAACTGGAACATTAGCATATTTTTATTATCCTGGGTGTCAAAAATAATTAACAGATGACTCATTATATTAAAATAATACCATGTGTGTAAATAGATTTTGAAATGAACTATAGAAGCAAACCAAACATCTAACAAGGATAGTTTAAATCTCTTCAGTCTGTAACTGACAGCCAAGTATAGGCAGTACTTTCAGGACCCACAGACAGGATTGTGAAATTAATCTGTGAATTACACTGGGCTTAGAGTGTTAGCTCATACTTCTGGTGTTTTGAAAGTATAGGTTATTCAGCATGTGTCTAACAAGACATTACAGGAATACTATTTGCCACAAATGGAGATGCTGAGCAGCTGTAGACACAGGCATCAGTTCAGTAAGGATTTTGTGAACGCTACAAAATAAAATATTGTTGCTTTGTTTAGATACCTAACTGCTACTTAAAGAACACAATTCTCCCCATGAATCTCATCCTACAGTTCAGGAAACTCTACTTCTGCAGAAATTATTAAGAATGTGAATGAAATTTAAAAGCAACAGAGTTGACCAGTAATAAATGCTTATGAAAATTCCACTTGTAAGTACTGTTTTATTACTATTTTTACTAAAGTTTGTCACAGGTAATAAACTCCATGGATCAGCTCCAATTTTCTTGAGAATATTTTCATACAAGTATACCTGTTTTCTTCCTACCAGATTAATATTAGATACTTTTCTAATACTTCTTTTGCATTGCTCAAGTGTGCATTTATGAAAGCTTAAAATACATTTCATTAAGATTATGTGTCTGTGAATATGAGAATAAAATTAATGAATATCAATGAAAACATTTCATTTATGTTGTGCACGGTTTTTTATCTACTTTCTGAATGTAAAATATTATACTGCTCTATCATATGCAACACCATGCTGTTCTGCACAACTATAGTTGCTTTTTATGTATAGTGCTGTAACATGCAGTGAGACTTTTTCTTAAGAATAATTATTTAAGTGACTTTAAGTGAATTAGAAAGAAGATACCTAAAGATGAAATTCAGACCCTCTAGCTACTCTTTCTGCTTGTTACATGCCATACCTATGTTATTCCTGAGAAGCCCAAATTCAATCCACAGAAAATAACATTTGTATGCCTCAAGACATAGGAGCCATTCATACAGAAATGAGAAGCAAAATGTGTGCAGAAATAAACTTTACATCTTATGACAGTAGCAGCAGGTTCATAGTGTCAGGAAGAAAAAAAATGATGAAAGGAAGCCAAGCCTGACAAACTGAATTGTGGCTCATCTGAATGTTGTTGAACCTCGCTTCACTAACAAAGCCGTGGTATTTTTTGTTCATGAAATAATAATTTGCTTTTAAAAAAAGGAAAATTATAAAAGTTCTTTCCTATCACGATAATGTACTGGTTTTAAAATAAATATGTATGCACTATATAAATTCGTAGATCTTGGCAAGTATATATAGGTAGTCTTCAGTATTTTAAATTGAGAGCAGAGAAGAGGATTTTAGTAAAAGCTAAGCAATGATAAGAAGGACTGAACTTTGCAATAATTTGTATGGAAATGTGTATCCATGCAGAATTGATGAAAAAATCCAAATAATCACTATATAAGGAGTACTGTATTTCTATGTGTTAATATGCAATAGTTTATAGAATGTAGAATACATATTCTGTATTATTATATAGAGAGAGTATACATAGCAT
>Ga0181612_171803_pt1 | contig 15540 bp, 13 predicted proteins | sample HoacroProtozoa21_FD_119630 | JGI IMG/M metagenome (GOLD analysis project Ga0181612, IMG submission 119630) | Hoatzin crop microbial communities from Cojedes, Venezuel. Combined Assembly of Gp0051906, Gp0051904, Gp0051908 | reverse complement strand
TGATGATCTTAGAGGTCTTTTCCAACCTTAGTGATTCTATGCATTACACCGTTTTGTTTTTTTTTTAGGAAAGCCCTCTTGAAATTTCGAAGGAAGCTTGCTAACACTAAACTCTCAAAAAATTGCATGCACATTTGGAAATTGGTGTAGTTTTTGAAAGATAAGGCATTACCAAATTAAATTTGATACATGAATCTGCAGGAGCATAAAGAAAAAAATGTTGTACTGAGATATTTTGTCTATTTTAATTAAAAGAAACTTTAATCTGAGCTCCAAGTGATAGAAGATACCTAAACACTGAGTCTCTGTAAAGACAAATCCTCCCTGAAAACTTGTTTTCCACATCATGAAAATGAAGTTCTTACTTCTTTTATCTTAAATATCATATCTGATGTCTGGTTTTGCTACTACTGTGTTGGATTTTTTTTTTCTTTATAAAGTAACTATGAATTGAGGTTTTGTGAGGTAGAAACAAAGTGAGGGACAATGGTAAATTATTTCAGGTCAGCAAGAACCTAATAAGGAGAGGGCTGATAGTATCTCAAGATCAAGGATAACGGTGTTTAATGCGTTTTTCAATAGTCTAGTATTTTAATAGTTATTGAATATTTGTTCCAACCACATGCCTTATGTTACCAGCCATTTGAAAAAATGAAGATGTCAGAACTTAGTTTAAAATAATAATGAAGTTTGGGTAACATGAATGGAATTGGAGCACTCTGACTTCCCTGAGGAGGTCTGTCATATTGCTGGTTATAAAACTGATACATTGAGACTAGTCTGAAATAGAACAGAGTTCGTAGCAGTTTGTAGCACACTTTCATGGCCTTAATGGCCTCAAGTTGTGTCAGGGGAGATGTAGATTTGATATTAGGAAAAATTTTGGAATAGGCTACCCAGGAAAGTGGTGGAGTCACTGTCCCTGGAGGTGTTCAAAAAATGTATGGATATGGCACTTCAGGGCATGTTTTGGTAGGCATGGTGGTGTTGGGGTGATGGTTGGACTTAATGATCTTAGAGGTCTTTTCCAACCTATGATTCTATGATTCGGGGACCTATAAGGACAGTTTACTTTTTGCTTCTTCTGCTGATGATTCTATGTGGATTATGCCTACTGCTAAGAAGCTAGAATAGTTAGGTCAGAAGTAATCTCTGTAGGTTGCCTGGTCTAACCTCCTGAGCAAAGCAGGCCTAGCTTCAAAGTTAAATGAGGTTGCTCAGGCCCTTGTCCAGTAGAGCTTTGAAAATGTCCAAAGATGGGGATCGCACAACCTGGCTGTGCACCTGTTCAAGGCTTAACTTCTCTCACTATGAAGAATATTTTCTTTATGCCCACTTGAAATTTCCCCTCTTGCAACTTGTGACCACTGCCTCTTGTCCTACCTCTGTAAGCCTCCAAGAAGAGTCTGTATCCATCTTTGTAACGATCCATTGCATCATGGAGGGTGGTAATCAGGTAAAAATATAGCCTTCTCTTCTTCAGTTTCATCGAAAACCACTTCTGTGGTTTTCCCTTGTGTGGTACTTGCTCCAGCCCAAACTAACTTGGTTCCGTCAGGCTCATTCTGGTTTATTTATTGCATCTTTCTTCTAATGAGGAGTCCAAAACTGGACGCAGAACTCAAGGGGGAGAGTGTGCTTTATTTTTTTTTGCAAATTTTGATGGTAACAGTTCTGTTTTATTCAGCAAAATTGGTGTAGCAGCAGAGGAAGCAGAGTTCTTAGTTGTATTTGGGCACAAGACCGCTTGAAGTCTCATTAACAATGAGCACAGAAACAAATGAAAAATTCTGTGTCCATAAACTTTAAATAGAACAAATATTCCTCACTGGAAATTAAAACAAAATGCAGTCAGAAAAAACAACCACAATAAAACAACCTCAGTCTGCTTTCAACCTCTGTCTGCTGTCGCTGGGCCTTATACCACTATTTATATTGTCTGAGATAGTCAAGGACAAAGTACTGAATGACATTTTAAGTGGTAGAAACTACCCATAAATTGTCTAGCTCTCACTTGAGGAATTTCTTACTTGAGGAATGTTAAGCAGTTTTAAACATAATGTATCCATCAAGTTAAGTGGAGTTGCTTGCATGAGTTAGACTTCTGTATCACACCCTTTATTTAGGAATCAGACTTCTTTCAGGCACAAGGCAAGTCAGTTGGGTGACTGAAAATGCCAATACAGAACTCTGTAACAAGCCATTTATTTAAATAGGGATCTAAAATGGGTTATTTTACATGTTACTTTCTCCATCTCTTACACTGTAAGCATTTAAATTTCCACTAATTATGAGTAAGCTAGAAACTGCAAGTTAACTGATAACTGAATAAGAAAATTTCAGGGGAAAAAAAACACATGGCCTTGCTCTCCTTTAGCTACCTTCATGTATGAGGCCATACTAGAAAGAATTGTCCTATGCCTGATAATTGGTACAAAGTTGTACTGACAGCTTTTGCTTAACAAGATTGTAAAGGAAGAGGCAGGGTCTTTCTAACATCACCAGAAAAGCAATAATCCCCTGAAGTCCTGAGCCTAGTCTTATTTTCCCCCAATTATTTTAGCAAGTCTAATAAAAGATGCTACCTCTCTCCAAATACCTGTTTTTTTTCTTGTACTTTTAGCCATTGTATTTGCAGCTACAGTGTTACAGCATTTGTTTAGTCTTCCTCAGTATTACTGGCTAAGTCCTTACATGTAATGACCATTTCTTAAAAATTTTTTTCCTCTGGACTTGGAGATGTAGATTTTTGGGTTTTTTTTAATGACCCTTACCATCGATAAGGGAACTTTTAAAATATTGAACCCTTGCTATTTTAACCAATCATCGATTTTTTTTTTTTTTCAGTTTCTCAAAGTCCAAAGGGCAGAAGAGAAAGCACGTTATAATTCATTTTTCATAAAGCCAAAAATATTTTCTTGAGCAAGCATCATCATGTAATCTTTTGTATAACAGTACTTGGGTTATCGAGCAGGTTTTTTTAAGGTTGTGCTAAAAGTGGTCTAATTAAGGAACATTTACTTCAGCTTGCTACTTTTTTTATTATGTGTCTTCTCCAAAACAAAAGAAGTTTAAAAGTAAGAGTATACCAAATTAATTGGAAAAAATAATTTGTAGAACGTATGTCGGGAGTTCAGAAAGTATTAGAAGTACTTTTGATACATGCAGATATGTTTAAATACTATAGTGTGTGTAAGCATTTACACCAGCAAAAAATCTGCATCAAATTGACCCACGCTTTGGATCCCACCTAAAACTTGACATTGTTGGAAAGGTGGTTATTGACTCGATTAAGCTTTGGACCGTGGTCTTACTTAATGATACTTTACAAGTGGAGAACTCTTTCTCAGTGTGTTTTCTAAACCTCTGCTGGTTATTTCAATATTCTGGTTAGAAAAATACTAGTAATACTAGTAGTATTGTAATTTCTGGGTCAAAGATAGTCACTGTGGGAGATTTCTTGGTAGTCTGTGTCGTACCTTGGAGGTAAAACTTGAAAATTTTTAGTTTGTCCCATCACATCATGCTAAATTATGTTGCTGACATATTATAATGTTAGATTTATATAGCAGTGCGATCAAATAAATCTCCTTAGTCAATTGTGTGCACAAACTATCTCTCACTTGGAAAAGGTGTACTTTCGATTGCATGCAATATAGAGGACATATTCAATACTTTCTGTTTAAAAAATGTTGCTGATTAACTTTGTAAGGTCAAGTACAAGACGTTGTGTTTCGAAAAATGAGCAATATTTTTTCAGTACTTAACCAGACAATAAGTATGCAGTTCTTCGAGTAAAATGTAAAAACAAATCTAACCTTTTTCTATGTTAAAATCATGTTGAAATGGGCATATATTACATTAGAAATTATACTGCGAAATAAAAGGGTAAAGAAGAGTTATGACTGTAATAAAACAATACTTATTCATAGATTAGGAGTTGTTTGCCTGCAATTAATGTTATTATTTCATTAAAAGTTATGTTAGCTACTGTTACCATTTTCTTGTTGGTTTTTGAATGTTTCCTTTTGTGTTTTTGTTTGGTTTGTGGTTTTTTTTCCCTTTTGCCTTATTCTGACTTCCACCAAGGGAAACCTTTGTTGTATAATTTTAGGATCTTTAATGATACCAACTGTACTAAACAGAGCTGTTTATTACATAAATACTTGTTGATGAGTTCAGAATACTTAGCAGGCAGTCATGATGTTTCCTCACCAATATTTTGCTTTAAATTGACATTTGTTACAGTGATTAAAATCAAGGAGATTAAAATTTGTCATCCAACCCATCTTTACATACAGCATGCGTACGTAAATATAAGGTCATACAGACATATGTGTTTCAATTTCAAATTACTATATCAGGCAAACGTTACAATTTTTGCAGTTTATACAGCTTTCTGATATATGAGTCTTCATATGGTTTGACCAGATGTATTTTCACTGCAACGCAAAAATAGATACACAGTTTAAAAATATATATTTACTAAGTACTGACAAAATTATTAATCACAGGATCACAGAATACACAGAATCACTGAATGGTAGGGGTTGGAAGGGACCTCTGTGGGTCATCTAGTCCAAGTCCCCTGCCGAAGCAGGGTCACCTACAGCAGGCTGCACTGCATTCCGGGGAGATGTGGTGGAATAAAGTGCTGCCAAACCATTCCTCACGAACTGCCAGAATTTTTGTAGAAAAAAACTGCAGAGACCCAAACCTACAGAGCCTACTGCAAGGAGCAGTGATTCAGGAGTCAAAATGTTCAGGAACTGGGAGCTGGACATTCTCACTTGGCACTAAATTTGACTTCCAAACAAGAGAAACCCAGACCCCAGCAGCTGCATCTCTGTTCTTTTTAGTAGGGTTATATTTGCCATGTTTTCAGCGTATATTGACAATCTCCTTACTCATTGCTTTCCTTGGATTATTTTCAGTTCATGGGTTGCTGTACTTCATTTAAGATCCCCAAGAAATTGCAAAATAACGTAAACAAGTGTTTTTAAAACTGTTTGCATCTCCCCTTGTTCCCTCCTGAGGAACGTAGAAGGCTGGGGCCAGGGTGTCCTTGAGATACCATACTTGATCTTAGCCAACAGAATGAGAAACAGCATCGGCAAAAACAGACAGAGGAAGGATATTGCGAAACACCAGTGAAATCTTTTCACGTGGGATTTTGAGTTTAGTCGGGCAGGTGAGGCTGGCAGGAGGTGAGGGGGAACAACCTCTCCACTTTTGCTCCATGAGAAGGTGGGCTTGTGAGGAGGAAGCCTGTGTTCTGCAAATGTCTTTTGGGCAGAGTTTACACTGGGCGCAAGAGGTTACAGGTGGCCTTTGAGGCACCCACATCAAAAGCAAAGCCACGGCACCTTTGGCATCTCTGCAATGTCAGAGTACCCACGGCACCTCTGCAATGCTGGGCTGTCCATGTTGACGCTGCTATGCCAGGGTACCCACAGCACATCTGCCATGTCAGGGTGCCCAGTCGAGCTCCATACCAAGCCCTGGGAGGCCCCACCACTCGTCCACACCTGGGGGTCTCCCTCCCAGGCAAGTCCCACAGCCATTCCTCCAGCTACTGGGGCTCTGACCCACTCTCAGTCACCCCTCTTCTGCAGCCCCATCAGTCATGGCCAGTGGGGGACAAGAGGCAGGCAGGGAGGTGTCAGCAGGAGTCCCCAGGGGCTGGGTTTTTCCCCTGAGGCTTCATGGCCCTCTTGCAGGGCAGACTGGTCAGGTAGGGAGACAAAATCTCCGCACACAACTTCTGTTGTAAGACAGAAACTGCATGGCATGGTTGCTAGCTATGAAAAATCATCTGGGGAGAAGATTTCTCTCTTACAAAATGCACCTCCTGATCATCCTGCAGAAACCATCCTCACCCTCACTAGCACTGCCATCCCTCAGCTATTCAGTTCTACCTTTGACTTTCTTATAAGCTTTTAGGAATGTCTCCATGCCAGGCTGCCAAGCAGTGTCAGCCTTGCTGCCTTTCCTAAAATGCACAGTTTCAATCAGAGGAAAAGCGACACTTAAACCCTCCTTTAACTTCACAGCACTGACGCAAATGGTTTAGGCTTTATTGGGGCTTATCAGATATAATTTTGGTTCATCTAGGGTCAATTTTTATACTCACACTGTTGCATTCAAAAGCAGAGAAGTTCATACTTCCCTGACCATTCCATTTCTCTGTTTCTGACATCGTTCTCCAATACCTGCAGAATTATCACAGATAGGAAAGAATCACTCCATGGTTAAATTGAAGTACATATACATTTTGTAGGAAAGGAGGAAAAGCCAGGTATTTTCATATTGCCTTCAAGAACTTTTATCAGTGCAGGAACAGGCTAGATTTGGACCATTGAGCTAGAGCTCAAAAACATGTGTGGCCAAACCTATTCCCTTCTTCTGGACTCTAGTTTGCATCAAGTTGAACATGAAAGCATTTCTTAATATTAAACTCCCCATTTGGTGGAGCTGCAATTTGAAAGGTGTAAATTGCTAAAAAAGTTTGTGGGGAGACACTTATTTAGATATTAATTTAGGTAACGACAGGTTCTCTACATGAAACTGTTCCGTTTCTTACCATCCGTTCACATCGTTGTTGTCAGGGCAATTAGTGGTGATAAAGAAAACTGGAAAAGAAAACTTCTTTCAGAGCTTTTGGCTTGGCTGTACACAAGCCACCATGTCTGTCACATGAGCATTCAGTCCACAAAAACATATTTGCTTGTGGCAAATATCATTTTCCTGGGGAAAAGGAACAAACCCCTCTCACCAGCCAACTTCTTAGGATTTTATTGTTGTTTTCAAGGAGTGATTTAACCGTGACCGCACTCGTCAGAAGCCATGCACGTCAGGGATTACACAATGCACATAAAGCTCGGTAGTGTCATACCACACCTCTATTTTTTTTAAATACACTTCCTTCTGCTTTTAGGTTGGGTCCAGTTATTCATGGGGAGCACCCAGCTCTGCAGGAGGAAGTGGTGAATCTCTCTCCTTCTCCAAAGCGCACAGCCAGCAAGGAACACCGAGTTTTACTCAGGGATTTCCCACCGGATCGACATATCAGATCTCTTATTTTCTCAGCAAAATGCGGCCCATCTTTTCAGCTGTGGAGGAAAGGCCTCGATTAAACCAGTGAAGCTAAACCACCTCCCCAAATGCCACGAAGACACAGTGGCACAAAAATCAAGACTTAAATGTACCATGGAGCAAGTAATCCCAGTTAATCCCAGCAGCCCTTGACAGTCCCTTATGGTGCAGGGCAGGCAGGGCCCAGCCATCTCCTGCAGTCACCGACCATCCCCACAGCCTGGGGACTTGCCCAATGGCCAGGCACAGTGGATAGGGTGCAGGGTCTGCGGTCCCACAGCGTGCCAGCAGTCCTCAACGCTGGTCCAGCCGGCGGAGAAGCCAGTTAGAGGGAAGCTGAGGTCAGCCCCTTGCACCGTGCTTGTTTGCTCTGGTTTTCTTCAGAGACCCTGAGCTGCCCACCCCTCAAAACACCAACGCCAGCACAAGGGCGCAAGGGACTAATTAATCACTCTTTGGAAGAAACTGCTCTATTTTAACTCCTAGGAAAGGGCAGCTGTAGGCAAAACAGCAAGAACAACAAGGAGAGACCCCTGGCAGGTTTTCCTGCAGGTCCGCGCTGTGGGCAGGGCAGGCAGATAGGATCTGCAGCACCACAAGTCAGCTTGCGGCAAAGGGAGAAGAGAAACGGATTGTGCAATGAACTGTAAAATAAACATCTAATGTAAACAGAGAAAATGCAGTGGCTTGTTCTTTCTGTCTGGGAGCCCAAGTCTGATATAAGTGACCGGCTGACTATGCCAGGCCCCTGCTGTGGGGGGTTACTGCTGGCCCCATCGCAGGGTGAGGAGGCAGCGGCCGTGCTTTGCTGTCTGGAGAGGAGGCTGATCCCGCCATGAGCATCCCTGCTGTCCTCTGGCATCAGGCGCTGGCTCGGGTGCCTGAGCTTTGCCCACGGTTGTGGGGATGGGCTGTCTGGCTCCTCCTGACACAGAGGGACGTGCTCCCAGATGCCTGCCTTGGTGGCCTGCCAGCAGCAACAGGGACACCCCAAACAGCTTCAGGCTGCGTCCTTCTCCAGGGCCTGGGTTTTTCTGATAAGCAAGCGCTCACCCAAAGCTGCATCTCCCTGCTGTGCCTCCCATGTCCCTGCCCATGGCAGCCCTCCCTGCTGCTCATGGTTCAGTGGGGCTTTGCTTCTTGCATCTTCTCCTGGTCCAGACTGTGCTCTCTGCTGAGAGGGCCAACACGTGCCCTCAGTGGGGGAAGTTGGCCACCTCTGAAACAAACCTGACCTGCTGCAGGAACATCTGCCTTTTCACTTGTATTTATACTTCTGGTCCTTCAGATTTGCAGGCATCCAGCCATGAGAGGGGTTGACAGATGCTGGAGCACGTGGTGCCTCAAGAGGAGCACTTTCTACACAGGTTTTCATCAGGAAAACGAAACCTATGGGGCAGGGCATCTTCTCAGGCCTTCGAGCCTCACCAGGAACAGGAGACAGCAACTTCTCTTTGCAGCGAGACGTGCCTGGAGAATGAACTGGGACAACATACAGCTTCTCCAGGGGCAAAGGGAGACATGAGAGAGCAGAAGGAAACCAAACACCAGACTTTCAGCAGGCGGTTGCGCTACATCAATACCTCTCCGGGGTCTGAGGCACACCCTGGCTTGTGCATCACCACACCAGGACAACGTTACCCAATACCTGTTACGCTCAAACCGGGGGAAAAGATAACAATTTGCTACTGTACATAGAGACCTGTGTCTCAGGTAGGAAAGGGCAGAAGCCTCTGTGCTTTTTTTTTTTGTTTGTTTATTTTGTTTTGGTTTTAAAACTGTTTTAATTCTTTAAGGCAAGTCATAAGAGCATGAGGTTAGAAGGGACCTCAGGAAGTCATCCTCCTGCTCTGAGACAGGGCAAATGAAAATCCAGGCAAATGTTTTTCTCCCAAAAACACCCTTAATGAAGAAAAGTCCACACCTCTAAGAAATTTATTAATCCCCCTCATAGCTAGAGCATAACCTACATTTGCTGCAGACGAAACACAGCTATGTCCTTTCCCTAGTGGGCAGGAAGGGTCTTTTTTTAGCAGTCATCCATGTAAAGGGCAGTTTGTGTCCCCTCTCAACCTGTTCTAACAAATAAAATCAGCCCTCTCCCATCGGTCTCACTGACTCTGCTCATTCTTGTCACTCTTCTTCAGCCCAGTCCCAGCGTCCGGGGCTGCCTCAGTGCCACAACACCGCAGCAGGAGATCACAGTTTCTTGCTTGTTATTGCCCACAACCTTTTTCTTTCAGCACTGCCGCTGGGGCAAGCTTGACATGCGCATAGCTGATCTCTGCTTCCTCAGCCCAGCACTCTGTACCTTCGTCTACCAAATTTCACCCAGTTGATTTTTCCCTCCCAGTTCCTCATGGTGGCACATGGTGGCTCCGCTCATTCTGCATGAGGGCCTTGCTGAGGATGCCCACAGCCCTCCAGCTGCTGACACTCCAGCAGTCAGAGGCTGCTGCCAGCTTTCGGGCTTCCCGGCCCCTGTGACCGTGGGGATCCAGCCAAGGCTGGGTGGGGCAGGCAGCATGGGGACAGAGGGACGAATGTGGCACCAGATTAGGCTCCCAGGAGAAGTTTGGGACAGGTGGGAGGGGAGATAGCGTGCAGGTTCTGCTTTGGAAACACACGTGCAAGAGCTGATAGTTGTTGAAGCGTCTGGTGGAGAACGGGTTTCTACCTCCAAATTCCTCTTCTGCGGCCACCACCTGTGGTTCTGCCAGGAGGAGGGGGGAGAGGCTGGAAACCAACACCTGGCCTGTGGGATACAGCAGAGAAATGCCCGCAGGAAAGGGACTTTCATCGGTTCACCACTTCCCAACGGAAGACTCTGCATCCCGTAATGCCCTATCAAACAAGGCGGAGGGGATGCTGCTGAAGGTACTGATTTTAACTGGGGGAAGTTATCCACCTCCCCTATTCAGTTCACACTTTCAGCTGTACCTACAGTTTTATTATATTTTGAGTTTCGTACACAAATTTTGTGTGAAGAAGCTGAGCACATGTAATACTTGCCCCAGGAGCTGTGCTCCAAGGAAGGCTTGGCACATGCCCAGGGTGTGTGGTACTACCGGCCACCATTTGTGGATGACTGTCCCTTGTGCGGGGTACAAGGGTCCCCAGGGTTTGTTCTGGGTACCAGTGTGCAGTGAGATGTAGGGGTCTGTACACTTTCTCTGGTGCGGCACATAACCACGCCAGGATACACAAAATTTGGGAGTAAACTGCTTGAACGCAAACAATGTACTTCAGCAGCCTGGTGTGATGAAGATTTCAGATGAGAGGGGTCAGAAGAATGAAATTCTGCTCTATCCATTTCTGAACACACCTCCTTTGTTCAGACCCTTATTATGACATTCCAGCTGCCAAATTCAACCCACCTTTAACATTTCTAGTACAGCTTCGTCCTGAGACTCTTGGCACACGGGTGATGTCTGAGACAAGGCTAGACCAAAAAGAAACGTGTGTGGGCTTGCATGTGTGTGTCTACAGCTATGTTAGACAAGTCACCTTTAGACGGTCTTTCCTCAACCATGAGCTCATCCAATCTGCCTGTATAATAAATTCGACCTTTAAGTTAGTCTTGAAATGCCGAATATGCGTTGACAGAGAACTGTCAGTTATAGTGGAAAAGAAACAGATAAGCCTTTTGTCAGCTTATGGATGAGATGATCAGCATAAAATGTTCAAATTTTGTTAACCTTCAAGAGGTTAGCAGCTTGTCTCACCAAAATAGAAAGAATCAGAGTTTGTCCATTTTATTGTGCAGATTATGGCCCGGGAAGGCATTGCAGGGTCACAAGTGCCAGCGCTGCTGGAGGGCAGGCACCATGGCCGACTCTGTAGGTGCTTGTTCTAGATGGCGTCTAGGCTGTATGGAGCTACTTCACAATATCAGTTTCTCACAGAAAGACTCATCAGGGCACGACCGAAAAGAGACACTTTTTAAAAGAGCAAGGCATTCATTTTTTTCCCATTGCTTTGGCTGTAGCGGTTTGCTCTGAAGCACTGTGCTCGTGTCCCTTTGAGCAGCCATACCTGGTAAGGGGTCCACAAACCGTTTGTACTTACTCTCAGTTCTGCTTCTCCTGACCTTAGCAGACCTTTGAATACAGCCAGCAGTTCAGATGGGCTGCAAACTCGTTATTGCGCATGAAGCAACATTCCAGGTTGAGCCTATGTTAGGAAAAGGTGGCTGGCATAGCTCGGCCAGCAAACTGTGTCTTCAGACTCAGATGTAGCTTGAAGCAGCAAAAAAAGAAGAATGCCTCTTGCCAGCGTAGCTGGAATGGAGCAAGGTGTACCAGCAATGAGCTCTTGCCAGGTAACTGTGGTACCTGGGTTTCTCGCATGTATAAAAACATCACTAAAAATAATTGTATCCACAAACAACGTTGCTGACCCCACGAACGTTGTAATACCTGGCCTTAGAAACACAGAGAATGCAAAAAAGAATGAAAAAAAAAGAAAAAAACACTTCTCAAAGAAAGGCTCATGGGTACCCAAAGTTAGGAAGACCATTGCTGACAGTAATGGGAAATACCGGTGACTTCAAAAGTGGATTGAAGAATGATTGAAGGGCGTGAAGGAGTGGTTCAGGTGCCTCCATGGCAATGTGTCACTTAAAGGGCAGCACTTTACCAGGCCCTTTTCATGTGCCACATTATTTGCCGCTCCTGTATGTACACATCTCTTAACATTTTCTCCGCGCACACAGAGACGCCTGCTCGCAGGCACAGTCCACGAGACAGGTCAGGTGGGAGCCGGCCCCCCGCTCCTCACACACGCATTTGCATGGGACAACCAAACCGCAAGAGGCTCCTGCTAACAGCAACATCATGTCATCGTCCCGAAGGCCCCTTCTCAAGAAGGGAGCACAGCTTTGGTGAGGTAAGGGGAAGAGACTGTGAAAAAGCAAAGATATTCAGGCAGGAGCTTTAAGAGGCTGGAAATGTAGCGACAGAGTCTCAGCCAAGTCACCCAAGACTCAGCAATTCAGGGCACTTTCTGCAGACGACTTGTCACCTTCACGTCCTCTAGTGAAAGGCAGAGTGAAACGGGCTCACCCCGAAGGGCGAGCTACGGAGGAGAGAAAGGCAAGCGAGGCTTTGCATTCACCTGCATTAGCTGCTCCAGGGTAACTTCCCGCATACCTGCTCTTACTCTGTGGTAAGCTCGTTTGCACTGACCCTTTGGTGACAACAAGGTAGCCCACCTTACCCGGACTGCAGAGCAAACACAACTTGGCTGCAAAGCGGAGACGCCCCTGTACATCCACACTTGACCTTCCCCTGTGCTACCTTCTCCTTCTAGCTGTAGTCCCAGCAGCAGGAGCTTCAGAGCAGACAGCCGCAGGTAGCCGCCTTCCCCAGGAAGACTTTGGTATCTCCTAGCTCTGAAAGCCACTATAATTTTATAACCGCTCAGGCACAGTAGAGTTTTGACTTAAATTGTGGCTTTTCCATAGGAGGCTGCTAGGCTGAGTGACGGTGCATAGCAAAAACTTCTGTATAAATGAGACAGCCTCGCCATAAATTTTGCTTAACAGATGCACACTGAGGTTGAGAACGCAGTTGGATATTGCAAGTATGACTCTCAAGAGAAGTGTGAATGACAATGGGTTTCATTTAATGAGCAAAAGGACTAAGGTGGGGTTTTTTTATTGATTGCTACCTAAGCACTGCCTTTTCTCCAGGACATTCATCCATGAACTAGTTAATGGTGTATAAGCCTGGATAGCCTTAAGTAAGAGGAGCCTATAGAGATTTAAAATAAAGTGCTGGCGAGGTATGACTTTCTACCAAGCCATGTGAGACTGCCCTGCCACCAGGCCGGTCACTCAGAGTAGAGGCTTGGAAAGGCTGGACCTCACCCTCCTGGTGGGGAAGAAGTCAGAAGCAGCATCCTCTGCCTCATCTCCTGGGGAGGACCACCAAGGCAGCTGTGTCAATGCATCGTTTTCCACCATCTCTTGCTTTGGAGGTCAGAGGTAGAGGACACCCATATTTCTTAACTAGCACTTCCTAACCGATGCTGTCCTTCTCCAAGGTGGTTACAAACAGAACAAAGCTCCATTGTCCATGCAGCAGATGAAGCTTCAGAGAAGTCCGCATGACACATGAATACCAGAGCAGGGTGCTGGCATCTGCCCTGCTTCGCTCCCACTGGTGTCCTCCCTGTCCTCCTGCTCTGGCCAGCCGTGGGGTCCGGCGGAGCTCAGGGCGGCCACCACAGACCTAATCCCCAGGGAAAGGCAGCACTTGGGAATTGCCTTGTGCTCCGAATGTCAGCAAGATCAAGCTTTTAAGGTATCACCTAAAACAGTGAAAGTTGAGGGGGAAGCATCCTGATCAGGATCATATTTGTCTTGGAGTTGGAAAGATTTTTATGATGTATCATATATTTTTACTGTTTTCCCCTCATTTCACCACACATCATTCATAGGATACAGATATCTTTCAACCTGCATGGCATAATGTAGCATTAAAAGAATGTTTCAACAGTTACTCTCATTTAGGCCAATTGTTCCTACTGAATCGAGACATTTTATCTCATTTTCCAGATTAAATCGGTTCCTTGGTATGTCATCAAAGCACCAAACAATAAAAGCAGGAGACGCTTTGTTCTAATAAGTAAATGTTGTGGCACATGCAAAACTACTGGTGTCATTAGTATGAAAAGACAATCCAAGTGGAAAAATAAAAAATCCAAAGTGGCTTTTCTGAATTTTGTCAGACAGTTCCAAAGTTTTCTGAAGATTTAAACAGCATTTAAAAAAAAAAAAGCTTAATTTTTTTGTGTGTTCTAATGGAATGTTCTATGTTTTGTGTTTATTTGATAAAAGTATTTCCATTTAAAAAAATTCCACAGGCAGAGCCAGTGGGAAAAAAGCTCTGTGGGCTGGGTCGGCCGAAGAAGTGATGAGACACTGCAGAAGTCGCTGGCAGCAGGACAGATCCGAGCGGTATCTACTCCATCTGGCTTGGGCTCCGCTTCAGCCAAGGAGTCCTCCTTTTGAACAGGGAGATACCAGTCACGGTGACTCCACCAGAAGAAGAGGTAGCCTCCCAGATTTGCTTATCTCCGTCTTCTTGAAAGCACCCCTAACTTCCTTGGCAGCGGTAGCCAAACAAGAGCTGTGAAACACTGTTTTCCCTGGTCTGGCCGAACTCGCAACTCAGCACATGTGGTGGGGAGCGCCCAAAATAGCTCGCGGTTGCCTCACCAGTCTCGGCAGCAGCTCGAAAAGCCTTTTGTCTTCTGGGACAACTTGGAGTTTAAAATGTTTGGACTGATTTTGAAAGTATTCTGAAAGATAAGAATGATCCAAGGCTGGGTGAACTGGATGTCGCAGCGAAGGCGTTGCACAACGCGGCCAAGTAGGGCCAGCACAGAACTCGCGCAGGATTCAATCAGCTTGTCGTCGCTGCTGCCGCTGCCGCTGCCTGAATTCAGGTGAAAGCTGAGGCCCTTCCACCTGGCACCTCACCGGGCCAAACGCTCTCACCGCCTGCCCTCGACACCAGCGGGGCGATGCCAGCAAGGCAGAGGAGATGGGTCCTTCCCTGCCAGAGCGTTGCTGGAGGAGCCTTCAGAAAAACCGAGCGGAACGGCTCCGTTTCCACAGAGGAGCTGTCACTGCTGCAGGATGAGCGCTCTCTCGCTCCGGGAAGGCTAACGCACACTTCATCCCGGTGAAAGAGGCTATTTTTTGACTGGATCTTGTAGTATTTCGGGCTATCCCTAGTCAGGACACAGCCTGAACAGCTATGTTAAACAAGGGATAACCCCCGGCTGCTCCTTACCCTGCAGTACCTCAGCGCAATGCTCCCACGGGCTTTGCATGGCTGACACGGAGGTTGTCCCCCCGGCGTCGTGGGAGACCCCTCCTTGCCACGCAAAAAGACTCCTCTTTCTCAAAATTACCATTTGCTCTTGAAAAATGACTCCAAAAAACCATACGCAGCTGCAGCGTCCCATCAGGGCAGGAGAAGAGTTCTGTTGACATGCCTCGTGCTTCCCAGCGCGCTCCCCTGCGCCTCGGCCAGAGCCCCCGCCGTAACTTTCTGCTGAGTCAGGCGGCTGGTTTTCACATCCCAAATCCCAAACAGGCGGTTTCAAGTTCTCCAGGCATTTTTCAAAGACAGTTTGAAACCCAGCCAAGCCCACGGTGGGGGTGTAACTCTTCCCCGGACCGATTTGCAGCTGGGCTGGTTGTGGGGCAGGACGGGCAAGCCGGGCTGCAGCTGGCGGGTGCAGCCGCCATCCCAGGGGACAACACCTCCCCCCCAAACCCCCAAAATCAAGTGATCTTGGCGATTCTTAGCAGCAGTGAATGATCCCACTGGGGGTTATCCGACCTCCAAAACTACGCTGGCTTGGCAGAAGGGCTGAAGTGCAGAGGCGCACATAAACACGCACTTACAGACTCCATCAGATGCAGCCTTG
>Ga0181612_169697_pt1 | contig 15540 bp, 8 predicted proteins | sample HoacroProtozoa21_FD_119630 | JGI IMG/M metagenome (GOLD analysis project Ga0181612, IMG submission 119630) | Hoatzin crop microbial communities from Cojedes, Venezuel. Combined Assembly of Gp0051906, Gp0051904, Gp0051908 | reverse complement strand
TCATCATCCTGATTTATTTTCTGTCTTTTGCCATGTTAATTGTGAATCTTAGGGGCACAATGTGGTGTCCCCAAGTTTACTATAAAAAGAAAAAATGCAGAAAGACAAGGGAATATAAAAGCTTATCCTTCTACACTCAGCAGAACCATGGTAGGACAAGTATCTCCTTGGGCCAGTGCCGTTATCCTAGCTTTACAGCTGACACCAAAATAGTATGGCAACTGGAGACACATAAATATCATAGATAATTATATTCCCTCTAGTTAATTCCAAAATATCTGTGCATGAGACCACAGCCATAGTCAGACTTTTCAAATGTCAAAGTGATGGTGGTAAATCAATACTTCCACGCATGTGACTATGCTATGATGAGCTCCCACGTCAGTCAGGGTTACCTTGTGAGTGGCCCCGGCCTCACCCTGTTCCAAGCGGTCCTGCTGATCACAGCCAGTGAAAGAGCTCCTGTGGGGACAGTGTGCTGGTTCCTCAGCTGCATTTACACGTATAAACTGTTTCTAATTCCTTGCTGGTTCATAGAAAATTGTTTCACTGACATTTGCTGTAACTTTGTTTTGCTGAGTCAGTTTCCCTTAAAATGAAGATTTGCTCACATGAACATCAGCAGTTTCTCCAAATGACCTCATATTTGTTATCCTCTTTGGGGATATTCTATGTAAGCTAGCAGGCATATTTCCTCTTTCTTCTAAATTTAGTTCCTTGTACTTTCATCCTTTTTTTTTAACAAAGCACAACATGATAAAACCCTATTGTCAGTTAAGTTACAAGATCTCCCAAACTCTTCTTTTTATTTCTCACTTCGGAATTAGTGCTGTATTTTGTCTGGATTTTATTTTTTATTTTAAAACATTTGCTTTAAAATATAATGTTTACTATTTTGAAATAGAAACAAGCAGGATGAAATATTTGTTTATTTGTGAGGTACAGTGTAGCAATAAGCTGGGAATGGACTGCAACTGTGACCACCAATTAGGTAAAATTCTTTAATGGCTTCATGTCTTTGTTATTGAAAGAATGACTTAATAGATGAGGTGGGTGACCCTAACATACATAATTTTAGAACCAAAGTTACTGTCTGGGAAAAGTGTATTCTTAAATTCAAGGAAGATTCCAAGATTTCATTCAGAAAATAATAAAAAAAAAAGAGAGAAAAGGATTAATTTTTTTATTTTATTTGCTAGCAGGAACTAATTACACCTTCAAAAACTCTAATCAGCACAAAGCTAGTTATATAGAAAGTGAGTTAAGTTAATATTGGGATATAGGAACATTCTAATACACAAGAAAAAGCGACTTGCCTTCTCTTGACTAGAGTTTCAGAAAGCATTAGACGGATTCAGTCCTACACAGAAAAATGCTTTCGGCTACATTGGAAAATCTTCTTAGTATAAGATTTGAATGCAAGCTGAAATACTAATCCCAGAGCAGGTTTTCTAATTGTGGTTTAGCTACCTGTTTATAGTTTAGCTTTGAGAAAAAATTAAAAAATTCCTGTAGATAAAGTTTAACTGTCCCTGTATATCACTAATATACGTAGCAAAAAATTTACACATAGACGATAACTATATGAATGCCTTTATCATCTTTTACACTAAAAAAGACAGCTACATCACTACAGTGAGTTGGTAAAGGCTTTCTATAAAAATTGAGAATTAAAAAAAAATAAAAAACAAAAACCAATGTTAATTCTCTGAGCAAAATGAACTACACTTGCAGAAATATTTTTTGGCCAGAACAAATGCGTCTGGTTTTGCCACCATAGCAAAAGCTGGATAGATTTTTTTATTTTGTTTTTCACACTTTATCTGACCATATGCTGCAAAACTTTCTGGAGGAGCCCAGGCCAAAGTCTTCCCAGGATCTTAACTAGGATAGCTCATAACTCCTTTACTCCTCTTCCTTCTCTTTTGTTTGTATCTATCTCCTTTAGTCCTTTTCTTTCTCTTCGCACATATTTTCATTATGCTTCAGACTCATTTTAAACTTGAGTCTTGCTTATGTATAACCATGATCTTAGGGTAAGTATTTTGGTCAGGATTTTTTTGGTATTTTTAACAATTAAATTGATGTATTATCAACAGAGTTTTTTAAGGCAGAAGAAACTGAGATTAATAGATTTATGGTTCTTCATCCTGCAGGAATTGCCTCTGTACTGGTAGTGCTTCAAGTGATGTTTCAAGTGGTACAATTCTGGGAGCTGACAAGGCTTTACATAGCTCACTTGGCAAAAGAGCAACTTACCACAGGGTAAAAGTGTGAAATTGCAGCAATGTGGTAGCTGCCAGGTGCATGTTCTTATCCCACAGAAAACATGACAGAGCTTACCTCTTACCCGCCAGCTTGTCAAACAAGGTACCAGGGCACAATGTGCAGCGTGCATTGGACATAAAAATCTTCCTGACAGCAGGCAGAGCAAGCGCTTTAAATGAGAAAGTCTTCAGTCATTACAAGTAACTACAAAACTGCTGGGTTTGCAGCTAACTGCAAAGAAGAATGTGAGCCAAAGCCTTTACTTACTTATAAACCTCATACTAACTCCTCAGCACGCAACTTCCAGCACACTTCTTACATATCACCAGCAACTTTGTCACAGAAATTCTCACTAAATGCACAGGAGCTTAAGCAGGCAAATACAAACGTGTTTACTCAGGGGTACAGAGGTGTAGCAAGAAACCCAGCTGAATATTAGAAAGTGCTCGTAAAAACTCTAAACCCTCCTGTAAGTAATATCTTCTCACTCTTCCAGCTCCTCCACACATAAATCACATCAATTTACACTCCATTTCACTGACTTATACTCTAGTAAGTGAGTGTAAGTAGGTCTTAAGGTGTCTAACTGAGCATAAAGGACTCTAAATTACACATTTTATGCATCACCTCTGAACTTAGCTCACAGGTTTTAAACAAAAGTAGAGTAATAAATCGATAGTTTGGAGGAGGAAGGACATTAAATGTATGTCCATTTTGGTTTCTTGAGGTTATCACTGTATTTCATCAAAACTAATAAAAAGCTCCTGCCTTTTTATTTGAAACATTATTGAACTCAAATTGAGATATGCACAGATTCTTTAAGTAATTATTTAAGCAGGTCAAAAAATAGAAAAACATGAAGACATTAAATAAATCAGGGTTTGAGTTGTTTGTCTGGGGCTTTTTTCCTATCTCAGTTTTGATCTGTCTCTGAAAATAAAAGTTTCAGAGAAATGCATATTACTTTCTGTTTTGGACCGTGCGCTGAAATCTCTATTGTTGAACTTCATTCTGATTCACTGTCAATTTTACAAGTAATATGCATTTAAATTAATTGCTGATGACGTTTGTGGCAAAGCTACCAGGCTATGAATAGCATCTCAGAGTCAGTAAAATACTATTTTGAAAGAGTGAAATCTATTTATTACCAGATGACTTACTCCTGAGGTGAATTATTGCTACAAACGTTTAATTTAATGGTGATGTAGATTTGATGAGCCTACTCAGTAAAAGCAAGGCCTGTTCTGCACTTTGAAAAGGTGAATAACAGAACTGTCCCTCCATCATTCCAGTTCAAATTAATTGGGCTCTTGGAAGTCTAGTTATAGAAAATATGCAACAGCCTTGGTTCATCTTCCCCAGAATGTTGTTTCCATTGACTTAAAAATGTACTGAGAAGAAGGTTTCTCAAATCAGAATAAAAGAACAACATGATTTACTTTACTAATGGAAAAAATCTTCAGGGTTATGTTTTGCTAAGGAAAGTTTTCTTGGGATTTTTTTTTTGTATTTTTTTTTCCCCTGAACTTGGAGGAGGGTTTCTTTAAGGTATGATGTAGAGCTGGAAAAGAAATAGTATTTAAGCTGAGAAACCTGTTATTAGTGCTCTGCCTCCACAATTTTAAAAACAGATTCTGGTACTTCTGAGAATAGGGAATTGCATCGCTCCGTGACTTCCTCCCTGATAACAAATTAATTAGATGCCAAGTGCTAAATGTTGGATTCAATGCATTCAAAGGGACACTTATGGAAACAAAAGAGTTTGGCATCTGAATAGCCTATGTTTGTTTCTGGAAACATTTATTTATTCTAAGGCTTCAAAATAATGACAATCTGTAGAATGTAACACTCACATTTTAGAGCCCATATTTCCTCACAAAGACCTTTTATTTCAATTTTAATAGAATTCATTCTCAGAAATGATAATTACACACCAAGCTCACTCTGCCAGCACCATACTGTACAGCTATGAAAATCAAAAGGCTTGCTTTTATGCATTTGCTGAATCAGAGATTTTCTTGAAATCCATTTGTTGAAAGTCTGCCCAATATTATGAACCACACAATCTTTCAGCTTTCATTCAGATAACACTTTCAGTGAAAAAAAGACATTTTCTGGTGTTATAATACAGACCATCAATTTAGCCTTAGTTCAAAGCACTTCAGCTGTTCAGATTTAAGAACAGTTAGGAGAGATGCTTTGTGAGTCTCAGAACCAGAAAGACCCGGTGAACTACTTGGATTCTTGAAACACAAATGTTGCATACGTACCTGTCCTGTTTAGCATCTCTAACAACAACCTGTAGGAGGTGATGAAGTGCTCTTTCTTCAAGTTTGTAGGTGACAGCAAGAAAGGGGGGAACAGTTGATACAGTTGAGGGTGGAGGGACCCAGACCTGCTGAAGGAACTGGGCCAACAGGTGCTTTATCAAATTCAGCAGACACAAATGTAAAATCCTGCATATGGGAAGCAAAGCCTCTTGCAGTGTTACAGGTTGGGAATGGACTGGTTGTGGCCAGTTCTGCTGAAAAGGTCCTGGGGGTCAAAGTGGACAGCAAAGTGAGCATGGGCCAGCAGTGCACACCTGTAACAGCAAGGGCTGACTGGATCCTGAGCTGTAGGAACAGGAGAAGAGCACATTCAAGAAATCAAGGGAGGTGTTTATTCCTGTTTACATGCCGCTCATTAGACCACTGCAAAACTACTTTGTCCAGTTATGGCCCACTTCATACAGTAAAAACATTGATAAAGAGGAGTGAGATCTGCAGGGGGCAACAATATGTTTGGGGGCTGGATCACTTGCCCATGAAGACAGGCTGAGGGACCAGGACTTGTTCAGCCTGGAGAAGAAGGTGGCCTCGGGATGACCTAACACCTATATGGAGGATGTTGAGAAGACGTAGCCAGACTTTTCTCCGTCGTATGTGGTGAGAGGATGAAAGACAAGAAGTATAAACTGAAAGAAGAGCGGTTCACATGATATATGGAAAAACTTTCTCACCATGACAGCAGTCAACATAAAACAGGTTACCCAGAGAGCCTGTACAGTCTCCATCCTTGGATGTTTTCAAGATCTGATAGGATAAAGCCCTGAGCAACTTCATCCAACAATGAGCTGACCCTGCTTTCAGCAATGCGTTAAACTAAAGTAAAGCAGTACTGTAATAACAGTGGAGAGGAGGCCCCTGGAAGCGAAGAGATGTCCTGGGTGTCAAGTTGGGATTTTGTCATTAAGGATTTTGTCCTGAATGCCCATATACCTCTCTAGCACTCGTGCAAGGTACTACTAGAGTTATTACACGTTGTTCTGAATAAACTCTACTTTTCCTCTTCTGATGCATGCTAATTTCCCACCGAAGAAAATAAGCTATTCCAGTCACAGCACATTTTGAAATGACCATGTCAAAGGCTTTGGTGTCAGCCAAGCTGTACATATTGGTCATGGACTTCTTAAAATCTCTGTCCATCAGAAACATTTCATAGATCCTTGCAATCTCTGGTCTCCGATCTCTGGCTCACTGAATTTCCATTAAACATAACTACTTCTCTTTGGGTTGGTTGTGTTTTGGATTTTTAAGTGCGAGCTATCTTAAAATTTTGTTTATCTTCAGTTAAGTAAGCAAATTAAATTAGAGTAAAGCCTTGCTTATGACTTTCCAGCCTATTTGTTTTCCATTAGAACTAAAGGGGACATTATTTAGGAGGTTAGATCATAATTGCTGAAAATTCCTATCAAGCAGCATGAGTCTCCCAGGTAAATACACACAGGAAACTCATTTAAATGTCTTTACTAGTAATTAGCCTATTTCCCCCATAATACTGTCAAAGTATTATTGGAATGCTTTGAGAAATGCATTTTATTTACCCAATAGGCCAGACAATTTTCTCAGGAACCATTATTCTACATTGTGTAAATACATATCCAGTTACATAATTATATTGTTCTATATGTCCATATATGTTTCACAGTTATTTAAATTCTACTTACTCTTCAGCTGCAAGTCAAGTATACCTATGAAAAACAATGTTAGACTTGAATATTGTTACAAACCTCCAGAAATGTGCACAAACTTCCAGCAGGTACACAATTAATCACTGGATCTACTGAGATCACAGCAGCAACTTGTTCATCACTCAACTTCTCACTTACCAGTGCCAGAAGTATTGGCATGCAGCACTCATCTGCATGTTTTTTATGAGATCTAAAAACTAATACAGTTGCTACCTTTTCTGATGTGTGGAGGATGCAGAACATCTGCCAACTACTTTGTAAAAGGTATAACTGAAAATGATGATTAAATCAGTGAGAACTCCTGCCTACTTTAGGGAAAAACAGAATGGAAGGGTGAAGGAAACCACAGATTTGGCCATCCCTGAGGAGACATCAAACTTTTGCAACATCCTTTGTGAGGCTTTTCCAGCTTTTAAGGGATGATACCATCAATTGCTGTGAAAATAACTACTGTTCTTCAGTTAGAAACAAAACATAGGGGAAAAGCAAGCAAGCAATCAGACTGATGTCATTTTTATGACTTGAAAGAAACCTTGAAGTTTTTGAGGTTTCAACACAGTAAGGCATTTACTGCTGGCGTGATGTTTTATGACTTCTATGGGTTCTGTTGAAAGACCGGAGTCCATGCGGGTTTACATTCAGCTAATCATTGTCTTCTGAGAAGATAAAAGTGCAGGATTTTCCATCCTGACAATATCAAGAGATTCCTTCCCACCCAGCATTCAGTGATTCACCCCTGAGCAAGACATCCAGAGTAGATGCTCTGTTATTCAGACTGACTCAAAAAGGTCATTGCTCATTCACCACTGTCCAGCTGGATTTGGGATTGGTAAAGTGCTGACATACAATCTGACAGTTTCCACTGTCCTGAGCCAGAGACAGTCCTGTGGTGAGGAGATCCCTTTACAGCGCACTAACACTAATTCAATGGAAAAGAGCCTCCTGCCATGTTCAGCTGAAGTAGGACACATGCCAGGAAGTGATCTTTCCTCTGCTTAGCACTTCCAAAATCATCTCCCAGATGTACAGGCTGTGCAAAGCAGGAAGGGAGAGTGTCTGATCTTTTATTAGAAAGCTGCAGACTTGCTTAATCCAAACACACTAGGATAATACAGAGAGAGAAGATGTAAAAATGTTGAATTTGGCTTAAAGATTGTTCCAGTATAGACAGATCCCTGGCTATACAAATACATTTTTTTGTGTACACATGCATATGTAAACTGTTCATATGTATGGATGAACATCCCTGCCTATGGTAGCAAGAACTAATGAAAACTATTTTTCATAAAATATTGCGTTGCAAAAGGAGTTAAAGTGAACAACCTTAATCTGTATTTAATACTGAAAAGTGATTGGTTTGTCCTATTGATTCATGGTTTGAGAATTACATCCAAACTAAAAAAAAAAAAAAAAAAGGCAGGCTGCTGATTAACAATACACCAAATCAAAATGAATACGAAACAGCTTTCAGATATCCAATGCTCCCAAAGTTTCCTCCATCCCTACCTCACACTTTTAAGTTTTCATATCTTTGATTTTTCTTTCAGCCTTCCTCTCACACTTCCACTGGAAGTTGCACAAATAGTGTAAGTTATAGACTGCTCCCTGCATCTTCTTCCTTAGGGGATTCATTCTGTTACTAGCTTTCAAATCAAACGTGGTGCCACCAGCTACCCTATCACTCTTTCACCCTGGATGGAGAAGCTAATGAGGAGAGAGGTCACAGACGTGCAGAAAATACAATATAAGCCAGATGACCTACCCAAATGAAGACAGCAAGGATTGCCTCATTTTAGAAGGCCCTCATAATCCTCCCTCAACACATGACCAGAATATGGCCACTGCATTCCCAAACGGTAAAACAGGTCACATCCATCCTTTTTCCAAAATGCTTTTGTGGTCTGGTGGATGACCAGAAGCTATCTATTAAGTTTCAGTCACAGCATAGACATTGCTATGAGAAGATGGAGAAGGGGTTGGGATACGCAGCCTAAAACACTGCTGAGTCTGTTCCAGTCAAAAGAATAGGACTCGTAGTGGCAGTTCCACAGAGTGGGAGATCCTCATCTTGGTCAGGAATTGTGCCACAAGTTCCCAAATATAGTCAGATTCTGCCTCTGGCTCAGTATCTCTTTAGCTTACAGCTGTCTCAGGATGGTTCTTCTCATAAACTTCCCTGGAAGAAGTGTGGCAGTAGAAGGAGAGCCAAAAAACACTGGGTTTGAGCAGTTACTGCTAGGTGGAGAGGCTGTAGCAATAACCAGTCGAGCGGACAGTAGCTCTAAATGATGCTGTCAGCTGTATAAGCTGGAACGGAGTTTTCACTTTCACCTGCCATTGCTAAACAGAGCTGAGAATTAAGACTGTGATGGTTCCTGGTATACCATGTGCTGTGTTTAGATACAGCAAAGCACTAGTGGTAACACAGGAGGAGAAAATTTTAAGGGAAGATAGAGTTTGTGGGGAGGAAAAAGAAAAAAAAAAGCCGGAATTTGTGACTTGTAGAAGATATGCATGTCTGTGGGGCGTGGCCACTTCCTCTTCCACTTCACATTGTCTTTGCCTGTGGGTAAGTTGGGACAAAGTTGAAAGTTGCTAGCATTTGCAATCTGTCCTGGAGTAGTGAAAAAGGCTGTGTGAAATACAGGAGCAGAGATTAACTAGGGCGTTTTCCCTGACCCTTTTTCATTTTCTTTTTAAAGTCATAACAGCACAGTTACTCGTGCTTCTTACATTGCACTTAGTGATTTAGAGATAAAGATTCTGGGGTAAGATAAAGGGAAATTAAGAAATGAAAGGGTAGGGGAAAGAAGGAGGGAAAAGGAGTACACAAAGAGAAAAGCAGGCAGCATGAGTACTGTCCTTTGAAGCAATAAATAAGTCACAGTTAAGAACTAGTAGTAGGAGAGTTAATCCACAGCATACCTCAGCATAGGTAAATAAAATAATGTCAATCACACAAGTGGCAGCAGTGGAGCAGTTCAATCCATTGGCAGAAAGGAGGTGAAAGCTAGCAAAGGTGATTAAATTGCAGCAAAGAAGAGTCAATCAAAAGGCTTGAATGTGCTATAGCATTTAGCAAGGCAAACTAAATGGCAGGAACAAGCAAGCTGTGAAATGGCTGGACAAAACACTGACAGAATTTATGACAGATCAGTAGAGAAGCAGAGAACTTCGGAAGCCAGATGTAAAGTCCTGTCTGTGGCGCTGAGGGCCAGGAGAATGGAGATCCTTCTGGCTGCTGCAGTTGGAAATTAGTTTTTCGCTGGCTACCTCAGCAATACCACAATCTTGTTCTGTTCCCATTGTGTGGCTAGCTGTTTCTAGTGGAAGTTCAGAAGTTTCTCCAGAGCCATGTTATGCTCTACGGTGAAAAAGATCAGGAAATAGACCTGAAATAGAACTCCTCAATCTTTCAAACATGGATAGCTGCCAGGAGCCTAGGATAAGTAGCTACTTCTTGATTGTTTCTTAAGAATGAATGGCAGTATTGATAACAGGTGATGCATTCAGCTGTTTTGGAAGGAAAAGGAGATAGCGGCAGCTGGGATGTGTGGGTGTGTGATGCTGTAGTTGACAAGGAACTGATAACCAACAAAAGAGTGGAAAAGAGGGAAAAAACATTTCATTACTTCAGAGAGTTAAGGAGCTGAATTCATTTTGCTTGTGAAGAGAAGGTTCATATATCATTTGATCATCATTTATTAGTAGCTGCATGAAGAAAATTATGTATAATCAACTGTTAAAAGCAAAAATGAACAAACAAATCTATGTACTTTCATGTTTTCCTTTTATGTAAACCATCATAGTTTCATGGACTCCATTTAAGTTATACCAATGCACATCAGTTAAGAATCTGAACCATAATATATATACTATTCTATTCTTCTACAGGAACCTTATATGTGATAACCTTCAATTACTCATGAGGATTTCCTTGTGAAGGAAATGATGCATACTTGTCCCATTTTACAATTAAAGGAATGTCTGTACAGCCCATAATTAATGTTTTTGACATTTATTTCTTTCAAAGCAGGCCTTTGAAATTTGGGGTCTGCATCTAAGTTGCAAATCACCTTTTGGGACCCAACTTTGGCAGGTATTGCATATGTGTGAGAAGACAGATTTGCCGATAACATGTACTCTTTTTTAAAATAATATGCAATGAATGATGAAACAGGTACCTAGGAGGCAAAAGATCTCAAAGACAAGCATAAGTGGTTACATGACAAGAAAAAAATAAGGAAATATTTTAATTAAATAAAAATAAAACATGATACATAATAAAACCAAGAAGGAATGAAAACCCTCAGTAACTGTCCTTACCCTCTCCTGGACAGCAATCTAGTCATTATCCGGGGACAACTGCACATCACAAAATAAATGAGTGCTTTTGAGTTTTAGGCTGTGTCAAGGACAGTGTCCAGAACATAAAAGATAGACTAGGAAAAAGTGTGTAGATGGCTGTGGGATATAACAGATCCTCAATCCTGAGATTTATCCTGTCTTGCTTTGGCACATTGGTCTTGCAGATAAAGATTAGTGTTAAGAGTATAAACACTTGCAATACATGGGAAAAAAAAAACACTACCAATATTTCTGAGTTGAAACTGGTGGGAGGTTAAAAATACAGCTGGTAATTAAAAAAACTAAAACCAGAAAATGGTTAGCAATCAGTAATGGATGGTCGAGGAGTAGTAAATAAAGAGGAAGAATGCAGACAAGTGCAGAAAGACACATAGAGCATTCAAAATGCCAACAGATGACAGACAGTTCAATGCAGATGAATGAAATGTAATTATGACTTTGATGAGCCTTCATGGCACAAGACTACTCTTTGTTAGAGATAAAATAAGAGGAATATAGATGAAAACAGATGAAAAATTGGGAGACAAGTCATTGTGCATCATTAATGACTGATAAGAAACAGAAAAAAGAAAGGCAAATCAATGCATTTAATGAGTCTTAATAGTCCAATCATGTATGTTTGTGGATTAGTATGCTCATGCTTCATAAAATATGAGCATTTAGAAAAATAGTGAGAAACAAAAGGGAGCTTCTTCATGAACTGTTAAATACAAGGTGTCTATCTGAGCACTCAGCTATAAAATGATCATCAATTTCCCTGAGTTCTGCTTCTTCATACATAACTTTTTTTAATCAAGATATTTAACTTGAACAATTGGCCAGGTGGTTTATGGATTTTTTCTACATTTCTCTAAAGTGTCAAACAATGGCATGATCAGAAGTAGCAGGGTGTTGGCATAACTATACCAATTCTTTGATTCAGGGCATCACAAGTTGTGCAGTCCGTGTGATCTGACTCAGCTGACTCAACAGAGTTTGCCCTGGCATTTTTTGTCCATTTATCTCTCAGAAGTGTACAATTTGTAATAGTAACCAAATCCATAGGAAGTAATTTCATGCCCTCTCTTTTAGTAAAAATACAGAAGAGATATTCCCAAAGGATCTACTCCCATGTCTCCAAGGACAGATTTCCTAGGAGAATGATACATTTCTTAATATTCTCCCCTGGCAATTTAGGATAAGCCTAGCTAAGTCAAATCAATTCTATGAGAGCATAAGGTAAGTGACAGTAGACCAGGCTCTGAGGATATGGGCAACAAAGAGTGCACATGGACTGCAACATGTTTGGCTCGGATATCACATGGCACAAACATGATTCAGCATTTCTGGCCAGTTTAGAATATGGAAAGAAAAAAAAAAAAGGCAAAAAAATAAGAGCAAAAGAACAGTTAGCTCCAATCCTTCCTCAGTCACACAATTGAAAATCATGAAATTCAAAACCTGCATTTCTAGTGGAAATCATGCTGGCAGTCTGCAACATGATGCAGAAATCTAAACCAATATTGGTTAGGAATTTCTTTTATCCAGTAATTATCTTGTTCACTTAATTTGCATTGGTTGGCTGATAAGTTCGTTGGTTTTTTGGCTTTTTTTCCAGCTTGAGGATTTGTGTTCTTGAAAGTTAGAGACTGTTTTTTTTTTTTTTTCTTTAAACTGAGCTGTGTCTATTGACTCATTTGCAGTAGGGGATCAAGCAAGGGTGGCTGGAATTGTTACCTCCCTGGCTGTCCGCCCATCTCTTCCCTCGTTTTGCATCAACAGGAAGAGCTTCTTAGACTGGCAGCAACTCCTGATAGTTACCAAGCGTACAGCCTAGCATAAAAAAAGGAAGCTGAAAATTGACTCTGGGCAGTGCTAGTACATCTTTTGCTGTCAACTGTAGAGGTTCAAGAACACTTCTCAGTAATACCTGCTGGGCAAAAAGCACCTGCAGGAGCACAGCAAAGAGCTTTGAGCAATAAGTGCTTAAATCACCTTAGTTTAGGTGACTGCAAAAGTCTGAGTGTCTCAAGCAATCACCTTAGTCCAGAAATTAGCTGTCAAGTTATCAGCAACTCTTAGGAAATTCATAATACAACCGTTTAAAATGGTAATACTGCATCTTCTCTGTGAGACTGTCCACTCTCATGTACAGCAATGAGAAAGACTAAGAACAGTGAAGCACTGATACTATCTTCAATGAGCTTAAAAGCTTTCTCATATGTAGATGAATTATCATATCTTTCAAATATTTGCTCTAAGAGACTTTCCAGTATGGTAAAATCTTCGCTGTCTGAGAAAAGTGCTGAAGCTTGTTTGTGAGCTGATGAAACAGCCCTTCTGAGACCTGATGTTCTCTATTGGTCTACTGAAGCATTATGTGTTTTCAGTAAGTCAAGTACGCAGCTGCTCATGGTTAATATAGTGTCAGAGTCCTGGCAGCACCCATAGGCCCTGACTGGGTCCGTCCTCCCTGGGAGCCCCCACACACCCTCTGCCCCAGTGCAGGAGCTCTGTGTCAGCTTGGGACTGGCAACCCAGACCTGAGGACTGTTGGAGGTGTGCAGGTCTCCAGTCCTGTCTTCTGGATGGACCCTCAAGATACATGATAGCCTTCCCTCCAGTCCTGTCTCCGGTCCTGGGCGGACCCTGAGCCTGACTCTCCACCTTGCCATTTCTGGGACTGTTGATGGACATTGCCCCCAGCACCCTGCTCTGCCCACCTTACCTCCCTGCTGCAGGACTGGCTGAGGGTACTGCCTCTGCCTGGGGTCACCTTCAGCTTCCAGCTCATCATTCCTTATCAACCAGCCTTGCTTTTGCTGTTCCCTGACAAAAAGTCCAGCAATAAACCAGTAATCATGAGAATGCCAAGACTGGTCGAAATAATGTTCAATAGCCAACGAGTCAGAAACCAGAGAAATCCAAGGGCAATGACAATGTAAGTATACAATTAGCCTATTTTGTTCAACAGTGGTTGAGGTAAATGGTGTTGAGCAAATGCACAGAACAATCTGAGATGTTCCTATAGTGAAAACCTAGCTTGTCTCTGAGCTTGCAGAAATCTGCCCCTCTGCTGAATGAATGCTGAAAACCATGTATGTGCTTCAGAAATAAAATGGATGAGTCAGTTCCTGAAAACTCTCCTCTCCCTAACTCATTTTGTTTGGACTCACTAAAAGTCACTAATAAACTCTTACACATTCAAGCTGCTTCATTCTCTTCAGGGAGGATTTCACTGCCTCCTCTAACCCTACCAAAAGAATAGCTTAACTTAACATTCTTTTTGCCTGAGGCACAGAAAGGAAGATCATTTTATGATGCAAGCAAAAGGTTCAATTTATCCTGAGGGTATATTCCTGACTCTTCTTCGTAACTACTCCACCTAGGACATTGTATGTGTGCTGTGTTTAACTAAACAAGCCCATGGTTGATTTCAAGTGAAATTTATCACCCCCAAGTAAGTAGGATTAATTGAAGAGAAAACTCATCATGAATTGAGCAAGGTTCTGTTTAAGTCAAAAGCAAAGAAACACCAGACCACAATTACTTAATTACTAACTCTGCGAGATAACATAAAAAATATGTGTATATGATCCAGAAAAACCTTCTCAGGTGCTGTTACCTTTGCATACAGCTGTTTTCTTTATATAAAACAGTCAGCACTCTCTCACAGGTTGAATGAATATAGTACACACAAAGCCAATAAAGGTCGTTCCCCAGGGACTGTTCAAGGTCTTGAGAATTGCAAAGGCTGCAAAATAGAAAACCAAGAGGAGTGGAATTTCCTAACAACCACCTCTAGTTGAAATAAACCTACCCTAAACTTGCAATCCTGGTGCAATTCTGCAGATGGGTTTTCTCACCAGAAGGTTCCTTCAGTATCCCGTTAAGGAAATAAATCTAGAATATTTCCCGATTCAGCTATAGTATGGGAACAAAATTAGGAAAAAATCTATTGCTATTAGTGACAAAATACTCTTCATAGTGTCAATGCAGTGAGTAGTTTCATACCTTTCAGCAGTGTGTTTCTGCTTATGCATAGCACACATCACTCATTAAAGCACATCCCTTCTATTTCCCTACAAGCAGGCCATGGTTACCTGGACAGATGATGACTCTTCTGCTGGTTCAGTAGATCTCATCAGAAATCCTTGTTCCTTCCAACATTTCGCCTAAGTCTAAAAGGCAATGCCTACTGTTCATAAAGACGTTATTGAAGTGGCATAAGCTTTCTTTTACTGGATCTTAAGAAAAAGTTTAGGACTGAACAAAACGAAGTTGGTGCCCTGTGTTTCGAAACTGATGAAGAGCTGTTGACTGCTGTGACAACCTTCCTATCCCCCTCAGTCCACAAATCAGTGACGTGGGTGCTTGGCATTGCTGAAGAGTAAGACAAATGCTTTCACAAAATGTTTTCACTGCCTCAAAACGCTCTCAAAGACCTGAAAACTTACTGCCAAATTATCAGGATTCAAACCCAATACCATCTGCCTAGTCATTCTGCCTGGTTTTTTTTCTTGGCTTTCCTTACAGGTGATCAGTCTGTACCACGGTAACATGCTTTTCTGCCCTCTAGTAATAGCCCCTGGAAACGGACCTTCTGGTGCAGCAATATGCGAAGACTCTTGCTTATTTAACCTCATGAAGTGCAACAAGGCCAAGTGCAAGGTCCTGCATCTGGGTCAGGGCGATCCCAAGCACAAAGACAGGCTGGGCACACAATGGATTGAGAGCAGCCCTGAGGAGAAGGACTTGGGGGTGCTGGCCAACAAGAAGCTCAAGAGAATCCAGCAATGTGTGCTCACAGCCCAGAAGGCCAACCATATCCTGGGCTGCATCAAAAGAAGTGTGGCCAGCAGGTTGAGGGAGGTGATTCTGGCCTGCTTCTCCGCTCTGGTGAGACCCTGTCT
>Ga0181612_129398_pt1 | contig 15540 bp, 13 predicted proteins | sample HoacroProtozoa21_FD_119630 | JGI IMG/M metagenome (GOLD analysis project Ga0181612, IMG submission 119630) | Hoatzin crop microbial communities from Cojedes, Venezuel. Combined Assembly of Gp0051906, Gp0051904, Gp0051908 | reverse complement strand
GTTGCTGACCTTGCTTGAAGGGATTGAGCGGAGAGACCATCAGCCATAACTGGTCAACTAGGCCACTAGCAACGATGTGGCTAGCTATGATAGCATGCCCCGTGTGAATAGGATTAAAAGTACCACCAAAGATACCAATGCGTGCCATAATCGTTAAGTGCTATCAAAATGCTTAGCCTAAAGGAGAAGGGGCGAGCCAGCATCCACAAAATCAGCAATCAGGCGGTGTACCTCACTGACCGCCACTGCCAGCTGGTCGTTGACCACCACATGGTCGTATTGCGAAGCAAACGACAGCTCATAGTGGGCTCGATTGACCCGCTGCTCAATCTCGGCATCGCTATCGGTGCCACGAGCCATCAAGCGCTGTCGTAGCACCTCCACACTGGGTGGTTGGATAAAAATCGACATAGCCTGGTGACCATAGAGTCGCTTGACGTCGATGCCTCCTAGCACATCAAGATCCTTGAGGACATTGTTGCCAGCTGAGGTGATGCGAGCTATCTCGCTCTTGAGGGTGCCATAGTAGCGCCCTTCATAGACTTGGTGATACTCTACTAGCTCATCGTGGTCGATTTTGTCTCTAAACTCATCTAGTGACAAGAAGTAGTAGTCCACACCATCGCGCTCACTGCCACGAGGTGGACGGGTGGTGGCCGAAACGGGGAACTCAAGTCGCAGCGATGCATCCTGCATCACTTCGGCAATAATGGTTGACTTGCCAGTGCCAGATGGGGCTGAAATAATGATCAGTTTACCTAGGCTCATATTGCAATAAGGCTATATGGATGATTGATGATAAATCGTCGTATGGATATTACAACACATTGAGCACCTGTTCCTTGATTTGCTCCAGGTGGTCCTTCATCAGCACCACCAACTTTTGCAAATCAGCTTGGTTGGCTTTGGATCCTAACGTGTTGATTTCGCGTCCCATCTCTTGTGCGATAAAGCCTAGTTTTTTGCCTTGGCCAGGCTCTGAGGCATGCAAAGTGTCGAGGAAATAGGTCAGGTGGTTGTGTAGTCGTAGCTTTTCCTCAGTGATATCTAACTTCTCAATATAGAAAATGAGCTCTTGCTCTAGCCTATTTTGGTCATAGTCCACCTCCTTGATTTGACTAAAGGCATCAATCATTCGATTTTTAATCTTCTCTACTCTAGTCTGTTCATATTTAGGAACCTCATCAAGTAGTTGACTGATTGCAGCTATTTTCTCCTCAAAAAAATGCTCCAATCTGAGCCCTTCTTGGCTACGAAATGCTATCAATTGCTGGATAGCTTCTTGAGTCAGAGTCTTAACAGCTTGCAGCTCCTCAGCAGAGGCTTGAGAATTGCGAGATTCATTTTTCAAAGCATCGGGCAATCGCAATAGGGTGGCATACCAATCGCTAGGAGGGTCAATGTGTAGCGAGCTAGCCAACTGCTCTAGCTGCGTCTTATAGTTAGCAAGAACTGGGCCATTGATTTCTATTGATGAGCTGCCATCGATGGGCTCACAAGTGAGATAGAGGTCAATTTTGCCACGCAACAAGGATTTTGCGACATTGGCCCTAAGGTCCATCTCAATTTCACGGTAATTTTGCGGAATTTTGACTGCAAAATCAATCTGTTTGCTATTTAAAGATTTGATTTCAACAGTGATTTTTTTGTCATTAAAGACATTTGCTGCCTTACCAAATCCAGTCATCGAGTGTATCATAACTTGAACGATTTGTGCAAAGGTAGGCTTTTTTGGCTGATAATTGGGTGTTGGCAATTGATTATTTTTAGTTTTTGTGTAATTTTGCAACACGATTATGGCAACAATCCTTCAGATAGAGACCTCAACAAATGTGTGCTCGGTTGCACTAACAAGTGATAGCCAAGTGCTCACACACGATGAAAATTATGATGGGCAGACACATGCCACGCTGCTTAGCGAATATGTGCAACATGCCCTCAAATATGCTCGTTCTAGAGCCTTGAAACTAGATGCCATCGCTGTGAGCATTGGGCCAGGCTCCTATACGGGCTTGCGTATTGGGCTTAGCGAAGCCAAAGGCCTAGCCTTTGGCCTTGAAGTGCCATTGATAACTGTCAATACATTGCAGCTACTGGTCGTATCGACTATGTTCAACCACTGGATTGAGCAAGATGATGCACTCTATATACCCATGATTGATGCTCGTCGCATGGAAGTTTATACAGCCATCTATGATGCTAGCCTTCACGCTATCGTAGAGCCACAGGCCATGATACTTAATGAGCAGACTGTAGCCGATTTGCCAATAGGCAATCATCCGCTGGTGGTGATGGGAAATGGTAGCGACAAGGCTCGCCAGCTATTTGCAGACATACCTAACGCAAGTTTTATCGCTGACGTTAAACCTGTGGCCATAGATATGATGGCACTATCAGAGAAAGCCTATAGAGAACAGGCATTTGCCGATGTGGCGTATAGCACGCCGCTTTATCTGAAAGAATTTCAAGTCACCAAAAGCAAAAAAGATATTTTGGGAAATCATCACAGCATAAGTGATGCAGGCCATAAGTTATGACCCTATGTGCCACCCCCTACCCTAACGCACTAACAAACATTGTGAAAAGATATGCTCACCTATAATACTCAACTCAAAAAGCTGGTGTTACCAGAATATGGAAGAAATGTTCAACAGATGGTTGACCATTGTTTGACTATAGAAGACCGCACAGCACGCAATCAGTGTGCCTATACAATTGTCAAAATTATGGCCAATTTGTTTCCACAATCAAAGCAGGAATCAGACTATCAGCACAAATTATGGGACCACTTGGCCATTATGAGCGATTTTCGGTTAGATGTTGATTATCCATATAGCGATATTGTGAGCGAAGAATCACTTGATACCAAACCAAAATCTATCAGCTACGAATTGGAACAGATTCAATTTAGGCATTATGGGAAGCTCATTGAGCGCATGATTGAACGAGCTGCAAATTATTATCAAGGAGAAGAGCAAGAGGCACTAGCATTATTGCTAGCTAATCACATGAAAAAGCTTATTTATCAAATCAATAACGAGGATGTGGATGATGCCAAAATCTTTAAAGACCTTGCCCTATATAGTCATGGAACAATCAGACTAAACCCAGAAACTCACCAATTGCACGAATACCAAATCATACAGCCAGCACAGCCAACAAGCAAAAAGAGAAAAAAGAAATAGTAGATATTAGGCTTCAGATGATATGATTACGCGTCAAGAACTTGTCAGCATAGGTCACTATGGCAAGCCACACGGTACCCAAGGTGAGATATCAGCTAGCTTGAGTGTGGAACTGGAAGGTGGACATCCATTATCTTGCTTGGTCAGCTGTATAGATGGTATATATGTACCTTTTTTTATTAAAAACTTACGCCCAAAATCATCGCAAAGTTGGCTAATAACCCTAGACGGATTTGAGGATAAGCAAGATGTGGCCAAGCTGACCAATCTAGAGGTGTTTGCACTAAAAAAGGACCTAATGTCCTTAGCCAATGAGGAGCTAACTGATGATATGATACCTTTTAGCTACTTTGTGGGATGGAAATTGCTGTTATCAGACGGCACCTTGTTAGGTACCATCAGCGAGATAGAGGATGCTACCGAAAATGTACTATTTGTGGTTAATCATCAGGCGACCAATGATGAGTATATGATACCAACCAATGAGCATTTCATTGTTGAAATCAATGAAGAAAAGCAAATCATAGTGATGGAATTGCCTGATGGTCTATTAGAAATCAATCAATAATGAAAACGTACAAGCAGATGAGACAAACAACAATCATAACATTAGTCTGGATAATGGTAGGCGTGCTCTGCTTTCCCAATGCGGCACAAGCCAAAAAGCACATCCAAGATATCTATGAACTTTCGCTTGATGATAACTTGCAAACCCCAGAAATCAAGAATAACAAGCATGCCGATAAGGTTCAAGACTATCAATATGAAATGGCTGTAGCCTTTAAAAAGCAAAATTACGATGTGGAAGTGATGCGTGATGACGAAGTGATTATTATTTCGATACCTGCAAGCCAACTGTTTGCGGCCAACGACACGACACTCACCACGCTAGGGGTGGCACGACTGAAGCCTCTGCTCAGCATGCTAAAGAATCCAGGATTCTACAAGATGCTATTGGTAATGCATAGCGACAACACAGGCAGCGTTGCCTATACCCTGAATCTAACTCGTGCCCGCGTAGAGGCTGTATATGATTGGTTTTCACAGAATGGTAGTGTGGAGTATGTGGTTCCTTACGCGCTAGGAGAGACCGACCCTATAGCTGATAACAATTCGGTAGAAAACCGCAAGCATAATCGCCGACTTGAAGTGTACCTAGTACCTGCCGAGGTGATGCTACAACAAGCCAAGCGAGGTAAGATTAATATCAATCTAATGTCTAAATAAAAAATTTTATTATACGAACATTTGTCATGGCAAAAGAGTTAAAAGACTTAACTAAGAGAGCTGACAATTACTCTCAATGGTATAATGAGTTGGTGGTCAAAGCCGAATTGGCTGAGCAATCGGCAGTGCGTGGCTGCATGGTAATCAAGCCCTACGGATACGCCATTTGGGAAAAGATGCAGCATCAGCTCGACTTGATGTTTAAGGCCACAGGGGTACAGAATGCCTATTTCCCCCTATTGATACCAAAATCATTTCTGAGCCGCGAAGCCGACCATGTTGAAGGCTTCGCCAAAGAGTGTGCCGTAGTCACTCACTATAGGCTAAAAAATGACCCACAAGGCAAAGGTGTGGTTGTGGACCCTGAGGCCAAATTGGAAGAAGAATTGGTGATACGCCCCACTAGCGAAACCATTATCTGGAATACCTTTCGCAACTGGATTAATAGCTATCGCGACTTACCATTGCTTATCAATCAATGGTGCAATGTGTTCCGTTGGGAGATGCGCACGCGATTGTTCTTGCGAACAGCTGAGTTCCTGTGGCAAGAGGGCCATACGGCTCATGCTACACGAGATGAAGCTCAAGCAAAAGCTATTGAGATGCTGAACATCTATGCCGACTTCGCCGAGAAATATATGGCGATACCCGTTATCAAGGGTATCAAGACCGCTAACGAGCGCTTTGCTGGAGCCCTAGAGACCTATACCATTGAAGCTATGATGCAAGACGGCAAAGCCTTGCAAGCAGGTACTAGCCACTTTTTAGGACAGAATTTTGCCCAAGCGTTTGACGTGAAATATATCAACAAAGAGAATCAGCTAGATTATGTTTGGGCCACCTCTTGGGGTGTCTCGACACGTCTAATGGGTGCCCTTGTGATGACCCATAGTGATGATAATGGTCTCGTCCTGCCACCCAATCTAGCACCTATTCAAGTGGTCATCATACCCGTTTACAAGAGTGCTGAACAGCTAGCCTTAGTAGATAAAACTGTAGAACCTATCGTAAACAAGCTACGAAGCATGGGTATTACAGTCAAATATGATAACGCCGATAACAAGCGGCCAGGCTTTAAATTCGCCGATTATGAGCTCAAAGGCATTCCAGTACGCTTGGTGCTAGGGGCTCGAGATATCGAAGCTGGCACAGTCGAGGTGATGCGTCGCGATACCCTACAAAAAGAATCCTTGCCTCTGCAAGGTATCGAAACTCGTGTACAAGAGCTACTAGAACAAATACAACAAGGCATCTATAACAAGGCCCTTGCCCATCGCCAAACGATGACCTACACCGTGGACACATGGGATGAGTTTAAAGAGCAAATAGAGCGAGGTGGCTTTATCCTAGCTCATTGGGACGGAACCACCGAAACCGAGCAAAAAATTAAAGAAGAAACCAAGGCTACCATTCGCTGCATACCCATTGATGCTGCCAACGAACCAGGCAAGTGCATATACACTGGCAAGCCGAGCCAGCGACGCGTAATCTTTGCTCGCAACTACTAATAATTAGGTATATGAGAGAGCCAACATTATAGGCTCTAGCATATCTTCACTATAATCATAACAAGAAAAGGCCGCAAATTGTGTTGCGACCTTTTCTTTGTTGATTGATATGGATTATATATCCCGCTATAGAAATATTTTAATTGGCCTCCTCGACTGCAGCTTGAGCAGCAGCGAGCCGTGCGATAGGCACGCGATAGGGAGAGCAAGAAACATAGTTCATGTTGAGCTTTGCACAGAACTTCACGCTGCTAGGCTCACCGCCATGCTCACCACAGATACCCACATTGAGTTCGGGCTTGGTTTGCCGTCCTTTGCGTGTTCCCATCTCAACAAGTTGTCCCACGCCCTCTTGATCCAAGATTTCAAATGGGTCGTTCTTGAGAATACCCAATTTCTTGTATTTACCCAAGAATTTAGGAGCATCATCGCGCGAATAACCAAATGTCATCTGAGTCAAGTCGTTGGTACCAAACGAGAAGAAGTCGGCGATTTCAGCAATCTGGTCAGCTACAAGAGCTGCACGCGGAACCTCAATCATCGTACCTACCTTGTAGGCTACCGTCTTGCCACGCTCGTTGAACACTTCTTGAGCTGTGCGATTAATGATATCGGCCTGCATCTTGATTTCTTCTTTCACACCTACTAGAGGCACCATAATCTTAGGATGCACATCAATGCCACGAGCCTGCACATTGAGGGCAGCCTCGATGATAGCGCGAGCCTGCATTTCAGTAATTTCGGGATAGGTGTTACCCAAACGGCAACCACGATGACCCAACATCGGGTTAAACTCCTCTAGGTTGGAGCAGATAGCCTTAATATCTTCGAGAGTAAGACCTGTATCCTCGGCTAGCTCACGCATTGTCTCGAGCTGATGAGGCACAAACTCATGCAATGGTGGGTCAAGTAGGCGGATGGTGACTTCATAGCCGTCCATTGCCTCAAAAATACCTTCAAAGTCACCACGCTGCAGAGGCAACAATTTGGCTAATGCCACACGACGACTCTCCTCGTTAGGAGCAATAATCATCTCACGCATAGCCTTGATGCGATCGCCCTCAAAGAACATGTGCTCAGTGCGGCACAAACCGATACCACGGGCACCAAGTTTGCGGGCCACCTTGGCATCACGAGGCGAATCGGCATTGGTGTAAACCATCATCTTGGTGTATTTGTCAGCTAGATTCATCACAGCAGCAAAGTCGCCACTGAGGTCGGCATCTACGGTAGATACGAGTCCATCATACACCTCGCCAGTGCTACCATTGAGCGAAATCCAGTCACCTTCCTTGTAGGTCTTGCCGCGCATCACAACAGTGCGAGCTTTGTAATCGACCTTGATTTCACCTGCACCACTCACACAGCACTTGCCCATACCACGAGCAACCACCGCAGCATGTGATGTCATACCACCACGGGCGGTGAGAATACCCTGAGCCACGCTCATACCGCGCAAATCTTCGGGTGAAGTTTCTAGGCGCACCATGATCACCTTCTTGTGCCGTTTTGCCCAATCCTCGGCATCATCGGCAAAGAACACGATTTGTCCTGTTGCAGCACCTGGGCTAGCAGGCAGACCCTTAGCCACCACTTTGGCAGTAGCCATTGCAGCCTTGTCGAACACGGGGTGTAGTAGCTCATCAAGCTTACCTGGCTCCATGCGCTTAATCACGGTCTTCTCATCGATAACGCCCTCACGCAAGAGGTCCATAGCAATTTTCACCATGGCAGCACCTGTGCGCTTGCCATTGCGAGTTTGCAAGAGCCAAAGTTTGCCATTCTGGATGGTGAACTCCATATCCTGCATATCGTGATAATGATCTTCAAGTTTCTGCTGGATATCCACTAGCTGAGCAGCACATTCGGGCATGGCCTCTTCGAGTGATGGATATTTTGCTGCACGCTCTTCTTCGCTGATGCCTTGCAACTTAGCCCATCGACGACTACCCTCGGTCATGATTTGTTGAGGGGTGCGTACACCAGCCACAACATCTTCGCCCTGTGCATTGATGAGGTATTCGCCATTGAAGATGTCTTCGCCAGTAGCGGCATCACGGCTGAACGCAACGCCTGTTGCACTCGTGTTACCCATGTTGCCATACACCATCGCTTGCACGTTCACGGCAGTGCCATACTCTTCAGGAATCTGATTCATGCGACGATACAAGATGGCGCGGTCGTTGTTCCAACTGTCAAACACTGCATAGATAGCACCCCAGAGCTGGTCCCAAGCATCGGTAGGGAAGTCCTTTCCCGTGTTGGCCTTTACGGCCTCCTTGAAGCGACGTACTAATTCCTTTAGATCATCAACGGTGAGTTCGGTATCAAACTTTACTCCACGCTTAGCCTTCACATCTTCGATGATTTCCTCAAACGGATCGATATCTGTTTTGTTTTTGGGTTTCATGCCAAGCACCACATCGCCATACATCTGCACAAAGCGGCGATAGCTGTCCCAAGCAAAGCGAGGGTTTGCAGATTTCTCGGCTAGCGTCTCACAAGTGGCATCGTTAATACCTAGATTGAGCACAGTATCCATCATACCTGGCATCGACACTGGTGCACCCGAGCGCACCGACACCAATTGGGGGTTAGTGGGGTCGTTGAATTTGTTGCCCGTGAGTTGCTCAATGTGAGCTATCGATTTGCGTACATCATCCTCGATGAGAGCACGAGCTGCCTCACGCCCCTGCTGATTATAGTAGCGGCATACCTCGGTAGTGATAGTGAATCCAGGAGGCACAGGCACGCCAATCAAGTTCATTTCTGCCAAGTTAGCGCCTTTGCCACCTAGCAAATCCCTCATGTCGGCACGACCCTCAGCAGAGCCGTTACCAAAAGTGTAAATCGTCTTCATTGTAATCAATAGAAAAAATTACCTTGAAATTTTGTCAATTATATCTGTATAGATTTGAAACTGGGTGCAAAGTTAATCATTTTCTTTCACTTTATCACAATCTATATCCTGTTTTCTTAAAAACTATATCATTTACCCCTCACATGTGAATAATCATAGCCTTGATGCCCACCCTAGCTATCTATCAGAACCGAGCATATAGAAACGGTTGCACATCGGCTGAAGAAAATTGTAACACTAGCTGGATGACTAGCAACACCAATAGCAATTTCACTACCCACCACGAATCAATAAACCAAGCCTTGGCTCTATCGATCCATGAGCGTGGCACAAAGTGGAGGGCAAAGATAGCCACTAGCATCACACACCAAGTGAATCTCACCTGACAAAACACAGGTAGATAGGCGGGGTCGAAACGAGTAAAGACGCCAGCAATCACCTGCCAGCCTTGTTCAAAATTCTCGGCACGAAAAAAGACCCACAGCACAGCCACCACAGTGAATGTGAGTAGCCACGAGACGAACTTCACTGCCGCATTGTTGGGCACTTTGTTGAGGCTCGGCATTAGCAACTTATGTACACACAAAGCCACGCCATGACCCGCACCCCACGCCACATAGGTCCACGCTGCCCCATGCCACAGTCCTCCAAGCAGCATCGTAATCATCAAATTCAAGTGCTGCCGCCATTTACCCTTGCGGTTGCCTCCAAGGGGAATATAGAGATAGTCACGCAGCCAGAACGATAGTGAGATGTGCCACCGACGCCAAAACTCGGTCACATTGAGCGAGCGATAGGGCAAATCAAAATTGAGACCCAGGTCAAACCCTAGGATAGCCCCAATGCCAATAGCCATATCACTATAGCCCGAGAAATCGCAATAGATTTGCATCGTGTAGCCCAGCATAGCCATCAATAGCTCCACGCCAGTGTAGCCCGTTGGGTTGCCAAACGCAATATCTACATACTGAGCTAGATAGTCGGCCACTACCGCCTTTTTGAAGACACCCACCAACACCAGCCACAAGCCGCCATATATCATTGCTCGCGTGGCAGGCTTATTGGCCTGCAACTGTGGCATGAAGTCTCGTGCTCGCACGATAGGCCCAGCCACCAAACAAGGAAAGAACGAAAGGAAAAACAAGTAGTCGAGCCAACTCTCCACGGGTTGCATCTTGCCCTTATATACATCCACCACATAGCTGATAGTGCGGAACGTATAGAACGAGATGCCCACTGGCAAAATCAAATCTAGAGGCTGAAAGTTGGCTCCTACAAAGTCAGCCAAGTTCCAGAGAAAAAAGTTGCTATACTTAAAAAAGGCCAAGATACCTAACGAGCACACTAGCGACACCACCAGCCAACATCGCTGCCATTTGCGGCTCTCACTGCGAGCTATCAGCCTAGCTAGCCACCAATCGACAAGCGAGGTGGCCACTAGCAATAGGCAAAACCAACCACTGCACTTGTAAAAGAAGTAGAGGCTGAAAGCAGCTACAAACACCATCATCTGCGTGCGACGGCTCTTGAGCAATGCATATAAGGGCAAGAACAGCAACATCAGCACCCAAAATAGCCCACTAGTAAACATAATGGGTGACTGGGCGTGGTAGGTGAGTTGTTCGGCTACCAGTTGCCATAGAGCGGTGAGGTCGATATTGCCTATAGTCATGAGTCTTGTCTCTGCTTGATACTAGGTTTGTTCTCAAAAAAAATAGATATGCGGTGCAATAGGCTAATACCCTTCTATTGCACTGGCTGATAAACAATGGTTTTGGCTCTCGACTTAAACACCGATGGCACATTCAACATGATGGGATAGGTGCTCGTGTTCATCACCCACTGGCACACACGGTCACACCAAGCTGCAGCCGAAGCCTTGGTGGGGTGAGCCCCATCGCGAGCACGATCAAAATGTTGTCCATTACTCAAGTAGAAACACCCATCAGCAATCGAGGCCTGCAGCATATCGTTGATGCCCGTGTCGGGTTTCCAGTTGGGAGGTCCTATCCACACATAGGGGATGTTGCCAATCTCGGCGAGCATCTCATCGAGGTAGCGTTGGCGCTTCTGCCGAATGTCTTTTACAAACAACTCATTGGCACCCAAGCACACAAAGATGTAGTTGGGCTTGTACTCCTCAATCAAGGTTCTGAGTCTGCCCGTGGAACCCCATATCTCGGTGCTACTGCTATACCATATCACATTGATGAGCTTATGACCATTTTGGTCAGCATAGGCTGCAAGTCTAGGGCCTAAACCCTCAAGCATCGAATCTCCGATAAACAGGATGGTCTTGCTTGTGGTATCCATAGGGGCTCGCCAGCCTTTGGGGTGCTGATGTGGGCCAGCTAGCACCGTGGTGTCGCTCTGAGCAGTGGTATCGGGGTGCATCACGCCTCGTAGAGTCTCAGCTAATGTAGAGCGGTTGAGTTTGATGCCTGCCACCGCGAAATCGCCAGGATAGAACGACAAAGCAGCCACTCCCGCTAGTGCTACCACCACCAATGCAACCACTCCCCAGTATGCTTTATTCATGTGTTTTATATTGCTGTATTTGGGTCGGTAGATATATGTTTGATTTCATCTATTTAATTGGTGTAATGCCAATGCCTGGCACATCGTGGAGCGTGATTTTGCCTTGCTCCACCGTCATGCCGTTGAAACGGTCGTTGGCAATCAGCAGGTTGCCATCTAGGTCGGCATAATCAACCACGGGCGATAGGTTAGCAGCTGCGGTCACAGCACACGAGGTCTCGGTCATGCAACCCACCATCACCTTCATACCCAAGGCACGCGCTAGCGTCACCATCTTGTGGGCTTCGTGCAAGCCAGTGCTCTTCATCAGTTTGATGTTGATGCCATCATATACATCCTTGAAGCGCACAATATCGGGTAGTCGCTGAAAAGCCTCATCGGCAATCAGTGGCAGTGGCGAACGCTCACGCAACCATGCGGTCTCGTCGATCCACGTTTTGTCTAGTGGTTGCTCCACAAACAAGCAATTGCGCTCTGCCAACCAATGACACATCTCTAGGGCATATTCCTTGCTCTTCCAGCCTTGATTGGCATCTACACAGATGGGCACATCGGGCATCATCTCACGCACGATATCAATAGTCTCTTGGTCATGGTCAAGTCCCATTTTCACCTTGATGAGCTTGTAGGGACGAGCCTCCTCCACCTTCTGGCGCACCACCTCAGGCGTATCGATACCTATAGTGAAGCTCGTCACTGGTGTCTTGTCGGGATTATAGCCCCATATCTTATACCACGGTTGGCCCATCAACTTACCCAGCAGGTCATGCAAAGCAATGTCCACGCTAGCCTTGGCAGCACGGTTGCCCTCATCCACGTGATCCACATAGTCTAGGATATCCTCAATCAAGAAGGGGTCATTAAATTGTCCCAAGTCGAGCTTGCTCAAAAAGGTGGTCACGCTCTCTACGCTCTCGCCCAGATAGGGTGGCATAGATGCCTCGCCATAGCCCACCACGCCATCATACTCGAGTTGCACCTGCACATCGGGAGTGGTCGTGCGGCTATAACGAGCTAGATTGAAGGCGTGACGCAACTGCAACTCATAGGGAAACCACGAGAGTTTCAGCTTGCCCAACGCCCCTGAACGTTGATGCACACGGGGCACTTGCCCACGCTTGCCGTCCTGGTTAGAACCCATCACCCGCTCTAGTGCATTCATCGGGAGGGGCGCAGCAACTGCCAGAGCAGCGGCACCAGTTATAAATTTTCGTCGATTCATATCTTTTTGATTTTATATTGATTTCTTACTAATAATGAAGTGATTGGTATGGATTGAGACATCTCATCAAGATTGGCTGAAATACCATGGATGATGCCGCACGGCAACAATTCCTTTGCTACCCACCCTACCCTGTATGCGGCTAGCACTTAGGGGTGAATACAGATAAGGGTATTGCGTCGATTGCGGGTCTAGGCTGTTGATTTTCACCTGCCCCGAGCAATGGATAAACAAGCCATCGCGCAGGTAGATGCCCACATGGGTCACCTTGCCCGTTGCACTGTTGCCAAAGAACAACAAATCGCCTGTTTGATATTGATGCCAATCCATGCTCTTGATGATGGTGCCCGTCAAGGCCTGTTGCGAAGCATCGCGTTGCAATATGATGGCGTTAGACAGATAGCACACCTTGGTGAGTCCTGAGCAATCGGTAGCCTTGGTGCTTGTGCCTCCCCACAGATAGCTCGACCCCATCATGCGACGTGCAGTCTTCTCAATGAGTGCCGCATCAAAGCCTTGCTGACTCCATTGGCCCAGCTCTGCCACTTCGTTTTCGCTCACATAACCACAGCGTCCATCAGGAGTTGCTAACAGCACAAAACTGCCACTGCGTCCCTTATATTCTAGGATATCACCCATCACCAAGTCGCTCACCGTCTCATCGGTCAGTGGTTGCGCCACCAGCCGCGAATCATAGACAGTGACCACATAGCGCGTGGCACTGCGCCAAGCCTCACATTGGCGGCTCGTCTTATAGTCAATCGCATTTTGAGGCACCCACGCAATGTAGTCATCAGGCATTTGCACGCGGCACCAATCGCCTTGCTCTTGCAGCACCTTCAGTGGCATACCCATCAACCCTTGGGTCGCAATCTCGGCACTATGCTTGGGTGCTGTGCGCAGAGTAGCGATGCTCAATTTCACTTGAGCCCATCGATGCTGAGCGGGCACTTGATGCTGTAGCACCGTCAACGCTCGCGTGTCAGGTTGATAGCCTGCTTGCCGCAAGGCCTGCTCAATGGCTTGTTGCTGTGCCTGTTCACCCACTGTTCCAGCCACCGTCACCGTCTTGCCACTGGTTTTGGTCACCTTCACATCTTGCCAGATGGCGGTGCGTGCATCGGGATAAGCGGTTTTATGCAACGTGCCAATCACATCGCCTGGGGTAACAGCCATCGTTGTCGTAGTGCAACTGATTGCGAGCATCCATGCCCACATCCATAGTTTATATCTCTTCTTCATAAGTGTTGTTAATCTATTTTTCTCATGTTTACTCTTCTCATCAATCTGCTAGCGGCACGATTTCGTTGACCTCCAAGTGGCTATCCCACTGGTCATAGAATAGGTTGCCACCGCGCCACTCTACCTCGCCAGGCTGAAAATCTACCGTCTCGCTGCGAATATAGGTCTTGGGAGGATACAAGCTATCACCAATGCCCTCGTTGGTGGCTAGGCGATACACATCGATGCCTGTGGCATAGTAGTCGTTCATCACTGTACCCACGGCACTACGACCAAATGAAGGGTCGGTAGGCACCCAGCCTACGCCCTCAAAATAGGTCTCGGCCCAATCGTGATAATTCACCTCGCCAGGATGCAACATGTAGCCACTCTCCCAGCGAGCGGGGATGCCCAAAGCACGTGCCATCGTGATATAGAGCAGTGCCACCTGACCACAGTCACCGTGGCCATTGGCTAACACATATTCAGGAATATTGGCGATGGTGCTATACTCTCGCGCACCTGCCCAGGGCAGTGTCCGACCTATCCACTCATAGAGCTTGGTAGCTTGCAACACTGGATTTTGCTCATCACCCACAATGGCCCGTGCCTGGTCACGCAAGCGATCAGTAATCACTATGTGGCGTCCCTCGCTTGCGGTGTAGCGACGATAGAGTTCGCTGCTAGTGTCGTAGGGCAACACGAGAGCTAGCAAGTCTTGTTGTGCTAGGTGACGCTCCCCCACTTCGTAGCTGAAGGTGTATTCAAAATGGGTCGCTTGGCCCGCCTCGGCCACGGCCTCCATATACAAGGTGTGATGCAAACTCCCTTGGCTATAGGTCACTGGGCGATTGCTAGCCAACAACTCAATATTGCGCTGACGCAGGTTCTCATAGGGAAATGGCAACCACACACGTAGCAGCTCACCAGCAGGCACCGCATCGGCTTTGACGTCTAGCGTGAACGTGATGTTCACACGCCGCCAGTCGCGCACGCCATATTTGTTGGCAGGGTGATTCATCGCTTCGCGAAAATATTGCAGACGCGTTGTTAAGCTTTGATTGCGATTGGCAGCATTGGCTTGAGCAAACTCATCGCCCAACAGCCACAAGTTGCGCACACTCTTGCGAAACCACCATTCTTGACCATCGATGGTCATCACCTCTAGCTTGCGTTGGCGCTTCCACTGTGCAATCTGACTATCACTCACCTCGGGCATTCGTTGCCTGATTTGATCCACTCCATCAGCAGGCTTAAGATTGAAATCACCTCTTATGCGTTGCATAATGGTGCTTAGCGAGTCTATCACCACAGCATCGGCACGGCGAGTGCTTGCTGGCAACGACGCCATCAATTGCTCGGCATAGGTGAATTCGCCTTTTGCAATGGCCTCATCAACCTGAGCCTGCCAACTAGGGTTCAACGCATCAGCCACCATCGGCAGCACTGCCATCGCCACTGCGCAAACCATGTGTATCAAGAGCTTATTCATTGTTATTGCTTAATATCAGTAACCTTCAAAACAAGTTTGCAAAATTACGAAATCAAGGCGCCCTAAACAAATTTTTTTCAACTATTTTGCCCCTCCAAAAAACAGCAACACCCAACATACATGCTCTTAGGGGTGTAACGTTGGGTGCAAGTTGTGTAAGTTGTTGATAACAACTGCTTGTGTGGAGCTGGAGGGGTTTGAACCCTCGTCCAAACGCGGAACCAACAAGTTTTCTACATGCTTAGTCTAGATTTGATTTTCGACCACACACTGACTCTAGACTGCCT
>Ga0181612_103094_pt1 | contig 15541 bp, 9 predicted proteins | sample HoacroProtozoa21_FD_119630 | JGI IMG/M metagenome (GOLD analysis project Ga0181612, IMG submission 119630) | Hoatzin crop microbial communities from Cojedes, Venezuel. Combined Assembly of Gp0051906, Gp0051904, Gp0051908 | reverse complement strand
TGGCATGTTTAACTGTTTTTCCCCCCCCCCCCTTTTTTTTTTGGCCTTTTATCAAGAGTTTTATGATGCCCAAAGCAGACTGGATTTCACATGACCTGACACTTAACAGCAGAGGGAACTGTAACTGGCATTGCTGGTCTTTGATTAGGTTAAAATTATTCAATGACTAAACCTGGTATAGGTTCTGCAATGCAATTAGGTTTTGATTTTTAAAGTGTTCTATTTTAGTTCTGCATTCAGTGAAACCGTTGCCCTCGCTAAATGTCACCTCTGTTTTCCTAAAGCCAAAATGGGTGAAAATGGGAGATTTAAAAGGCAGCACGCTGACTGTGAAAGAGGCAGGCAACCCAGAACTCTTTTGGAAGATGGTATACACCGCTTGCTTGAAATTAGAGCAGCAGCAGTTTTTCGTCTCTGACAATCAGATGGATTTAGATTCTCAGTGCCTCAGACTGAAATACAGCAGTTTCATTCTGGTAGTTCAGTGACCTTGCTGACTTTTTTGTGTTCCCCAAATACTGGTATCTAGGCAGATTCACCACCTCAGCACAAGCAGCACTGCTGCCTTTTTTAGTGCTATCTAAACAGGGTTAGTAAGAGGCAGAACAGTAATTTTGCACGGAGTTGCAGCAGTGTGACCCATTGGCAGTGTTCTGCCAGCGCAGAGGAACAGGCCAGCCTGGCATGGCACCAGTCCTCAGGGCTCGACAGACGTGGCTGGGGTTTGGAACAGCAAAATGGCTCAGAACATGGTTTCCATCGCTTCCCGAGGTGACCTGGGGCAGAGGACAAGCGGTCCTTTGCCAGTGTAGCATTCAACAACAGTTGTTGTTCCTTACTTTTTTTGTGCATTAACTGCTGTCAGCTTGCTCCGTTTGCAACTCAGGAGCGACCTCCTGATGCTACCTGAGCAGCTGGGCACCTCGGTCCGGACGGACAGAAATAGTCCACCGGATTTGCCAAAAACGGCAAGACCGCCCACTTAGCCCAGGCCACCTCCCACACTTCAAGATCATTGGCAGCTCCACAGACAAAGCCCACCCCTTAGCAGGCTCTGGCCACGTTGTGCTGAAGAGCGAGAAGGTGGTTCTGTGGCTATGAGTTTACTTACGTCTCTCAACCATTTTTTTTTAAATTCATTTGTAAAACGTGGATCGTTCCAAGCTCTTGCGAAAATTATGACTCATATTTTACATTTATCTATGCTTGCTCTTCAGGAAAATAATTATCCTCAGGGAATCCTAATCAAAGTCTCTCTGTAAGTAGTACCAAAGTGATGTTTTTTGTTTCCTTTGGAGAGTGCGTGTGTGCTGAGGGGCTGTTATTTTCATGGATTTTCTTTAGATATCATTCATAGCATTGTTTTTAATATAAAGACCATTTTCCATCTCAATTGTTTTGCCTGCTGTAGAGTAAATTTAGACTGCATATAGATGACCCAGAAATTGTTGTTGAGTTCTAATTCCTGATTTCTTTTAATCTCACAAGTCTAGGCCTCACAATCAACACTGTTTAAGAAAGAAAATCTGCAGCACTCTTTGTCTTTGTTACCCAAGCTTGCAATAATGACGGGTAAGAGAATACACGCTGGTGTAATTCTGGGTGCTGAAGCAAGGGCCATGAATTTCATTAAAGCTTGCATTACTTTTGAAAGGTATGTTAGACGCTCAGCTGCTTTGTTGCAAAAGATTTTCTAGGAGGTAACAGTCTTAGACATCCAAATCTGGATTATCTGCAATCTCTATTTACCCCCAATCTTGCCTTCCACTTCCTCCAATTATTTCCAAATGTCCATCAGTAGGAAAAAAGGCAGAGATATTAGAAAAATATTCCAGTCATCAAGAAACAAGTGACCATTTTTTGATTCATGCCACTTTTATAGAAGTTTTGTGACATGAACTGACAATTTCAGAGATGTCTGTAACTCTGGAAGGGAACTGCACCAAAAATACAAACGCTGCCTCTTGGTCAAAACATAGAGCAAGTTTCCCATGTATCTGGCCTGCCACATTTGGATTCATCTGCTAGTTTCCTATAAAGTATCAGAAAAGCAGAACTGTTATGCTTCAAGTGTTCAGATTCAGAGACACTAGTAACAATCTTGATTTCTCTGACCAAAGAACAACTTCAAGAATTTGGTGTGCTCTGAGTATGAACAATCTTAAGATTGCTGCTGTGCTTCAATTTGCCCAGCTGAATTTTCCCTCACTGCATTTTAAACCACTTCAACCTTGATCTAGCCTCAAGTGGCTTGAGACCTGTGCACCTCCAAACCCAAGAAGCAAAGATGGGACAAAGGTCCAATCCACACGCAAAACTTCCATGCCTAGAGAACAGGGATATACAGTGCCGGGTGCATTATTTTCTTTCTAAAACTTTAATTTGTGCTGTATTCTCAGCTGTTTCTGGCCAGGTGAAAATGTGTGATATATGAAGGATTTACTGAAGATGGATGCCCTAGAATCACACTTGACTGAGGTCTGACACAAAATTAGAAAGATTCTTTAGTGCTGAATCATACTCTGTTCCATGAAAATTAATTTAAAATACCCTTTTTGAAAAAAGGAGATACCTGTAGAAAACAAATCTTTGGCCTTCTGCTCAGATGAAGGAGAAACACAGCATGCTGGGATATGTAGCCTCAACTCTTTATTCAAGAGGGGGCTGGTTGTGGGATGTGGAATACAGATGAGTCCCTGATTTATGGGATAATATTCATAGTGAAAAGAATATGTGGCAATAATCAGCTTTTGCCTCAAGTAGAGCTGAGGCAGTGAATAACTACACAAGTGATTTATTGTGAATATATTCCAAGGCTACAAGTATAATTCCTGCTTAGTGTGGATGACAAGACAATAGCAGATCATACAAACCACAACACCAATAATGAAAAAAAAGTAATGTTTTTCTTGCCTCGGCAGACTTGTAAAGTTCTGTGCTGCTGCCTTCTCAGACTTTCCTTTGGCGTCACTTTGGGGATAGAGATTAGGTGAGTTACTGTTCAAGGGTGGGTTCAAAGAATAACTACTACCTGTCGGCCCGTATGGAGATGCAGGGGTTGTGATTAGACACAGGTTGTGTCTAAAGGTGTAAGGTGCTTTTTGCAAGGTCTACTTTGATTTCTAGGCTGTAACTTGTAATGAAAACTTTCTCAGAATAGGTACTGACACTCTGCTTGCTCTTGCGAGTACAGCGTGCAGAAAGCAGGGAGGATAATAACAGATCAACTTAAATACATGCTGAGAACGGGAGATTGTCAGTGATGATGCATCAACTACGGGTTTCAGGGGTCAGCAACTATGTATCAAATATGAAGACTATTATTTAACTATAAAGGGATTTTTATTTTGTTCCCAGTGAACCTGTCTAATAAATTCTAGCTCTAATTTTTACTCTAAGCTTGTAGAAGAGAAGTTGAACATGAGGAAAAGTAGTGTTGTCCATTTAGAATACACTGTATTCTATCTTTGAGGCTGAAAAAATTATTCTTAAGTCATTAACTCAGCAAAGGACATGCTATACTCTATAGATTCTTGTTAGCTCTCCCCACACTACGTAATGGTACACAACATTCTACCTTCTCTGCCTTCCTTATACCCAAACCACGTCTTCCAAAAAAACCCAAAGCAGTGAATCACAGTTTCGTGTTTCCACATTCTCATATTCAAAAGCAAAGACTTAAGCAAATGATTCTGCACATTCCTACACGAGTAGCAAAGTGTGGGAGGAGGAGATTAACATTACTGTTACTTTCTAATTTCTACCAAAAGAAGTTTTGCAAAAAACAGGATTCTTTGCCTGTACAATATCTGAATGTGGTTCCGTGCTTGGGTAATTTATAGCAATTCTTTATTTGAAAAACTTCCAAAACCTGCTCAGTTATGGCTGGGTTAAAATCCTTATGTATTATCCAAAAAAAGAATATTTCCAAGCAGATGGAGAATTCCTTGTTGTACTTTCACATCAATGAGAACACATTTGTTCACAGTAAAATCCCACTGGTATATTTTAGATCTCATTCACTCTAGTTTTAATGAAAGGTCATAGAAAGAACAACTGAACTTTAGCTTGCTTCTGTACCTGTACTGATTTGTGCATGCTATGCACAGCTACCTTAATCTTCCCTGTTAAGAAGCAGCTGTGAGGAACCCTTCAGAGAGCAAACCTGCCCTCAGTTTCCCTGGAGACAAATGTATGGGGATAAGGCCAAATGGCACAGTCATGGCCGTCTTTAAGAGGACAGAGAAACATGGTTACTTTTTGAGATCATCCAGTTTATTTTCTGAAGTGAGCCTGTGTGATAAGAAATAAATTAAAAGCAAGCAGTCCTCACTGGAAAATCCTGTTCTATGCCTAGAATGTCTAAAACATATTGATTTGGATGATAGCTTCTAGATTTTCAGCAACACAAGGTCTGTCTTGACCAATTTTACTTCAGAGATCTCAAAGTACAGATGAACAAATGAATTAAGGCTCTCTCCTCTTCCTCACATGGTTTAGACTTACTCTGTAATTTATTAAATTTTCAAAGCAAACAAGCTACCCAACTTCTAAATGAAGACAGTTTCTAGTACCAGTAAAGCCCCACAGAGGTAACACCTCACAATTAAGTAGCAGGTACTATATTTAAACACAAGAAGTGGCCCAGACTTGGCTGTCAGTAACAAGAATCTCGTTACAATTCATGATCTATGGTAAGTCTTGGAGCCCCACCTCCAGGAGATGAGTCCTGTTAAGCATTAGGACAAGCCGAACAGAGGTACCAAGTTTCCTTTCTCTATTAAATGCACCTACTGTAACAACGTTTCCCCACTCAGACTACTGGAAAGCTGCAGGAAGGAAAACAGGTAAACATACATTTCCACTTATGATTTTTTTTTTCAATTTAGTATCAAGTTTTCCATAAATTCTTACTTTGATTTCTTCACATAGAGCCAGTAGACAACACCTGCAACCAGAGCAGCCAGCAGAAGACCGACTACAATCCCCACTATTAGCTTTGCCTGGTCATTAACCTTTTCGCTATTGTCATCTGAAACAAAGAAGAAAAGTTAGAAGTGACCTATGATAAAGTAAAGCATTACACTATTTCTAAAGAACTTCCATCAGAAACAAGAAAAGGAATCAGAAATTCACAATTTAAAAAAAGTGGCATTGTTCTTAAAAACACATTTAAAGCTTCAAGAAAGTCACATTCTTAGTCAGTCATGGCACCAGCTATTACAAATCAAATCTAGCTTTAAGAAACTGGGGAAACTGTTCAGTAACACCACAATAGGTCTTGAACTGAGACAATCAACAGAAAGGGTTATGGAGACTGAAAACCGTACATACCATTCCTATCCTCTGGCTCATCGTATTCTGGAATACTTACTGAAATGGAAAAGTTAAAATTAAATTAAAGACAAAATGTGTTATACCTGAACACCTTTAATTGCTTATTTACAGCAATGACAAACACTGAAACTTAACACAGAGTTTGCCAGACAAGGTAATTAATCTTATCTTTAAGCGGAAGTCTTTCCTTTCTAACTATTAATATACCCAGTTGAAGAATCTTATTCAAAACTTGTAATATTAGTCTCAGAAACAGTTCTGACTGTGTATTTCTGTGTGCTACTCACCCTTACACAAACAGTAGCTTCTCATCACCTTTCATCATTGAAAAGTGACATTTGATTAAAGCTCAGTATGGCTGATATCTGTTCTGAATCAAGTCATACCAGTAATAATAAACTGGAATTTGGGGACTAAAAGATGATGTTAATTTAGTAATAAAGACTTCAATCTTTGTAAATAATGTATTATTTTGCAATATTTTTGTACTATTATCTTTTAATCTTATGTTGTAATATTATTTACAAGAGTAAATAACATATTGCATACATGAGATGTCTTCATTACTTTCTTGGCTAGCTAAGTGACTTCATCCATAAAGCTATCAATAAATTTTATGTCCTGCTGATCCAGAGTGGATTTACAATTTCTTGACTTAAGACAAAAAGGTTAAATATCTTAGTATCAACATTACTATGCAGACCTACTCTTCATACGAGTGTGAAGTGTGGGTACTTTATGTGAAACTACAACTTTAAAGAAATGGTCTTTAGAAGACACTCACTAGCAGAGACATTCAGGGAGGTCACAGTCCTTTCTAGCTCATTTTCTGCAATGCAAGTTAAAGTCACATTTTCCTCAGGAGCAATCACAATTTTACTGGAAAATTTTCCATTAACGTATTTGGTCTCCTCTGTCTGAAAATATAAAAAAAAGGATTAGTGTCACTGAAAAATGCAAAGAACAATACACGCATTACCTGTACTACACGTTGAAAATATTCAGAGGGAAATAACTTTCAACTAACACTTCAGTTTTCCAAACAGTAACAATAAAAAGAATGCATTACTTTATTAAATGGTAATGTGAATATTTGCAAGAAAACATGTTGGCCAAGATATCCAGTTATAGCTACATTTTGTATAGTATGCACAAGACTACTGACAAAGAGGCATTTTTGAGAAAGTTAACCACATTCTGTATTTGCTTTTGTTTCTTTCAAATATTTAAAAAATATTCTAAGTGGCAAAATTCTTCAAGAAATACCCAAACTTATGCGTTCTCGTTTCTTTACATCTTGCTGTTTTTCATTTAAGGCTTTATAAGGGAAATAACCACTGTAAGTTTTCCACTTTCTGGCATCCCAAGTTGTTTCCACACTAAGCATTATTTTGCCAAGCTACGTGTATTTAGTAGCACCTGCAGTATCTACACTGTACTAGCGATGTGAAGTTGTTCCTTATATTCGCTGTACACCATTCTTAGATTAACACAATGTCCAGGGAAAATTATTTTCTATCATTTATATAGCTTCAAGACAATTCCTGCCCTATAGATTCAAGCAAATGGACAAATTTTGATAGCTATACATAATTTCCGTAGGATTAAAGCAAAACCTAATGGAGTAATGAAATCTACAGGAGCACTGTGCATTGTACTTTCCATCTCTGACTGCTTGTATAGATGTCTCATTCATTTATCCTGCTAAGGCAAAATATGGCAATGCTTTGCATGTGATTTGGTCATCAATATGAAAATATTTCAGTTTGCTTATTTTCCAGGTATTTTTCCTGCTGCATATGGGTACCCCTTATTTCTCCTCCACAATGACTGCATTGTGGTTATGCTTCCAGTGAAAAACAACAGGTATGACCATACAAAAACAACTATAAAGATTAGGATAAAAAATGCAAAGCCCATAAGGAACTATACTGACCACATTTTCTGACTTGTACTTACCACAGTACATTACATTTCATCCAGTTAATGCCTACATCAAGTACCCATTTGCTTTCTAATTTCAGTTCTATAGTTCCACCATTATTTGAAAATTCTTTATGCAATGGCAAAATCACCACATTACCCAGATAAATCGAATAAGTACCTTCACTTAAAAATGCATATTTCATTCGTAACCTTTTCTTTTCCCTTCCAGCTTTGGCTTGGAGCCAGTGGATCTTCTGTGCCTTCCTCTGCTCTACTCAAAAGACCTTTATCATCCACGTATGTACCATGCACCTACAGCTACCACTTCACTTTCTCTTAGATAAATGAAATCAACTTAGTTTCTTCAATCTCACTACCTGGAAAATGTTCCTTGATTTCCACCTCCTATGCACTATCTTTTGGTGAATAAAGTAATGGGAAATATACTTGCTTTGTTTATGATGCTTCCGCTACCAGTAACTGTCCATTGCACTGCTGGTTTGGGGAAACCTTCCACATGGCAGATGATTGTTTTAGACATTTTATTTGTGTTGGTTTTCTTTGTCATTTTGATTTGAGGTTTTCCTACAAGAACAATATTACAGTTAACCATTTTGTTTGAAAAAGGCAATTAATAATCATATCTATCTGCTCCCTTACCTTCAACAATAAGTTTAAGTGTCTTGCTTTTCTTTAAGCCTTCAACCTCCTGTAGAGTAGTTTCGCAGATGTAGTTTCCGGCATCTTGATACTGAAGACTTGAAAATGATGGACTTGTTTGCATTCTGGTATTGTCCTGATAAGGTAAGGAGTTAATCTCTGTGAATTCTAAGTCAGAGTACATTAACCTCTAAATTACAAATGTGACTACTATCAATAGAATTTTTCACATGCTTTGGTAGATTGCAGCCTCGCTGTTAAAATATTCCGCCATTAATAACTAACTTGTATAACTGACAGCAACGTAACAGTTGCTGAAAAGTAGAAACTACTGGAGGTTTGTATCAGCCACCTTTGCCCTTACTGAAAAACTTCACTTTCAAATCAAGGGCACAGCTGGGATCAGTTGTTAGTTCTGAGCTGTTCTAGCAGGCTGGCCAAAACCCCTAGTGGTACAAGCTGCTTGAGACAGCCAACTCTCCTCTAGGAACCAGGCTTACGAGATCAACACAGGCTACTCAACAACCATCAGGTATCATTATTTTTAGTTTCCACCAGGACAGACGTTGGGGTTAAATTAAAACCATGACAGCTACCTCTTTTACCAGCCATTGAACACTGGTCGCTAACATCCAATCTCTCAATCTGCTTTGCCTCTGAGAAAACAATTAATGAACCCAAATTCCTCCAAATGGGCTTTCCTTCTTAGGATCTGCTTCTCAAGGGGCCTTGTACAGACCATTTAAAAAAAATTGTATCTGCATTACAGTAAGCATTACTTCTCTCCATTTGAAAACTGAGCCACTAATTACAGTAACTGATTTGCAGTCATCAACTTGAGTTAGCAGCTCTCATTTTAGCAATATGCGCAAGACTCATTTTAACAATATTCTTTAAAGAGCCCAATGAACGAATTCCTTCCTTCCAAAACACTGAAGCAGCAGCCGTAATATGGAGAGGTGAAGGCTCAGATGAAGTGTGAAGTGGATGAATTATTGACCTTTATCCAAAACACAGTTGCATTTCTACTAGAAGAAATCGTGCACGACACAGGCAGGGCCTCTCCAATCTGTTTTGTGACTTCTCCGCTCGGAGTAAGCTGCAAATCCAAGTCTGGGATAGAAAGAACATTTGTCAAAAGTTAATCTCAGAATGCCTGGCCCATTTCAAAGGCTTACCAAGGAAAGAAAATGTGACTAATTGCACTCATTAAATTCAAGATTTCTGTTCTTCAATAAAATCTAAGTCAATTTTACAAGTAAGGGAGAAAAGAGAATTATTCTAAAATAGGCACTGCAGAACATTCACCTTTTTACTGTAATTACAGGCTAAAAGGAAAAGCAAAAACTCACTAATCACTAGACAAATGGGTATGTTTTTTTCACCTTGTACTGCTGAAAGAGTGACAGAGGAGCTACAAGAAGCTGAAGGAGTACTTCACACAGCAGCACGTGCATCTTGAAAGGGGAAGCACAGACTGCTGTGAGGGTAGCTTGCTGTGGGCCAGGCAGAAAGGTATCTTCAGGGGAGGACTCGCGCAGGTGGGGACAGACTAACCTAAACAGTAAGTGTGGAGAAGAGGATAGGAGGGCAAGGGGTAATTTTCTTGAATTTGAAAAAAACAAGTTGATTTTTTATCTTCAGCATCTGGAGAGGATGAGGATGGTCAATACAGGGTGTGTGAGGAATGATACTGACTAACGGGGCGAGGGGTCTGAATTATAGGGTTGGGGAGCTACATGTGAAGCCCTTTGATATATTTGTTTTCATTTATAACTTAAAAAGCCATTTTTGTGTAACTCTGAGTCCAAGCTTTGCTTGACCCGTTTTGGCTCCAGGGAAATTGCAGAGTCAGCGATAGCTGTGTTTGACACAAGGCAGGGGGAGAGCCAGTAACAGAAAGGTCAGGAAACCCTGCTCTAGATTTTTCTTAGTATATAGATTTGGCAGGCTAGCGATTTCTTTTTCAGGAAACCAATCCCACACTGAATGACAAGCAGACTTTGCCAAGCTAAACTTCTATTTTGCTTCCCCTCTCACAGTGCCTTGCTTGTAAGCCAAGTTGCCTGGTCGAATGACTGTCACAGATGCACACGCAGAGACTCAAATGGCAAGCACACATGACTTCATCACAAATACAATACTTGCTGGAAAAGGACTGCAAAACATGCTTTTGGCTTTAAAGCAGAGTTTACAAAAACGCTTGAGGCAAAATCATAGTTGGTAGAAGAAAGGGAAAACAGCGAGTTTTCCTTAACAAAACAGTGAACTTAGCTGCTGGCTTCATTCAGTGGTTGCCCTGGGAACACCATCATAACTAAAGGCAGAACTTCAGGGAACAACTAGGGTCCATCCTGTACTATTAGTCTGCATTATTATCTGTGTTACGAGTCTAATGCCTAGTCCGAGAGGTCACGAGAACTATACTTTCATCTGTGCATGAGTAAAGCAAAAACCTTACCAAAGAGATAAAATGGCATTTTGTTTCTGTATTCCTATGGGGATTTCTCCCCCTGCCTCCCCAAACTAGTAAATGCAACCAAACTAACAGGATTCTCCAGATCTTAGCATTGCTTCCACAAGAAAAACAAAAAGGACAGGACTCAGCCAGTAAGCATTTGTATATAGATTCAGAGGGTGCACAGGATGTGTTTATTCTTGTACGGGACGCATTTCTTCTCGCTCTGTTACTCTTGAGGACGTACTGCCATGGCAGGGGGTGGTTGAAGAACAAGCTAAGCTTCTCCTTCTCCCCGCCCACCCCGGTGACTCCCCTTCAACATCTACTCAAACCTTTTGTTCTTGGAAGTAGGATAGCACCTCAAACCCAAGAGATCACCAAAGACCACACAGGAGGGATTCCTCTCACACGCACCACGGGAGGCAGAAACTTGTTAAATTTTTGGCCTTCATCTCAGGCAAGACTGACACTAAGCCCAGGGCAATCCTTCAGCCCAGCCTTCCTCCAGGGTAGCAGACCTGCACACCCCATCCATTTGTGGTATAACCGAGATGACAACCCCTCTCAGATAGTGGTCTTGGTGGCTATAGAAGTTCATGAAAATTTAGCGTGTGAGATGAACTGCGTAACTCAGAGCAGTATTTTTCAGGTGATCTATGAGACAAATATAGAATTAAGCTACTACTTAGCACAAGATTCCCTCTCTGTAGAACAATTCGATTTGGATTAATATTCTGCCAGTTTATCTGTAGAGTCCACAAAGAAATGTGATGTAGACACTATTACCTGTCAACTGACATGCTCCATTAGTAAATAATCTCTTCTTGCTACAGAATTACGAGAAGAAAATATTTCTTGCATACAGAAGACTGTCATAATTCATTTTCCTCACTATTGAAAGAAAAACTTTGTTGCAAGAATCTTCCATACATTTCCCGTTTGGCTTTGAAATGTTCTTCGTAAACAAACTTCTCATCAGGCACCATTTTCAATATAAGCTAGCTTTTAACGTGGTCTCACTTGAAGGCTTGCATTGATTTCAGTGCTGTCTTTGCATACCAAGTAGCACAGGCAAGAGGCAAAGAGTGCATTCTGCATGTATTACCACACCATGTGAGAGGGGTATGGAATTAATGTGGGGAAGACTGGAGCAAACATTTCAGTTTTGAAACTCTGTACTGCACATATAGGACAGGCTCCTGGCATTTAAAGGAGGCCTCTGATGGAATGCTGTGCTACTGCTGGGGAAACTACACACAGAACTTGCCTGTAGTCTTAACTCCCCAAATATACTAGCAGGCAACCAGAAATTTCTCCTAGCATACTGCGAATAGAAGGTTTTCTCCATGCAACATTCAAAAGGTGATTTTCCCTGTATTTTCAATGTGTCTGTAATCACAAGAAAAGACTGTAAAAAATACCTCTGGAGACACACAAAAGGTAGACCTCTAAAACCTTTGAATTTACTGGAAGGTTGCGAATCTATTGCCCCAGAAAACACATTTTAGGAGAAAGGAGAGCATCACTAAGAGGAAGTTCCAGAGTCCTACTCCATAACGGGTTGTATACGCCGAAACAATTGTAGCAAGAGATAAGGAAAAATGACTGTGGGTGAAAAGTCAACTGCTTCTTCATAGCCGCGGGAAGGTACACCCGTCCTCTGCTCCTGGGTGCTTTCCCTACCTCGCACTGGGTGTGCTTCTGTAGCAGTTTCAGTGGTTGTACACAGGTTCTGCCACAGCCCCCTCATTTCTCCTTCCTGGCCTCTGCCAGTTTTGCTCATCTGATCCTGGGCAAACTCACTCCATGGACAGAGGTGGCAGAAAATTAAAAACCTAGTGTAAAAAAACCAAACCCACAATATAAATCCTGTTCTGTTGCTCCCTCTGTTGAGGGACAAATCCGTCAACCATAAGCACTCAGTTCTGCCGGGCTTTAAACTGGGACCTTGCTGCACAGATCCTGTACCTGCTCTGAGAGGCAAGTGCCCAGCTTGCCCAGTTTGTGCCTTATCTTCTGTGGGTAAGGGAGAGACTGTTTCTTCCCCCCCTCAATTTGCTTTATAAATAAAGTATTTCTCTAAACATTATGGGTAAATCAGAGGCTTTAATGTCAATTGTCAGCTTTCTATGAATCTCATAACTTACATTAATCTTGGAAAAAAAGAGCTTGGTTTTCAGCCAGGATATTTTGCTACAAAAATATTTAAGGGCTACAATTTGCTATGTATTTTCATACCAGCAAGAAGCTGTCGCTACCTAGACACTGAAAGGAACCAGTGTAATTATAATGCTCAATAAAATCTGTTTGGGAAAAAGCACTACAATTAAATGTAACAAATTACTATAGAATCACAGAATGGTAGGGGTTGGAAGGGACCTCTGTGGGTCATCTAGTCCAACCCTCCTGCTGAAGCAGGAGACAGATTCACAGGTTTAAACTAAAATTAGTATGGTGCCTGTTTTTTTGTGGTGTGGTGTTTTTATCTTTTAAGTGAAAACAAAACAATCTAAAGTGTCAAGATCAGATGTGAGGAAACAAAAAGCCCTAACTCAGAATGAAGGCTTTTCCAGTGTAACGGCATAGACAGGAATAGTCATCCATATGTGAAAAGGTAAGCAATAAAGAAAAAGAGGGAGAAAAAGTACGATTTGATAGGCATTAATAAATAGTATTTGAAGGACAAAAATTCATGGAGGCATAAAAAAAAATGTGAAGATGTAACACCAAAAATATCTAAGTACATTAGAAGGAGAAAGCACTAAAAATGAGTGAGTTACGCTGGAAAATTAAGATAGAGTAAGCAAATGAAAGATGAAGGAGGATACTGTAAAGCATCTGTGAGTTTTATGACTTTTTGAGAGCACTCGTCGTCACAAGAAAACATGCTGCAGAAAGGCTTCAGACCAGCGTGAGGCAAGACACTGAAGCAGCTTAAAGACAGGGCAACATCTGGGCATTCAGGTATTACAGAACTATTCCAGACCACTGTGCCTCACTTAAGCAAAGGCTTTATTGCAGATACAGCTGTTTTAAGAAAAACAAATCAAAACAAACCCTAAGCAAAGCAAGGCACCAGGGTACTGGATTGTACCTATGTGTTCTGAGTAGCTGCACTAGCTGCCAACACTGGAAAGACTTCTGTAAAGAAAATACATGCTTCTCCCATGTAGCAACGCTCTTCTGACATGCAGATGAAAGAGCAAAAAAAGGAAAACTGGCTTGTTATAAATAACTTGGAGCTGAGGATGCCATTGTTTAGAGTAACTATTTATGGAAGTACAAGTAGACATGCAATCCACTTGGAGTAAAATAAAAGGGTCAGTTATACCACAGCAAGTTACCAGCAAGCAACCTCTGACATCGGGCAGCCAGCGGCAGTAGCAGAACTCTCTTCAGATCTTACAAACCCTGACTCTTGGCAAAGAGAAGGGGTGGGTAGGGAAACAGCAGATGACCTTATTAAATGCAAAATACTCATTAAATGGAATAGTGTACTTATTCATGTATAGATATATTTTGCATGCATTGTACCTCTTCCAAGAAAAAAAAAAAATCAAGACCGAGTGTATGAACATGAAGTTTCTTTTTATGTAAAGTATAACTATACTCTGGAAGCCTTTAAACATCATTATCCATCACGTCCCTCTAAACCTATAAACTATTAAAGGTATTTATGCTGCTGGGAAGACCACAAACCATCAGTGCTTCTAGGGGAAACCTAGTACCATTGAACTGAGTCTCATTTCACAGCCTGTGACACCAGAGCAAAGTTTGAAAGAGTTCCTGCTCTTGTTTTCTCACAAAAAAAGATCAAAGGCAACCACTGCTTCAATGGTTCAACCAGTTCAACGGCTGCTTTTAAAGTGGTGCTGATAAAGTGTGAGTAAATACTCTAGTATCCAGCTAAAGAAACTTTACTAAGCTCTGCAGATCTCATGAATCTGGGAAAAGTGAAAAAAACCAACCTGTCCTATGTGAACATCATGAATTCCTAAGCCTCTTCTCCAGACTCCCTACATGTTAACCTCATTGAGATAAGATCAAAGGATATTAGGCTGATGTAAATTTGACTATGAAGAATGACCTTTAGTGATACCACTGCGGGCCTGCTTGTATGTTTGAGTATATTCTAAGGCACAGCTGGAGCAGAGTCATTTGCCATATACATGTTCATGAGTGAAACACCAAATACCAGAATTTTCACTGTATGTGACAGTGCAAGGGTATCATCTACTACATAAAGTTTACATAAAGTGAATCTGTATCTAAGCCAATGAACTGAGAAAGTTAAGGTTTTCAAACAGAAATATTTTGGGGGGGAGGGGAGGAGGGAGGAAATGACCTGACACTACTCACTACTTCAAACCAACCACATCTGCAGAGAGAGACCCTCCCAGAAAGTGCAAGACAGGTTTGTACCCTAACTAGAAGTGCAGAGTGCAATGACTTACAGTGCACAGTGATGGTGGTTGAGTCCATCATGCTTTTATCAGTCAGAGAGCACTTGTATTCTCCTGTTGCATTTCGCTTCACATCTGTCATTATGTAAGTATCTGAGCTTCGTATACCTTCTGCTTCTCCCTGGAGATGGAAAACAAAGCATTTATTGTATATAGGCTTGCTGAAAACCATTCATTTTTGTTGAGTTTTTTTATTATTATAAGGAATACTCCAAAATATGCACAGACACAGCATCACTGATGTGTAGTTGCCTACTAATAATGTTAAGGTTCATTTCCTGCATGATGGCATAGTTTTAGGAAACACCTACAAGTAAAATCTTACTCTTTAATTGAATGACCAATTTATTTTAAGAGGACATTAAAATACAAAATCTGAAAGTTTTGCAGAAAGAAAACAGGAAGAAAATGAAAAACTGAAACAATCTACAAGTCAGAGTGCTGTCCAGTTCCCCAGTTTCCACCTGATTCCAACTGACTGACTTAGATGAGCTTTGAAACAAGCACAGAATGAAACCCTAATTCGTATCTCTGAATCCAGAAAGAGATTTACCAGGTTTGCCATGATACCTGTAAGTCTTGCACAGAAATCACCCATTCCAGCTCCCTTTGGAGAAAGGACCGGTAGCAGGAATCACAGAAACACAGAACGGTAAGGGTTGGAAGGGACCTTAAAGATCATCTGGTTCCAACC
>Ga0181612_158256_pt1 | contig 15542 bp, 11 predicted proteins | sample HoacroProtozoa21_FD_119630 | JGI IMG/M metagenome (GOLD analysis project Ga0181612, IMG submission 119630) | Hoatzin crop microbial communities from Cojedes, Venezuel. Combined Assembly of Gp0051906, Gp0051904, Gp0051908 | reverse complement strand
GGTGCAATCACTTTTAGAGTCTGAAGTGATTCCTGCTTAATTTGGGAAGGTTTTGGGACTTTTTACATATAATAGAGCTGGTTAATATAAAGCACTAGAAAGGGCCTGATCCAACAACAGGATAAAAAGACCCCTCTGTGCCCTGCATATCTAGTGCACTCAGTTTTCAAGCTGATTTACTCAACATGTTGTTTTGTTGCTATGGTTACTCTCCATTATGCTGTCTCACACATGGACAATATATACGTAAAGATAAAGAACACTGCATCCTTACATCAGAGGATTTCATGCAGTTTGTCTTATGGGATATTCTAATTCACTGCCTGAAAACTTACTGATGTGTAGGTACAGTATTCAGAAAGAAAATAAAACAAAGCTCTTTTTTTCATTTATTTGTATTCAAGAAACACCAGAAACCTCAAATGCTATTGCAGCCCCATTGTGAGAGTGGCTATGAAAAACATATACTATTTTTTTTTAACAATTTGATAAAAAAAAAGAAGTGGAGAAGAGGAATGTTTATATCCCCCCTTCTACAGCCAGAAGTAAAGTTGGAGGACTGGGTCATTCAGATCAAATATCATGTTAAAAATGTGTTATCTTGTTCCTGTTCACTTTTGTTCCCAAATAAAACTACCCGAAAAGTAAGCTAGTGATGCGGGTGTGTGATTGGGTGTATGTTTGTCTTGGATTTTTAAATTCAATTTTAATTTCAGACTCCTATCCAATAGACTCTCAGTTACACCTAATTCTATACTACAAATCAACCATGTATCTGTTTATGTTTTGCCTTTAAAAATCAGAATAAGAATGAAACAGCTCAGGATGTCTGGAAACAAGCTCTTAAGTTCCGTCTGAGCACTTTTCAAGAACATAATTTTAGCAGCTTCAATCAGTTCTGTTTTCATTATTTATCACATCTTAAATAAATGCAAATAGTAACATAAATGAAGGATAACACTACAGTGATTCTCCATCCAAAGGGCAGTGGTTGGATACTCGGACTGAAATACTTTGTTGGCAATGGTAGCGGGTACCTGTATTGGTCTGTTTGACAGCTATGTAGCTAATTTTCTGTTTTCATCATAGTTTAAAAGAAAAAAGACTAATTCTATTGCTGTTGTTAAAGTGAAAGAGAACTGGCCATGGTGAGTACATAGATGAGTGGCTATCTCACAGTGCTGAAAGACAGATGGGACCAGAAAGGCATAGGGCAAAATCTGTAAGCAATGCAAAGCTATCCTTTTGCACTGAGAGCTAAAAAAGGGATTTGCCTCTCCAGTAGGCAGTCATTCCACCGCCTTTTGTATAGGTTTTTTCATACATAACCACATTCACAAGAGTTAATGTGAGTGTATGGAATTGAATAGGAAAGAGAATGTAACTAGCCTGTTCTTCGGCTATGCAAATTGTTCCAGTACATAGCCCTAGATTTAAAAGGACTTTGGATCAATCACAAAGACTTCCACTTACCTTTCAGTGCTACAGAAACAAATGTGCAATCAGAGCTTAGACAAGTCTTAGTTGCACCACCTTCTGTAGCAGCTATAATTGGTTTAAATAAAATAATTTTCTTTTATTTACAACCTACAGAGCTAGTTCTGTGCAGTCTTTGGTTTACCAGTACATTTACTCTCAGATTTTCAGTGTGGCTAACTGGTAGAAGTATTAGATAATGAGATAAAAACAGTAATGGAATCAGTTTAAAAATCAGCAGTCTCTGAGGGGCTTCAATATCAGCCCACTTAAAAACATCTTTAATACGTATTCTTGACAGATTTCTACAGGTGGCTTAAACTGCAACCAATCAATTTCCTATTCTCACAGCATTTCTTGTACACCTTAAATGCACAGAAGGGAATAGCAGGTATTTTCCATCCTTCTCTAGCTATTTTCAAAGCTAGATTACCTCTGTTGTCCCTTTAAAATCTCTGCAATCATTACTATGAAGAAATGGCAAGAAGTAATGAGGCATGTGAACTATGAAGAGTAGGATACTGAACCTTTCCAGGGAGAAGTGCAACTCCCAGTCTGAGAAATTAGAATATGCTTGGAGGGCTAAAATATTTTTAGTAGGTTGTGGAACGATAACTGCAAAAGAATAATTGAATATTCTTATAAAGACTGTAGTAACTTCCTGTTTAATCAGAATGGTTCAAGACCAGGTTGGACAGGGCTCTGAGCAACCTGATCTAGTTAGTGGTGTCCCTGCTCGCTGCAGGGGGGTTGGACTAGATGACCTCTAGGGGTCCCCTCCGACCCAAAACTTTCTACGATTCTATGATTCTAAGTTGTACAGGTCCAGACCAAACACTTCAGCATTTTTAACAGCTTGAAGTTCAACGTGGTCACAGTCAGAAGCAACACTTAACCAGGTCTCTTGATCTACCTCAAACACAGCTTCTGAACAGATGTGAAACAGAGTCCTACCCACAGTGCACTACGAGTCTCATGAAAGGAATTCAGGTTTGGTTAGGAGCGTATCAAATAAAAAACCTGCCTAGCTGTTCATAAATTTAAAGTTGCCCCTGTGGCTGTGATTTATCGAACGCATGCACTCAAAACCGTAACTCACTACCACTTAGATCTATACCCTCTATCATTGCCAAAGACAAGATCCCTATCATTTCTAGTCAGTCATCTCTGATGGCTTGCCTAGCCCTGCCTAGGAACACTTCTGTATTTCTAACATTGACCTTGCAGATTTTTAAATTCTGACAATCTACTGTTTTCACTGTGTTTTGAGCAAACATAATTAAATGACATTCTGAATCACAGTTACTGCCATGAGAATACAACAGCTACTATGAGATTAAAAGAGATTATACATTAAAAGAGAAAATGCAACCAGCCTTGCAACAGAATGTTATCAAGCAACTGAACTATAAAAAGTCTTACCAACTACAGATCCCAATGTAGGTGGTTGTTTTTCCATGACCACCCGTTTAACTGCTGTAAAAAAACTTGCAAACTTGTCACCTAAATTGCAACCTTTATTTTGCTTCTATGAGAATACCAGTAACAGGCTTCCACATTTCACAAACCAGTCTGAAACTGTGCAAAAAAATACTCCCATCTGCCAGTTTAAACCAAAAGCAGCATGTTTAAAACTACAACCCTATGTATCACAACCGTAATTACAGCAAACAGAAAGAACGCAGACACAACTTCACAAATAAGCTTATATATACACACGTGTACACAGCAGCGTAGGAGAATGGTCCCAACACTACAGCCACATCCTGTGGGCCACGGCCGTAAGGCAGGTCATGAACCTCATGAAATGAGTAGCGCTGCAAGTTAGAGCTGTTACCGCTGGCCTGCAAACAACAGCCCCTTAATTCTCCTCCGCTCCACGGAAGATGTTGGGTACCAGACAGCCAGTCACACCAGCCTCATTAGGCCCAGCCAGCACTTTCTGCTGTGAGCAGGAACGCAACTACACTGCATCCCTTTCAGAAGCTCACGGGACAGTAACTGGACTTTTGGCCCCCCAACATGGACATGCCACAAGGTCCACGCTAGGCACAGGGGGTTCACAAAGAGGTAGCAGATGGTGAATTTACCATCTGGAAGGAGGCAGCTGCTATTGTGTTTGGAAGCATGTCACATTGTTCAACCAAATCCTTTTATTTACATATTTCCTTTTTACATGTGGGAAAAGCAAATATTATGAAGCTTTGTTGTTCCACTACAGGATTCTGCTGTTACAGTACGCAGAAATTTTTGCTCAGGAACATAGTTGGTTAGGGAGGAGGGAATGCAGGCGAAAGAGTTGCAGGGGAGTAAAAGTGGTTTTCAGCAACATGGTACAAATGTAGATGTTGATAATAGCTGCCGACCTCTCTATTTCCGTCTATAAAAACGTTACAGTGCATAGGAAAAACAGACATCCAATGCCATATCCACTTCACTCAAAGCTCTTCTTAGCCATATCTTGCTGCTTCAACAAAACCGGTAAGAATGGAGAACTTCTAGGAGTCATGGTCAGAGCTCCCCTCCTATCAATTCAATCACTGCCTCAGTACCTTTCGTTACAGATTCTTGTTATCACCTCCTGAGATTACGTAAGCTCTGCTGCCATTAGAAGCACAAAAGAGCAAAGATGATTACCTTGAACTGGGAAAATTCTCAGTTTCTAATGGCACACAGAAATCTCAAGTACAGTTTCATAAGACACCGGAGGAAAAAAAAAACACAACAAAATATCCTGTACTGTTTCTTCTTACCCTGTTAACGCCAACCATCCCCTCTCAAGCTTTCCATCCGAAGAGCTGATGCTCCTCTTCACTGTTCAAAGTTTCATTTCAGTCTTATAGTTTCTCTCAGCCTAAAATGCATTAGTAGTTTTACCACTTTTATCCAGACTCTGCCTTTTAACACTTCATCCCCCATCTCTGGGGATACCTTAAATTAAGGCAAGTTTCAGTTAGACTTTACTAAATTTACGTCCTTCTTCTGTTGTCTTAGTTACTATTCAGTAGTTACCAACTTTTGATGAGGTCTTTACAGTTCTCCACACCACAAATAACTCCCTGCCAGAAAAAGCTCTGCAAATGTCTATCAACGGCTACGCTGCATGCACCTTTAAGATAATGAAACAAGAGCTGAAACTAACTTGAAGTAAGTGTTCTTTGTCCAGTATACCTGAAATTGAGTGTTACATACTATTCTAGGAAAGGAAGGGAGGGGGTTTTATCCCTTTTGCATCCCTATGCATCTCTCTAAGATGCTGTACAATGCATGTAAGCATACCCACATAAGTGTAATGAAGAATAATTCTGCTCTTCTCATTTGACTGTTCCAAAACCCCCTACGCTAGGAACAGCACGTGGGAACGGAACCATGCTGCACTTCAAGACTAGGAACCAGCCAACTAACATGGAAAGTCACTACCATAGGTACTCCTCTGTACACCAGCTGTGCCAGCCTGCTAACTGTAGGACTTGCGCACATCTCCAAAAGAAGCTGTTAAAACACTTCAGGAGCATTTACTTCAACCATAGGCTAGAACAAAATAGATCAACCAAAAACCTCAGTACATCTTAACAAAAAGACTATGCAAAGACGAAAGAGCAAGATAAGCATACAGTCAAGAAGGAATACATTTAAATAACTTAACTAAGGATAGAAAAGTTCTAGAAATTTCAACCGATGTAACAAACAATGTTATAAGCTTCAAAAGAAACAGATATGTGACAACAGCATAATGTCCAACATAGACAAAAGATTCCTTCCAATCCTACCTGATATACACCTACTGAAGACTGACTGCCATCTCCTTTTTGCAGGAGACATCAATAAACAAGTGAAATATAGCTTAACTGGTTGAAAAATAGCTCTTAAAGCAGCTTGCATTTTCTTACTGAAGGATCAGCTTAGGAAGTGAATTCTGGATCTCAGCTTAGGAAGTGAATTCTGGATCTCAGCTTAGGAAGTGAATTCTGGATCTCATTAGTTTTTAGCAAGAAGCTTCCCATTTTTACATGCTTCCTACTTGTGCCCTCAGGTCAAAAATGGGCCTTTTTCTGTTTGAACTAAGAGCAACTACTACAAAAACATTACTGCTACACAAAACGGCAGATACTCTTGTGTAGTAATTAAGGAATTTCTAAGATGTTGTTCATCTTGTCTGCCTTTAACTGCATTAGATGTACCAGCAGCTCCTTAACCTTCCTCCTCCTCCTCACACCTCACCCTCTCCAACCAAGCACAGGTTTTTGTTTTGTTCTCCACTCACATCTGCTCTGGCAAGCTGGAATGCCTCCCTAGAGAGGTGTATTGCACCCATGGGTAGTTAACCGCTTCTGCAACGAGAAAACCCTGACAGTCATACACCAAAAGTCAAACATAGGTACAACACCTGAATTAAAGGATGTCCAATACTTCCCACATGCACTAGAACGACAGCGGTGGAATACAACCTAGAAAGTTCAATCCATACAAAACAAATCCAATAGCATGACGTCACAGAACTGTGTATACAACTAAGCAGAAAAAACACCCTGTTTCTAGACTTGAATATATAACGACATGATCACTACAGAGGCTTGGTAACCTTTTGCTTCTGGATGAATAAAGACATTTCTCTAGCACACCTTTTACTGTCAAGGAGTGGAAAGAACAAAAAGAAAAACTCTCCACAGATGCTTAGAAAGCACAAAAAAATCTATGCAAGAAAAAAACTGGGGGAAAAAGGTGTGGTTTGCACAGGACAATGCAGGCAAGTCCTTAACATTCTGGATTAAGTAAGTATCCAAGCTTGAATCTTGTAACATCTCCAGTGTCACTCTACTAACAGCTGGCATAAAGAAAATAACAAACAAATTGACTGATTATGGTTACTCTTACAATTTTATACACAGAAAAAGATGATGCAATTTATCTACAAAAAAACACGCAAAGCCCAATGAGTAGGCCACAGACAGTATATCCTTTTGTGCATAACCTACATACGAGTGAAGATTTACATACATATGCATAATTTTACATAAAACAAGAGGCTGACTTTGTAAAAGAGGCGAAAATTTTAGAAAAAAAATCTCACACAAATTTATACAGAACTACCACATGATTCCTGAACTGATTATCAAAGGTTGGTGAAACTTAGACAGTTCCTGGAAACTACTGTGAAAAAGCAAGCAGTATAGTCTGCAAGGGGAAGTTCACAGAGGAAACCCTTGTCCAAGTATCTAGTAGCTATTAATAAGAAAATCATACAACCACCCCTGCTGAGCCAGCGACAGTAATCCCTAGCAGAAAACTGTAACATTTTAAATATTCCCATGTAGTTACATACTCAACTTCTTCAAATATAATTACATATAGCTAACACCTCAACACTGACTGGACAAACCGGCAACGTACAGACTGAATGGGTGGTCTGCAAGATGGGCAGGGAATCGGCCCACGGGCCGCATTCAGAGCATGGCGAACAGTGGTTTGTGCTCTGGCTGGCAGCCTGTCACAAGTGGGGTCTCCCAGGGATCAATACTGGGCCCCACGCTGTTCAACCTCTTCATAAATGGGCTGGATGATGGGATTGAAAGCGCTATCACCACGCTTGCTGATGACACCAAACTGTGTGGTGAGGTGGACACGTCAGAAGGGTGAGCATATCACAGAGAGACCTGGGCAGGCTGGAAGAGTGGGCTAGCAGGAATATTATGAAGTTTAACACAGACTAGCACAAGCTCCTGCACCTGGGATGACATATCCGAAGAGACCAGTCCAGGCTGGGATCTGCGTGGCTGGGGAGCAGCCTTGCCGAGAGGGACCCAGGGGTCCCGGTGGACAACAAGCTGAACCTGGGTCAGCAGCACGCTGCTGCGGCAACAAAGGCAAATTGGATCCCAGGCTGCATCTGCAGGGGCATTGCTAGCAGAGAGACCCGACCACCCCACACTACCCAGCTGTCACACCGCACGTGGGGTACTGTGTCCAGTTCTGGTCCCCACAATTCAGGAAAGATGCAGACAGACTGGGGGAAGGCCAAAGGAGGACGACAAAAATGATCAAAGGGCTGGAGAACCTGCCCCATGAGGAAAGACTGAGCTGTTAGGCCTCTTCTCCCTGAAAACGAGAAGGCTTAAGGGGACCTCATCACAGTATTCCAGCAGTTAAATTTTTTTTACAGTGATAACAATCATTCACTGGAACAACCTCCCTAAGGAGGGAGGAAAACCTCACTGGAGGTTTTCAAGATGCGATTAGACAGGGTGCTAGATAATCTCAGACACGGTCCCCTTCCCACATAAGGCTGGGCTAGATGATCTTTCAAGGTTCCTCCCAACATGGGCTGTTTTACAGTTCTATGCTTATATATATCAACTCTGATGAAACTGTATACTTACAAAAAAACAGCTAGCACTTGAGGATGAACAACTATTATTATTTCAGTTTAACAAAAAAAGGAAATCCTAACAAAAAGAATTGATTTGGTACGAAGTTGGCCTAAGAAGCAGCTGAACATACTGGAATTTCAAGATGAAAATGCATTCTTCAGGGCCTGATCATGACAAGAATCAGACTGCTAACAGAACACTGACTGGGTACAGTGAGTGTCCTGGTGACCTCAATACTCTGTTCCTGAAACACAGCTGGAGCTTGCCAGTTAATTTTGCAACATTGGTTTGCATACATTAATTGCATACATTAACTGCATACATACACACCAATAATTGTAACAAAAACATACCTTAGAAGGAGAGGGTAGACATTCCGAGCAAACTTACTAAACAGCACTGTTAGCTACCTTAGAAAGACTTCTTTTTTTTAAAGGGTAAATTCTTGAGCTTTTACAGCAGACATTATGAGATTGGCCTACACAGAAAACAACTAAATACTCTGTTTACCAATCTAAGGATTTCTTGTACTTTCCTTTAAAGTCTTCCCTATTAGCTACAGCCTCTGATGTTATCCCTGTCTACTTCAAGTAACAATTCTCAGCAAATCGGTCCTGGAACACTGATCCTCAACAACAAATAGTATATTTATACATACACAGAATCATTAAGCTGGAAGTCACCACACGGGATCGTCTAGTTCAACCTTCCCTCCTGCCTTGCTCAAGCAGGGTCAGCTACAGCAGGTTGCTCATGGCCATGTTCCGCTGGGTAATGAACATCCCCAATGATGGAGACTCCACAACCTCTCCAGGCAACCTCTGTTGACCACTCCCACCATAAAAAAGGCGGTTTTTTTTTGTATTCAGACAGAAATTCAGGTTTTTTGTTTCCATTTCCTCTTGCTCAGTCACTGGCCACCACTGCGGACCTCATCTGCATTCCCTCCCATCAGGTATTTATCTGCACGGATAAGACCCACTCGAGCCTCCTCTTCCCCAGGCTGAAAAGTCCCGGCTCTCTCCGCCTCTCCTCATCTGACAGGTGATTCAGTCCCTTCATCATCTTGGTGGCCCTGCACTGGGCCTGCTTCACAGTAAGCCCATATCTCTCTGGTGCTGGCGAGCCCAGCCCTGGACACAGCAGCCCAGATGAGTCTCACCAGTGCTGAGCAGAGGGGAAGGATCACCTCCCTCGACCCGCTGGCAGTAACACTCCCAACGCAGCCCAAGATGCTGTTAAGTTTTCCTTGCCATGACGGCACATTGCCGGCTCTGTCTGCCGGGACACCCACACCCTGCTCCGCAGAGCTGCTTTCCAGCTGGTCAGCCCCCAGCACGTGCTTGGGGTTATCCCTCCCCAGCGCCAGAGCTCTGCACTCCCTCCGCTGAATTTCACGAGATCCCTCGCAGCCCAATTCTCCAGCTTGTCCAGGTCACTCTGGATGGCAGCTCACCCACCTGGTGTTTCAGCCACCCCTCTCAGTTTTGCACTGTCCTCAAACTTGCTAAGGGTGCACTCTGTCCCAGCATCCAGGTCATTCAAGAAAATGTTAAACAGCACTAGACCCCGGGTAGACCCTGGGGAACACCACTAGTGACTTGCCTCCACCCAGACTTTGCGCTGCTGACCATCACCCTCAGGGCCCAGCCGCTCAGCAATCCACCTCACTGTCCACTTCTCTAACCTGTACACTGCCAGCTTGTCTACAAGGAGGCCACGTGAAACGGCGTCAAAAGCCTTACCAAAGTTGAGGTAAACTCTCCCCTTTTCTCCCCGAGCCAAGGACCTCATTGTAGAAGGCTGTTAGGTTGGTTAAGGATGATTTCCCCCTCATAAATCCATGCTGACTACTCCTCACCACCTTCAACATTAAACCTAATTTAAAGATAGAGTCATGTAAGAACAGAAACCTCTGTCTGCTCCAAAGGGGCAGAGCAGATACTACACATAAAAATAAAAAATATTAAAGACTGCCTGCAGTATCTATATGGTATATAAAAAACAGGACAAGTATACAAAACTTGTCAAGCACTGGTAACATTTTACTGGTACTGCCCATACTGCAGAGGGACACAGAGGAACGCAGAATCATTTCGCTGCAATACTTCCATGCAGCACAAAGACAGTGTTATGACAAGATGCTTTCTCTTCCCTCCTACCGTGCCTACCAGTGAGACAAATACCAGGATTTTATGGAGTTCTGCTGAAGAAGAAAGACACATATGTGAGAAACTGGAAAAGTACTACAGCAGTCCTGAGAACTTACAGCTGAATCAACAGACTGGGTCCTGCACTGCAGAGCCCCATGACCCCACTGGTAAAATTTGTGTTCCTCTCCACTCCCCAGCCACAAAACATTAGGACAAGAAAAGGCGAAGAAATACCGCACAGTATTACGCTTCTCGTCAGGGCAGGCCAGTAGATGAAGTGCTTAAGTCCCACATGTTATAGAAGTTATGGGAGTCAACATATGACACAAATGAAAACTTGCTAAAGTGCAGGTCAAGAGACTCTACTCACTGTTTAAACAAAATGACATCATCTGATGCTAACTACAAAGAGCGACTAAATTACTGAAAAACCCTCCTCAAACTTTTTGTAGCATCAAATGCTGTTCTACTTCTTATTTTCTTCATCTAAAGTCTTCACTTATATCTGAACCTAACATACTCTGTTTACTCACTGCTTCACTTCCTATATATGGTTGCATACGATTTTACTCTGCTGCTTTTAACCATTCATCTAAGGCTACGCTTTGAGCACCACATATTCAGCCAGAACCAAAAACAGATTTATATTCAGGCCTATTTTGTAAGTGGCCAAATCCGTACACTGCCCATCAACTTTAGAAAAATAAGGTGTGACCCTTCGGTAGACAACAGGAATTAATAAAGAAATTCTTTATCTAAAAAAGTTTACATAAATACAATCATAGAATCATTCAGGTTGGAAAAGACCTCTAGGATCATCAAGACCTACTAACCACATTAGCTGCTAAACAGAAACCTCATACACCAAAATCAAGTTACATCACACTTAATTTATTGTTGATACAGCACCTAACCAAACATGCCAATATTATTTCCTCTCAATTTTCAGTGCAACAGATTCATTCATCAGTATGGAAAAGGGCCTTCAGCCATTACTGAGAAAAAAGTCCTTTTCATGAGTTACTAAAATAAACAAATGCTGCAGAACTCCGGACTCACCACCTTCAACACTCATATGAAGAAACCACAACTTCACACTATGTTCAGGTAGTAAAATGTTCTACTTTCATGCAATCCATGCTTATTTAATATTTCTCTACCCATCTCTCTATCTTCAGCTCTTTTTCTCCTTACTATGTTGCCCCCACAGGCACCACGAGTGACGGTAAGATTACATGTGCTTTGGGTAAGGTTTGTTTTAACCAGACAGTATTTTCACAGCCTGTTTCATTTTGTATGGCTGATTGCTTTCGATTTCAACTCATCTCCATTTCAAACCAACAACCGCGGCTCAAAAAACACCGTATGAAAATGTCAGTTTTGATGGAATATACCGGAACTGCTTCTGCCACCTTAATGCAACACTAGGATCCAAAATAATACTGTCAACTAAGATTTTTAATCAAATTATAGATAAATAACTGAACTATTCCACATACCACTGGCTTACAACCAGATTAAACGGCATTCTTTCACTAAATCCGAAGGCATTTCCTTGCACTATTTCAGCCTCCGTCAGTGAGGTTTGCAAACTGGGTAGAAAGCACGGCAAAAAAAATGACCAAAACACAGAGTTGCCCACTTTATTCCCTAATATCAAGCTACAACATAAACACGCTACTGCAGCACTCCAGAAAAACGAAAAACCACACGCACCCCCCGAACAGACAAGCCTTAAGTCAGTTTCACTCCGGATCAAAGATAAAAATCAACACTACTGGGGGATTTTGAGTTTGTGAATAAAGCTAACCTGTTACATGCTAACAATCTCCTCCCACTGCTAGAAGATTAAAGAAAACACACTAGGGGAAGCCATAGTGCCCTCTTCCTTAAGTACATGGAAAAGAGAAGAGGAAATTAAGTGTACTAGGTGCTTGCTAGCAAAGACGAACGCATCCTGACTACCCTGAACAAACTCAATTTACAGCATCCTGATGGGAAGTGCAGACCTTGCATCTGCTTCACTTCCCACCTCTTCAGGTTAGTCACTGTGAAAGCCAGAATGTCAACTAAACAGTATGTAAAAACCCCTTAACGTTTAAAAAACACATTCGGTCTGTTAACGTATTCATGGCCTCACACTTGCAAACTGGGAACTCAGCCCAATGTTGTTTGGTTTGGGTTTTCATTTCTTTCCATTTGCAAAACCAGTCAGGAGATTAAAAAGTGGTAAAGATGTGTCTAGGTGGTTTATGCAGCAAGCTTCATTTTATTTTATACTTAAAAGTCTAATCTAGGATTGGAGTAGGAAACACTAGCAGCAGCTTTTACGAGGTGTTTTTGTTCGGAGTCACTGGAGCCAGCCATTCAGTAAATCCTGAAACGCGATGTCTGCCCATGGGAAGGCAAAGAGGCCCAGTGGGTCGTTACTGTTATGAAAGAAACAACGCCTTTTCATTCTTATGCAGGAGAACAGTAATTTTAGGTCACATACACCAAGGCCAGGATTGAGGGCACTCTCAATTTTTCTGATGTACGCATAATATATTGGAAGCAATTAAGACAAAGAAACAGAACCATTTGACAGGATCGTGGAATTGTCCATCCAGCCAACCCTGCACGCCTCCTATAAAAACTGAATGAATTAGGAGGAAGTGGGAAAGGGTGGAGCTGGCAGTCATACTTTAACAAATGGAACAGCAGTTTTGTAATCACATTCAACTGCAGAAATCTAATCCAAGTTCAAATTACAAGATCGATTACTGCTCTTAAAGACTTCTACCGGACCTTTCCTTATATAGGACGACAGACAATACTGATCTTTGTTTTTAGTAATAACTCAAGAGTTCAACTCCGTAGAAGCAGATGGCATGACTACAAAGAAAGGGCACTTCCAACATAAAACAGCAGGACTGAAAGGATACAATTTACTATCGACATATGGCCAGTTTAAATGACATAACCCAGAATGGTAAAAATGGATGCTGTATAAAAGAGGTAAGAGATGAATGCAAGGGGAAAAGGCTTCTAACTATTTTAATCAGCCACTTTCATGTTTGTCACAGAAAAGTCACACACCAAGGATAAAATTACAAAGAAGAAGGTTAACTATATGGAGGTATGAACTTCCGAACCAATTTTTTAAATGTATTTTATTTCCTGGATGCTTCTGTATTGAAGTATCCTGAAGAGAAGAACATATAACTACAGAGCTAGACCCTGGTCCTGAGCAGACTTCAGTGCTCCCTTTGTCTGAATCAGGTAAGTAGCCTCGCCAACCAAAACCAAATCAGGACCTCTGCACTCTTCCACTAGCAGGTACTCCTTGTCAGAAATCTAACACCCTCTTTCATGACAGTTTTAACGACCTCGTTCACACAGGACTTACAAGACAATATTCTGACTGCAAAATCTACTCAGGACTGTAGATGTGGTAACAATTATTTACTATCAAACAGGTGACTATTCATAAATAACGACCCCACTTTCTAAAAATCTTTCAAGAAAGCTTGCTTTTTGGCTTTTTCCTCAGTTCTCTGAGGAACTTAGCCGGGTCTAACGGAAGAAGCAGTCCGATCTTTCAGTGAGAAAACCAGAAGACCAGAATTCTGCATCTCACTGATCTGGCACACAATATTGACGAAGTAACTTTGCTTTTCTGTGCTTCTGTTTCCCTCCTTACCCTTTGTCAGATCTGCCTAATCCTACTCCTAGCTAGTCAGGGAATTCTGCAAGTTTAAGGCTATTCAGATACTGTCTCCACAAAACACAGCCCTAATGTTTACAAACTTCCGCAAGCAGACCAGAAATTAAAAGAAACTAGGGACTAGGAAACCTGTCAAGGTTAGAGACATCAATTTAAAAGAAATCCTGCAACATCACGTTTTATGTCCTCCTTACAGCTGCAATGACTCCTGAAATCCTGGAAGCACGTGAAATAGTGCCGAAGTTAACTCTCTTGACAGTGGAGTTGCGACAGAATGTCAAAAAGAACCCAAATTCAGATGGGTTTTCAGATTAACTTTCTGATCTGTATCTCGACTACATCTGCCGACCCGTATCTCAAAACCCTGAACTATCGACTACAGACACTGTAACAACATATTTCTAGATTCATATGAAAGCAATTTCATTTTGGGGAGAATACGGTACCTGCTCGAGAGCTATTTTCTGTTCTAAATAAAAGCCTTGCAAATGCCTTATGCAAACCTGCAGACTTTCTACAGTTAAATCCAAACGTTGTGTTTAGAGTACTTACTAATCACACGAATTCTGGGCAACATTATCTGATCTTATATTTCACACAATATAAACACAGAATTGGTCTGCCTCTAGTGCAGGATTCTTTGTATTACCAGCACTGCAGGAATCCTGATTAACCTAATGGATGGGCAAGTACAACAAAACGTAACTGCAGGTTCACAATTTATTTTTTTCCAACTGCCTCCTCTCTCCAAAAATAACCTTATCAAAAACAACTTCGTTTCAGATTGGCTGAGCAGCGAACAGTTAGACATTATTTAGAAAAGCAGCCTCTCGGCCAACACTTTAAAATATAGAATTTATATTATAAATATATTATAATTCAGTATTATAATTCATCTTCAGTCCACGTTTCAAGACTGCCTGAATTTAAAAAAAAAAAACACCGAACACGTGCGTGTCACTTTAGCTATCTCTGTATATGCAAGAGGAAAGGTAAAGATTACTGGTTGGAGTTTTCCTCTAAATAGAAAACCATGCAGTTATCACTTGATGGCACGGCGTATCAATTATTACACGCCGTGGATAGCTTTTCTTGTTTTTTTTTTTTTTTTTAATTAATGTTTATGGCGTAGTAAAGACCACTGCACTACCGGAGACTGGAAGTCTCCCCAACAGGCAGTCAAACCACAACCGGAACAGCTCACTCTTCCTGGCAGCTTGCAGGATCGCTAGGAAAACTTGAAAAAAACACTGAAAAAAACAAAACAAAAAAACCAAAAAACTTAACTCGGCTAGACTGCAGCGCCTGGTTTTTGGGGTTTTTTGTTTTCTGTTTTGTTTCTCTTTCCAGGACCCGACCCCAGCCACCAAGGCAGCACGGGCTCCCAAGCCACGGCCGGGGCGTGCAGCCCCGCACAGCCCGGCCCGCCGCGGGACTCCCCTCCCCGGGCACCCCCCGGCGCGGCCGCCTTCCTGCCGCGGCGGAACCGGGGGACGCGGCGCTGGGAAGCGAAACTTTTCCGCGGGACGTCCAGGGGGAGTCCCACCGACACAGCCACGCTCCGCACCGGGCCCGGCGACCGGCGGAGGGAGCGGGGCTGGGTGGGGGCCACATACGAACGACGTCCGGGCGCGGCGGCGGTTACTCACTGGTTGGTGGGGGGCGCGTTGAGCGGGATGGCCACCTCCTCCTCTTCGTACTCCGGACCGTCCAGCGAGTCCCCTTCGTCCACGGTCCCCAGCCCGCCGGACGAGGGGGGCGGCGGCGGCGGCAGCGGGGGGAAGGAGGAGGAGGAAGCGGCGGTGCCGGGATCGCTCGCCCGGGCCGACTCCGCTCCCT
>Ga0181612_158089_pt1 | contig 15542 bp, 8 predicted proteins | sample HoacroProtozoa21_FD_119630 | JGI IMG/M metagenome (GOLD analysis project Ga0181612, IMG submission 119630) | Hoatzin crop microbial communities from Cojedes, Venezuel. Combined Assembly of Gp0051906, Gp0051904, Gp0051908 | reverse complement strand
AGCTTGCCCATGCAGGTTTGATTTATGTTATGTTTTATGTATTTTTCAATTTTCCTTCATAGCTTTTTCTTTAATATCCTAAATTCCAGAAAGGATACTGCTGAACAAAAGCAGATTCAAAAGTGTAACAAAAAAAAGAAATAATTTCTCCTTTGGGACTGTGCATTCAGTGGATATTCAAGGTTCATGCTGGAAATGCTTTGAAATGGACTACAGAGGAAGAAAGGGCTTCTTTCACTTAAATTGCTAACAGATATATATAGCTTACTGGACAGTCTGTGAATGGGCCTAATACTAACTACTGTGACCATATTTGTTAACTTTGCTGTCACAGATGTTACAGACTAGGAATGCTTCCATCATAAATGTGTTATTTATCTCCCACATGACCTGTTTTGTTCAAAAGCAGAACAGTGTTCCTGAGAGATTAGTTTCTGCTTGGCTGAATAGTAGCAGTAATTGTTCGACTGAATGAACAGTAAGCTGTACTTTTCCCTCTAATATAAAAAAAAAAGTTTCTTATATATATACTTGCAAAAATGTTTTTCTTAATATATTGAACTTTTTATGATAATTTTTCCATATGCTGAATAATACATATTCCTGTATATTTTTATATACTAAAAGATCTGTATTCCTGAAATGATAATTTTATGTTCTTGATTTCTGACGTGCCTGCCTTAAGATACGTAACCATCAAGCATGAAAAAAATCAAAAATATTGCCTGGTTCTTAGAAAATATCTCAAGCTCCTGAAAAAGAAGAGCTGCTAATATTTTAATACTTTGTGGACCAAACAGAGAGGCCAGGCTCCTCCAGTCTCCTTGGCTATGTATACATGCGTAGCCCACAGCTGAAGCTAGTGCTTGAAGACAAACTTGCATATAATCTATATTTCCTACATCCTTGTACACAAGGGCAACATGTATATTAACTCCTTTGGGCAGGTTACATAGCAATCTTAAGCCCCACTTAAGCAGTGCAACAAAGGCTGTTCACCTCAGTCTAGTCCTCTCATTTAAATACAGGTCTCCTAGAAAATGTGATAGAATTATACAGTAAACTGGGTTGGAAGACGCCTCTGGTTGTTATCTGCTCCAACCCCCAACAGTGAAAGCAGGAAGAACTATGAAGGTTTCCCAGAGTCATGCCCAAGCCAAGTTTTGGATATCTCCAAGGACAGAGCTTGCACAACTTCTCTATTCCAGTGTTTAAGCACTCTCACTATTAAAAACTCTTCTTTCCAGACAGGATTTCTTTTTCTGCCTTCTGTCCTTTCTCTGTACATCACCAGGAAGAATCTGAGTCCATCTACCCTTCGGGTAGCTGAAAACAGCTACTAGATCTTCAGCTCCTTTTGTTTCTGCAGGCTGAAAACCAGCTCTCTCGTTGTCTTCTAGATCCTGAACTCTAGTTCTCTCACCATCTTGATGATGTCTGCTGAACTACAGTATATCCATGTCTTTCTTTACTGAGTGGCCCAGAACTGGACACAGTACTCCAGATGTAGCCTCATGATTGCTGAATAGGCAGGAACAGTCACTTCTACTGACCTTCTGGATTTACTTTTGCTAGTACAGTCCGTTATATGGTTAGCATTGACAGCTTTTAGAATGCTCATGTTTAGCCTGTCCACCTGGACATCCAGGTCCTTTTCTGCAAAGCCTCCCTACAGCCAGTCAATACCCACCCATACTGTGCATGGTGCCTCTGCTTCCAAACTGCAGGACTTTTTGTCTACCTTTTTTTAACCTCATGAAATTTTGGTCAGACTGTTCTTCCATCTTGCTAAATTCCCTTTGAATGGCAGTCCTACTCATCAGTGGATGAACCTCTCTTCTCCTGGTTTGGCATTACATAGAAGGTTGCTCAGGTACACTCCATTCTGCTCTCCAGGTTGCTCATGAAGCTGCTGAACAGCCTTGGTTCTTGTATCAACCCAGTGAGAAATACTGTTCATTGTTGCCTCTTCTTCAAGCCTGGAAGTCCAGACAAATTTTTCTCTGCTTTGCAGTCCACTGACATCCAGGCATTACCTTACCAATTTGGCAATAGAGACGCTCTGATAAACGGTCACTATAATTAAGATAACCTCTACTGCTCTCCTTTCATCCACAAAACTAATCTTCTTATGACTGAAAGTGCTTAGGTTGATTACGTATAATTTCTCCTTGGTAAGTCTCCTCTTGCTCTTCTGAAATACCTTGTCCTTTTTCTATCTGGTAGTGGCGTCCAGGAGGACTTTTCCTGTAATCTTCCCAGTGACTGAGGTGGGGTTGACTGGTCTGTAACTCCCTGGATCTTCCTCCCTGCCCTTTGTTGAAGACAGGTGTGACATTTTCCTTTTCTAGCCATCAGGGATTTCCTTTGATGAATGTGACCAGATGAAGAGGTCTGTCTCTACAAACATTCTCCATTGGACAATGGAAAAGACTTCCTTTTTTGGAGGAATTCCTGAAAATTATAGGCCTATCTTTTGAATATGCTATAATAGTCGGTTTGTAGATGAAACAATGAATGGAGAAGAATTTTGTTTGATAAAATTTTTAAAACTAATCAGTTTCATGCACCTACCTACAATTAACCTCCTGGTTTATGTCAGTTGAGCATCACCCCAAAAATTTGTAATAGTCAAACCCAAAAGAGTTACATTCTCCAATTACAGAAAGGTGATGTTCTTATATTCAATAATGTTTAGACACGACTATTAATATTATGAGCACTATACTGTTTGTCTTTGCCTGTTTACAGAATGCTTCCAGGGCTGTCCACGGATAAATTCTAATCAGCCAAAGTAAGATGGCTGTTAACAGTGCTTTTATTTCCCTGATAGGTACCAGACAGGAGTGACTGTTTATATAATGCATTATTATAAAGGTTAGTCTTGATTTGTTGAAATCAGTGCTCACTTCAGCCCTCTGATGGGGATAACAACAAGGTTCTGTAGGTGGGTGTTCTACCATAAGTGAAACCAGTTAATTAACATACGCGAAATCTTAAGACAAAAATTGTGGTTTTTATACAGAGGCAGTAGCAGGAATATACAGAGTACTTGATGATACTTTTTCGGGACTTCTATAAGCATTTATTCAGTTATTATATCTCTATCAGACAGGTCTAATGCTTCATGTATTTGAATCTCAGAAACCCAGTGGGACAGGAAGCGTATAGAGCTCTGTTCTGGCCTTCAGATCTGTAGCTTACCCCTTCTAGACATTGCCTGGTATGTTTGCCTGCTAACTGGACTAACTATATTACATGTAAACTTTTATAAGTAAAATGTGTATGTACAAATAATCAGGAGACAGTCCTGGAAGAAATAGTTAATTCCTTCTGCTCTTTCAGCCTTCTCTTCTCTTTCTGGTTTCAGCCAGAAAATTAGTTGAATACTTGTAGTCTTAAATATTTTGGTTTCGTATTGGTTTCTTTACTATGACAGAATAGATACATTTTTTAAAGTCAGTATAAATTGAATCAGAGATACGAATGATCGCTATTAGAAAGATCTTGCTTTTTAAGATAGAATGAAGACTGAATTCATTTGGATTGTCCTCTTCATCTCCTTTGATCAAATTTTGTGTTGGATAAAGGAGTTAAGGATACAGCAGTATATTCCAGATCCTCTGTAATTTTTTTCTTTCTTCTCTCTGCGGACAGCCATTGTCACAGTCTATATCAAAAATTAGCTGGTCTAATCCAGAACATGCTTTTGATTCCTTAAGCATACAACAGTCTCTTCATAATTTCTGGAATGTAAGACTCATAAAGATGATGGCTTCCGGGGGTTCGTCTTTCCTGTTCATACTCTTTCCATATTCAAAGTGGACTAAAACTTGCTAGTTATCTTGTCAGCTAACCTAACTAGTTGGAGTTCATTGAACTGTAGTCAGAAATGATCTTCAGTTGTACTCATAATTTCTGGTTTCATATTGAATATCTTATTTTTTTAAATGTTGATCATTTTTTTAGTATTTTTTCATGAATTACATCACTGAGAATGTGAAGTATTTCAATTGTTTTCTTGTTTTACAATACAAGAAAATGCTATATCCATTTGTGTCCAAAGAATTGGAGCACCACCGCTCAGTAATTTATTTACTGAGTTTGTTTGGGGATGCAGAGTGATACTGTAAGCAGCAACAATAAAAATATAGCTAGAAAATGCAACACCCTCTTTTCGTGTAGCCAATGCCGTCGCAGTTGAAGAAATCCTAGCTTTGGGGTAGTTTCTCTTCCTAATTCATGCAATTTTCTGTTTACAAGTGTAAAGGAAAGATTATCTTGGCAAAGATGGGTCATATTTTCTAATGATCACTAAAGACATATTACCATTCCAGGATTCAACTCAGAATGTTTACCTGTGTAAACTTTGGGTTTTTCCACGCTGACAGAGTTGCTATTTTAATCACTATGGGTGGATTACTCAGGAACATGCACAGTCTATGTATTTCAGTAGTTCATAGCACATATCTTTAATGGATATAGAATCCATGCTAATCAAATCCTAATTTTGTATCTGTGAGATGGGCAAGGTAATGAATAAGAAAGAGCCACCAGTGTTGACAGGGGCATGGATTTTCTGTCTTTAAACATTATGGTGTGCTTTTGTGATTTTCCCCTTGGAAAACAAAACATAATTATTTTATTAAAGATAGTAATACTCTTCAAAAGCAAACTAGCAGAAAGGGATGATCCCTACAGTTCTGATGTGATTGATTCTTCTTTTGTGGAAGGGTATTGGCTGGAGAATTTGAACTACAATTATTAAGAATGACCATACTGTCTGTAAATTTAAGCATTACCCTTAGTACAGCAGCATGTTGCCAGTATCTCAGAAAAAAAAAATAAAAAAAAAATCAGTAATTGTGATTGTTTCTTACAGTTCCCCAGAAGTTCCTTGCACTGTATGAAAGAGAGGAATATATCCTCAGTGGTTTTTGCTGTGGTTATTTAGATCCACTTAGACTTATTACAATGATTTTCCTGAGAGATCTCGTGGAAGAAACCCATCAACTTTAAAATAAGTTATTAAAAAAATAAAGGCCTTTTTGAGAATACAGCTTCTGCTGCCAGATTGTCTATTATAATTTTGTCATTATTGTCAGTAAATTAATTGGAAAATTATAAAATTAACCCATAAAAGCAGCACTGAAGTAATTGAGTGTTCTGATACAGAAACAGCATTGGCAAACTGTGAGATTAAAGTCCTAGCATAGAAGATGAGAGTTTTCTGGCTGCTGCCTATTTTAATTAAAATAATTATAAATATGTGATTTTAGAACATTTCACTCCAGAACATAGCACACCTGGAATTTTATCTCTGGTGCCAATTTACAAGGAATTGAAGGAGCAAAACAATTTTCCACAGTATTCTTCACTGATGAGTATTGCTAGAACCTACAATACTAATAATGTGCTGTATTGTATGTATATGTAAACACAGATTTGTTGCAGAAAGTTGTCTTAGCTCCTGGATTGGAAGCACTTGATTTGGTGCATAGTTTTAGACATATGATATGGCAGCATGTCCATAGCTACACTGCCTTATCCCTTCACTCCTCCTGAGATCAGGCTTGTAGCCGAGTCATTATCTGTTTTACGTGTTCAAGTCACAAACAGAATAATACATGATTAGCTTTATGGTTTAACCATGCTGTTTTATAAAAGACTGATTTCATTTTACTACTGTCCATATTTCACATTTAAACACACTAGTTTCTTTTTCTACTAAAAATACCAAAATATCCAGTACTTCCTCACCCCCAAACAAAGGAGACCCTGCTTTATTTCTTAGTGTCAAATGGACCTATTACCACACTTTGAATTTAGCTTCCATAAATTTGAATCTGGTCTCTATAGTTGCACACAGGACACTGTCTACTCCCTTCTTTTTCTCTGAGAAGGCAAAAGACCCATAAAGTTTTTCTCCCTTTGGCAAGTACCATTTAAAAATGTTTCAGCAACTACTTAATGTACCAAAACCAGTAGCAATGATGCAATACAGCGCTACTGAGCCCAGGAAAAGGGGACCATATAAAAGGTATAACATTAATTTATAAGCTATGAAGATAAGCAACTTAATCACCTGTCAAATATGAACCTTTAGGAAAAGGGACATAATTTTTTTGCGTAATAGATCTTTGGGTCTGCAAATCTGTCAAAGATGTTCAAATCAAAAGAAATCACATGCACTGGTCAATACTTGGAAGGAAGAGCTCTAAGAAAAATTCAAGTACTGCAGGCATAATTTAGGATGATCATTAAAATTTTGTTCAGAGCTGGTATTGATCAATAAAGACACACTGTGACACAGGAGCATATCACCTGTCTTTTAGTCAAAAAGTGAATAAGAATTCTTTACAAACAATGATCTTTAGAGGTTCTCTTGGGTTTATTGTAATGTGAGCCAAGCAAGGAATGGTGTTCTGTCTAGTTTATATTTTATAAGAAGTGGATAAGGTGGATAGAAATTGTATAATCTTACAGTGCCCTAACTAATTACTGCTGTGAAGCTGAAGTTCTATTACACGATGTACAACAGGGTTATTAAACAACAAAGCAAATTTTAGGCACTTCGAGCAACAGCAAAACCTAGAGCCTCAAGTTAAGCTTTGAAGTGAGTGTGTTTAGCAGGAACACAGAGACCAAAATGTTTCATTCTATGATCCAAAAAGCTGTAAGTACTCTGAACTGGAAGGGGCCTGAACATACAGAAAGCAAATAAAGGGAGCAAAGCTGTGTCTGAAAACATCCTCCTGCTATAATTTTTTCTGCTCTCTTTATGACTGTCTTCACAATGTAATCATAAGCTTATAAAGTTTGATTTGGACTTAGAAAAAGTAATTACCTATATTTAAACTCTCCTCAAATGTATTATTGTTTATGATATAATTTATAGTTTATCGACCAGACCTGAGCAGGCATCATCAGTGATGTGACTTTTTAGTGACAAACATGCCATAGCTAAACATTTCTAGAAAATGTGATGGTTTTTCTGAAACTTTTGTATTCCTCGTAGAATTTCTAGTCAGAATAAGAGAAGACAGTAGAAGGAACAACAGGTGTCCCTTGAAAGTGAGTAGAAGTTTTTTCCTGTTTATGTCAGTTACTGAAAAACAGTATTTGAGTTTGGACTTTCTCCATTCCCTGGTAAATAGCAAGGATGCAATACAGCTTTAATTCATTTAGCTAAGTACTTTGTCACTGACTGTAGGCAGAAGTAGATGTCTACAGAAGAGTTAAAAGCATAAGGAAGTCTATAGCTGTGCTTCTCTCAATTACACTCCCACAAACACAAATTTTGTGATCTCAAAAGATTTTGTTTTCTTATACTGATTAAGATTTCTTTGAGAACCTGAAAAGTATCATGAACTGAGGGAGATGTTTCTCACCCAATACTAAATATGCTACAGACTTCACAAAGCAAATAAGACATGGTTTCTGCTTCGAGAAGCATACAAGCCTAATTTTAGACATGACAGAAGAAATGAGCACAACAAATAGTGGGGGAGTGTGGGAGCTGAAGAGGGTCACACTAAGAAGATTACATGGTTAATTAGATCCATTTCATGCGTAGCTTGATACTATCACTATTTCATTTGTATATAACATTTCTAAAACTTCTGTAAATATTCCAGAAGTAGCTGGAGAGGCAGCAGAAAGAGAAGAGGGAGAAATGTACAAGATTTAGCATAAGTGAAAGACAGAATGAAAGTGATTCTGTATAGAAAATGATGGTCTATATTTGTATACAGGCCCTTTTGGTTTTTCTGTGTGGCCTTCAAGCCATCAAAAAACATTCAGATGATGACTAGTCTTGTGTCATTTGTGTGAAAGCACTTACATCTTAAACTTTCTCTTTTGCTGGGTATCTAAACATGGTTCTAATGAATACTTCCAGAACAACCATGTTAGTAAGAATTTGGGCCTTATTATAGTTCGTGGATGGGGAATGGGAAGGTCCTTCATGCTGTGTGAGGGCAGGTGCTCACTGTCGACCGGAACTCAGATCTCACCTCCCAAGGGAGGACTCTCATTAGAGGAAGTAAGCCAGTTCTGTATTGTGGGGGTTTAACCTTGGCTAAGGGCCAAATGCCCACCTAGCCATTGCTTGCTCCCCTCTGCTGCAGAACAAGGGGAGAAAATAGGATGAGAATGCTCATGAGTCAAGATAAAGGCAGGGAGATTGCAGAGTAAGATTAAGTCACCAGAAGTGTTTAGGCCAAACACAGGGCCAGGGAATTGAACAGTTCAGAGAGGTTTGTCTGTTAGTAATATGGGTTTTGAATGCTCTTTTGCTGTTTGACTGCACTGTAGAGTTGTAGATGCTGAAAGTAATCTTGGTTTAGCAAGAGAGAGTGTGTGCATTGCTTCTTCCACTACTCCATTGTCAGTAACATGAGACATCAAATATAAACACAGAAGAAAGGAAAAAGAAAAAAGAGAGAGAAAGAGAGTGAGCAAGCATCTAGAAGAGGTGATAGAGTAGCAGCCAGCCAGTTAAACTGTACTGCAGTATCTCTGGCTGCACAGAATCTTTTCAATTCTGGCCCAGAATTGAAATGGAGATGGGAAATTTCCAAAGTAGTCAGTTTTCTATTTCTGCCATTTTTTCAATATACTCATGGAAACTTATATTTGTGTAAATAATAGTTATGCTCTCTGGTAATGAAGTAAGAATGTTATATAAAACAGCTAGATGTACATTATTTAGAAGGATATATACTATAATAAGTATTGAGAATAAACAATCTTTGGAAGTAACACCCGGTTGTTTTATTACTATCTAGATGTAGGAATAAAGGAATATAAATGAAGAATTAAAGATTCTTGAGTATATTAAGAGCACTGAAGAGCAAATTGTACAAAGGGGAAGAGCTTATTGGATAGATCAGTTTACCTGTGTCAGCAAAAACGTGGCAAAATGTTTTCTAACACAACAAATGCTCTCTTTCTCTGAGTTGTACTTCAGATACAGCAGTCAAGACAGGTTGTGACTATGTATAAAACCAGTTTTAAACAACCTATATTGACTCTCTGGCCTTGACAGAAGATGCAACAGCCAAGAAGTACTAGCTGCTTAGTATTCTTGAGGGACCCTCTGCTGCTTAGGGATTATCAGAGCACCACATGCATGCATTGGGTCCTTGCTAATGTTCCTTCTCTTACCAAAGCTGCTCTAGATATCAGCTTGTCTGGCTCATTGCCCACTCAGATTCCCTTTTCATAAAGGAAATCTTCAGTGGGGAAGTCTTACCTTTCTTTCTTCTGTTTTTAATGGGACATCTGGGCCTAGCTTGCAGGCTAACTGTAGAAAACTTCTGAGTTGGTTCCCACCCCTGGGCTTTCTTCCCTTGTCATTTTAACGTTTTGCCTGTTCTATGAATAGCACTGTCTTCTGTGTTTATCTGCTACACCAATACTGCCCTTTATTCCGTATTGCTGGGTAACGTTGTGCAGTTCAGATCAAACTCACTTTCTGTTCTCCTAAACTACTAATCTAATATTTCTAAGCTCTTTGTAGTCCTTTACCCTCCTTAGTGTTCATAACATCCTCTAAAATACTGCCCTCTGTGTTTTAATTAGTGTGTTGATTCTACCTTCTTCCAGATGGCAAATACCAATGTTCACTAAAATTGGCTTAAAACTAGCCATGGAGCAACTGTTTGGACATATCCCCTACTATACCTTATTTGAGATATCAAAGAACCTTTTAGTCCAAGAATACTTGTTATTCAAGAATGCAACATATTTAGCTAAAGTCCGGATACATTGACTGTGGGAGAAGTCTACAATTAATGTGTAGTTCACATCATTACAAGACAGTAATTTTAGATAAGTTTTGTTTAGAGTCTTGACTGTAATTTAGCAATGAACTCTGTCCATATTGCTTCTGTTCAAGGAATGGACGAACTAATGTTTTGGAAGTTCAAAAACTATTTAAGGACTGAAATCAGTATGTTTGATAAATTAAGCAATACGAACTTGACTAGTGCTGCAAAAATGAGGTTGTGTGCATACCTTTGACTGATTTCTAGCATATAATGATCTTTAATTACAATCATAATACACTATGTCTTTAATACAGAATATAATGTATTTTAATAAACCCTTGATTCACATCTGTATAAAAAATGTTTCAGTTATTATATACTTAGACTAATTCTCACCTAAAAGTCTAAGAAATTTTTAATAATTCTGACACTTTCAAGTTATCTTTCTTCAGTGTATATCGAGTAGAACAGTACGAAATACTGAAGTGCATTACAGTCAAAAGATTCTTTTTGTCTTCAGCAGGTTTGAGAACAGATCCATATGTAGTATGTGTTTCACAGTATTTGTTTTCAACAAACAAAACAGCGTTTCTTAGTTTTGATTCAGATTTGAGCTAGGACAACCCTGCACATTTCTGTAGCCTCCAAGAGGACATTTCTTTGGATTTAACTGCTGGGCTAGTAGTAATGCAGCAGTAAAAGTAGGCAACTTCCATAAATCATCATGTGTCCAGTTTTGCTGGATGGTATTATTCTTGTATGGTTCATGTTGTGTATAGCAGTTTACTGTATACTTTTTATGTTACTTGCTTACAAGCTAATTGAGTGTTTAGTTTTTGAATATTAATCAGGACGCTAAAACTGTAGAAAAATGGGACAGAATATTTTCATTCATACAGTGAAAATTTTGGTCCTGATCCTGAAATAGCTTATATATTTGTCTTTAATCACTGACCTAATTGAATTTAATGTTTTAAATTGTTATTTTATTCTTTATTTATTAAAATATTCATGCTTAAAAGTTAATGATGCCTGAAAGCCATTTAAAGGGCAAGACGTAGAGCTATAGAGCACTCTTTTGTAAAGACAGTAGACAATTTTCACGTGAATCTTGTGCTTTTCTAGACTTCGGATTGATCAATATCCCCTAAGTTTAGAAACCTTAAAGTTAGTCTTTTGGGTATCTAAAAACTCAGTAACATTAAGTTCCGCTTGTAGGCAATGGAGAGGAGATGGTAATTCAATGCAACTATTTTAGATGGGGATTTTTTGTATGTAAAAGAAGCATTGGATGACTAGTTCTTGTCAGGAAGCAGCAAAAGCAGAGTGGCTGTATAAGGGAAGATAATGTGGAAGATGACCACAGTAGAGGCAAATCAATTACTACACTGACACAGGTATTTGGGCAGGGCAGGTGCGTGGGCAATAAAAGGATCTGTTTGCAGCCCAACAAACATAAGATAAAGTGAGGTAATAAGTTGAGTCTGATATCCAAGCAGCCAAACAAAAATCTTGATTTTTTTTTTTAAAAAGCATAATTTAGAAAAAAACAAATGTAGGATTTAATAAAGAGAAGAAATATGGTTTATTGTTGAGTAGTGTAATATATTATAATAAAGCATACCTCTCATATCCTGAATGTTTTTAAAAAAGCTTTAAAATATTATATCTGACTGTTAGTTCTGATGCAGTAAGATCTGGATTGAGGGTATTAACCTGTACAGAAGCCCTGAAAAACAATGTCTAGAAGAATCATTCTTACTCTTTGCTCTGGTAAATGGGAGAATGTGTAATTTGCTAAAACTAAGAGTGTCTCACATATATGCCTTGATACTTGGTTTTGTTCGGCAATATCCAGTATTGAATCAGTATGTTCAGCAGTTCATGAAGAAGATGGAATAAGATTCTTTTCATTTCTCAAATTGTGCTCATTAGATGAAGCCTTTGGGCTAAGGGTTTTGCAATGAAAGCTGTCATCTGCCCACTTGGTCTGATTGTGCAAGAGAGATGTCTGTACGCATATAAGGAGATAATTGTCTTTCCTTTACATTTCTTCATAGTCCTTATCCAAAGAAAAGTGAGGGAATGAAGGAAAAACATCCAGGTTAATTTGGCAGGTTTAAAATAATGCTAGAATAGTATGCACACTGTAAGTGTGTGCTATCTGTGTCTGTGGCATATATTGCTGAGCTATGGAAGGCATGTTGGTTTATACATCATGCTTTAGCTCATATTTCTGTAGCACCCTGTTCTTCTAATTCATTTACATGTTCATTTTCAAAAACACAGCAGCATCTTTGGTTGCAATATCGCAGACAAGAATGTAGTTTAAATAAATGAAACACAGCTACCAGTAAGTAATCTCATTAGTCTTTTAAGTCATGCTTGCTCCTTTAAGTCATACTTCCACCATGTTTACAATCGATATTCCTTTCCCTTCCCCTGCCCAAAATTACTCATAATTCCATTAATATAGGGAAGTATATTGTCTGACTGCATCAGCCCAAGAATTCAATTTAGCGCATTTGGTTTTTGTCTAGTAATTTCAAACTATCCTATAGAACACAGATTTTTCTTAGCCTTTCCGTAGTCATTGTGTGACTCCTGTTTGGGACACAGTGGAAGACAGTATTATGTCGGACATAAGAAGGAAAAGTTATAAGTCAGTAAGGAGTTTTAAACAAGAATTAGACTCCAGGTACTATAAAGGTATTATGGATTTTTAGCTAAATATTCAGTATCAAGCTATGATTTAAAGATCCCATGTGTTTTGCTTGTTTGATACTTGGGCAAAAAAAGAGAAATCCCTGCACCTCTCCCCACCCTAGCAAAGAGAGACTGTTTTAGATTTTCCATGAAAGTTGTCTGTAGGAATTTAACAGGTAACATGCTGGATGTGGTTTCATGACAGTACATAACTGTTTTGCAAATATCTGAAAACAACACAGAAAACTACACTGGTGTGTAAATACTAGTATTGGGGACAATCAGTCTTTATCCCACAAGCACTAACTGTATATTCCCAACTGGTGTAAATTCAGTTCTGTGTAATACCCCTAGACAGCTGTGTGCTGGTATAATGAAAAACCAGTTGCCAATATTACTCCACTAATCCATTTTCTTTTACCTCTAAATTTCAAGTTTTGTGTTTTCTTCTTTTTTTAATAAGTTATACTGCTCTCCAGAAAATAGAGCTTAAATTAAAAATGTATTGAACTCCAGATATTAAGGTCTCTACTAGGCATGTCTATTAATCTGCTTTTTAAACAAAATATTATCAGAGAGAAACTGATAGTTTTTTGAGTTGAGAACTACTTTAATTGGTGGAGGGTACACTTCTATACATATGTTCTCAGCAGCTTTGAATTGAGTTGGTTTGTATAGAACATGCTAGACCACATCTCTCCTGAAAGCAACTGCAAGCAGCAGTCAGCATGTGACACAATGTACTGCGTATAGTTTGTGAGCACAAAACCCTGTATCTACAATCACATTTAAGGTCATCTAGACTGAGAGCTGTGTCTCTCTATAAGACAGTATCTGTATTTACTGACCAAACCTGTAGCAACTGCTGTAGTTTATGCAGAATTAATCATGTGTCTGTTCCTAAGTTTATCTCAAACTATGGGCACTGGAGAGGAGGAGTGGGTACTTGCAGGCCAAGAATTAAGGAACAGAATCTTGTTTTGTCATTACAAGAACCCTTTCTCTGCTCAGAGCGTGCAAAAACAAGCTCCTAAATAAAGTGGCTGAGACGTTAACAGCAGAGTACAGATGATACCAGGTTCTTAAGCCAAACAGGCTCAAGATGGACTGCTGTTGAGCCTAAAAGCTGGCATTATCAGTGTAGACAACTGGAAAGTTTATGCCTGAGAAGGGACCTTTTTGCTGATGCTGTCAATATAGATCTTGCCCGAGAGGACCAGCAGAATTTTGTATTGAAATGAAATTTCTAGAATTTGAAAGGCTAGAATAATGAAATATTTTCCACTTTCTACCCTTGCATACCATCTTCCATAGGATATAGAAAAGCAGCTTTGCTAAAGCTTGTCTCCTTTATGTGCATTGCAACATAAAGAGCACTGAAAGGATCCACAAACAGACGGCATGGTATGAAGTAGTCAGCCTTCATTTGCACTGTTCATTCATGACTCTAACTATGTAGCTATGCCAAACATAATACGGTATTCCCTTTCATGAAAGATTGTTTATGATCATTTCTGTTCTGCACTGAAAAATCCAGTATCTAATTAGAGAATTATCTGAGCAGATTTTTCCATAAAACTGTTCTTGTTTTTTAAACATTCAGTACTACTTTTACTTAGCAGGTGTGTAAGATCAAGGCTCTGTTATTCCAAACACTATGTGAATACAGAGCTTAAATAAATTATGGTCTGTATGAAATAATTTGCAAATGAAATTGTGGAATTCTGAAGCAGATCTTCTGTCTGCTCCTTGGGCATACTAGGTTTATTTTCTAAAATCATGGAGTGTTCCTAAAGTATAATCATACTTGATGCAAATCTTCCCTTTCCTGTGGACTGCTAAGATTACTGACTTCGAGACATTTCTTGTACCAGCCAATAGTTTTGGAAAAGTATCTCTAACTTTTCAGTGAGTAGTAGCAAAAAGGAAAAGCAGGGTACAGATTTTGTAAAGCTCATTTAAAGCACATTTTTTCAAGTATTTCATACACCTGAAGGTGTTAGAAATTAAGTAGAGACTGTATCTGAAATGTTAGAATAAACACTAATAGAGATGGGTAAATGGGAAGAGTACCTGTTATCGACTAACAGGGAGATCAATCTACATAATTGCATCAGCTCGTTTGAGTACTGAAGTTTCTTTTTTGTTTTACGCTTGTCTTCTTGATTGAGCTAGAATTCTGCATTTACATTAGTAGGAGTGCAGTCAGTTAACCAAGGAGAGTGACTATTCCCGTAATAGCATTTATTATACCACATTTAAATACTATGAGCAGTTCTCGACCCCTCAGTACTTGAGTAAAGTTGAGCAAGGGTCACCAAGTTGCTCGCACAAGACTTTTAAAAAGAGGCTGGGGGAGCTGGGATTTTTAGCATCAGGCAGGAGGAGTTTTCCAATTCTGAGAAGAGGAGTTGATCAAAAAAATATGGAGTTGGGCTCTTTCAAAAGCTGTGTAGTGCTTTATACTTCGAAACAAGGGAGGGTTGAGAATGGCCTAAATGCTGGACCTAATTATCCTAATCATTATTAGGATAATTAAACACAGGAACACATTGCCCAGAGCAGTTGTAGAATTTTTGTCTTTGGAGGTTTTTGAGACCTGACTGGACAACCTCCTGTTCTGAATTAAGGGTTGCTATTATCCTGAGCAGGATGCTGGATTATATGACCTCCTGAGCAAACCTGAAATTAATCTATTAATCTTTGATTTACAAATATCTATTTCAATGGATTAAACAGCATACAACTTGTACACATTTGTAGTACATACAATAAATAATTTAAGGATCTGTAGCTTAAAATTCTTACATTAGACAATTTAATGTTGGACATTAAAATGAGGCGGGACAATATTTATCTGTAATAGGCCAGTTTCATTTTCCTTCCTTCCTTTTCTCTTATTTATTTTTAGGCATTTTTAAACATTGGTATGTAGCCGTAAAAAAAGAAAAGGCATTTTAGAGCCTACATTTTGGAGTGAAGAGTAAAAAGTAGAATATTATAAAACTATGCAATATGAGTCTCTTCTAGACTAAGTCTAGGATTCAAATGGCAGTGGGTTTT
>Ga0181612_140877_pt1 | contig 15543 bp, 10 predicted proteins | sample HoacroProtozoa21_FD_119630 | JGI IMG/M metagenome (GOLD analysis project Ga0181612, IMG submission 119630) | Hoatzin crop microbial communities from Cojedes, Venezuel. Combined Assembly of Gp0051906, Gp0051904, Gp0051908 | reverse complement strand
GCTTCATGATGGCCTCCAGGATAAGCTGCTCCATCACCTTTCCCGGGATGGAGGTGAGGCTGACCGGCCTGTAGTTCCCTGGGTCCTCCTTCTCGCCCTTTTTGAAGATTGGAGTGACATTGGCCTTTCTCCAGTCCTCGGGCACCTCTCCTGTCCTCCAGGACCTCTCAAAGATGATGGAGAGTGGCTCTAGCAATAACATCCGCCAGCTCCCTCAGCACTCGTGGGTGCCTTCCATGGGGGCCCATGTCATGTCTAGGCAGGGCTGTGCTCTGGCATGGAGACCAACAGTCAGAGTGCTACCTGCCTTATTGCTGTTCAGTTCTTTTACCTGTCAGAATGACATGCTTACAGCAAAAGTAACTGTTGGGAGCGGCCACCAGCCCACTCTGGTTTACAAATCACAGCCAGGGACTATCTGGGAGGCTTAAGTGCCATTTGGGGTCATTCTAGCAGCTTAGCCAAGTAGAGTCAAGTTCCTCTGCTTGGGAACATTCCCTTGCATTGTTTAATTTATTCTTTTAAACATAGCCATAGTGATCTGTCAGAGTCATGCGGGAAGCATCTCATCCTTTGGCTAATCTGGGTTTTTTACTCTAAGCGATAGCTGGAGCTCTGGCTGCAGGCACTCGTCCTCACCAGCCTCTGCTATTTTTGGAGCACGTGCTGACTGCTACCGCTGACAGCCCCTCACAGCCAGGCAAGGCAGCACCAGTCAGCATGGGGCCTCTTGGGAGCTTCTTCGCAATCAGGAAGGATGGAAACCTTCAAGAGAAGGAATGGGATGCATCCGTAAAGCAAATGACGTGTGATGTGCACATAACTCAGGTGTAAGCCATCTTCACTCCTGAATCAAGAACTGTTGCTTTTGGCGTTGGTTGCTTGATCAAAGTGTTAAAAGTGTTAAAAATGTTGCAAATGTTGAAGTGTTAAATGCTGTTTCCCCCCCCTCCCAGGTCTCTCTCTCTCACAGTAAGTAATAAATTCTTGCATAAAATCAACATTGATTATCCTAACTGCCTTTTATTTTCAGCTTTGAATAGAAAAGATCTGTTTGGGCCTTTTCAGATCCTTTGGTAATTCCAGACGTGTAAAAACCTTTTTAACATCATTTTAATTAATGGTTGAAGTATTCTGAAATGGCTGAAAAGGCGGTCTGTAGTTTTGGATGACAAAATATACCAAAAAATCTTTAGATGTCCCTTGACTTCTTTTGGAGCTTCTGATGCAAAACTACCACAGAATATTAGACTGTTTACTTATAATTCTAATATATGTTTAAGCACTGACATTTTAAAACTTTGGTCCCAGTCTGCCAGTGAAGTAACTTACCTAGTTCCTGGCAAACCACAACTTTCTGTTATAGTGCAAATGCATCAAGGCAGAAGTGGAACTTCACTCTTACTTTATTGTTCTTGGTTGGACAGCCCTAGATTAACAGCAGGATCTAATGAGCTGTGAGCTAGTGCATGTGCATGCTTGAGTTAAGAGCAAGACAAGGCATTCTGGCCCAGCTTTGACTGTTGCAAACAGCCTCCTGTCAGTGCTCTAAATCAGGGCAATATCACTTCATTATTGTTTTAATGAATATTAATCAACTATATGAGCTGGGCTTAGCTGGCATACTGCAGAACTGTCGGATGTTCTGAACAGTTAAAGTAACATATATCTTTCTTAAGTTTGCATGGAAAATCCTAGAGAAAATAAAACTCTTATATTACTATTTATTTGAATGTTATATATAAAAAGAAAACATCTGTCAAGCAATAGAAGTTATTAACCGTCTAGTGAATTTCTCTGCATGTCGACTGCCATCTTTTACTCTTTAGAGGATGTATACAGCTTATGGGTAAGCCTTATGGATCAGCTAGTTGACAATAGTGGTTTGATGTAAGTTTGTAAATTCTGTAGAGTTACTGGAGCTAAATGATTTACATAAACTCAAGAGTATTTTTCAGGTTCAGCAATTTTTTGGCCATATTCTGTAGTTTCCAGATACTGACTAGACTGCCCAATGGGATCTACTCAGCTGCATATTAACAGCAATACCATGAACTTGTACTTGCAGAAATCTCATAGCATTTTGGGAGTATATACACAAGTGAATTTAGGACAGTATCTATTGTTTGTATTTTTTATATGATCTCAGGCTTTAATGGGTCTTGCCATTCTACCTAGTAGTGCTTAACTATTGATAAGCGTTGCAGCAGGCATGGGATGGCGTATGAGCTCTACAGGAACTGGTTCAGAATTCATTCAGGGGAGGTAAGGTGAAGGGCTGGCAGACAAATGGGCTTGCATAAAGCTTGTTTCCATAGGAAACTAGGTACTCCTGCTTTCTCCCTTCCCTTTGAACTACCCTAAAACTCTCAATTTCTAAAACATCTTTTGATGAAAATGTGCAGGGCAAACAAGAAGTATATGTTGAAAAAAAATGCAGTTGCATGCATTTGGCTGTATAATTTATTTTATTCTGGTAGCATTGCATTTTCCCAGAAATGGACCCAGTGGGAATGTCCCAGGAGTTACAGAAGATTAACTGTTGCTTTTAATTTTCTTGAATATAAATGTTGGAAGATCTTTCATTAAGCCTGAAGAAAACTAGATAAAATGTATTTTTTAAGACAAAACTCCTAGGAAAATTTATGACAAAGAGAAAGGATGTATGTAATATTAAATGGTATAATGTCACTTTAAAAAAAAATCTGTTAAAAAGGCTTAACATGATCCTTCTATCATTCCTGAAAATAATGCATTCCATAAAGTAATGCCATCTATTACTTTATTCACTGATATCTGTGTATCTGAATAAATCACAGCTGCTCAAGAAATCTGGTAGAGTACGTTTACCTTTTTTTCCTTTTTTTTTTTTTTCCCCCCAAAAGGTAGAAGGTTTTATTCCTTTTTCCCTTTTGATCAGACACTTTGTTCTGAAACTTTTTTCCATAAAAAATAGAAATAAAAAAATCACGTTTTGTCTTTCTGAATTTTTGTGGTTTTCTATTTTTCCACATGAAAATCACATATGCAACTCAGTTAATGTGAAATGATTTTTTTATTCACATCACAGAAGCCACATGTTCTTCTCTGATCCTTGTCTCACATGCAGTTGCAATGAAAGTCAACATTATTGATACAGTGGCAAAAACCATCTGAATCACATCTCTACAACCTCTTCCAAGTCTTTCAAGCTAGTAAGTTTTTGGCCATGCTTTTTTTCTTCAGCTAGTGTCTTGTTGGTGTGGCTACACTGGCCTTAGTAGTTTCTCCACGGACATTTGTCATTTGTGTGGCATATCACTTTTCTTTTGGATATGAGGACTGCAGTGTGATTTCTAGGCTATTTGTAACCAGAAAACTTTTTTTGTTGTTGGATAATTCTTCTAAGGATACAACAATTCTTACAAAAAGTAAAAAATCCTCTTTTACTTTTAATTTCAGTTTTGCTTATCTACATCACCCAAGATCAGGGGCTGAATTTTATAATGTGTATAAAGAGAGAGAAGGATGATGAATTACTGAATTCACTTCCTATTATAAAACATATTTAAATGCAGAGATGGAGCATGAATTTACTAGCTAGGGAAATTACAGCACAGCTATAAGCTAATTCTCCTGTATACTACTTTATAGCTTTGGAAAATCGTACAAGATAGCAAGGAAATTAGTCACTTCTGACATTCAGAACAGATCTTTTTTTTGAAAGCTTCATCATTCTGTATATAGTTATAGTTATACAAGGTGTTTGAGAAGTAGCTTACAGGCAACACGCCAGCCTCTCCTGAGATGACCTGGGAGAAACTGTTATCTAATTGATGGATGAAACCATTTCTTATTTATTAGTGCCATCTTCTATTACATGTTTGCAAACCTGCATGCCTCTGTGTCATAAAGAAAACTGAATTAGTCTGAAAATAAAAAGATTTGTTCACTTCTTCAATTTAATATTATGATTTTAGTTTAGAAGCTGTTTGTTGATGAATAGCTCAAACATTTTCCTAACTTGAATTTTATCAAAAAAAGAGTCTCTCAAAAACTTTTTTGCTCAATTACAACTGCGCCTCCATTTTAACTACGTTATTTTAAATTCATACCCATTCAAATGGGGGATGTGTCAAATAACAGCAACTTTGCTAGTTATAGAGAAATCCACTTTAAGAAGATATTGACAAATCAAAGACTATAGAGGGCATAAAAGTCTTACAAACACTTTAACAAATATAAACTATGAGGAAATGGATTTATTTTCTTTAGAGAAAAGAATGTTCACATTTTCCATGTCTGGAAATAGTGGTTATAAAGGAAACAATGATAGATTAGTTTCCACGTCTCCTGCTGATAGAAGAAAACAGCAATTGGGTGTATTTGCAGCAAAAATTTATCCTAGATATTAATGAACTTAATTTTTTCCTTAGTTTTCCTTTGAAACTGTTGTAGAGCAGCTATCTAGAAAGATTGTGGTATCTGTTTCACTGAAAGTGTTTAACTGGCTAATGTGAATGTAGATAACCCACAGCACAGTACTAAGTCTGTGGGAAGTTTTTAATAGCAAAAATGCAAGGTAAGTACAGGGCTATGAGCAATAGTCCCTTGGGTTTTGCTGTACGTAGAGGAAAACAGCAGGGGAACCGACCAGCTGAACCCCGTCTCACCATGGTGCACTCATGCCAGATGGACCTTAAGAGTGAGTTTGGGGTTGGGGTCAGGAAAGAAAAAGATTAGTGACCAAAACCTAAGTGAGCTGAGGAGAGAACAAGATGAGAAGTAGCTTCAAAAAGTTGTGTGTCACCTTGAACAAGCCACAGCAGAATTTACCAGCTAATTAGGCAATGACCCAGCAAATGGGACCCTAGTGGGATTTTCAGAAGCGCTTAGACACAGTGTCTAATTCTTCAGCCGAAACTAGAGTATGAGGTGCTTTAAAAATCTCATTTGGACTGCATGTGTCTATAGTGACAGTCGTACCTTAAAAATACGGCCTCTCAGCAGCCCACTTTTCTCTAAAATGGAAATAATAGCAACACCACCACTAGCTGCGCTCTTGCCTCTAAAGACAATTTCGTTAAAAAAGGACTATGGGATTCTGAGTTACTGTTATGATAGCTACGGAAGCTCTCCTTGCTGATGTTCAGGGTCAAGTGTGGGCCTCAAAGCTCAGTTGGACTCCTAACAAGCCATGGAGGCAGACTAAGTGAAAGGAGCATTAAGTGAAAAGGACTTTTCAGCAAGAAGACTCAGTAGCCACATCTACTATTGACCCCAACACATTTAAAACAGAATCTGAGGTGCAGTTCTTGCTATGACCTCTGGTTTTTGGGATCTTATCCCTAAAATTGGGATAAGATTTGGCTTCAGAATTATATATCTGACCAAGTATTTACATGTAAGTTCTTGCACATGAGCTAGTGTTGAGTAGTTGGTGCATACCCAGCCAATACTGTCAGTGGAGTCTGGAAATCTGTCCAGCTTATTCTAAATAAGAAAGCTGCCTAAATTTAGGCACCTACTGCCGTTTGAGATGTCTTTGGGCTTCCAAAATATCTGCTAAGGGCTGGCAGAAATGCACAAGACTTAAGGGAGATTGCATGCCCTGGATACCCTTGCAGTGTCTGAAGTGACAGTATTCAGCTATGTTTAGGTGACTGTACCTCACCCTTGTCTTGGGTCATCTGTAGACTATAGTCACCGTGCTGGGAGCCCAAACGTCTCCTGAAATGAGGAAATCCTTGTGCAAATGATTTCAATGTCTTAATTCCACAAGGAAATCCAGCTATGGTCTAGTAGAAGATACTATATCCCACTGCAAAATGGACTGTCTTACATAATTATATTTTGGGTAGATAATTACATCATGGTTCAGCTACAACACTTACTACTGATCCACTGCTCTAAGCACCATTTAACAGAAGCATACGCTTTCTTCTCAGAAGACAGCTCTCTCAGCGTTGCAAGAACATGAGTTTCAGTTTATTTTGGCTTCTTTCTCTGTCTGTCGGGAAACAAAATGTCTAGCAACCCTTTTCTAGAATATGACTCTCCAGGGTCCCTTTGGTCAGTACAGGTGCTTATTCTCCATTCCCTGCACATTATCAGCCAATCTCTAGCCTGAGAGCACGGTCCAAGTTAAGTTGAAAAATTGAATGCATTTACTGCATTTACCGATTGTTAAGAATCTGCAAACTTGCGACCTTTATTGAGACTTCTGCTCCTCACAGAGGTGATGCAAACAACAGATATTTCTGTTTAGAAAATAGCAACATAAAATTTATGGCAAAGATTTATACATTCCCTTTTCCTCTTCATTGTTTTCTTTGCTGATATAATCTCATTGCCAGGGACAGGAAAGAACAGAGACTTTAACTGAAATAATTGTTGTAGAGCACTGGTTAGTGGGTAGCAGGGTACAGGTTTTGTATTCTTCATTTTCTCCTTTTGGACAGAAGTATCTGAAATCTCCACTACATGTGCTCTTTTTAGCTCCCTGCCTAGGCATATACCAAAGGCAATCTGTGCCATTTTGGTCCATTCCTGCAGAACTGCAGGGAAAAAATTTGGTGCTTAACAGACTCTCGCTCTGAACACCCCTTGTTCCCCATACTTTGGCCTCTTCTAGCTTCCATAAACATTCCTCTCAGGCGGCAGAAGCAGCAGTCAGCCAGCCTTGGGTGTGTGTGCAACTTTTAGAGGCCCTTCCCAGAAAGATGCTTGGGAAGATATCCTCTTATTTGACCCTTTGGCCCTGCATTTATACTGCAGTGAGTGCTATAACATGGGACATTTTATTCGTGATTCAGAGAGCACAGGTTTTTCTTCAGTCCATTTTCTTTATAGCTGCTTTTCTTAGCATTTTTCCAGGCCTGACGCAAAGCCATTCTCAAACAGTCATATTTGTTCCTGCTGGTAATGAAAGATGTACATGCCAAACTGACATACTTGGTGGCAGTTGCTGGTTGATTAATTTGTTTGCTGTAGAACAAGATTTTTTTTTTATGCTGAACTTTTGGTATCTCAGTTTTCCCAAAAGCAAAAGGAGGAAGGAAGAAATGGGAATAAAAGAAGTGGCAGAAAATCACATGAAGACACTTGCAGACTCATGCCCTAGCTGCAGTGAGCCACCAACACTTGCTCCTGGTGCAGGGAAGGCGGGTGTTCCAGGGGCCAGGGGACACGTGGAGTTTTTGTTCCTAGAGCCCAGGGGTGCAGGTGAAGGTCATGGACAGGAGCAGGTATGATGTGCTAAACACACTGGGAACTCCAGCAAGAGATACGCGACTGGGAGGCTGGTTGCAAGCACATCTTGCGTACTGGGGGTTATATGCATGGAGGGCTCTGGAGGTGTTTCTCCATGTGCTGCCTGGCACAAGGCAGAAGCTTGCTCTTGACAAAACACAGCTATGTGGAACAGGACTGTCATGTAGGGGCTTGATCCCACACACACATCCCAACTCCACAGAAGGGCCTGCTAAAACTTGTGGCTGAAGATGCAGACAAGGGCAGGTTTGAGGAGTAGAAAGCAGAGACTGTTTTAGAGTCTGTTTCAAATACCTGTTAATTCTCTGCTTAGCCGATTCTTTCATAAAGCCTTAATTAAGACGTACTTTACTTTTAGGACAGCTGCTGTTTTTTGACAGACCCTGAGACACACATTTCTGTCAGGGGCAGGGCACAGTCACCAGCACACAACTAATACACTGTGTGTTGAGATGATGGGGGAAAGAAAGAGTATGGTCAGGGATTTCAGAGCAAACATCAGTTTAAGAATGGAAGTATTGTTGGATATTTAGTGTCCCTGTGGAACAGATAGCATCACAGCCTTCTCTAAAGGTCTCTGCAGAGGGACCCTCTCAGTAAAATTATGTTGTACCTAGTTTGTGTGAACTCGCATTCATCTCCAACTTTTCTTGGATTTAAATTTGCAAAGCCCCTAATTCGGTACTGCAGTTACAGAGACCTTTTCTTCCTGTGCTCTGTCTACAGGCTTTGCAAGGGATGCCTAATTTTTCTATCATGTTATCTTGTTGAATTTGCTTGATATGAAAGAGCAAAGGCTATTTAAATAACAGGACTAGTGGACGATAAATGTGGCTTTTAACACCTTCAGTCACTTTTCGCTAGTATCTGAGTGGGCTATGTTAGCCTGCTCGGTTTGTTCAGTGCATTCAAAGGCATCTAGCTTGCACATACAGGAACACTAATCCCACTTGATTTTGGAGAGGACAGGCTGAAACAAATTCCAGTCAAATGAATTGATTTGAAATTTGTTTCTAAGGGGAGAAAAAGATTAGATGAGATATTAAAATATTTCTTTGGAATATTAGCAGGAAAAAAGAAAGTCCAGGTGTGTATGATGCTCTAATGCCAACTATTGCTATTTTACAGCATGAAAGGCTTGAATTTTCATGGACTCATCAGATCTAATGGCCAGGCCAATATTCTACCTTCTATGCCAAAGTGTCCGTCAAGCTGTAGATTCTGTATGGCAGAAAGACAATGGAAAATAAGGTACTGCAGCACAACATGCAAATATATTTATAGAACTGTCTCCTATATCTCTACATTTTTGGCCATAGCATTTGAAGTTCAGGAAGACAGTTGCTGTTAGAGAAGAGATTCATCGCACATCAGGCAGTTGCATTACAGTTAGGTGTTCAGTCTAAGATATGCATGTACCCCCACAAGGTAACTCGGTATACCAGCGAGCACAAGAGCATTGGGAAGCAGTGGATTGTTCTTTGGAGTTTCTGAGCTCTGTGTAGTAGCTTTAGAGAGAACCTGATGATTCGATTTCACTAAATGTCTAAATTCAGGTAGCTAAGTTAGGCAGAAGGAATCCCATTCCAACACTCCCTGCCTTGCTGCAGCAGTGGAGGTGAACAGGCGTTTTAATGGTGGCAACAGTGGAGATGCGCTGGCATTTCAACATTGGAAATGTCTTTAGAATAAGTCATAGGCTAAAGGCAGGGTCAAAATGTCAGCAATTATCCTGTAACTTTTAGCTTTAATTCTGAAGCCAGGGCATATTTCCAGACTGTAGATAACACTGTGTAACATCAATGATAAATTATAACAGTTTAATACCAACTGCCTGAAATAGACTACCAAATCCAAACTATTCATTAATGTATCAAATGAACTGCATCTGTCAAAAATATGAGCGGGCCATCAGTTAATCTTCTGCTCCAGTTCCAGCACTGCCAGAGCCAAAGAAGACAGTGCAGTCCCTGATGTTGTTCCAGAAATGATTAACCCGCCTTACGGAAAACATTTTAAAAATAACTTCAGGATACATAGAAATAATAATCACGTCTATTGCCCCAGCAGTAATGCTTAGAATAGTCTAGACAGATTCAATGTGATAAGCCCTTAAGACTGATTGGAAAGTTTAGATCATAAAGAATTTTCAGTGGAACAAATGAATAATTTTCTGCTGAAAGTGGAAAACAAGGGAGTTTGCCAGCCTGGTCTGTAATGCACAATTGTTTCCTGTGGAGTAACACCAGGTCACCCACCATGCTAAAGCCTACCCGGATGATATTCAGCCTTCATACTGAAGTTTGACAAAGATTTCTTTGAGGGCTGAGGTCAAGTTCTAGTCTAACAACCTGTGCTTTCTCTGTCAATATTTATAAACGTGATTTAATTCCCTCAACTGTTTTCACCAATTAAAACTCCCCAAACTACCTATCTCATACTCGAGTCAAAAACCATGCCTGTAGTTGTGATGTTGTCTCTTTAAAAATAGCAAAAGAAGAGGTTAGAAGATTAATTTGGGGATAGGCGTACTGTTTATGGTACATGAAAAGTTCCTTCTCCTAATGCAAAAATACTTGAAAGCGTTTACCATTTGATTAGTACTTCAAAAGGAGAAGAGCTTTGGGGAAAGAAAAGAATCGTGTGAAACCGCAGTCCTCAAATTTAATCTGTTGGTAACACAGAGAGTATTAAAGCTGGTGTCGGCTTTACTTTCACCTGCTAAACATGTCTACCAAATCTCAGAACCCTGGTCAATAGTTTTCAGGTATTGTGAGTCCCAACAGACAGAACAGCTTGTTCTAGAGCAACAACTACTTTTAAAACTTGCATAAGCTGGGATCCTGAACTGCATTATGTAGCATATTTGTTTCAAGAAGTTTTAGAAAGTACAAATCTTAGAAGGCAGACAAATATTATGGAATTCTGACCTGTTGTTATTTTCAACGAGGCTTTGTAAGAGATTCACAGATGTTCTAAAGAAGACAAGATTTATGACACAGAGCAATGGGATGGCACAGAGTGTAGCATTTAGTCATAATGTTAATTTTAGTGGTGAAGCACTTCATAATCTGTGGCAAACAGACTTAGTGAAGGAGAAACTGAACATCTAATGACTCTACCTTCATTGAAGGGAGTGAAATCAAAACCTAGGAAGTTCTTGTTCTTCAAGTATGTTTTAGAAGCTTATACAGTAGCCTGCAGGGCAAGGGATGCAGATAGTGAAAAAGATACCAGTGAAAAATGAGGAGATGGAGGATGCTCTAAAATGCTAAATGAAACACAAGTATTTAAAGTAATGAGCATTTTATGAAGAGAGATTCACCATGGTCAATTTAATGGCTTTAAAATATTAAAATGCAATGAGACTAAGGAGGACAAAAGTGCTTTAAATATGTCTGTTGAATACAAACCTAAACGCAGAGGTATTGTGCAGTCAGTTCAGAGGCAGACAAGGATAAGGAACAAGAACATAAGTCAGAGGTCTTTAAAATTATTGCTTTTGATCTAAGCACTTAACCAAAAACGCAGGAACTTAAGGGTTGTTTCAGTTGTTCAGGGTGATTCTTTGATGTTAATTGGGAAAAAATGCCAAGAGACAGCAAGTTAGGAAAGTGAGTACGTTGCTACGTGATCTTTTTAGCCAATGTAAGTCCCCAAATCCCCTCCCTCTTTCTCAGAGCCGGTTTCTAGGTCTTGTTCAGACTGTGATTTGAATTTTTCTTTATTCCTCTTTGGTGTTTGATGTATTAGATAGGGAAACATTTTGGTTTCTGCTCCACTTTGATCCTCAGGTTTATGTTCAGAGACCTTTACTGGTTTTGATTGAACCACACAGGCAAGCTGCAACCTCCTCTGCACAGACCAAAGCAGAGGAATACTACATTCACCAATTTGAAGCAGGTTTTGGCAACCTGTCGTGCCACTATAAGCTTGGTACATGACTGACTTTATTTTATTGGAGTGGCTCATTCCTACTGCCTAGGTTGTTTTTTTTTTTCTCTAGAAGTGCATCATTCTCAATCATTGCAAAAAATGAAAATGTGAAACTTTCTTGACTGATGAATGAATGATAGACTTCTCAAGGGCAAGGGAAAGCCTTCTATTTCATTGTCAAACACCATGAATTTCCAGACCTGCAATATAGTAAATCTAGGATGTGGCAAGTAGAATTTAACTATGTGCTTGGAGGCAAGTGCATGGCTGAATGCTTTGCTAAATCAAAGCTCAGGATATTTGTAGAGCAAAATATGCTGTGCTTAAAGGAAGATAATAGATCATTTGTATTCCAAATGTTTGTACAGGTTGAAAAGTGTTATTGCATTAGCCCTGTCAGCATGACTTACTTTTTTCGCTGGTCCTCTCTGTATTGCTTTTGCTGCTGTTTCCAGTCTGTTCGTGCCCTGCAAGATCTTACTTACAAAGTAAATCTGACAGTAGTTTTTCACCATCATAAGGTTTTGTGTACTTGCTTTAATTTCAAGAAATTTCTAGGGAACTGTTAGACTTCTCGTTTTCTTAGCTTACCTGACTAATTTTCATTTGGCCCGTCCAGCATCCTATTGAACCTTAGTGCTAAAGTGGCAAAAAATAACTGGTTGACCATGGTACACGAAAACTGTAATAACAGAGTGAAATTCACCTTTGTGTTGCAAGCCTTTGTCCAGAAATAATAGTTCTTACTGTAAGCAATGTCATGAGGCCTTTGGCTGTGTGAGTATAGTTGGGCAGATATGCCTCGTTGCATTTCTGTTGGCTCTGGTACTTGGCTTTGCAACCTGGCGCTATTCCAACTGTTTGTGAGGATGACACCTAAGTGTCACCACCCAACAGTGGGTCCTGGTTTGTTTTGGAAGGAAATCTGGATGTATGGGCTGTGAGAAAACTATGGACTTCTTTAGTAAGTCTCTTGTTCTGTGTAGCTAAGGTCCATGGCCAGCCTACAAAGTGAGCTTGTCCAGTGGTGCAGATGTACTGATTGAAACCAGCGGGAATTGCACTGCTGTTTTCAGCAGGAATATTAGATAAAATTGTATTCACATGTGCCACCTCCACAGGAAAGTCTGAGCACATCAAAGGTATTATCTTCATTGTTGCTTCTGCAGGCTGTGCAGGGGTTGATAGCAGTGAGAGCACAATAAGCTTCAGTGAGAGATGAAAGAGCTAGTGCCATTTGTGCTGGCTTGGTGGCACAGGGTGTGAGAAGAAGATGGAGGCTTGCAGAGCACTGGAAGCACGTCAGTACAGTGCCTGGCTGAGTGGCACTCGTTACATGGGTGAAGCATGTGCTGAACCAGATCTTCTGCTCAGGGTTGTGGAGATGCTACTCTCTCTGGTGTCTCTGTGTGGTTTAGAGAGCTCCATAACTGAAGTGACTAGATCAGGCACAGGTAACAGTGCAGTTGTGGGTGTGCTGAAACCAGATCAGGGCATAAAGTCCATCTTGTGTACTCTGAGCTCCTGCAATTGAACTGATGCCAAGCAGGTTCAAGCTGGCTCAGACAGACCTGGCTCTACAAGCTGCAGTCATGGCATCACATACCTGCTCATCGTACCTAGGCTTGAAGACCTAGAATGATGTCCTGGTAGAATTAAAATCAAAGAGATATTGCCATTAACTTCTTCGTGACTTCCTGGCCACAAAACTTCATAGTTTCATCCATATTGATGCTAACGTCAGTTTTTCCAGATTGCAACAGCAACAAAAACCTAAGAGAAACTTCATGTTTGCACCACTAAGTTAAGTTGTCTGCACTATTTATTTCCTCAGTAATGGTTTTACTGGTGTTCTTTATTATGCCAATAGTTTGTAATATCTTATTGGAACATAATTCGAGCTTCTAAGAAAGTAACTTAGAAGTATTTATTTGTTTTCTTTCCCTTTAGAATTTTTCCACTAAAAGAAGCAGCTAACAAAAAATCATTACCTGATTCTTCAATAACTAATGCAATCTTAGCCACCAGAAGGAAAAATTTTTGATGGGAATTTTTCGATATGAATTTACAGCTTATAAGCATATAAATTGTTTGGTTATATTTCTGCAAATAACAGGGCTTTAATCAGTTAGCTGAAAAGCTGTTGCATTTTTATGAAAAACAAATATCTCAGGCACTAGTCTTTTTTAGACTGCTATATGTCTGATATGCATACATATACTGAGACCAGAAAAAAATAGGGCTTGTTCACACAGCTTGCTGGTTAGACAACCTGTCCTTGTAAGACAGTTCCTTTTGAAAGCTGAGTATTTTCCTTGAAATAAAAATCACAGGGTGATACCCCCTTCAGACTTCTACAGGGAATACCAAATTACATTGGAAATGTGAATTCTGTACATGCAGGGCCAGTGCCTTATTTGACTGCAGGAAAGCTGGAAATGAATGAAGTCTCTGTTTGTGGTTTCCTTGGTGGTCTGATTTTGTTACTTTGTTAACAGTGTTTTATCTTTTAAAAGCAGAACAAAGAAACAAAATCTCCTGTTCCAAACACGCAGCAACAGGGACTTCATCATTCACATCACTCTACCATAACAGCAGCGTAAGTCAGCAGCTGTGTGCGTAGACTCTAAGTCAGTGGTAACCCGGGACCTATGAATAACAGCTCTTGACTTTCTCAACTTGAGTTTTAACAACTTGCACTTTCTCTTATAAGGTACCTTCTGTGCATGATTGCTTTGTGGGATCAACTATTTCTCTTTGCCCTTTGAATAACCATTTCTTTCCTCATGGAAAATTTTTCATCTAAAAGAAGAATATGTAATAGCATTCAGCAAAATCAATCTTCTTTCCTTTTTTCTTTATTTTGTCTTTTTTGATCAAACTCTTGTTGAAGACAGTTACAATTCAAATACTTGAAGTCTTTTCTCCGTCTTTGCAGATGAAACATTCTTCAAAACAGTTCCAGCTTCAGGGAAACAAGCTCATTTCTGTTTATGTTTTATCTTGACTCTGAAATGAAAGATAAACAGAGTAATAGCTTGCTTAAGAAGACACTGAAACCCATGTATTAAGCAGTAATGTTCATATTCCACAAGCTAATTTCCATTCTCATAGCTAAGATAAATATTTTCTTGTGTCAACTTTGGTAAGAATAGCAGATAAAATGCCAACAAACTCAGAACTATTTTATAATCAAATACCAAACTCAAGTAATTTAATAATCCGATTCCAAATGAAGCAGCTATGTTTGATGCAGCTACTTCACTCTAGCCTGTGCAGCTGTACTGGCATTTGTGCATTGTTCTAACATGAAGGAAAGGCTGTTGGGAATCAAATTCTTGCATGCTTTTCTTGCCCACACCAGAATTTAGGCACTCTGCTATGAACGGTGGTGCTTAGAGGCTTACAGATACAATACCACTTTTGGAGGACTCTGCTAAAGAGAGGACATTAGCACTGTGGTGGTTAACCCTACTCTCATCAGATAGCACCTGGGCTGTCCAAGTGGCCATGTAATTACAGCCTGATCATGAAGATGGAGACTATAGGGGAAACCAGACTCCCACAGTGCACAGTAGAGTCCCATCCCTGCTCCCTCCTCTGTTCTGCTGAAGGGAGCTGTTGCTACAGCTTCCTTCTACATCAATTTCCAGTATCTTTTTGGAAACTACAAAATTTCTGCTAGCAAATCAACTTTTTGCAAGACAGATTCATCTTCCCTATGAGTAAGTCAGAAATGGCCACCCTCTAGCTGTTTCACTATTGATCAGCACCTTTATTCAGATTGATGTTGTCTGTCTTCCCTTTGGTCCTGACAGTGTGGAGGAAGGCAATTGCTACTATAAAATACTTCGTGAGCAGCTACTTACAGGACACCAAGATCTGTGCTCAGAGCAATAACACAGCTGGCAGAAGAGGGAATGCTTTTTTGCCTGCGGACAAACTCGCCTCTGTTTTATTCTGCACTGAATCGATTTCCAGAGCTGTAATTTGAACAAAATCAGCATTATCCTCCCGCTGAAGGAGGTATTTAGTTGTCTTATTTGGTGCTTTAGCTAGATTCCCATCTCCAGTTTCTTCCAAGTGCCTGAGCTGTAGGTATCTGTAGGCTCCAAAATGCGATGTATTTTGAACTGATTTCCTATGTGTCCAGCACAATTCTTCTAGCAGTTTCTGAGCTAATTCTGCAGTGAGGTGGAGAGAGGGATGTTTAAGATCTCATAGTCCTGGATAGTGCTTTATTTTTCATTGTCAAGGTACTGATCCATAGCACTTTACAGAAAGTCTTTCAAGTGTTACAGCACTCCATGTAATTGCCTCCAAAAAGTGATATACCCAATTTTGAGCTTCTGTTCT
>Ga0181612_150553_pt1 | contig 15545 bp, 14 predicted proteins | sample HoacroProtozoa21_FD_119630 | JGI IMG/M metagenome (GOLD analysis project Ga0181612, IMG submission 119630) | Hoatzin crop microbial communities from Cojedes, Venezuel. Combined Assembly of Gp0051906, Gp0051904, Gp0051908 | reverse complement strand
TAAGGGGCTTAGGGGCTGGGTTGGGACCCACACGGGCCCCCGGGGGCCCATTTGGGGCGGGGGGGCCCTCGGTTCCCTTTAAACCCCTTAAAAAAAAAAAAAAAAAAAAGAAAACAGAGAAATACAGTAATAAGAGCTATAGGAAGTCCCTGTGACTGTCACCAACACACACCATCTGGATGCCAAGCTCTCTGGAAAGGCTAACCATTTTGTTTTTCTCTGTAGTTAATCACAAAGGAAAGGACTAGAAGCCAATCAGAGGTGTTCCCTGTGCGTTGTACGTGTGGATGAACACCACCCAGCAGTCTGGTTATTGAGCTGCACCTCAACAAACACCACCTTAGCTGTGGAAGCTGACTGAATGCTTCCTATCGCCTGATGCAGAAGAAAATGCACCGGCTAACACCTTACCCCACTCAGCTACCGTGGCAGTAAGTTGGTAAGCTGGGAAAACTTGACCCTGTGCAGTCGCCTGTCTGGAGCTGCAGGGCAAATCCCCGGCCAGGGACCAGCAAACCTCAGCTAATGAGACTGGATTTGTGAACTGAGGCTCAAGGGGTTTGCTCCAGAAATGTCAACTGATGCCCATATTTCTGCAGAGCTGCCCAGTGCACCTCTGAACAACCGCAGTGCTTCATCGTAAGAGTGCTGTCCTATCCGTTATGCATCTCAAAATCATTCTCATACTCGTTAACTCAATCAAGAGATGCTTTCAAATCTTAAAATTTCTACTGATACGTAAGATATACATGTAGATCCAGTACCCACTTCGCTTCTCCAGTAGACACAGAGAAAATCAATGAGATGCTTTTAGAAAACACCTACGCCTATGTGAAGTGTTTAAAAGATGTAAGAGATGATGACAAAACACTCACATCCACTCCAGGAAGGCCAGGCAATCCTGCTTCACCTGCTGCTCCAGGCTTCCCTGGTGCACCTTTTGGCCCCTAAATCAGATAAAACAGCAATTCATTTTAACATAATAACAAGAGAACCATGGCATGTGTTGATACAGGCTTTAAGATACAAGTTTATTTGTTGATGTGTTAGTCTTACGCCATGGAACATGGAAGAATTCCTGCAGAGAGCTGAAACTGGCTGTGAATCCACATCCAAATCCTAAATACATTTCAATATTTTGGCTCAGTTCTCTGCAACCTAATTAATCACTTACACACAGTTACCCATAAGCTGTTCCTAGTAGAGGAGTAGAAAGGGATGGGGCAAGTGGCCCAAAGCAGAGCTGGGCTGCCTGGTACCATTTTCAGCACCTTTTGGCAGACCGAGGAGCTGCAGCAGACTCAGACTGATGCCAGAAATAACCACGCATATGGGCTTGGTGCCAGTTTTATTCATACTGGTGATGGGCGAGCTTTGTTGCAGGCATATGCTCCTCTAGCAATAAAGCAGGAGAATGTGTTTGTCCCCAGGACCAGTGCTGAGCATCTCCACTCCTGCACACCCCTTACGGAAATTCTGCTGCAGATCAAGAGGAAAGCGAGCCAGTCAGCCTTCGCCCTTGCGCTGTGTCCCTCTCAAAAGGATGAGCAAGCCAATATCAACCAGAAAATACTTACTGGTGGGCCTGGCAAACCAGCAGGGCCTGGCTCCCCCTAAGTGAAAGAGAAAAGAAATCAGTGTTAGTGCTGAACCTCTCCTTTCAGCTGACTGTTTGCAAGGGGGGTGTTCCCAGCTGTCAGAGAGCTCAAGTCTCCATGCCCACTCCAAGATTTACCACCCCGTGTCATGAAGCCGATATTTAGATCCCACTACCCCCTAAAGCAGGATGAGCCTGGGTAGCCTTCTCTACATCTACAGCAGCGATTTGGCAAAGCCCACACCCTCAGCCTCCCAGAGAGCACCAGCGCTTCTGAACGGGGCCCAGCGCCTCCAACTTCTTCCAGATATGCTTAGAAATTATTTGCGCTTGGGTTTGTCCACAGGCGGGGCAGAGAGGAAGCTGGGTGGCTATCAAGGCTTTCAGACATCTTCCTGATGAGAGAGAGGGACACAATGAGAAGCTCCAGTGTGAAACTGTGGTACTACCAGGAGATGGGGACTGTCAGAAAGTGAAGAATGAACAAACTATCTACGCTGATTTCCTTCACGTGACTAAACTTTGACAGAAAAAGCAAATGAACAAAGGCCCCAACTGATTTCCACCTAATCCAATTGCACAGTCTGGATTAAACCAAATTTTTAGAAAACATTCAAAGGCGCTCATTTTTTCCTATGCTAATGGAAAGCAACTTTTAAGAACAGCATTAAAGGTGTTTGGGAGACAATATTAAAAAGTCTTCGAATCACTCCTTCTAGCTCAGCCAGCTGTAATGTCCTTCAGAAGCTTGCGTGGACCCCAGACAACAAGATATTTGTGTTTTAGTGTTAGGTCCCGAAAGAGGCAATGATCTGTGAATAGCAGGAGCTTGACTGGAGTCTGGTTTCCCATCTCATTCCAGTTCCAGATATCTGAACGGTGCCCACCCCTCCTGGCTTTAGGATAAGTGTACTAAACATTGTGAGAGGCTCAGGTATTGTGGGCGAGCAGAGGGGAAGGGGCATGTTGGTACCCTGGAAGAAGAAGAAATTCCATATGGAAAAAGGGTGGTTATGAACAGAGCAAGGCTAGAAATAACACCACCCCCACCACAGGCCTGATAATTAAGCGTTATAAGGCAGTAAGTAAAGGCGTGGAATTTATAGCACGATTCTATATTTACTGTGTCGGCAGCTGTGAAGTCTGTGGGCAAATCTCTCAAGACTGGCTGCCTTGATTCGCTCTGGCGAGGATTTCTGTACCGCACTGGTGACCGATCAACGCGCGGACCAGAGGGTTGTTGAACAGAGGGACCGTTATGCTCTGGCTTGCTGAAGCAACTCCTTTGCCCACAGATTTTCCATAAATAGTTATCATTATCATAGGTGGGGAAGGTCCCCTGCCAAGGAAATGAAAGGAGCAGTTCTTTTGCAATGAATGGTTTGAAAAGGCAGCTCGAAATTGCAGTAGAGTTGGTTTACTCCCTCCTCCATCACTCGAGCTTGCCAGCTCCTTGCATTTTTCCCTTGCCTGCGCGATGGCGATCTGTACAGCAAGGTCACAGCATCAGGAAAGGCTCTTTGGGACCATCTTAAACCTTGATCCTGCCATCGTGGACCCCTGCGGGACTCTGCAGGAGCCCTAGAACTTCAGTCAGCTGAATCAAAAGCCTAATCAGTGTTTATATCCCTAATGGCAGATCACTGGGAATTAGAGGCAAAGGCTGTCAGCAAGAGGAAACGCTCTCCTGGTGCTACACGAGAGGGAAGGAAGTTTACTTTGTCTTAGCAGGTCAAGCCAGGAGACGAAAAGGGGGTGGGGGGAGGGAAGCTTGATTTTTGAAGAGTGACAATTGCTTATTAGCAATTTGGGGAATTACATCCCCAGAAATAATTCACAGGAACTTGTTGCTGATTCTTTCGGTCATAACATGCTGTTTCTGTTCTTGGGAGGGAGAGATTTTGCTTGTTACCAAGTGTGAAACGTGAAGCATGTTAAAGGCTATAATTATAAAATATTTCAGAAGGACTTAATGTTGCAGCTCCCACTGAAAGGCAGGAAGGAAAGCGGGAGCTTCTAGAAATTGTGCTTATGGGGTTCATCCAAGGTTTGTTCGGAGATCTCCTGAATAATTCAGCTGCACGTTATGCATCACTCACTGCTCCCAGCTGACGGTGAGGGACTGCTGAACACCTCGGCAGCCCCATCCAGCTCAAAGACCCTTCGGCGACTCTTCCCACACAGCATTCATCCAAAGCCATCTGCGAGGATGACCCAGGTGAAATGGCTTACAGAGTTCAGGAGACTTGCATAGATACGGTCCAGAAAAGTTCTGACTGTGCTTTGAAAAAAGTCTCCTCACTGAAGAAAAGAAGTAAAATAATGGTTTCATTCTTTGCAGTGGTAGAACTGACACCACCACTCGGGCTCCATGCAATCATCTCCGTGCAGCACTATGAAAATGCCGAGCAGTACTGGATTTTATATGCCATAATTTTTGGGAGGGTACTGCCAGAAAAACTGTAGCCCTTAAACTGGGAGGCTTCATGGCTGTGCTCAACACCAGCCACAGCTCTGCACCTCTTCTCCTACGCAGTTCCTTGAAGGACTGAACGCCCCGTTGAACCGCAGAAACCACGTTAGAGCCCACCCCCGAGCATCCAGAGCGTCGTGCATGAACAGGGCACCCGACAACCCATCTCCATAGGAGGGACGCAGACCGAGTCTGTTTGAACGAGACTATTCCTGCATAGCCAAAACTCCAGCCTCAAGCTGGGCCTGCAAGACTTAGCACCTTAAATACTTTACTCAGCCATTTGATTTATTAGGTCTAAGTTCTTCATATTAATTAGATGGTGTTACTTGGTCCTGTCCCGCAGGGAGCCTTCCGAAGCTTTTAGCAGTGGATAAAGGGTGTGGGTTCATGCGACCAGCATCTCACCAGGCTTCTGTTACCAAGAGCAATCAGAAGTGATGCTGGTGCTGTTCCAGAATTAAGATGAAAAATATCCTGGAGAAAGCAGGAACTGAACGACACAATTACAGGGATTTGTTTCTCCCCGATTGCCATGCAGAAGTCAGTTACGCCTTGAAGTCTGAAGGGCTTCATCCCTCCCAAATTCTTCCTCTTCACTCCGTACAGCAACGCAGCCGCCCCTTCCTGAAGCCCGCTGGCCACGCGGCTGTCCTGCTGCGGTGACTCCAGCGGCTCACCGCTGCGACCCTGACCGCGTGTCCTCTGCCCTCGGCCAGGGCGGCCCCTGAAGCCTTTTCGTGTATTGTGAAAAATAGTGGAGAGAAACCATCACGGTACCAGCTCTGAACTTTTCCTGCTACAAAACCAAGTGAGATTTTAAGCAAAACAGTCCCGGTTAGTGGAAAGGACCCTTCAGAGGGAGCAGCTGCAGATCAATGAGGTTCTCTCTTCAGACCAGCCTTGCCCACAGAGCCACTATGAAAGCTCACCACTGCAGACAAAAAAGCTCCTTGTTCACCATATACCAGGGAACTTGTATATCTTTTTTTTACCTTCTTATTCAAAAGAAAATGACCTGCATGGAATGAATGGATTTTTTCAAGGTTGCTTAAAGGCCCCATTCCAATAAACTTACTTCAGACGAGCTTTAAAAAACCTTGCCCTATTCCATAAGCAGCTTAGAGAGACAAGCGCTACTCAAACTGAATAGTGAAGCAGGAATCCAGCCTTTTGCATTTGATGTGGTCTTGTTGAAAGTCCATCTGATGCTCTTTTTATCCACTGCCAACTACAGGACACAATCCAGTCCTTATCCAACGGATGCACAGAAGCAAAAATTCTCATTTGTATGGAACCATCCATTAAAAGTAACAGGACAGGTTTTTCTCCTCCAGTGAGTTCTGTGGTACGTAGTCTTCTGCCTCTGCAAGGGGTACACATCTAAGGAACTGCCTGCTGAAATAAAGGCTGCCCGTTTCATTCGCCTTTTGTGCCACTAAATGCAACTCGGGTCTGGACGCACACGAGCCAGATTCTGACCTCTCACGTGCCAGTGTAAGTTAGGGACAGCCACACTAAAAATGTTGAAATAAACCCAGTGTAAGTAAGAGCAGTGTCCAGTGCTGCAGATCTGAGTTTCCTGGGGCCTCTCTAGAAAGGCGGATGCTCCGAAGCGTCACATAAACCTCTCCGAGCTGCAGAGCATGCAATGACTCCGACGCACGCCGTACCCATGCAGTCCACTGTATTACATTCCCCCTCCTCCCCAGACACCAAAAAAGAAACATTCTGCTTTGCAAGCAGGGCCACGAATCCCTAGCTCTGTCCTGAACTCTCCCTCGAGACAGGGGATCGATCCTGCAGAGAAGCTGAGGCCACTCAGCACCCCGCTCGCTGTTTGGACTCTTGCAGAAGGAGATCTCTTGCGAGTAGGCTGGTTCTCCAGGTCCATCCACCTCTGAAGGACGGCCCAAAGGCTGGGGCTCTGGAGAACACGAGCAGCTTCTCAGCTCAGTCGGCTCTGCCTCCGCTCCACCCCTCGCCCTCCCTCCCCCGTACAGCACTCACATCTATGCCGTCCTTGCCAGATGGTCCAGGGGGTCCTCGAGGGCCAGGAGGGCCTTGTGGTCCTACTCTCTGAAAGGGTTGAGGGAAAGAGAGAGAGAGAGAAGAGTTTATTTTTGCATCAGAAGAAACATATGGGCTAAATGAGAACGCAACGGCCAAGTCCTGCAGCATAACCCTAACCCTGCACTAACCCTCCATCCCTCAGGGCCCCCCGCCACCCTGGGCGGGCTCAGAGGAGCTTGGGGTTGGTGCAAAGCTCTTCAGAAAACCCTTTTCACTGAGCACATCCTCAGGGCTCCCAGCTGGTTTAACTGGTGGCTTATGCTGGGAATCAGAGCTGGTCACTGGGCAGCAAATGGGTTTGCTGGTATAGCAAATGGCTCTCACTGCCTACAGGCACGTTTCGTTTTGGGCAGAGGGGGAAATGCAAAGCCCACGGAAAACAGGTGCCAAGTCCTTGGCATTAAAAATTGATTTATAGTCCCAGTCTGGTGGGGTGATGGAAGAGACAGGCTGAAGACAGGAGGAGAGAGGGAAAGTCTCCTCTCTGAGCAGGATGCCATATGAAAATCTGGGATTTTGGAGGAGGTCTGAGGTGGGGGGAAGGAGAGAAAGGTCCAATAAACGACTTCTGTATGGAGAGGGCTCCAGAGAGCAACTTGCTGTAGCTTCAGCAAACAAAGGTTTCATTGTAGAAGCAGCTCCGCTCGCAGCAGATGAGGGCAGCTCTGAATTCCCAAGCCAGACTGCAAAAATTCCTCACTGACACAATGAAAAACCTCACTGAGGAGTTACTTCCCCAGGCAATCGTATTAACAGAGTACAGGGAAGTCTCATATAGCTTCATGTCTGAAGTGAACAAGAGTTAAATACGCTGTTTTATAAGTGGAAAATTTGAAAACTGACTGAGGGAAGGAATAAGAAATTATGATTGAGACGAAGACCCAGATCAGGAGATCAGTCTCACTGGCAGCCTATTATTTCATCGTGAAAGAAAACTGTTTCTGTTACACCAACAGGTCTCTCCTTTCCCAAGGCTTTATCTCTCGTAACTGCAGTCTTGAATGGGAACAAAATACTTTAAAGGAAAGTATAAAGCAGCAGTTTCTAGACACAAGGATACGATCTAAAAGCCTGCCTGCGCAGGTACAAACCCAGATGTGTTTGCTAGGCACACTCTGCCGAACAGCACAAGCAACACACACATTTTTAATAAACTTCAGGCTCTAATAACCTGCCTATTGCCACATTTCCTCCTGCAGGTACAACATCCACAGGCCGCAGTATCTTTTTCACTTGCAGTCCTTCTTCTTGAGCGTATGATGTAAATGAGGCTTCTTACCTGAGCTGATGTGGTGGCCAACAGCTGACATAGGAAGAGAAGCCCAAGAGCGGAGAATCCAGCCATGGTGCCCAGGCTCTGCCCCTCTTCGTTCCTCCTGGGCAGCTAAACCGTCTCCTCCAGGGTCCAGCAGATCCCTCCTCTCCCTCCTCCTCCTCCTGGGTCTCCACTTACAAAGTCTCTCGCCTCCAGATAAACCTGCGGCTCCAGCCGGAGGGGCTGAGCCGGGAGGAGAGGGGAGCTTTGGGAAGGAGGTGGGAGAAGGAGGGGGAGCAGCACTCAGGCAGAGAGAAGCTCCCATTCATGCCCCAGCCTTGAGCAAACAGGGAGGGAGCTCGAGGAAGGGCTGGACTCGCCGACACGCCGCAGGAGCGAAATTCGGCCGCTCCAGCTGGAGATACAAAGATGCTCCTTAGGTCTCACCCGGGCCATTTCTCACAGCCCATCACCGCCTCAGTGCCGGACAGATAAAAAGCAACACAGAGCCCGAGTTACTCAGTGCCTGAGGCTACCTGACTGTGCTAGAGAAATGAATATACCTGTAACCAGCACAAGACGTGCTACAGAGAAATGCACTTACTGCTTTGCGAGATGGTTTATTAGCTCTGGAGGTGCATTCACGTCCGTGTGGAGTTTTTTTCAGGGCCATCTAAAGAACAGCAAGTGAGTTCTTGAGAAGATGATGAATCCTGACCAGAGAACAGATGCGCAGACAGATACAAGGAGGAAGAAAAAAGAAGAAACATTCTCAGAGCCACAAAAAAAAGAATGGCTTTTCAAATATTTGCAAGGAACAGGTGACAGTTCCCAGCTAGATGATCCCAAATGGCAGCACATTTGCGAAGATGCATCTCCTGCAAATAGCATCATGCTTCCTTTTATCAATTTCAGACAATTTCATCCAGAGCAGGGCTTGGTAGCAGAGAGGAACAGGGGAAAAATCCATCGGGAGCGAAATGACACAGCTCATTTGGTTAGCAAGAAGAGAGCAGAAGTGGAAAAGCAAAACTTAAAAAATGAAATACCGGGTTTCAGTTTGGCATCCTTACGCCAGAAGGTTTGTACGAGCACAGCGTGTGTGCCTGTCCGGCTCCCCAGCAGCCAGTATTCCACCAGCCTTGACAGAGGGATAAAGGGCTCAAAGATTTACTGCGTTCCTACAAGATTCTGTGGAATGGGCAGCTGGGGACAGAAAGGGAGCGTGTGTCTCTGTGTCTTCGGACGGCTTCAAAGTAAACTGAACGCTGGATTAGACAGCACGAACCCCAGCAAGGGAGAGCAGTGTGGTCGCAGGAACCGCTTCGCCCGGAGCCTGCACCTCCTCCTTCGCACCGAGGCCAGCGGATGGCAAGAGAGAAGGCAAAGCAGATCCACATTCTTTGGTCGCACATTGCTCGTAGCGAGCCAGGGCTTGGAGGGCTGCTCTGAGCAGAGCGTGCTCAGGACCAGAAAGGAAGAGCCCTGGGAGCATTCACCTCAGAGACCGCCGCACAGAGCGAGAGGAGCAGTCCCCTCTCCCTCCACGTCCCCAGGCATGGGGAGCACAGCTGAAGGGACACAGCCACTTACAGACGTCCTCAGCACAGAGACAGCCCCGCGCTCGTGTCCCGAAGGACAAGGCTGGGCAGCCACGCTCCTGCTGCCGGCCCCAAGAGCTGCTCAAAAGCAAAGCCCTTGTCTGCTCTGCAGAGCATCGCTTGGGAGGATGGCAGCAGAGCCAAGACAGGACGTGCTGAAACACCTCAAAGTACCTCATTAAGCAAGAAGCATGGGGGCAGGGGCTTTTCCCCACAAACACTCACCAGCCATGTTTTACAGCGGTGGAGGGAGACTGAGCATCATCTCCCCCTGGAACACGCAGCAGGTTTACCTCGTGGTTAGCCCACCAGGGCTCTGCTTTATCGGTTGTGCTGGGGAACGCTGGGCAGCCCCGCTGCACCCACTCGTTGGAGGTGGCCAGGCAACAGCGGATGGGTACAGGGCAGGGGGGGAGGAAGATACATGGTCACATCCAGGTGAAAAAAACGTAAGTGGAAACTGGTGTGCATTAAAGTCATGCTTTAATAGGTGACATGAATGTAACGGACTCTGTGCTGCAGCTCTGAGCGCTGGAAAACATCCTGCGAACTCACCGCAACCACCTACAGACAAAACTAAAGCTGCTCATGATAGGGAAGGGTTTGGTTTGAGCCCTCCAGACTAGGGCTCACAGTGAAATCCCATCAGACACAAAGCCACACCACACATCACTGTAACAAGATATATGATCTATGCCCCAACTGAGCACATATTCAGAATGAAAACTTCATTAAGTAAGAAAATTACTATAAATCTGTACAAAAGCCATGATTAACAATTTCTTATGAATCTTTTATGAAAGAATTTTCACTCAACATCTTCAAGTATTCGTATCTGTAGTCAAGTGTATTCTTATTGGCTATTTAACTCCATTTGCTCGTAAGGAAAAAAAAAGTATTTTAAAAACATTAAAGCCTTTTTCCAGCATGTGTGTGAGCATGAACATTAGATGTTAAGCTTGCAGACTTTTATTCCCAGGCACACGTATGTGGCATGCTCCATCAGGACCTACAGTCTGGGAAGGCAAGTCACCGGCCAAATTCCTTGAAAGATGAAGCTGCTGAAGAGCCGTAGCAGACAGAGGAAAAACACTGACATTGCACAGGCTCCTGCATTTGCTCTCTGGCAGGACCGGCAAGCCTCTAGCCATCTCCTACACAAAAGAAACAGCACCTAGAAACTCCCAAAACTAAAATAAACAATCTTGAGCAAACAGCAAGTCCAGACCTTCTGGCTGTTGGAAACGGTTTCCTCTGTTTCATGAAGCGGGTCCTCTGTTGTAAACCTCTAGGAGCGAAAGTGCTAAATTGTTTAATGCTCCTTCAGACTCGGCTGAACACCGTGTAAGTCAGGCAGAACAGCTAACGGGGAGGTCAGGAACAGTAAGGCAGGCAAATAGCTGGCAAGGTCTGAAAGTAAATTCTTGAGGGCTGTAAATAAGTGAACCAGACAAGCGTACCCCCTCCAATTAAAGTTTCAATTATCTGCCCCACAAAGCCCAGTGGTTTCCAGTCGTGCTGCTCTCGAACGTGCCCTCACTGTCTGACAGGCTGATCATTAACGGTAAAACAACCCTGCCCTAACGAGGTGGTGGGTTAAATCTGACACATCTAACTACGCAGCAGGCCCGCAGAAAAGCGAGCCCCACAGGCCACTGCAAACTAACAGCAAAGCCCGAACAAACGCAACGACAAATGTTTGTTCTATTTTGGCAACTGAGGAAGGCATGCCTCTGAACAGTAGTGGCCATAAGTATCTGTGGAAGACTATCAAGGGTCTGAAAGTGGTGGAAAAACCCGGGGAAGAAGAGCTCTAGACAGCTCTATGCAAAGTCTGAAGCTTTTTCTCTTCGAAACCAGTGGACAATTCACAGTCTTCACAGCTCTAACAAGCACTACAAGGCAACTTCTGTGGGGGATAAAGGGAACAAATTACTCAGCGCTTTGCACCCCAGAGAACAGTACCTGTACACAAAGGTTAATACTGGTCAGAGACACGTTTTGATTATGCATTTTATCCCAGTCTAAAGTCAAACCTACTTTCTTTCTAGGAGGAGAGGCAGCCATAGTCTTACATGATGTGAAATGCACATGCTCACCTCCTTCAGGCAAACAGCACTTTTGCCAGGAATGAATCTCCTGGGAGGGGACAGCCTTTCACAACAGCAAACAGAAGTTACAGGGTAATAGAAAGGCCTGGCAAATTAGGTCATGCTGTCTTACATTTAAAAAATCATGTATTTAATAAATACTCGGCTAGTTCAAACAAGGAAACAGATCGCTTCTCCTCTTCTCTAAGAGGGGACATACCAGATTCAAAGCAAAGTGCAAAAATCCCTGTTGCTCCAAGATAGTCCTGAACATCAGCTAAAAGCCAGGCACAGGACACAGCCTGTCCATGAAGATGACTAAATCAGAGTTTTCCTCTTTCGGGTAACCAAGGGCTGGATCTCAGTGAAGTTACTACAGAGGATTAAAAAAGTGTGGAAGGGTGAAAGTCAGACAGGGGCCAGCCTGGATCAGCCCAAAGGAAGTTTATTCTTCTGTGTACTTCTGCTACCCAAATCATTAAAGCTGGCTCCTAGGGCAGCGTCATCTCCACTTGCTCCAGTGCTTGCCGTGCTGGTCTCACTCTGCTGCTACCTGCTCCTCATCAGGTGCTGCTGCACGCTCAGAGCTTTCGGGTCTTTGGGCTGCAACCTCAGCACTGCCTTCTTCGGGACAAGCGGATGCCACGCTCTGCTCAAGACTCTCTGGAACTTGTTTCTTGCCTGTGACTTCTGCTTGCCCCTTTTCACTTGCATTTTCTGCCTTTTTATGCTGTTCTGCCCCATCTACCTCACTTTTGCCTGCCAGGAGCGTGCTGTTGCAGTGGTACTGATCACTCCTTGCTGTGACTTGAATTCCACTCGAATCCAAGCCATCGCTTACTGGAGAAGTCAAGCCAGTCTTGGGGAGCCTGGGATCAACTGGGGGTCTCTCAGCCCCACCATCTCCATCACCACCACCCTTCTCACTTGTTGCTTCCACGGTTGTGCTTCTCTCACTGACATTTTTAGCCTCAGTGTCTGCAATTGACAGATTTAAGCTGGCACTAGAGGCAGAGGTCCCCACGTTCAGGTTTATGGCCAAGTTGAATGTTATGCTTCTCGATGTTCTTTTATCAACTTTCCTCCGTTTCACAGCTGCATCAGTGCTCTCTGGCACTGTTGAGTCTTTGGTGCTTGCATCGTCTGCTTTCAGTGTCTCCTGATCCTCTTCTGCTTTTAAGAGTGGAACCGAGGAGGGGATTTCTGCATCAATTGCACATTCTCCCAGATTACGGGAAATGTTTTCAATATCAGCAGGGCTTTTCAATGGTCCGCTCTTTTTAGTGTCTGCCATATTTGCATCCAGTTTTCTCTTCTTGCTCTCCTTTGTGCAATCATTCTCTGCTGTACCCTGCACTTCATCAGTCTCACTATTTAAATCCTTCTCCTCCCTCTGGGTAGATGAAGCCTCTTTCTCCTCTTCACCATCCCCTCCCTTCAAAACGCACTCACTTAACTTCTCTTTCACATCTCCATCATTCACTTTAGGCTGCAAGTCTGCAGCATCTCCAGCTTTCTGTTCTTCCTCTAGAGACCGGTTCTGATCCTTTTCCACAGAATCATCACATTTTGTACCAGGATCCTCCTGTTTCTCTTCAGCCTTTTGGTGCTGCTGTGACTTTGCAGAGCGCACTCCGTACATCAAGAGTTTCTCGTGCGGCCCCCACACGAAGCTGCCTCGAGGCCTGAAGTGCTGCCAAGCGTAGTGGACGAGTTCTCTTCTCTTCCGTTTGCTTCTGACGGTGAACAGGAAGTAATCCAAGGCACTTCTCTTGACATTTGGTAACGTCTCCTTAACCAGAGTCTCTGTTAGGAAAAACTTTACCAAGTGCACTTGATAGTGTTCATATCCCATCTCCCCCAGGCACTTCAGGATGCGCGTAATCCGCAAATTGTTGTGGCTAAACCTGCAATAAACAGAGAAGCAAAGTTGTTAAGTGACTCGTACAAGTTTGAAGTCACAACAAACACCAGGGTACCTGCAAAATGTTCTGGGCATTACTGACTGCGATCTGTTAAAGACTACTGGACAATGCAGGCGGGAGTATAGGCTGGGTTACTTTTGAAGCACCTACTGCCTCTGTCTGCCTTAGCAGTACTTTCCAAGCCCTTCTTAGACTGTTTGGATTAATAATCTCCACTGCTTGGAAAGGTTCTGGCTTTCTGCATCACCCACCAGTACCAGGCACCATACTGGGTCAGACATACCAGTCCACATGGCCCGATATCCCGTCCCTGACAGTGACCCTGCAGGGTAAGCAGAAAAGTACAAGAACACAGGCGTGTAAGGACACTGCCAGAAATTCATGACTTAAGACACTAAGTTAGACACAGCCTTTTTTTTTTTTTTTTTTTTTTAATACTTGACAGACTTCAAGTTGTTTTGTCTTTCTTGAGTATGCTGAGTCCTTTTAGAGCCCTTGTTAAGATCACTAGGGGTACCAGAATACAAAGGGTCATTACTATCTCTACGATAAGACCTGCAATAATACAAAAACATTAACATCAACTTGCAGAGCACTTTTCAACCAAGAATTCAAAAAACAACTAGCGAAGCATATGGCAACACTGCTATTTTGTAGTTTAACAGAATACTGCAAAGGCAATTTGGCTACCTGTGAAAATGTTTCAGTGATTCCCGCTTAAAATACGGTTTTAAACACAAGATCTGCTAGAGCAAATATGAACATCTCCAAGTCTGTACTTCATACTCTCGGAGACCAGCCTGAAGAATGCCTGCTGTTAACAGCTGCACCGAATACAAAAGAAAACCAGTCTCAACTGGCTTACTTATATTATCCTTGTCACTTATTAAGAGTGTGATGACCTACAGTCAGAGGCTGAGACAAGTTAAAAGTAGTTTTGCTAGCTAACTCTATCAACAAAGGCTTCCATTCCTCAAGGGCTGAGGATTTTCTTGACCCCCCCCTGAAGTGGTGCCTGGCTGTAATAACTGGCCAGCAGTATAAACAGACTCACCAGTTCAAGTTTTTAAATCGCTCAGCCCAATTCTCCGCTCTCTTAAGCTCTCCAGTTTCCTCGTTGATCAGAACGATTCCATAAAACCTCAGCATGAGCTGATAAGCACGTATAAACCTTTGCATGACTTCCTTCGACTTCTTAAAGGCCTGAAAGCAAGACACACCAATGAGTACAAGGTGCAACTCCCTAATTACCTGCACCAGATTATAAGGCTTGATTATAGCACTAAGCATTTCATCTGCTGGTGTAGCTACTGGCAGACACAAGACAGACAAATGCTTAACAGTGCTGGAGTGAGCTCTCTTCGCGCTAGGGCCCCAAGGAAGCAACTAGACTTCAGATAAAAGGTATTTAGGGAAAATCCTAACACACTTCAGATCTCAAAGAAAAAAAAAAGCGCTTTAAATACCTGGATTTCTTGACACGTGAGGGGCTTGGCACGCCAGTTCATCCCATGTTCACGTAAAGGGAACAGCCTGAAGGGAAAGAAATTTTCAGCCCAGATGACATCCAGCCCAGGGTACCCATTTTGTTAAAGCTAAAAAAGATTCCAAAAATCGTGACATCACAGGCATCTCTTGGAGACCTGACATGCTTATGGACAAAGAGGTAGTTCACTACATGACAAACAAATCTCTCCCATAAAAGCACTGTCTACGCCAAGGATAACAACATATTTGGCTTATCTGGATCTCTCTCGTTGCCCCAACACTTTGCTCTGCAGCATGTTGTTAAGGCCAAGCACGACTGAGATCTATTGCCACAGGTGCACTGGAAACCCATGTCTTGGGGATTCCCACTGCATTGTTTCCAGAAGAATATAACTCAATAAAAATGAGGCAGACACAGGTTTCCCTCAGGAATAGTTCTGGGCCTTCTGGGAAGCTGAATTCAGGAACACAGACACAACTGAGTTTTAGAAGAGGCACAGCTGAAGAGAGGCACTATATTCACGATGATAATTTACCACTGTATGTAAGAGTGGTTTTCTTCCAGAACTTCATAGTTGTCCCACCAAGATTCAAGCAGAGTTTCAATATGCAAACCTGAAAAGAAAAGGAAAATGTCAGGCAAGAAGAAATGACACCAAATGAAAACTGAAGTTAACCAGCCAGCCAAGGTGGCTCATTATCCAGAGCCGGGTGTTCTCACACCGGCACTGGCTTCTACAACCGGACAACTGTCCTGGAAAGCCAGAAAAACCCTTGGTTTTCTACCACCAAACAGAAAATCAAGGAATGTACAGCAGGAACAAGTACACTTTAAAATGGAAAGTCTTGGGGGGTTTTTTTTTTTTGTTTGGGTTTTTTTTTTTTTTTTTTTTTTGGTGGTGGGTTTTTTGGTAGTGGTTTTTTTTTGGTTTTTTTTTTTTTTTTTTTAAAATTTCCCCCCCGGGGAAAACTTCTTTTTTTTAAAATTAAACACAAGAAGAAGAGGTGCTTCAAGCGGTCATTCAACAAAGGCACCACACCCG
>Ga0181612_138311_pt1 | contig 15545 bp, 12 predicted proteins | sample HoacroProtozoa21_FD_119630 | JGI IMG/M metagenome (GOLD analysis project Ga0181612, IMG submission 119630) | Hoatzin crop microbial communities from Cojedes, Venezuel. Combined Assembly of Gp0051906, Gp0051904, Gp0051908 | reverse complement strand
TGTTTGGCAAGCTCAAGGACGGCGGCCACGTCACGCTCGACCGCGATGAGGGTGACGACAAGTTACACATTATATAATATAGGCACCCCATGATTTGGCTACTCGACGAGCGCATTGGATTCCCCGACCCCCACACAGGGGAGCCTTCGGGGCTGGTTGCCGTGGGCGGCGACTTGAGCGAGGAGCGCCTGCTGGTGGCTTATAGCAACGGATTTTTTCCGTGGACAGCGTTTCGCGAGCAGGACGAATATGGGTTACACTGGTATTGCCCGCTGGAGCGGTTTGTGATTTTCCCCGATGAAATCCACATTTCGCACTCGATGCGGTCGCTGATGCGCAAGCGGAATTTCACGGCGACATTCGACAGGGCGTTCGACCGCGTGATTGAGCGCTGCAGCCTCGTCGATGGACGTTACGACCACCCAGGTGCATGGCTGGGCGCCGATATCATCAAGGCTTACACGCATTTGCACGAAATCGGGGTGGCACACAGCGTCGAGGTGTGGGACGAGGAACACGAGCTCGTGGGAGGTCTCTATGGCGTTACCATGGGTCATGGCTTCATGGGCGAGAGCATGTTTTCGGACGAGCCCAGCGGGTCGAAGTTGGCGCTGATTGCGCTGGCCAAAATAGCCAAGACGCTCGACATCGCAATCATCGACTGCCAGTATGAAACCCCGCATCTGCGCTCGATGGGCGGCCGCACCATCGATTACGAGACCTACATGTCGTACCTCAAGACGGGCAAGGCCGAAGAACATAAAGATTGAAAAAAATTTGGCTGTGATGAGATAAAGGTCGTACCTTTGCAGCGCTCATCGGAGGGTCACACTATGGAAGTGGGGCTGGATAAGATGGATGGCTATGCCGTCTTGGTTATCCAGCCCCACTTCTGCTGTGCGGCGCGAGGGTGAAGCGATTGTGAAACTAAACGAAATTGCGTAATGAATCGAGATGCGATTGACTTCGGGAAAACGCGGATTCCGCGGCTGTTTATCAAGCTGTTTATCCCCACGTTGATGGGGTTGCTCTTTGGCGGCATGCTGAATGTGGCCGATGGGATTTTTGTGGGACGTGGCGTGGGTAGCGATGCGTTGGCGGCGATTAATATTGCGGCGCCGGTGTTCATGATATTTGCGGGGCTGGCACTGATGTTTGGCGCTGGCGTGTCGGTTGTCGCAGCTATTCACCTGTCGCATGGCAACACCAAGGCGGCCAACATCAACATCACGCAGGCGTTTACGGTGGCGATGCTCGTTGCAGTGATTGTGGTGGCGATTGTGGTGATATGGCCCGAGCGGGTGTGTCACCTCTTTGGCGGCAACGATGTTCTTGAGCCTTACGTGGTTGAGTACCTGCGTTGGGTGGCGGTGGGTGTGCTGGGTAGCGTGGTGATGTTTATTGGGCTGTTTGTGATTAGGCTCGATGGGTCGCCGCAATATGCGATGCTCACCAATGTGATTCCGGCGTTGCTTAACATTGGGCTCGACTGGTACTTTGTGTTCCCTGCGCAGATGGGCATTGGTGGCGCGGCGATGGCAACGAGCATCAGCGAACTCGTGGGTTCGGCGATGGTGATTTATTACCTGTTTTTCAGGGCACAGCGCGTGAAGTTGTACAAGCCCAAATTTAGTCACAAGGCGATTAGGCTGACGATGCGTAACATTGGCTACATGATGCGGCTGGGACTGCCCACGCTGCTGGGCGAGATAGCGATGTCGTGCATGATGATTGTGGGTAACTACATGTTTATCGAGTGGTTGCACGAGGATGGCGTGGCAGCATTTTCGGTGTCGTGCTACTTGTTCCCGCTGGTGTTTATGTTTGGCAACGCCATTGCGCAGTCGTCGCTACCCATTGTGAGCTACAATTATGGACAGGGCAACGTGGCTCGCATGCGGCAGACGTTTAAACTATCGGTTGCAACGGCGATTGCGTGCGGCTTGTTCACAACCACCGCGGTGGTGGCGCTGAGTGAACCGCTGATGCGGCTGTTTCTGGGTGACCAGGAGAATCCGTGCCAAATTGGGATTGCAGGCTTGCCACTGTTTGCGCTGGGATTTGCGCTGTTTACCATCAACGTGGTGCTCATCGGCTACCTGCAGAGCATCGAGCGTTCAACGGCCGCGACCGTGTTTATGCTCATGCGCGGCATGCTACTTGTCATCCCCTGCTTCGTGTTGCTGCCCACGCTCATCGGCATCCCCGGCCTGTGGCTCGCCGTCCCCCTGAGTGAACTGCTCACCCTCCTCAGCATCACCATCTACCTCCTCACCACCGGCCTCACCCGCCGGTAAATACACAGAACCGCTCCCTTCGAGGAAGGGAGCGGTTACTTGAGCTCACGTAGCGGGACTGAGATTTGAACTCAGGACCTCCGGGTTATGAATCCGACGCTCTAACCACCTGAGCTATCCCGCCATATCGGTTTTGCGGGTGCAAAGGTATGGAGTTTTTCTGATTCGTGCAACTAAAAGCGCAGAATTTTTCAACTTTTTTTTCAACGGCCAAATGAGATGCGGCTTTTGTCGAAAGGCTCTTCGTAGTTGAGCGGGTAGCCTTTGAGGGCGGCAAGTGGGGAACTAGCCGAGGAGATGACGGGGAGATTGCCCTGATTAGCAAATGCTTGCAGATAGACGGCTGTGCTGATGTAGTCCTCGTCGAGGTCGCTCAGCACGACGTGGAAGGTGGGGTCGGCAGCAAACATGGTCATGCCGCCACCGCCACTAACCATGTAGTAGGAAAGCGAGCAAACGCGATAGGTGGCGGCGGTGTCGAGGGGTACAAAGGTGCCCGTGTTGCGGTCGTAGATTTCGATGTCGTGCACGCGATAGGCGCCCGTGGGTCGTCCCGCCCACTCCATGTTGTCGTTATAGCGGACTGTGGACACGATGGTGGAGTCGATGCTGTAGCGCAGGCCAGCGGGGTGGATAAAGTTGCCATTTTCGCCCGTGGGAGCAAACATGGCACCCCACTCGAGGAGGTCTTTGATGGTTTGGCCGCTGCACTCGGCAACGTAGACGCGGTTGCCAAACGGGGAAACGGCTTTGCAATCCTTGTAGGTCCAGATGCCAGCGGGGATGCTGGTGCGCACGCCGCCGCCAGCGACAAAGGCGAAGTCGCAGCCGATGCCGTTGACATTGTTGGCGTAATAATAGAAGCCATCGGCGACGAGGTTACCCATGTTGGTGCTTTGCGAGCGCACGCGGCGGTCGTGGTTGCTGTCCTCGATGGTGAAGTCGATGGCGGTGGTGGCAATGGGTTGTCCCAGCAAGCCGTCGATGCTGTCGGCAAGGACTTTGGTCAACGTTGCTACTGCCGAGTCGCAGGGGGCATCATCGAGCAAGGTCGAGGTGAAGTGGCCCGCGTCATCGACGGTGAGGACGCCGATGTGGCCAAAGTAGCAACCCGTCTGCGTGAGAACGATGCTGTCACCGTTGAGGTTGGGCACGCGGGCATACTGCGGCAGGTTGGTGGCATCGGTCGTGTTCAGGGCGACCACATTGTGACTGTGTCCGTCGATGAAGGCATCGATGCCAGTGGTGTGCTCGATGACGTGATGCGACATCCATGGGCCGGAACCGGGCTCGAGGCCCAAGTGGCCCAGAGCGATGACATAGCGCACGCCCGGCTGCTTGCGGGCCTCGTCGACGGCTTGCTGAACGCTGGCATAGAGGTCGGCGCCCGCGTTTCCGCTCTCGAAGTTGTAGATGATGTGGCCCTGGGCGTCCTTGAAGTTGGTGGGTGTTCCCTTGGAGTAGGTTTCAGGGGTGAGGATGCCCACGAACGCCACTTTGTAGTTACCGAAGGGCACGAGGACGTAGGGCGGTGTGACGCGCGTGGTTTTGGCGCCCGTCGTGTCGGCGTTCCAGAAGTTGCAACCCGTGAGGGGGAAGTTGCACTCGCGGTAGCGCTGCATGAACACGTTCATGCCGTAGTCGATTTCGTGGTTGCCCACCGAGGCGAGGTCATATCCCGCGGCATTCATCAGCTTGATGATGCTACGTCCCTGGTCCATTGCGCCATAGACGGTACCTTGCAGGAAGTCGCCATCGTCGACGAGCACCACGTCGTAACCTTGTTGCTTGTATTGCTGCTTGAGTGCTGCCACTTGCGCGAAGCCCAGCGGCTTGTCGATGTGGCAATGCGTGTCGTTAGTATAGATGATGCATAGCGGCCGTTGCGGTTGCTGTGATTGCTGCGTTTGTTGCAGTTTAGCCGCACTGCCGCATCCTGCCAGCGCGAGCATCGTCAATGCCAGTGACAAAAAATGAAATTTCATGTGTTTCATCTTCAAAATATTATTATTGCAGTCAATGTATCGATTTATTATAGTTGCAAAGATACGAAAATTTGGCCACCAAGGAAACAACTTCAACGATTTTAATCATTTGGACAGTTCCTGACTTTGTCAATGTGTCACTAGAAGAGTCACAAACCATTCTCGCTATCTGTAGCAAAAGTGCATCGAATGAGCATGTGCGCCTCTTCGAGGAGCTTCCCTCTTACTGGCCTATACCCCAGGTCCTTCCGTTCGCTACGCTCACTTCAATGGCCTGGGGTTAATTCCAGTTTTCGTCTTCGACGAAATGTTTTTTTGTGGTTTCTTTTAACGGCAATTAAATTACCAAGAAAGGCGACAAGCGTCAAAAAGTGCTCAAAAAAATGAGATTTTGACGCTTATCGCCAGAAAAGGCAACTAAAAATGGTGTTTGGCGATTGCTATCGCGCGGGGGATAGCGTCCTGTATTTTAGTCGTTTGCGAGGTTATCTAGCATTTTCGGAATCTATAGAATATAGTCGTCATCCATGTCCATCCTTTCAAAGGCATCGAGCACTTGGTCTTCAGGTATCATATCATCGATGTAGTCAACCTTGTCGTGGAAGGTGATGATGCCGTTGCTGTCGCCCAGTTTCTTGTGGTCGACGATGGAGTCGATGGGGAGGTTGCGGGTGAACTTGGACTTGAGCCAGGAGTTGTTCCACAGTTCTTTGCTGGTGCCATTGACGAGTTTGCACAGGCGCATGGTATAGCGGTCGATGTCGCCCGACTGGCGGTCGAAGGGATAGGTGATGGTTTGCAGCCACACTTGTGCGTAGTCGCTGTTGGGGATGTCGGCCATGCGGTTGACGACGAGTTGAGCCAGGTTGCGGCGCTCGTCTTCGTCCTTGATGGTGTCGAGTAGCAAGCTGATGGTGCGCAGGGCGTGTGCTAGGATGGCGGCGTTGTTGAGGGCGAGGCTCACGGCAATGGCAATCATGGCGCGGTGATTCTCGATGATGGTCGGCTTTTCATCCTCCTTCTTGTCGGTTTTTTGAAATTTTGGACCGTCGTCGCCAAATGTAATCTTCCCAACAGTCCTAAGCCCACCCTCTCGAGGTTGCTTTAGGCGGGCGTTGAAGTCAGCGAGCATGCGCTTGAGTTGTCCTGAGTTAGGGAATTTCTCGCTGAACATCAGGATGTAGAGGAGATGTTTCTGGAGGCCGTCGAAGTCGCAACCTTTCTTGTTGAGAATGGGGGTGTTGAAGATGTAGAACGACTTGTCGGGCTTGACAGCGTTGGTGACGATTTGCTGGGTGAGGCGCGTTTTGCTGGTGTTGAGCCTGAAGTTGAGGCCGCGCAGCACGTCGAGCATGATGTAGGAGATTTTCTCGAGCGTAGATGCATTGCGGGCAAACACGCGGTAGTCGTCGCGGTAGCGGACAACGCGATAGGAGTCGCTGGGGATGCCCGCTTGCTCGAGGCGCTCGTGCAGGAGTAAATCGGAATAAGCGAGCACCAGTTCGGCGATGAGGTCAAACATGGCGCCGGCTTGCGGGATGCCGATGTTGCGGCCGTGCTGCATGGCGGCGAGGAGTTGGCAGATGTCGGCTGCGAGGGCGTTGTTTTTGTTGGTTGCTTTTGCGGTGTTGGTGCGGGCGAGCGCGTTGGTGATGGCATCGGGGACGATTTCGCCGTAGCAGTTGGTAATGTCGGTGACAAACATGTGGCTGAACTCGAGCGAGAGTTCGATACTACGCTGCTCAAATGCGTTCCACCAGCTAAGGATGGTGGTTGAGTTCTTGAAATTCTCTACCTTGTCGCGCACAACGGGAATCGAGGCGACCTCGATGGAGGGCACTTTGCACGCCTCGAAGCAGTTGCAGATTGATTTCCAGGCGGCGGGCTTGCACAGCTGTCGCGCGAGGATATAATAAAGGTAGGGGTTGACAATCGAGACTTGGCGGATGCCATAATGGCCGTCCTTGCTGAGGATGAGGTCGAGGTTCACGTCGGTCAATTGCTCGGGGTGCGTTTTGGCGAGGCACTCCTCGTAAGGCGTGTCACCGATTGATTTTTGGACCGACGCGAGCACTTCGTCGAAGGAAAAATACTCGGGAAGTTCAACGGTAAGGTACTCGCTCGATTGCATCCAGTAGGCCAGCATTTCGGGGCCATTGAAGTTTAGAATAGATTTAAAAGCCATGTTATAAAGTTTTTATGAGGTTGATAATTCGTTTTACTCGGCGCTGGGGCGATGCCCTGTTGAGGGGCAGCAGCGGGTGCGCTTCACTTGTTTATACCATCAACAGCAAAAAGGTAAACCGTGGAATTGGCATAAATGTTGCAACAATTGTGATTACTGTGGCGGCAGAGTGCAAAAAAAGTTGTAAATTTGCAGTCACAGCACACAGGATGACACACATTATGCCTCAAGGGAAATGGTGGTGTGTCGTCCACGAGAGAGTTAACACGAGGGTCGACGTGTGGCGCAGCGGGCGCAACGTTGGCAAGCATTTAATCATTTAGCAATCAATGCAATAAATATGGATAACGAACTTAAGAATCAAGCATATTTCTATCGTCGTGCCGAAGCGTTGCCGCAAGCAAGCGCCGAGTTTGACGACGATGACGATGATGTGCCCACCGACGATGGTGGCGAGGGCGACGGCGAGAAGCAGAGCCGTCCCCACAGTCGTCGTGCCAGCAATGATGACAAAAATGGCACGCCCATGATTGACAAATATGGCAAGGACATCACGCGCGAGGCGAGCGAGGGTCGGCTGGACCCCGTTGTGGGCCGCGAGCGTGAGATTGAGCGCATTGCGCAAATCCTGAGCCGTCGCAAGAAGAATAATCCCGTGCTGATTGGCGAGCCTGGTGTGGGCAAGAGCGCCATCATCGAGGGCCTGGCGAAGCGCATCGTCGACCGCCAGGTGCCGCGCGTGCTGCTCGACAAGCGCATCATCTCGCTCGACATGGCTGGCATTGTGGCAGGTACCAAGTTCCGCGGCCAGTTTGAGGAGCGCATCAAGACGATTATCGACGAGGTGAGCAAGAATCCTGGCATCATCATGTTTATCGACGAGATTCACAACATCGTGGGTGCTGGTAACGCCAGCGGGTCGATGGACGCAGCCAACTTGCTCAAGCCGGCGCTGGCTCGCGGTGAGTTCCAGTGCATCGGCGCCACCACGCTCGACGAGTATCGCAAGAGCATCGAGAAGGATGGTGCCCTGGAGCGCCGTTTCCAGAAGGTGATTGTGGAGCCCACGAGCATCGAGGAGACGATTGCGATTCTGCACAACATCAAGGGTGCTTACGAGAAGCATCACGCAGTGAGCTATACCGACGCAGCCATCGAGGCTTGCGTGAAACTCACCGACCGCTATGTGAGCGACCGCTTCTTCCCCGACAAGGCGATTGACGCCCTCGATGAGGCGGGCTCGCGTGCGCATATTTCTAAGGTTGACGTTCCGCCCGAAATCGAGGAGCTGGAGCATCGCATCGCGCAAGCGCAGGAGAACAAGTTCAATGCCGTCAAGGCGCAGAATTTCGAGACTGCAGCGCGTTACCGCGACTTGCAAGAGAGCCTCAAGCAAGACCTTGCCAACGCCAAGGAGCGCTGGGAGCATGAGCTCGAGACGCGCCGCGAGACCGTCGACGAAAACGATGTGGCTCAAGTGGTGGCGATGATGACGGGCGTGCCCGTGCAGCGCATTGCGCAAGCCGAGGGCATCCGCCTGCTGGGCATGGGCGACGAACTGAAACGACAGGTGGTGGGTCAAGACGACGCCATCGACAAGATTGTGCGCTCGATTCGCCGCAACCGTGCTGGCCTACGCGACCCCAATCGTCCCATCGGTTCGTTTATGTTCCTGGGCCCCACGGGCGTGGGTAAAACACTGCTGGCCAAGCGTCTGGCGGAGTTCCTGTTTAACTCGCCCGATGCGCTGATTCGCGTCGACATGAGCGAGTACATGGAGAAGTTTAACGTGTCGCGACTGGTGGGTGCGCCTCCGGGCTATGTGGGCTACGAGGAAGGCGGCCAACTGACCGAGAAAGTGCGTCGTCGCCCCTACTCGGTGGTGTTGCTCGACGAGATTGAGAAGGCGCATCCCGACGTGTTCAACATGCTGCTGCAAGTGCTCGACGAGGGTTGCTTGACCGACGGCTTGGGTCGCAAAATCGACTTCAAGAACACGATTGTGATTATGACGTCGAACATCGGTACGCGCGAACTGAAGGACTTCGGCGCTGGCGTGGGCTTTAACACGCGCGAAATCACGCGTGAGCGCAGCGATGCCGTGATTCGCAAGGCGCTGAATCGCTCGTTCTCGCCCGAGTTCTTGAACCGCGTTGACGATATCATCACCTTTGGTTCGCTCGACCGCGAGTCGATTCACCGCATCATCGACATCGAGATGCGTTCGTTCTTCGACCGCGTGAAAGAGGCTGGCCTTGAGTTGGTTATCACCGAGAAGGCACGCGATTTTGTGGCCGACAAGGGATTTGACTCGCAATTTGGCGCTCGCCCGCTGAAACGCGCGATTCAGACCTACATTGAGGACCCGCTGAGCGAAATGCTGCTGCGCGGCGAGGCTCACGAGGGCGACCAACTGATTCTCGACCTCAACGAGGAGGGCAATGAGATTGTGGCAAGCGTGAAGCACGACACCATTGCCGCTGAATCGTGATGAGCCAGCGAGGATACATAATGTTTTAAAATCACAGACATTCGCCAGCGATGCTTGCACGCGCCGCTGGCGAATGACATTTTGTCAGCACCCCATTGTCAGTGAGTAACATACCCATCATGGCAGCGCCGCTGCAAGGCATCACCGAGCACGTGTGGCGCGAGGCGCACGCACGCGTGTGCGGTGGTGTGGCGCGGTATTACACGCCGTTCTTGCGCATGATGCATGGCGAGATTCCGCGGCGCGAGCAAGTAGATGCAACGGCGGCGTTGAGCGAGAGCGTGGCTTGCACGCCGCAGGTGATTGCCTGCCCACCACAGCAAGCGACGCACATCGTCGACTGGCTCGTGGCGCAGGGGCATCGCGAGGTGGACATCAACCTGGGGTGTCCGTTCCCGCCGGTGGCGTTGAAAAAAATGGGGTCGGGGATGCTACCCTATCCCGCGCTTGTGGAGCAGCTGTTCACTGCGCTGGCGGGCATCGAGGGTGTGCGTTACTCGGTGAAGATGCGACTCGGCTGGGACGAAGCCACTCAGTGGCGCGAGGTGATGCCGTTGACGGAAATCCTGCAGCCCGCGCACATCACCGTGCATCCCTGCACGGGTCGCGGGAAAGAGGCCGATGTGATTAATCACGAACAAATGGCGGCTATCGTGGCGGCGTCGCCCTACCCCATCATCTACAATGGCGGCATCAACACGCGCGACGACATCGCACGCATCATCGAGCGCTACCCCACCCTCGCTGGCGTGATGGTGGGTCGCGGCCTCATTGCCCACCCCGATTTAACCAGCGACGCCGGCCCTGCTTGCTATCGTCCCTTCCACGACCTGCTGGTCGAAGGCTACCGCCAGCGTTATAGTCAGGGCGGCGAGGCTCAAATCCTGCGCCACCTGCAAGACCTATGGGCCTACTTCCTCCCCGACGCCCCTGCCCGCCTGCGCAAAGCCATCAAAAAATCCCGCACCCTCGCTCAATACCACGACGCCACCACCGCCCTGTTCACCACCCTCGAGAACTAGGGTTTCTATCCTTCGTTGTGACGAGAATAAGCGCGGTGATATTGTGTGGGATGGTGGGTTTTCAGGTAAGCCATTTGGTAAGCAATTAGGGTGTAGCACAGGGTGTGGCTTTTGTTGAAGGCGCTAAATCCTTGGTCACAGAGCCATTGCCACAACTGCAGCACGTCATTCCGGTCGTGGCCGTTTTCGGTGGCTTGGTTGATGAAGATGGGTTTTAATGCCTTGAGTTGTGCCTCTCGCGTTGTGGATGCGCGGCAAATGGCGGTGCGCAATTCGTCAGCCTGGGCGGGGGTGAAATGGGCGATGTCTTTGGCGATTTGCATGACCTGCTCTTGATAGACGAGTATGCCGTAGGTTTCTTTTAAGGTGGCGGCCAAGCAGGGCAGAATGTAGTGTATCGACTGGGGATTGCTTTTTCGCGCAATCATGCTGGCCACGAGTTGTGGACCTCGTGGATGAAGGGCATTTAAAGCGGTGAGGTCTAACAAGTTATCGGGGTGAAAGGCTCGCAGGTATTTGCGCATCCTTCGGCTATCGAACATCATGATTTTGCCTGTGTCGCCCGCTTGAAACGATTGCATTGTCAGGGCGTCGTCAAGGGGTATGTCGTTGATGTGGAGGTTGCATTGTTGCAGCACGTCTTTGATGATTGATAGTTCGGGCATGGGCAGGAAGTCAAGTGTCATCAGTCCCGCTTCCCCAGCCATCGCTCCATCTAAGGTGGTGCAGACTCGATTTTGATTATCAAGCGCCAACGACAGTAATTTGGTGCACGACTTGCGAAAAAAAACGAGGCCTGATGGGTGAATACCAGCATCGAATGGGTCAAGAGAATAGGTGCCGAGGTGGGCAACGCGGTCTGCATACTTTTGCTCCACCCACTTCACAATTTCGTCCCTTCCCTTCTCGTCAAAATCGAGCCCAGCGGCGTATAAATAGGGCTGATTTTGGGGGCGGCTGCATAGCAAGAATCGCTCGAAAAGCAAGCCATATTTCAACGGGTCAATGTCGGTGATGCCCAAGCAGTAGTTCACGATGCTACCGGCAGCACTGCCTCGACCGGGGCCAACCAAGACGCCCAGTTCGTCCTTTGCTGCTTGAATGATTTCGTGCCAAATCAGGAAATAGTTTTCGAGGCCGTACCACGAAATCAAGCGCAGTTCTTGTTCCGCACGTTCCACGACTGCAGTCGGCAATGGGCTGCCGTAGCGGCGTTTAGCCCCCTCCATCACCTGCAATTTCAGGTATTCATCTTTCTTCATCCCGTTGATGGGAATGCGGAACACGGGCAGGGATGCTGTTTTAATGTAAGCTATCATTTTTTGAGAATTAAAATGGTTATAGTTTCGTCGCAGTTGTCGTCGATGTAAACGGCTGGCAGAAAGCACTCAACGTTTGCGTCATCGTCCCAGCAGAGAATGTCTTTTATGTATTCTAGAGAACGCAGCCTCGCCACGAGCAAAAGGTTGACTCTTTGCTCTTTAAATCGTTCCATCATCCTCTCGATTTCATCGAGATAAGCCGATAGCGTAAACTGATGCCTCTCCATCTCTCCTCCCCCTCGGAAAAACATGCGGATGTCCTCAACATCAAGCACCACAACTTCGTGCGTGTTATTGAGCACACCCTCAATTACATCACGCGCCTCACCATACCGCCCCCAAAGTTCATCTTTCTCCATATTCATATCACCATTTTTTACTGCAAAATAAACCCGGGCCTCTGCCAAAAAGCAGCAGAGGCCCAGGAGAAAGTTGTTGGAGAATTTGCTATTAAGGGATTAGCCCCTCGTCACATTGCCATTTCATGCGGAATTGTTTCTCGTTGTTTTCCATTTCGGTGATGAAGTCATCCATTTTCTCCTTGTTTTGAGGGATGGGCAGACTTCGTTTAATGATGCGCCACTGGGGATGGTCTACGACAGTGAGGATGTCCTCGTTGTCGGTCACAGCGGGATAGATGAGGTGGCCATCGTGCTTGCCGAAGCGCACCATGTAAGCAATCGTTTTGTAGTAAATGGCTGTTGCTTTTTCATCATCGTAGGAATCGCTCCTGTCAAGGGGGATGTATTTGGCATCGGCGACAAATTTATCGGAGAGAAAATCGGGGACAATGTGTTGTGCATTTTCAAAAAGATAGAATTCTCGTCGGGAAGTATGATGCCTCAGAATACCCTTGAGCACGATGGCCAAATATTCTTCCCAAAGCCATGCAGCATCGATGATGATGCCATAAATTTCGTCTTTTTTGTGGCCATAGTTCAGTTTCTCGTGTCTCAGGATTTTGAGGCAAAGCTGCTGCAACGGCCTGTATTTCAAGAAAAATGGATGGCTTACGGGCTTTAGATTCTCGGCTATTACGCGTTCACGTGATTGCCGTGAGTAGGATGGCGTTGCATCGACAATGAGTCGAACGTCGGCGACAATGTCACTGTTTGCGCTAAGCACCAATCGACCGATTGCGCTCTCCTTGAGGTATTCGATGGTGTGCCTAATGAGTTGAGTCACTCGGTTGTCATATCGGTAGGTGCGCGTTGAGTAAGCCACACGGCCGGCAAAGGGCGTATTTAAGCGCAGATGCCGTGGCACGTCGATGGGGCCTTTCACGTTGCTATCGTTATGATGCTCGGTGCGATACTCCTTAAAAAGTCCTTGCCGCAATGCCCGCCGTAGCATTGCATGAAAGAGGTAGATATAGAAGTTAAACACCGCACTATTTCCCGTGGTGTGCTTCATGCCGAAGAGGTTGATGGAAAGGACTTTAGCGAGCATGTAATGGACAAAGAAATCGTCCTCATCATTCCCATCGGGGCGACAAAATCGCGAGACAATGGAGACTTGCGTATCGCCGCGTCCGATGAATCCCACGATATTATTTGTGCGCAGCTTATTCCCCTCGACCGAAAAGACATGATCATATTGATTTTCAAGACCTTTCCGCTCATCGAAACTATTGGGGAAAACCCAAATTCCTTTTTCTGAAAGTTCTTGAATGGACAATGCCGCCATGGCTTGAACATCGGCCATGGCTTCATCGGGGATTGTTACACCGCGTTTGTTATCCGAGGTCCGAAGATGCGTCATCAAATGCACGTTTTAGCTTATCCATCTTTTCGTCGGCCTCGTCGATACCACGTAAATACTCGCGAAGCAAGCCCTCTAGTTTCAAATTCCAGAGTTCATCGAAATCGGTTGTGAAGAAATAGGCGGCGCCAATGTGGTAGGCCTTGCCGAGTCCGATATTGGTAATTTCATTATTAAGATGATTCATGCGATTCTTGAGTTCGACAAGTTGCTGCGCGTCGGGCATATCCATGCCATGCTCTTCCCAAGCCTTTTTGCTATCAAGCATTGCTTGGCTGTTTTCGGCGGTAACTTCCTTAAACACAAAGCGACGACGCATAGCAAAGTCCATGCTTTCCACACTGCGGTCGATGTCGTTCATTGTGCCGATGATGTACACGTTGCTGGGCACGTAAAAACCATGATAGAACTCATCGGTTTCCTCGACAAGATTTTGATATTGCGTTTCTACCCTGTGTTGTTCACCGCGATACCCTGGGTCGATTGAGAAGAACAACTCTCCGAAAATCTTGGAAAGTTCACCGCGATTGATTTCATCGATGATAAAAACAAATTTCTGGTCTTTTGTGAGTTGACTTTCCTTGAATTCTACTTTGTAGCGACTCTTGATGTCCTCGACGATAGGAATAGTGTAGGGTTTCCAATCGAGAACCTCTCCTGTTTCTAAATAGGCTTCAATCATCTCTTTTGTCACTACCATCTCGGTTTTGGCGGTGATGACTTTTATATTTCCCTTGGTGTTGACGGTTACTTTAAACGCTTTTTTAAAGGTGGGTGTCTTGAGTTCACGGATTTCTTCTTCCATCAAGTCGTTTATGTAGTCCTTGTAAACCTCGTCAAAGTTGGTTTGAACCGATTTGGTTTTAAGGGCTTGCTTGCAGAATTGCTTGAAAACACCATCACGGCGTTCAAAACCTATCGTGGAAGAGTCATCGCTTTTTATAGGTCGCAAGCCTTCTACAAAGTCGGTGTAGTCATAACTCGGGTGAAATTGCACAAAGCCAGGTTCGGCACAGCCCATTGCTTCGGCAATTTGCTTTGCTAGATAGGTCTTTCCTGTTCCTGGAGCACCTGTGAGAATCAGGTTGCGGTTAGCTTGTAACAAAGATGTATATTCTTTCATTTTTAATTGGTTATTCAAAAGTTCGACTAAGTTCCTATCGGGCTCGTAGGAATCGGGATATAGTTGATAAATAGCGCCAGGAATCTGTGATCCACTACTAGAAGTATTGTTCCATGCTTCGCTATCGATTTTTATTTCATTCCTCGTTAAAAAGGGACTGAGTTTCTTGACTTCGGCATTACCCTCTGGTGCACCATCTAAATGTACTCGCCCCATTGATTCACAGACTTTTCCATAACCATAAGTGGTATACTTCCAGTTCCTTCTTAGAGCGGTGATAATATAATCTCCAGGTTGGACATCTTTGATAAATTTTAGTCCATTTTCTCTGTCATCACCCCACCCCATACAAGAATAAGGATTTGATGACAAAAATTTGACCCACTGATTAGTGGTACTTGGATCATTGTAGACGTTGGGTGAAACGACCCAATATCGAGGTTTTTGTTTCATTGTTGTATATGTTATTGTTAAACAGTTTGTTTTTATAGTTTTCCGGTGCAGGGGGGGAGGGAGGAGAGGGAGGGGAGGTCCTTGAGTTCTTGGAGGAAGAGGTGGGCGCACATGAGGGCGTCGGCGGCGGCGCGGTGGTGGGTTCCAGTGGGGATGTGGAATTGGTCGCAGAGGTAGTTGAGGGTGTTGCAGGGGAAGTCGTAGAGTTGCTTTGCGGTGCGGAGGGTGCAGTAGTAGGTGACGTCGGGCGTGGGCAGGCCGTAGAGGGCGAGGGAGTGGCGGATGCAGCTGATGTCGAAGGCGGCGTTGTGGGCAACGAGGATGGGACACGACTGCAGGTATTCACTGATTTCGGCCCAGACTTGGGGGAAGTCGGGGGCGTCGGCGGTGTCCTCGGGGTGGATGCCGTGGATTTGCATGTTCCAGTAGCTGTAGCGGTTGTCCTGGGGGCGCACGAGCCACGAACGGGTTTCCACGATTTTCCCGGCACGCACGACGCAGATGCCAGCCTCGCAGATGGAGGCGTGCTGCGGCGTGGCGGTCTCGAAGTCGATGGCGATGAAGTTGATGTCGTCGAGGAGCATGTTACTGTTTCGGTTTGTAGTGGTTCAACATATTTTCGGCAAAACGGGCTAGTTCCTCGCGCACTTCGGGCGGGTCGAGCACTTCGATTAGGTCGGTTTGAGCAAGCAGGGCTTGGTAGAGGTCGAAGGTGGGGCGCATCTTGTACTGGTAGGTGCGCGACTCGTCGTCCTCGGCAATCTTGGTTTGGCTCTCGTGCAAGGGGAGCGTCTCGAGGTAGTTGCAATGGGGGTACCAGGCCTTGATAATGATGGGCTTCACTTCAATGTTGTGGTCGTTAATGATGCCATAAGAGCCCTGGAAATAGTCCTTGACGTTAAAGTC
>Ga0181612_162315_pt1 | contig 15547 bp, 9 predicted proteins | sample HoacroProtozoa21_FD_119630 | JGI IMG/M metagenome (GOLD analysis project Ga0181612, IMG submission 119630) | Hoatzin crop microbial communities from Cojedes, Venezuel. Combined Assembly of Gp0051906, Gp0051904, Gp0051908 | reverse complement strand
GTATACACGCGTAGTGACAACATGTTTCAAAGGTGAAAAAAACTCTACCAAAAGAAACATAAAACTACAAGAAACAAAAAAAAAAAAAATCGTTTCTTATCTGAGTACAAAAGGCATTAAGTATTTTGCAATTAATGAGGATGTATAGATAGATTGCAAAAATGCCTTACCTAAAGAGTGTTTGAACATTTACAATAGTCTTAGCATCTGCCATGTAGTCTTCCTCGGCACTCATTGTACTTTCTTTGTCCACCACTACCATATTAGCTGCAAAGGTGACCCCACATCTTAGTAGGTCATCTAGGCTTTTGTGAAGAGAGGGAGGGAGAAAGAAACAAGGAACTTAAATATGCAACACTTAAAGATTAGGGATGGTTGGAATTTGCAGATCACAGGCTGAGTGGCTGGTTCCCTTAATCTCCATGTACGTATCATAACTACCAATATAAACTATATCAAGTATATAATCTCAATTAATTGATAGAATAGAATGTGAATAATTATTTTCCTTGGAGTCATGCAGAATCACAGAATCACAGAATGGTAGGGGTTGGAAGGTACCTCTGTGGGTCATCTAGTCCAACCCCCCTGTCAAAGCAGGATATGGACTTCAGTAAGTTGTTAGAGTCCCTCTCCTTTTGCTAAAATGACAAATTTATTTCAACTTTTAAAAATAAGCCTGTAACAGTTACTTGGGAAGACAGTATGTCCTTACATTCTGCAACAACTTGCCTCATTGCAGTTACTTTTGGCAAGAAACAGACCCAAAAAAATGCTTTGGGTTGCTCTTTCCCACACTTATATTTCAGTTTCAAAATGCTAATAAACATTCTATCAGGACATCTAATACATTCCTCTTTTAAGTTAATTTATGAGTTGGAGTGTTCTCATGATGCTTTTAGGAGTAGCTATACATCAGTAAAACTTACAATGTTTCCTGTAAAGCCTGATGGAAAACGCTCACAGACAAGTGAAATACAGTTCTCATCATGCCTTATAGCTTTGTTTCCAAAATGAAGCATATCTCAGTTTTAACAGAAATATTTTCCACAGAAACCAAGCACTTTTTGAAAAGTTTAGAAAGGACTTTTCTGCAGTGGTAAAGACTGCTAGGAACCTAGTGATTTTTAAGTAAGTGAAAATACGAAGAAGGGGTAAATTTCATGGTTTCCAAGGGAAATTAGAAAACTAAATTTTTGCATAATTCTGTTTACTTCCAAGATGAAATGCTGTTTTGTCATTATAATTGCTTCTCATTTGGCAATCTATAATATTAATTAAGTCTTAAATGTCCTGATGCATTTTTTCTTTTCACTAATGACCTTCTTATGTTCCTAAGTTTATGTAACCAAAAATAAATTTTTATACAATTTTGGATAAGGAGAACTCCACAAATTTGTGGTATTTATTTTACATCTTCTACATATTCTTCCTAAAAAAATACATAATATAATTATTTTTTAAACTAGTTTTTATTTTTGAAGCTAATATTGCTGTAAACTGTAGAATTCTGTATAATCACTTATTTCAAAAACTATACACTTCACTTTTATCCACTCAGTTCTAAAAACACATTTAGAGAGAGATTTGGTGATTTCCTTTTTTAAATAAACTTAGTAAATTTAATTGAAGTTTAGTTTTCCATGTTAATAAAAAAAGGTTAACAACCTTGGGTTATTAATTACTTTAGATATTTTGAGTCAATTCAATTAATCTGCTGGTATGAATTCATTTTATAATTGTTGTGGAATTAAGAGTTAATAAAGTAGTAAACATTACCAATGTGTGACACTTTTTTGGTTTAGAGGAAGAATGTAGAAAGTGAAAATAATTTCCATAGATTCTTTGCAAATCTCACACGACGATGACATCATCAAAGTAAACCTGTAGCTGTATCACTACTATAAGTAGTTTTAAAGTCCTTGTTAAAACAAGTTGAGATGCAGAAACACTGAATCTCCAGAATTCTCATTGAAAAACTGGATTCTGTTAATTCAGAGCAGGAAATAATTTTTTTGATTGCTACCTCGGGAATGAGCATTATGGGCTTCTAGCCCAAACTCCATATTAGCTATGTAGTGAAGCAAACCATTTTCTTCTTTAAATTGACACTCTACACAGAGGAGTTTACTAAAATGCTAATAAACCCTTGCTCTTACCTTGTTTCTGTCTCTTTTTTTACATTAAATCTACGTTGCTACACCTAGATATGCAAATATATATTAGTAGAGGTGAAGACAGAAATGTGGGAATAGGTGATATTTTAAGTAGCGAAAGATGAAGACTATTGGACACATTCAAGACTGTCTACATTCTGTAGATACCCTTACAAAACCCCACTCAGTAAATCCAAACTAATTATAACTAAGTATAGCAAGACACTAGAATCAGGGCTATAATCTGGCAATTTGTAGAAACATATTAATGTACTAAATAAGTCTTATGCTTCTGAACTGTGTTCCCTGCCACACTTTTCACTAATGGTATCCTTTGTAAGTCAGAAATTTGAAATCCCAAATTATAGCACACAGACACAAACCATGCATGCAAAAAGATCTTCAAATACAACACACACTTAAACATGCAATGACGATACACACAACAAACCACTGAACACTACAATGTAAAGTTTTCTAACAGTTATTTCACCTACTTGTCAATAGAGCCCACCATGTAGTAAACCATTGGAAACCAACAGATAGCATCCAGAAAATGCATATCTGGCCTAAGCAGCAGATGGGATTACAAAATGAAACACAATATCACAACAGCAGCATCTCTTCTAAAATATTTCAATAAACTGGTAGTTTAAAAAAAAAAATAACTTTTTAAAACTTTGGCAGTATCATATCACTTTAAAAATGAAATAGGTTTGCAGAAAGCTGTGAATCAACAGTTTTCTGTAATCATAAAGAATGATCAGAATTAACATGCCTGTATTAATAAATGCACCTCTTAAATCAGAAATTTTATGGCACAGTACAATTCCAAATATAACAACAAATGACTGATGTCAAAGATGCACTACCAAGTTATACTCCAACACATGACTTAGGAGTACTTAAAATTAGCAGTGAGAATTTTTAATTAAAATGTGAAGTGGAAACCATCATTCATTTTTGTGCCAATAGCTCCATTCAAGTCAATGCGACAATCTTAAAAGAAACCTTATTTTTCAAATGGAATGTGAAAAACTAAGATACTGTATTTCATTGCATTTTTTCTTTAATCATAAATTTTACTGTGTTTCTTCTTACATACCAAGAAACATTGGAAATCTTAAAACATGTGACATGTAGATATCAGAACAAGCATACTGTAATAAATTGCCTCAATAAATAGAGAAGATATGAATATAACAACAAGGCATAGATATTTTCATCGAAGGTACCTGAATTCCCAAGTCCAATGAAGCAAATTACAGAATCCCAACTGACTTGAATGGCAGCCTGAATTCCACCTCATGCTAGTATGAAAAGCATGCTGGCTTTCCAGCCAACTTCTGTAGTCCCGCGCAAGCTGGCCTGTCAGAGGAGCCACTGCAAATGCTGTGTAGGGAGATACCACGCTAAGGGTATTAGTTTAATTAGCAACCATAGCTTTTGCTTTATGCTAATAAAAAGTGGGGTTAGCCATAACATGTCACAGCAGCGTTAATGTGAACTCGGGCACTGTGCTGGAAAAGAGAAGCAGCACTAGAGGGCACTGTATGCTCACATCTTCAATCTTGAGAAAGTGCCCTGCGTTAAGTTGGTTAGTGTTGTCTGAAGTGCTGTCATGTACCTGTGAAACTATTGCACAGCTTGTGTTTTACAGTGTTTATGAAGTTATTTAATTTCAGCAGTAATATGTACATTATTTTAGGTATTTTTAAGAAATACTTAGCTGAAACATTGGCCATGAAGAATAAGGGCATTTAAATTCACTATGGACATTTACAGTCAGTAAAAAGTCAATTTCGTATATGATAGTGAACATAGGGTATTATTTTTGTCACTAACTTTTCTCAAAGATAAATGTGCCATAATGTTTTTGATTTTAAGTTGACCACGTGAAGAGTGATCATCTAGTGAAGTAATGGGAAAATGAGTTTAAAACATATCACAAAAAAAAATTAAAATCTACTTACGGGTTATCCAGGAGTAATACTATGGGATTTAGTTCTTTCTTTGGGCGGTAATAAGCTCTGAGTGGAACAATAAAGTTATATAAGCCATTTCCAGCAGTTTCTGCTGCAACTATAATCAATTTATTTTTGAATCCATAGGCTTTGGCGTCTTCATAGTAATTATGCTGGCATCCCTAAAATTAAAACAAGAAACAAGTTCGGTGTGTATGAATAAAGAGATTTAGCTGTGACATTAAAGGGTTTTACCATTAGAAACAGAAAATTGTCAGACGACCTGCTGTAAATCAGATAAATAAATGCTTGGTGATGAAAAGGATGACAAAACATGTTATAGCTTAGTAAGCACTGAACAAACCTCTTCTCTAAGCAGAAACCAAAATTTAACTCTGTTGAGATGCAAGAGACAAATGAGAACACAGTTTTATCCAGTAACAAAAACTCCCTTTACCTTATCTAGTCTTAGACAACAGAAGGGTACTTTTTCATGCAGCAGATGACAAAATGTGGGAGAGCTTCCGATATACGGAGAGTAAGGAGGATAGCCTTTGGCATACCTAGGAGAATAGAACAAACATTTTTCAGTATAGCAAATTACAGAAACACAGTAGACTATGCATATATTTTATGGGATGTTTACACTTATGTCAAAGTTTTGCAGTTATCTGTAGACTAGCAGAGTCAAGCACATGAAATGAACTATGTTTAATAAGGAGCAAAGGAATGTATTTTGTAGCTTTGACCAACTCGATACAATTTAGTGAAAGCTATCATGCCTTTGTCGACTAAAGGAATATTGCTTGGGTTTTTTTGGCATAGGTATCTTTGGAAATGGGATGATTATCAGAGTGTGCTGTCCTAGTGCTTTGAACGCATGTACTGGAAACTTCTAAGGAAGGAAAAAAAGGAAGGAAAGCAAACAAATAATTGTGGTACTTCTGCTCTTCCTTCTCCATTTTTCTTTCGAACACCAAGAATGAGTGAGGTCATTACCTTCTTTGTTTTAATAACATACTTTCAACATCCTCTTGCTGATGAGATGAAATTTCTAATTGGCCTTAGTTTTTAGTAAGAGGCTTTTTAAATTCTGGTATGTCAGTCTACAGATTTAAGATGACTTGTTCTATTATTTTTTTCATTGGAGCTTTATGATCTTCCCTGGGCCTTCGCATGCTTGTCACTGCTGGGGATGGGAAACTGTGCTAGGTGAGCTACTGGCTTAATTGTTTATTTCAGTTTTAACATCCCTGTCAGTAATCCCAATAAACATAATTGCTTATCTGCATGGCAGATACAGGATTGAATCTGTTGGTGTTATCCGAGTAATGCATCATTACTTTCAGTAGCACACTAACAAGCATTTGAAATTAGATGGAATAATGATGTCTCATACTGCTTCTTTTGTCATTCCTACATTTTGAAGTAAGACATCTAGCCCCAGCACACAACAAGCCTACTGAATGATGTGATTATCACTGCATTCTCAGGACAGAAGTATTTATCTGTTTACAGATTATTTGAATCCTGTCTTTATAACTATGGAATGTAAGAAAAACAGTCGTTAAAAATGCTGTAAAAAAACTGCAGTACACAACTAGATCTTTATAGCTGAGTATAGAAAACATCCAGCAAATGGAGGAGTTAATCTGTTTTTTATTTCACAATAGAGATAATGGCATTCTGCTGACAGACAACAGCATTTCGTAAAAGGGAGTAATTCCATAATTGGCCTTCATGGGTCTTGCTTGCTACAACTGCTTGGACTGTTCTGCGCGTCAAAAAATTTTCCATGCCGTTTACGTAATATTAGCTTTTCAAATTATGTTGTTTATTTTATATTTAATATACATACTCGAAGCCTGCAGAGACTTCATCATCTGATGGCGTAGTTTCATCTTCTGACTGGTCACTTAGCAGGTCACATGTCTGAAGTGAGGATGAGTCTGCAACCTCCAGAACAGGTGCTATACTGGGCCGCCTGCCCTCTTTACCTCCCTCGGGAGGAAGAGCTAGCGTAGGTCCGCTGGACGTTCGGCATCCTGTATCTTGCAAATCGATAGCCACTGTCCCTGAAGCAGTGTTGAAAGCATTTTCTCAGTGTGGATGTCAAAACATTTGAATGAGATTCCCATATTTAGTGGGGATTACCTGACTACACATCCAAAGACTGAAAGGAATACTATATTGATTGTGTTTATTACATGAAAATATAACAAATATTTAAACAAATATTTAAACAAATATTTGAGGAAGCCTTTTCAAGCAAAGTAGCACATTTTCTGACCATTAATATATATATTTTCTTGTTAACTACCTTTCAAAAATCATACGTTATATAATTATTCCATATTTATACGCATCAAAAACCTGTAGGTTTTTATCGAGCAAGAGTGTTTTCTTAATTGAAGAAGCTTATGAAAACTAATTAAAAATGACCAGTTACAAATGACAAAGAAATTACCCATGTGATTTTCCCAGTTGTTTTGCTTTGCATACGTTTTATTATTACTTTTTTATACAGTAGTCTTACGCAGTTTAATTCCATATCGTCAAATCAAAGAAAAATGTAACCAAATACTTTTTCTTTCTGCACACTACTATAATTCTTAAAATTTTAGGACTACACTGTTAAAAGCTTTAAAATGCATTATTCATTGAATATGTTGTGAGGCTTTAAAATTTTTTTTTTTACTTACCCATGCTGGCTATTATACTGTGTACAGGTAACCTAGAAGCTCCATGATAAGATAATTTTGATTCATGGGTTTTTTTATGCTTTTCTTGCTTCTTAAAAGCAGAATTCTCTTCTTTGGTGATATTTATATAAAAGCATATATCTGTAGAACTCATGATATATCGAGGACCTGGATTCAGCAAAATGTTTTTGTTATCTTCCTTTCTAACACCAATCAGACAGACTCCAAACCTTAATTAGAAAAGGAAAGGCATGGTTCATTTTGCATAGTCCTGTATATACCAGAATTTCCACTGTCAAAAATGAACCTCTAGTATATTTTTACATTTTGCAGATTTTTGGATAACAAATATGTTTGAAAAATGTTGTCTCCTAAATAGAATACTTCTGATCAAGCTTTTTTTATGAGCTTACGGATCCCTAGGCATTTGAATCCAGTGTTTTTATTAATCCCCATAATATTCTTCTAATGCTGCTCCAGTTGATTTTTTTCTATCAGATGAATAATCCCTTCTGGGAAAATATTGGTAGAAGAATGGATATATAATATGAAAATGTATTCATCATGTTAAATTGTTCCATTATTCACATGTAATGGAAACCACTTTTAGAATTAATTTTTGCGATTCACTCTTAGAAATGTACTTGATTTGTGATAGAAAATAAGGAATTAAAGCAAAAAAAATCTTTCTCTTATTAAGTATGAGAATAAACTCAGTGTTCAGGGTTTGATATATGGTCATTTTGTTGACATATATATGAATATACATGATTTGTGTTCAGTTTGTACATTCACCTCACACAGCAGCACTGAATAAGTGATGCAAGATCTGAAATCTAAAGAAGGTATGTTAGCATCTAACGGAAAAAATATGGTTTTATTTCAAACAATCACCAGAATTTAGCATGTACCACCTTTAAATTGAACTTTTTGCATAAAATGAACACACCAAAAAGGAAGCCAGATTTCCAGCTGTCTCCTAAACAAATCATTAAAAAAAAACTCCATTAGCACACTCCCACCATTGAATTCCATTCTTCTAGATTGTCTGGACATAGAAAGGGACTAGTGTTCTCATATAACCTCTCTAAAGTACAATTATTTTCTGGTTGTCAAGCTTGTCCTATATATCCTTTACCATAGAATCATATATTCTGTTTATAGAATAAATATATATATTTCTGTTTATATTGTGTTCTGTCAGACTGAGCTGGCCTATACGGAACCAACATGAGCGTTTTACCTGACCAGTTGTAACTTACAGAAAATATCCATGAAATACATTAGCGACCAGATACTTAAACCCAGAAACAGAGTAATGTGTAATACTGCACCTTTGAATTCAGAGCTATGTATCAGGCTAAACAAGTAATTATTTATTTAAACTTCTAATTGTTGACAGGAAAATAAACATACTTTTTATGTGCATGGAAAGAAGCATATGTGAAGCTTTTCCCCTCATACTCAGCAAAAAAAGTACTTTCTTCCAGGTTAATGTGATACACTTCATTACCAGAGCATCTGCCATACATTTTCTGCCATTGTTCCGGTGATTGCTGACTCTCCCTGAAACATGTACAGATAAAGAGATGTATTACTTAATGTAAAATTCTTATTAATCAAAACAGTATTTTGTGGCAATAGAAACTACAAACATCTCTTACAAAGGTCCCATAGGTTAATCTGAAAGAAATATTTGCAATCAAAGTTTGGTAATACTGTAAGTACAGAGATTATTTTAATGAATTAAAGAGCATTTTCTGCTAAGTAATAGGTGTATAAGATGATGTACTTCATTATCAGGAGAGATATGGCTGAATTACTTTAAATTCACACCATAATAAGTAGATTCATTGCAATTTAAAGATGACAGGTGAAACCAACAGCATGCTTGTTCTATTCGTAAAGAAAGTCTCTTCAGCTGCTTCATGACAGATTGTCTGGTTCCTGTTTGAAATAGATAAAGAATCATTAGAACTAACTTCTGTAGGAAGGACCCATTTGGCTTCAGTCACTTTGTCGGTAAGGAAGATTTTTTTCTGCATTTGCTTATCGGTTATCCTCAGCATTTACACTATGGACATTTTTAGTTATTGTGCCTTGTACACTATGACAAAAATGTATCTTTTTTTCTCTAGTGCAAGAGAATCAAATATTACTTTAACCATACTAAGCATATCATCCTTTACTATATGCAGCTAGCATTCTTCATCTAAATGGACTGTTAGTGGAAATGTTAACAGCTAACACCAAAACTTGCAGACTTGGGGCTTATGTGTAGTTCTTACTTTATGAAGTTTCATGTGGAAACAAGGTTCTGTCTGCGTGAGTTTTACTGGATATAATGGATGCATATATATATATATGCAGATAGGACATAAAAATTACAAATATGATCTGTGTTTTGCCACTTGGAGCTAAGATGTCAAGATACTAGGATATGTTCCTTTGTGCTCATATATAGGTTTTCAATATCTTAACACAGTTTCTGTTTTTCTTCAATTTACTGTTCTTCTCCACCCTCAGCATAGAAACATTTTGTTTCAAGATGGAAATAAGTAAAGCATTTTTATTGCAACAGTATTAACAAACAGTGCACTAGGTGTAGAATAGCAGAACTAGAAATATAATTACAGAAGAAAATTTTTCCATATTGCACTTTTGCCCCTAAAATAAATTGTTTACCTGTTTAAAGTCTGCTTGGTTCCAGTTAGTTGTCTAAAAGCTTCCCATGGTGCTGTTCTGTAAAGATGACATTAAGTTCAAGTCAGAAAGGCTATTTTCCTGCAATATTTTTTATCTTTATACAAACCCTAATAAAGTTCTATCACTAGGTTAAATAATTAGATAATATTCAAAGAAAAATATTAATACTTAAGATCAATAATAAGATTATAAATAAGATTCAAGGTGGAATATTGGTATCATGCAGACTGAGGTTTTGAATTCCATAAACAGCCATGAAGACAATGGGATTATTTACATCTCGTTTGTTTAATCTGAAAAGTAGCATTAAAGACTAAAACCAGTTCACATAAACAGCAGCAAACTTCCCCTTAATTTTAATAGCAAGTTGATCGGGCCAAACTTGCTTAGAAAATGAACATTCTCCCCAGTCTCCTCACACATTATACCAGAAGATAAGGTGTTTTTAATTTAACACATTTAAATATTAACACATTTAACATGTATATCTTTTTGTTTATGATTTATTGTATTATCATTCTAATTAGGATAATAGAGAATAATAATTTTTCCTGTGCTCTGCTAGATAGTTCCTTCAATCTCCAGTAATTTCCCAGTGTACTTATCTTCATGATTATCAGAAATGAGCTTGTATTATTCAAGCGTCACACTATTTCTTAATAAATATAGGTAATAGATTCCCTGTGGAATAGGTAGCACTTCATTTGTAAGAGCACAAGAAGCAGCTGGGACAATGTTGTATCTATGACCTCTTTCATTCCATTAAAATGTAAGTCACTGAGGTTAAGATCCTAACTTCACTAAATTAACAAATGTTATGAAGCTAGAAATTGAAAGTGGTCATATTTTCCCCTAATGAATGACTTTTCACCAGGGAAATGACAGAAAAAAGCAAGAAATGTTCTGGTCAGTTCCTTGATAATCTCCTCTGGTTACATGCACCTAAAATTCTGTGTAAAAGACGAGCCATTCCTTGGGGAATGGAAAGGCATAGGTCCTCATTTGAACTTGGTTCTCTGTGATAACAACTTGAACAAACATTCTCAGTCACCATACTTAAGTTACCAAACTTGCAAGTCAACAGATATGGGGCTTCTGTGAATGGAAACCTGAACTAATTATTAAGAAAATCCTCCCAATGATTTTGAATAGACTTTAAAATTATTATCCAAGGTTGGAAGCAGTTGATTCATTGCAGTCTCCCCATAATCCAAGTCTGTTCTTTTTATATAAGGAAGTCAATGCTGACAAGGATTTAAAACTCAGGTCCTACATAAATTTTAATGCAGGTGCTGGTAGTAACCAAGATAACGAAAGGATAATGAGACAGGAACCAATGTAAAGGAAAGCAGTTCACTGTTAACACTGGAACTCTACTTAACAACTACTCTTCATTATTTAGATCTATGTTCCTATTTAGTTTGGATATAAATGCATGTAGCATTAATTTTTGTTTTTGTTGTTTAAATAATCTATTTTCACTTAATCTTTTTACTTAGCCAAACTCAAATATTCATCGGACTTCATCTTTCATCGGAATGAAGGTACTTTAGCCTATTTCAGCAATTAGCAGTTCGGTTACCTATTGTTCAAAATTAGAAAACATCTAGAAAAGCCAGACCAATTATTCTGATTAATGAATTAGTCAAATCCAAAGCAGTTTTACATCTGCAATACAATGACAACCTATAGATGAAGCTCAAAACTGACAACTGTTTTGAAAACAGATTTCCCCCAGAAGACGATGAAGTGCAGAATCATTTGTTTTACCAAAGAGAAATTATTTTCGCATCTTTAAATATTTTACACTATTTTTTCAATTATGTGTGATTTTTGTCCTTTAAATTTAGAATATTATATTCAAGAAGCACATACTTGTTAAAAATCAATGGTTAAATCTCTAGTTGTTAAAGATCACCTTAACTAAATGTTCAACAATATACTTCCAAATGAAACACAGCCTATGTAACATTCAGTTATAAGTAAAAACTAAGCTCAAGTACATAATTACGTAATGTTTTCGATGCAGTAGGGTACTTTAGTAGGATCAGAGCAGTTTAACAAAAAAATAGCTTTGTCGTCATTTCCTAATTTTGAACTTTTGACTTGGTGACTTTTCTCATACGTTGAACAATTTGTGCACTTGTACAAATCTTAATGAAAAATTAAAATCACAGTTAAATTAGACTTTTGAGAACATATTCCAGCATTTCCAAGGGATTAAAAAACTTGTAAAGAATAAAAGGCGAAGAAAAATCCCACCAGTTTGGCCATTATGTACCTTGTTATATACAGGAATTATGTAAATTTTTAGAAAAAATGAAATGAATTAGAAAAATAATTATATTTGAAAGCTTAGCACGTGGTATTTTGAAAGAGAAATACTTGATTTTTTGATTTTGTTATTTTTAGCACTGTGAATTCAAGTCTACTCAAATTTGAAATATTTTTGAAGTTTCTTCACTCTAACATGTCTCTCAGACTTCCACGGCTACAGTGTGGTTTTGAAGAACAATCATATCTATTCAACCAATTAGTCCAGCATTAATACACATGATCTAAGAAGTCCAAAGTTTGCCATTTTTCAGTATTTTGGAGCCCATCTGAGATTAAATACTCTGGTGAGTGCTGACTAAAGTAGAAGAATGACAACTAGACATTTTCACTTTCCAATCTTTCTGTATTTATACATCAAGCTTGAACATTTCTGTAAGAAGGATTCAAAGTAACACTGACAACTATTTGTGCAAAAAACTACTTTTTGCTCCTAGTAGACAATGACCAGATTAGAAATCAGTTACTTTGACAACCCTGATCACATCAATTAATTCCACCTGCAAAACAAATAAGTGCTTTTGCATTCTTCTATAGTTACTTTGCATCATAGTTTGGAATCTATATAAATGATCTATACGCCTGTGTTAAAAACAAAATGCTAAAGTTCTTAACTAGAGCAGAAAAGAGAGTCCATTTCACATGTCTGTTTTTGTGCTGATGGAAAATTCTCTGCTAGCTGTTAAGATTACTACTCTTCTTTCATGTACATAGAATATGAAATAACTACAAAAGGCTCTGTATTCTGTGCATGTCAGATAATGAAAGCTAGGCAGATGAAGAGTGCATATCACCATGAGTTTCAGGAGGCGCAGAAACAGTATTTTGTTGTCTTCTTATTAACAGATTCTAGTACAGACAGTGCCATTAAAATCTTGACATTTGTTGCTATTGGTAGTAAAAGTTCTAGCAATAATTTCAGTTTTCCCCATCCTGGGCACAGGGTAATACTACAAATGCCATATCTAAGATTAAATAACTCTGCTTGTAAATATCAAGATATTACTGGGTCCATGACTACTTGAAAAAACGTATGCATTTTTACTAGACTCTCAAATGTATTCTTGTGCAGTCTATGCGCACCATATTCCATTTCTACAGATATATTTGCAGATTTACGCTTTAATGCTTCTCTCTGCCCACAACATGTTAATATTAATACCTTATTTTCTAAGAATATAGCATAACAGAGATATACTAGATGTGATAAAATTATTTTGGTAAACACAGAGAGGTTCTACTGTGACTATGCAGTCTGTAGAGACACCATAATTCTGTATTCCTTCCAGCATTGTGGTTAATATGTTAAAAACTACCTCTTGACACATATGTTTGCTTGCTTCTTGACATACAGGCACTGAATAGCAATTGATGTTTTATATGTTATCAGAAAAACATTTTTTGAGCTCAATGAGTAGGAATTTTTATATGTGTACAAAAATAGGCCTTCAGATTAACATATTAAAATAGGTATTCTTGGGTCTTGTTTGTGTTCTTAAGTAGAACTGTGTGATAGATCCACGATTCAATCTACTAAATTGGAAATACAAATTTTTCATATCTTCTATTGTGGAAGTGGCACAAGAGCATGGAACAAATTGTCAAATATTGGGGGGGGTGTTTCTCTTTGAAATTATAATATCTTGAGTAAAACATCTTGGTGCTTTTATTGTGCAGAAAGCTCCAATTTCTTTTTAAAAACTGTAGTTGTCTGGGAGTTCAGGTTAAGATATTTTCCTAAGAACATCAGCTATCATTTTTAGCAGGTTTGGGTTGTTTTGCATTTGTTTTTTTTTGTGATAGCATATACTTACTGTCCCCTAGATGTATGAACCAGCAGTGTGATTAATGTAGAGGTAGCTGGGCATATACAATTTAGAGCTAGCATAGCATATTTGAATTCCTCTTCACACACAACATGATCTGCAGAAAAAAAGAATATATTAATTGTTTACAAAAATACTTTCCATTGAACAGAATTATCACTTCATTTCCCTGTCTAGGAAAATGGTGAAGATAGGGTAATCAAAATTTGCCTCCAGATCTTCATCTTCCACTTGAACCTGGAGAGCAGGTGTGTATGATTTGCCCCACCTATGCCATCTCTCAAGTTGCATGAGTAGAGTTAATTTTGCATCCAGTTCATACTTTCGGTCCTGCACTTCTTGTATGAGGAAGCCATGTAGCATAGTCTAGTTTGTATCTTTTGCACAAACTGGTATAGAGACATCAAGCTTTGTACAGAGATCAAATTCTGTGTTCAGGAAACAGCATACCTAGGATACTGCAGTGCAGGAGTGCTGATCAGTTAGATCAGCTGTACTGGCTTGCAGACCAGTTATTTGACAGCAGCTCCAGGATTTTGCACTGCACTTCAGTGTGTGACGTAGCTTTGACTAATATCTCCCTCAGGAACTGCTAACAGCAAGGAGGGGTGGGAGGTGGTGTTGTTTTTTCTTTTCCAGTTTTTTACAACTTTGCATTCTTTTTACCCCAGTCCTTGTCTGGCTTTTGTAATCACAAAATTGTGCTTTGTTTTTGAGAGTCCTTACAAGAAAGTATGTCTGCACATCAGTACTTCCTGTGATGGAAAGTGCTGTAGACATACCTATTTTTTTCTGTCTTTTAATGGAATTCAGGGGAGGGGCAGTGAGAAGAGAAAGCAAGAGGTATTATATCTAGTCCTCCATATTGACTTATACTTAAAACTGCTAAATCTTCTGCACGTGCTTTCAGTATTGTATGAATTACTAGTCAACTTGGATGGCTAGTGCTTAAAATTCCAGTCACAGTTAAATGCTCTCCAGTGCTAGTGATGGCATGAAAAGGAAACAGAAATTACTCTTTAATGTCATTCATATATACCTGTGACAGTATTAAAACAGATATAAGAAGGGATATGCACAAAACTTACAACCTAATTAAACTTCTTGTCAGTGTAGAAACTTAAACTCATAAAGGTTCCCTAAGGTCATGAAGGCATTTATTGCAAACTAAGAAAATTTTTTTTCTTCTGCATTTACTATTTGATTCAGTCTACACCACTTTCAGTGAGAGCAGAATTTGCTTCTGGTGAGAAAGAATAATACAAGTAGTACAGGTGATGATCAAAACATAAGCTATCTGAAAATTGCAGAGTAGAAGTAAGCAAATAATCTCCCCACCTAGATCTGAGCTGTCTATGTACCTCTACTTCTAGTTGCATTAACATGTCGTTGAAATCCTTAGCACTACCTTGCCTCTCTAAGCTACTTTCTAGTCAGAATTTAGAGTACAGCTATAAGCACGCCAATCACTGAAAACAAAAGTAAGGGCATACTTTCTATGCCTTCTCTCTTCCTTTTGTTGAAATTTCTAGAAGCTTTTCAGTAACAGAATCATTGACTACTGAAAGAAGAAATTTTCTCATTTTCTGAAGATCAAGGCCTATTTAAATGTCACAGGGAAGGAATGAATTTAGTTATATAAAGACACTGTCAAATACAGAACAAAAGGAGATTTTCCCTCCACTAAATATATTTCAGTTGTAGCAATTAAATACTTCCTGCAGAAAATATTTCAGATGGAAATGTGTTATTTTAGTTGACCATGTGCCATTAATAATTCTATTTGAATTTTAAACTAGAGCTTTTGAGAGAGTAAAGCACAGTCTACTGCTCGGATGCAGTATCTGCATTCACAGAAT
>Ga0181612_156411_pt1 | contig 15547 bp, 8 predicted proteins | sample HoacroProtozoa21_FD_119630 | JGI IMG/M metagenome (GOLD analysis project Ga0181612, IMG submission 119630) | Hoatzin crop microbial communities from Cojedes, Venezuel. Combined Assembly of Gp0051906, Gp0051904, Gp0051908 | reverse complement strand
GGCTTCTCTCAACACAGCGGTGGTACAAAGACTTTGAATGAAACCAAGTCTCTCTTGCAAGGAAAAATTCATGTCTAAGTGAAACCAGAAAAAAGAATTAGAAGCGCCTTTGTTGTGTTTTCCCCTTGGTTTTGTTCAGTAAGCTCTGCAGCCTGCCAGCAGAAGAGGACGCTGAGGGGGCTGTTTCAGCTGGCGGTGCCGAGTTAAGGAACTGCAGCCAAGGGACGTGGTGTAGGGTTGGTGAAACCACATGTTCCCAGTAATCACCAGCTGGGCAAACGGGCCACTTCTGGGATGAAAGCTGCAAATGGCAGTGGCAAGCGCGGGGCTTGCTTGTCGTTTGCAGCTCTGTTTAAGGTGCTAAACTGTGAGCAAGTGGAAGTGTAGTAGTAAATCAGAAAGAAGAATGATACGGAATTAAGATACAGTGATTTTCATTTTTATTTTTTTTTTAGAAGCTCTTGGAAAGTCCAAAGTAAGATATCACAGTTGTCAACTTCTGTTAAGACAATTTATAACTCTTTCTGTACAAACTTGCTTTCTTTGCCTGCCTGTTAGCATCTCTTCCTCCTTATTCTTAACTATGGGAATTAAACAAACAGGGTCAAACTTGCGTCATCCGATGCAGCGGAAGTCCTTGCCAGCTGCTGCCAGGTTAGTGTGCAAAACAGCATCAGGGTGGTAGTGCCTTTGTAATTATGTGTTGCCTTAATGCATCATTAGGAGAACTGTATTCTTTGATATATTAGTCAGTAATGGCCCTTAGGAGGACAATATTTTGAAAAGTCAAACTCCACAGTCTTGCTTTAAAAGTTATTAAATGCACTGCAAATGGAAGGTGTCGATGGCTTGTGTTCTTACGTTATCTTTCTGTGTGAGAAAGTCTCTGTACCAGGTGACTTGTGGAATCACCAGAATCTGTTTCGCACATTTTCCTTGTATGGGCTTCAGTCTAAATAGGTGTACAAGGAAATGATGGTAGAAGGAGAAAGCCTCTGCCTTCACCGAGCTAGGTGAAAAGGGCGAAGAGAGGTCCCTTGCGGCCGAAGGATGGTGTTTTGCCAGCCCAGTTCAGATGTCTGCTGGACTGCTCTCATGCAAGATCCTTGCAGGATTTAGGCTTGAAATCTATATCAAACTTGTAATGATCCTTTTAATTGTCTATTTAAGTGATTTTTGGATAGAAACAACCCTAACACACTGTCACCTGTCTCCTCTGTCTCTAATTAACATCCTGTGCTGATGATTACAATTTGAGGCTGTGGCACAGCTTCGTTACTTACCTAGGTAATTGCTGTACCTACAGACGCATCTATTCGAAGCAAATTGAAAGGGATAAATGGAGCTTGCTATAAAGCAGTCGTTACCTCATGTTGAGGAGGTGTCAGTGTGACCTATGGGTGAACAATTACAAGTGTCAAAAAGTACACATAAATGTCTTTTGTTTATTGTTCTTGAAACCTTTATTTGTACTTTTCCAATTTTCAAGGATAGACAAAAAAGCTTCTTACTATATAGAGATAAGAATTTAACCTTCAGTATGCAAATTCTTTAATAAGCATCATGACCTTATTAAAACAAAGTGCTTTTCCTCTGTGCTCAGCTCCTTAAAGAAACTCCATTTAAGCAAGACTGACAATAAAATGATTGTTCCTCTGTGGTTATGCACGCAAAAAAACAACTTGGTACATGACTAATCTCATCTTGGACAACAATGTTTTCTAGTGAGCAATTTTCCAAATACGTTTCTTAATTGGCAAAGATGTATATGTTTTGTCTAAGTTGTGTAGTAGCTAGTGAATAAACAGAGAAACATGAAATACCAAGGAAGATAAATATTTATGAAGTGCCAAAAGGTTAAATTAACATTTATTTGGGACTTTTTAAGGCAACGTTTTTACAGTGATTGGATAACTGTGAGTGAAGATTTATAAGCTTTTCTTTTTATTAAGCATTTTGCAGTGCAGGGCTCCTTTTGTACGCTGGTCCTTTTCCAACCCCAGCAGTAGCTACCTCAGCGTTCGCATATTGAGAGATGTCCAGATCTGCAAGGTTCAGAATCTGGAGGTGGGGATGTAGAGTTTCCTTACTTGATGTCTCACAAGTTTGAAGAATGTGAAAATGAGCTTTCACACTATATTTTAACCCACGTAATATTAAATAAGAGAAAAAAAAGAATTAACTATATGTATTTATTGTACGGTCATAAGAGCTTGGTTGTATGTAACAGCTATTTAGGCTGGAGAACTGTAGTTTTAATTGAAACCAGTTTTCATACATCTGTTCTTCACTAGATGAACCTGAAACTATATCCAGGATCCACAACAGCCTGCTCGCAGACAGGAGGGGTCAGGTCTAGAGCTAAATTGAATTAATCCATCTGTCTTTAAAATCATATTGAAGTGGATGGTGGTTCAAAATCATGCAGTTTTTCTATTTCTGAGGATTAATATAAAATATTTTATGCAGCAAGTTGACATAGTGAATAAATTGGGTTCTGCTGCTGAATGAAACCACAGAAGCTTACTTACCTATATCAGGTCAGTCTGCATTTTCAGGTGAATGATTTAATCCAGAAGAAGCAGGAAGGGAAGAAGAAGTTTCTGTGGTCAGATTGAAGGTTGGACCTTAGAACCTGGTGGCAATTTTTATTTGCAGTTTGACCACAGGAAATGTCACAAATCCTATATCTTAAACCAGTTGTGTATATATTCTATGCAGCTGACACAGTCTTTTCCATTATACGGGAATAAGGAAAAAAGTGATTTATCACTCTGTGGAAACGGGGGCAAGAAAAAGAAGAAGCTGTATGATCTGATACAGTTCTGAGATGATGAAAGCAGTTCCACTTCTGACTAGGATGCTACAATGCAAAGAACATATATTTAGTCTGGAAACCCACAAGTGGAAAGTAAAGTGGACTTTCACCTTTCTAATTGATCTCCGTGGTCTGAGAACCGACGTGAGCCCATTGCTTCGAGGCCGCTTTTTCAGCACATCTCCCTTACTCATGCACTACGCTGTGCTTTCCGAGAGCTCCATGGACTGATCACCTCCTGGACACAGAAGTCAGTAACAAACCTCAAACAATTCCTCAAATCTGAATGAAATACTGAAATCTCAGGAAAAAAAAAAAAGAAATTGAAAAAGGAAATAAATCTCCATAATTCATATGAGTGCCTTGCTTTGGTTGTCCGAGAACGTTGCCGTTCATTTTCGATACTCCCGAGGTTGCTATAATTAGTGTGATTCCCAAATTGAAATGTCGTTTTACAGAAAAAGTTGGAGAAATTTGTCAGAACTGTCATTCTTGCAAAAAATTTTGGCTTGAAAGCGTCAGCATTTGATGAGTAAAATGATTTGTAGAAACAAAACAATCCTGACACCAGATTTGTTAATGTTTTCCCTCAGTATCAAGCCAACAGGAAGAAAATGATGATGCAGAGAGATGTATTTGAGACCCCATAGTTCTCGAGGTGTCCCTGAGGACGGTGGAGCTCTGCGCTACCGCAGGTCTTTCCATAAAGCCCTCGTTTTCTCTTACCTGAAGAACCACTGCAGAGTTTTACCCAATAGCAATGAAATTAATCTTGGTAAAACTGGATTTTTCTTCTAGTGATTACTGACCTGATAGCTTAAATAATTTTTGAACGAAATTAGCTAATTCTTTTAATCTACTTTTCTCTATTTTTTTTTTTACCATTTAGCAGATGGAATGCAAAAAAAATTTCATCAGGTTAAAAGAGAAAACTACATCCGTGATCAATGTTTATCTTTCTGTTTAATTCTGAAGTTATCTTTGGTGCCTTGGCTCTCCGAAGCAGATGGGCTGTAGGCTTGCTGTAAATCAACCTGAAAGTAGCTGTCTCTCTTGATGCATTGGGTTGTAAAATGGAGGTGCTGCTGGAGTCGTAGGGAGTCCACAGTGCAGCTTTCCTATTTCTGCTGTCATTTCTTTATTACTTTTTCGTATCGCTGTTTGTAATTTCAGTGTGACTTAATTATTGCTTGTTAAATATTTCACTTGGCACGTTCCTATCGCTGTTTCTGTTGCGGTGCCTGCCCGCACAGGGTTTACCTCCTGCCTTTGAAGCTCTGCCAATTCTGCCTTTTTCCCACCCAGAAGGCATTGCTATTGCCATGCCTGAGGAGCAAGCAGGTGCCACCCTGAGTAAATCAGCAAACAGTCCGCTATTGAACAGTGCCAGAAGGTGACAGCACGAGGGCAGCACAGGAGATACAAATCTGAAGATTCAGCTAGAACCGTCCCCTAAGGTTTTTAAGATTTTACCAATTTTAATATTTTGATAGTTATTATAGTTTGTGGGTTTGTAATACGCTTCCGCCCCTTTCTGTGTCACCCTGTTTCTGACACTCTGTGTAGCAGTAAAATAGTTGCTATAACTTGCAATCTGAAAAACAGCCTGGGAAGAGCCAAGCTGCAGATGGATGACACGAATAACTTGGGACAGAACAGTCTGTGAGCTGTGCAGAGTTATCCATCTCCTGATTTTGCCAGGAGCTCATCACTCGATGAGCTGTTAAAGAACAGTATAGGGAAACTTTGATCAAACGAGTAAGAGCTTGCTCTGTTCCCAGCAGACAGAACACGATCCTGAGATGGTATTGAAGTTCCTCCTTTGGCTTTTGTTGCCATTGTGCCTTTGGCTCAACTTTGAACTTGATGGTAAAGATTCTAATTCACCATTTTTGGATTTCTGAAGTTGCACAGTAATGTTTCTTCATCATGTCAACAAAGTCACCAGTTTTGCAAGTAGGTCTCTGTTTGGTATTTTTAGGAAAGGCTCCATATGTGCAGTAGAACTGCTAGAACGTCTCAGGAGATAAAGAGGAAGCTTAAGTTCAGATCTGAAATTATCACCTTTGAATTTGCCCAAATTAAAGAAAAAGATTCCTTTACCTATCATTTCCTCCACTGCTCTTGCAAGTGTTTCAACAGTGGGCAAGGAGCATCTCGAATGGCCGTAGTTTTACCGAAACTGGGAAAAATACAAAACAACAAATGAGGTTTGTTTCTGTAAGTAGAACTAAGAAGCAGGAATAAAATAAATTAATGCTGGGGAAAAAGTCACAGCTTAGGGGCAGCTGTAAGGGAGAAAGTTGTTCCGACCTCCAGCAAGCTAGTATGAATCAATCCTTTGCGGGCAACGTAGGAATTGTGGGGGGGAGAAGAAAAGAGTGTGTTCAGCCACTATGAAAATGGGGTTAAGCTGCTGCAGTTTAGCTATATTTTCATTGTAACTATTCAACCATGTTTAAAAAGAGCCTTTGGATTTTTAAACTTTTGTAGCTAGCTTTGAGGAAAAATCATGCTATTTCTTACTAACAGAAAGCCTCATACTGACATTCCTCCTTTTTTCCAGAGCTTTACCTGCTCATGCATTGAGCCAATCTGCAGGGAGAATTAATATATTAGATATACCAAGCCAGCTCATTTTTCTTCTGTCACTTTTGCCGTGATTAATGATAGCGAAAGTGTGTTTAACTCTGTTCCAAATGACACTTCTGCTATTGCTCAGTGCTTGGATTTTTTGGAGTCTGTTATCATTAACTAAAAATAAATTCAAGTTAAACTGCAAAGGCAGATAAAACTATTTCCTTCTCTTTCTTGTTTGTTCTTGTTTTGTCCTTTTGGAATGACTGCATTTATCCATTCAAACATTTCCAGCAATTGTAAAGATTATGCAATTAAGCAGCATTGAAGCTTACTGTATTTTATAAATATAGGGTGATATATTGATATCTTCTTTAAGTGGGCAGTGTCAAACTCATAATTGTTAATAAACTAAGAGAGCCCTGGGCCCTGAGGTGACTGGGAAAATCTGTCTCCCCCCTGATAAACCAGCTTTAAAGCAAATCAAAACCTCAGTCTATCACGTGGCTATGTAACGAGATGCTGCCCCAGAATGCGGCACGAAAAATAGCCAGGAAACCATGAAGTAGAGGAGGTACTTATAGCCAGGTTTCTCATAAACCAGACAAAAGGGTCGGGCGGGAGGAAGGATGGAAAGGGGTTCTTGAGAGAACTGCGAAGGAAGGATTTTAAGGCTCAGAGTGCCCTTGGGTTGAATGAGAATCCCCTCCTTGCAGAAGGGCCCCCTGGGTCCCCGGGACCTCTTGGGCTCTATTTACAACCTTTAGAACCTCTTAGTATGTGAACAAGTAAGAGTGATGTAATGAATATCACTGATTTTTCCCCTTCTTTTCTCTTGCATGAATGTGAAGTGATTGAAAATTGTATTCCTACCAGTAGGTGGGAGTAGAAATTCCCACCACTGATCAGTAGGAGAGTGAGCGTTTCCAGTATTTATTCCGACAGCACGGAGAAGCCTTGAAAGAAGAGCTCGGTAGGTGTAAACTTTCAGTGCTCCACTTAACAAGACCATTGTAGATTGATAGATATTATCTTTACTGAATATTTACAACACATCGTGAATCTCTGCTGGCTTTGAGTCGCTGCAAAGCAAAACTACCTATTATCAAAGCGTATTATTTCATAAGCAACCTGCCCATCAACCAGCTAGAAAGAGGGAGAAAAAAAAATGCGTTATTAATGCAGATTGGTAATACTGTGTGAAAACTGTTCAGCCACTGTGAAAACTGCTCATCCACCAACAGGCAAAAAGAAAATTTGAATTATTAATGTCTATTATTAATTCTACCCAAAATCCCTTAAAGGGAAATGAAAGTTTTCAGCATTTCTTTTGAAGAGATTTGAGAGTGTTGAAACCAGTATATGGTTAGCAGCTGTCTACAGCATATTAAAAGAATATAAATAATGAATGAGTTACGGAGCATCATCCCACAAGAAAAGCAATACAGGCATTGTTAACGTGTATTATTTGTATTCAATGAAATCCCAAGAAAGATAATTTTAGGAACTGGAGACTGACTGTCTTTTGCAGGCTTACTGAATAACCAGTGGACAAAATGAAATCATGTATCATGAATGTGCTTTATCTGTCTTACCGGCTTGGCTTGGAGAATTTCAAAGTCCTGTTCGAAAGCTGATGTGGCTTGGTGGGAGTTACTCTTTGTGTGGCCGCGATGGAGGGTCAGCAGTGGAATATGGTGCATTCGGTTGTCCCCGCAGCAAGTGTTACCCCTGCGATTGGGGTTGTATATTGCTGAAAAGAGGAAAGAAGGGGGATAAACCCAGTGTGGATTGGCAGACGCTTAGATTGCTTGTCGGATTGATGCAAAACTCCATTATTGTTCTGTTAAGGGTTGACAGCTGTATTCTTACTTTTTTTCTTTTTCTATGACAAGATACAGGAAAATAGAAGTATGGAAGTTGGTGTGGAAGATGAAGGGTAAAGGAGTGTACCAGTTGGACTTCATCCTTCATTAGTTTGTGGTTTTGCTCCAAAAAGCTTTTCCGTTTTCCCTGAGGTTTAGAGATGTGCCTTTGGCTTTAGCCATCAAACAGAAACAAACATGCACAAATGTCCTATTTACGTCATCTTTGAGAGTGGGGAGTACATAGCCCAAGAGCTTCAGCAAAGCTATTAAAACTATAATCTGTCAAATATGCTAGGCCAAGAAAATAGATTAGATGCATTTTATGTCACAGAATCTCTTGGTTTCAGGTCACTGAGCCTGTTTCTTGAAACCTGATACCTATTTAAACCCATTTTATGCTATTTGAACGCATTATCAGATATACTCTGTAGATCAAGCCTAACTGATCTTGGTGGTTTACCGAGTCATAATGTTTTTGCAGAAGGTCGAGTCCATTCTGCCAACAGAAGTTTGGAATGGGGAATCTCGAAGGCGGGGTTGGGTCTGGTGTTCAGAAGCCACAGGGTGGCTGTAAGCACGTGACACGATTTTTCGACGTGTGATTGCTGTGCTAATGCCGGAGTCCATGGCAGCTGCTCCGCGTGTGTGGCCTCAAACCCCGCCAGAAGCCTGCGTGAGTAAAGCCCAGGTAACAACTGCGTGGGCTGGCTTGCGTAGTTACTGGTGTTCAGATGCAGTCGGTTTGCTGGAGCTGGAGTAGCAGACATCTGCGGTGTCTGTGCGCTGCCCCGGTACCACACTGGCGAATGGCCGGGGGTGACATTTCACGACGTGCTACCTTTGCCTGGAAAGTGGTTCTACTGATCTAGTAAAAGGGTTGTTTTGAGGGTGAGTTTGGTCTTATCCAGCCTGGTGAACTGTTTACTCCTCTGCGTAGTGCCAGAGAAAATGATCTGCCTTTCTTTCTATGGTATTTTTATGGTTGTCACCCATGCCTTGGAGGACGCTGAGTGCTCGCAGCCTTCGGTGACTTTGTCCTCTCAGCCTGTGGAGACCAAGGCACAGGGGGAGTAAATCGCTTTTGGAAGGTGGTTGGGGAAGTGCAAAGACAAAGTCTCGGGGTGTAAGATGAGCGCTGCAGTCGCTGCCCCGGCTTTCCCGGGGGGAGTATCTGTGGAGTAAGGGACAGCCGCAGAGTGGGGACCCAGCAGCTGGTCAGTGCAGAGGGGTGTGAGGGGACGCACGGGGCAGGGTTGGGGTCAGCAGCACCTTCCTTCCGTCACCTTCTCAGGGGCTGAAGAAATACCAGCCTTTCTTTGAAGCTGTATTCAGCCATTGGATGTCTTATCTTCACCTTTTAAACTTTTTTTTTTTCATGTTTATTTTGGTTACATTGTTAAAACCCCAAAACTGATTATTATTTTTAAATGTAGAAAGAAACTCCTTTACCCAGCAGATTGTCTAAGCTTTAAAAGACACAACACATTGCCGTTCATCCACTCTTGTTTTTGCAGACCTGCACAACTGCAGAACAGATGGTTCAGCTGGTAATGGAGGTAAAAGGCTCTGTAGATTAAAAAATTATGGACTATTTTTATTCCATTTCTGCTTTGGCATTTTGCCTCCCTTTTGCATCATTGCATATCATGTAAAGTGACATATTTCTGCATGTTCTCAACGTTTTAGAACTCCTAATGATGCATGGTTTGTTCGGTGTAGGAGATCAGACAACCTAGAAAGTGGAACTTGATCCACAGAAGTAAAGATACAGAGTTAAAAGTAATGGGCTCTCTCTGGAATTTCTTATGAAATGAATATTTTGGCTTATGATTTTTTCTCCTTCCACTAAAGTCCCTTGCCCTAAGCAGGCTGTGATAAGAATTTGCTCCTGGAAAATATTTTTGGCTCAACACATATTAAGCAGTGTAATATGGAGGTAGTTGCCTTCAATGCCATCTAGTTAACTTTTGTTACCAAATTAGGATTTAAGGGTTATCTTTGTGCTGTCACAGCCCATGGTCAGTACCAGCTGCAAGAACATTTGATTGAGTTCGCTGTGTCTTGCTGCTAATGCCATCCTTCGGAAAATGCCTTGCTCCTTGCAGGCTTCTCAGGTGAGTCTTTACAAGGTACCTGTAAACAGTCAAAAATCAAAATGTTTACATGTGTGGCAGTCTCACCGAAATCAGCAGGACTGTTTATGCATTGAAAGTGAAATGCCCACTTAACTGTTTTGCTGAATCAGCGTCTTGAGCTGAAAGGCGATGAGGATGATCTCTGTCCTGGCAGTCCCTGTGCGTGGTGGTGTTCCGCACGATAAAAAAAATCGCAGCTGCAAAGGAAGGGCTTTTCTGCAGCCTCGGCTGCGCTGAAGACTGCGCTGATCTGGGAGACTCGTCAAGTGTTTTTTAATGCGTTGACCTGAGTGTTAGATTTTCTTAGTGGAGCCGCTGTATTAATGATAGAAACATGGAGAGGTTTGGCAGCAATAATTGATTATACCAACGAAACCGCTCTCAAGTTCTGTAGAGATGAAATTTGAAAATAGCTCACAACTCCCTTTTTCTATTGAGAAGTGTGCAGCTGCCAGTCTCCATCCCTGGCCCCGTACCAGAGACCCCTCTCGTTCGCTGTGCGCAGGGGCAAGCAGCTGCTGGCTGGAGTTCAGAGGGGTCTGTGCTTGGAGCAGCACAGGGTAGAGATTCGCAATAAAATGCCTGCTTTTCCTCCTGTGCCTGCAAAGAAGTTCTGGCTCGTCCTCAGTGCTCCTGCGTTAATCCTTCGCTTCGCTCACATCTTTTCCCCCACTGTCTGCCCTGCCGGTCCTGTCTGTCCCCTCTCTTTTCAGTGGGTACTGGTTTTTAATGGTCGATGTGATGTCCACAGGGACAACATTCAAGACATCTGAATGCTTACAACCTGCTTACTTTAATTGAGTGTTTATCTCAGCTATTAAATATTCTTGAGAGTTTTTTTAATAGGAAAACCTTGAGCTACTCATTAAAATTAGCGTGTGTGGTTTGTTTGTTTATCTGCCAGAGAAGGGAAAATGCACGCAGGCATTTCAAGCCTCCCTGCTAATGTGTGAAGGTGAGAACTGGGATGCCGCTGTGGCGGGTGCGATGGAATCAGGAGCAGGCAGGAACTTTTTCTGATGTTCTACGAACGTATGTATGCTTTTATGGGTACGGCACAGGCTGACTTACTGGCTAGCGTGAGGAGTGTTTTTATTAAGATATTCTGCAAAATTAAGGGAAAATGATATAATTAAGGTAAATCATCAATATTGAAACTGTGAGGTCAGCAAGACTTTGGAATCATACGAAGGAGGCGCAGGCAGCTGTTCAAGCTTGCTTTGGAGCCCTAGGTCACAAAAGATTTGAAGCTGCATTAAATGACAGTGCTGACATAGTAGGCACTAGAAAGGCCAAGAAAAAATAGATTCTGTGGGTAGGGATGAAATATTTTAGACAAGCTAATTACCTCATGCAGAAAATGAGTTACCGCTTAATACGTGCGGCGTCCTTATAAATTGTTTCCTACCTTAGGATTCATTTTCAGTTATCTTTTTCATTCTGAATTAAGGTTCTTTACCTTATGAGCACTGGCTAGCACACAAAGTCAAACCTGCCGGTGTCAGAAATCAGGCTGGTGGGTGCCAAAAGAGCCTGAAGTTACTGAGATCACCGAGCCTATGCTTTTATGTAAAAAGTGCAAAAGATGATGGAGGTGGAGGCCTGTAAGCTTAAATGGGAGATTCTGCCCGAGGACCACAAAAAGGTAAATATGACGGGTGTGGTAATGGCATGCTTCTCCGCCTGCATCGCCTTGTGTGTGTGTGTGTGTGCATGTCTGAGAGTGCAGTGTTCAGGGAGGAAGAACGCGGACAGATAGACCCTGAAGTGAGGAAGGACTCCATAGCATGAGGACTGGACCAGTGAAATGACGTTTCAGTGGTTTAGCTGTGCTGGTGCTCAGGTGACAGGGATATTCATTGGTGACATCTGCATTTTGGAATAGAACAGGGTAAAAATCAGAGTCCAAGATCATTAACGAATCAAAGAAAAGTTATCTGTTTATAGCATGAATCAGGCAAAATTCTGTCGCTCTTTCCTGCTAAGCTTTTGTCATGCTGTTCTGATGTCCAGGTGATTGTAATTTGTTAAAGCACAAAACAGAGATGATAACAAGATCTTAAGGAACTGGACAGGAATAAAAGAGAGATTAAAAACCAGCTTACAGTGGTTCCTAAGGCACTGGTTTGTCTGGGTTCAAGGGTACTTTTTGAAGGAGTAATGTAATTACTACTGGTACTGATAATGCTGACAACAAGGCTGATTCTAGAATGATAGTGGAAGATAAAGGGACTCTGGCAGTCATTTGAATAATTGGTTTGAGAAATGCAAAATAGGCAACCAACAGTTGAAATAAATGCAGATTATAAGTAGTGAGTTTGGGGATTTCTGTTACTCAGAATACAGAAGAAAAAGGTTTAAAAGGTTAATTATTATTTTAAAAAAGTAGTAAATGGCCTAAAAGAAAATTAGGACGAACAGAAAATTACGAAAGTATTAACTTAGCAAAATGATCTTACAGTGAATAGATTGAGCTCTCTTTTAAACTGTGAATGTATGTATTACTTTTGGATTCTTGTGAGAAAGTAAGTTTCTGGATGAATATATTGAATTGTTTGCAAGAATATGGAAACTCAAGCAGCATGGTAAAGGTTTAACAAAATAAATAAAATTGAGAAAGTTCACAAAAGCTGCAGTGTCTAGACTTCAGCGATACATTTGTACAGAATAACAATGAGGTTTCATGGCTTCAAATCATCTGCGGGTCATAAATTTGTGGGATGAATCCTATTAGTTTTCGATCAGGACCCGAGGAAAAGATGCTAGGAACGAACAACAAGAGCGTTCAGATATCGCAACTGCTGTTCCAAGAAAAGTCAGTTGTGTAGTCTGTGCTCACAGTCAGTTGGGCATACACTCACAACAAATAAACCTGTTTCCTCATTTTAAATACTTCTGTGGAAACTGCTAGGGTGGAAATGATGATACCTGGGGTCAGTGCTGTCAGTGCCGGTGCTTCCATTAGCCCAGCAGATACAGGCCGCGGCAGTCTCTCCTGGTTGGTGGTGTGAGTGACAGACCCGAGGCCTTTGGGCTGCATTTAGAGATGTTTTGTGGACTGAGACTTCAGCTCTAGTACACTGGCATGGTTCCGCCGAGAACGCCGCTTCACTCAGAGTCTGGAGCAGCGAATGTAGTTTAACACAATCAGCTTCCAAGGAAGGACAGACGAGTTCTTTGACTTGAGCCTTTGAGTTTTGGAGCTCAAGAGTCGTTGTTGACCCTCTGACTGTATTTTTTTTGTTTTTTTCCTTTGAATTGTAGCTGGGATCTAACTGTAAAGGAGCGTAAAGCAATTATAAAAGCAGTGATAAAAATGCTTCCTCTGCCCTATGTCTGAAATGCTGTTTGAGATCCCCTGCAAGTCCATGCTCTGAATTGTAGAAAAGCAAAGGGACCAGTTCTGGAGCTGAAGTGAATAGCAAACAGCAGTGTTCAGTTTGCTGAAGCTCTTATTGCCACAGAACTAAGACATCAGTACTGGAAGTTCGTTTGCTCTTAATAGGCAGCGTCTCAAAGAACAGGGATGAGGAAGGACAATTGTCGTTAGAAACAGAGCTCATTTTCTTCGTCTTCTGTGCTTCAGTTTCTCGTTTCATCCTCTGTTCTTCCTTCCCTTCTCTGCTGCAGTAGATACTGATTTGTGGGCAGGAACAGCAAGGGCTTTGTCTGTGCACATTCTGATCTCATCGGAGAGGGAGGTGAATAGGAAAGGGCAATCCTTAACAGCATCTTCCTGAGCCCAGAAATTACTGTGATATTTAAAAAAAAAAAAAAAGTATTATGCTGAAAACGGAAAATAGCCGTAATTGAGAATTGGAGGTCAACTTGGGCTGCTGAAGGGTTCTGAAAGGTGGAGCTCTCAAAGAAGAGATCTCTCCTTAAGTTGTACATAAACTGTCTGGTACTACTAAGAACAGTTTGATTTGATTTTTACAACATAAATATCAGTAGTGGAGTTGTGTATTAGAGCAGAGGCAGGGGGGAAAGAGAGAGCAATGTAATTGTCAGGGTGAAACTTACGGATTACAAGTACAATTTTGTAGTCCTGCCTGCTGGCAAGTTCCAAGGTGGTGTTCTGAAAAGTCAGGTCAGTGGCCTGACACCGCTGTCGGTGAAGGTAGAAATCACAACGTTATTTCAAGGTTTGTTCTGGGGCCATTGCATTATTTTACACACAGCTGGCCTCCTGGGTTTTTATCTTATGGAAGTATGCAGCAAATAGACCGTTCCAGGCGTGAGCTGTGCAGAGTGCCTGTGCGCAGCGTGCTGCGCGGGGAGTTGCTCATGTGTCATCAGCGGGAGAGTGATCCAGATCAGACCCTGACACTTCAGAATGATGACAGCATATGCTGGATAAATGGAAAATTCTTGCTTACAGCAGAGACGTATTTCATCTATTTAAATGTCATACCAGTGCCGTTAGTGTTCAGGGGTTCAGGGAAGGTCGGGTTCTTGGCTACTTCTTGTCTGACCTCACAAAATGCGAGCTTGAAGTTGGTCTCACAGCTCACCGCTCAAATGCTCAGCATGATTCCAATAGCCACATACAAGAAACAGTGTTCTCCAAAGGTTCGTGATGTAGTACATCATCTGCTATTTGATTTCTTTCCAAACCCATCTATATTCCTTCGAAATCTCAGGTTTGTATCTTAATTCGTTTTCTCATCTTCATCAGCAATGACAAGCAGAGGAAGCTTTCTCCAGAGAACCGGGTCAGTCGGCTTGCTAACAGCTGCGCGTCTCCTTTCAGTGTCAAACCAGAATGCACAGAGCAGCAATACCAAAGAGAATGCGTTTGGTTTAACTGAGACTTTAGAGCTACAGCCACCAGAGCAAGCAGACCAGCACTGTACACTGGTACTCCATTTGTCAGAAGAAAGAAAGATTTGATTTAACAAGATAGTTCACTGTATTTCTAACTTTAGGTACGCTGACGTTGTTAAATTTGGGCAGATGCCCGACTGCTTTGCTTATCAGTCCCCAGCTGCCATCAGAGTTGTTGCACTTCGTTGGTTTTAATTTTCCAAGAAAGCTTGTTCCTATCTTCATGCAGATCTCTGCTTTCAGTCGTCATCTGCTCCCTTTTCTTCAGTTAGGCTGGAACTCAGGCTGATGTCCATCTTTGTGTGTGTGAACCATCTCAAACATTTAATAATCATCCAAAGAAAAGTAACCAGAATCCAACTGGGAGAGCTTCATTCCTGCCTAGGTCGGGAGCTCCAGTACTCGAATAGTCAAGATACTGGTGACTTAAAAGGCAGGGCTGACAGAGCAGGCGGTAGGCTCTGTAGTCCAATAATCTTGAGACATTAGTGAAGAAGCAAAGATAAAGCCATTGTTAAGGAAAAATTCGTTAGGCAACGCTTTTGTTTCTGATGCATCAATGGATGCAATTAAATTTTTGGCAAGAGCAATGGTATTAAACATTTTGTCCAGAAGGTGGTTATAGCTTGAATTGAGAGGCTGGACGCCTAAACAGCTTACTGTCATCAACACATATGGGAGAAGAGTTGGCTGTTTAGCTATGTGCAAGATGAAGTGCTGACCTCCCGGTGGGGTACTTGAGGCTGGCTGCCTGTCAGAGAGGGTGTTCCCTAGCCTGCCCTGTGCAGGGGTGAAAGAACCCGCTTCCACAGCTAGGATACAGTCTGACCTGAAAAGCAGAGTGCACGCGTGGTATAGAATTATTTCTCTGTCATGTAAAACAGCTCATTCAATTATCCTGCATTCTACAAAAAACAGTCAGGAAAAAAAGGAAAGGAGTACATTATTTCTGCATGCAATTCAATCAGATCCTTTTTATAAAATATAGATTCTTCATTTCGTATCTGACTTCAACAACAGAGACCTTAGATAACACATAAATTATGCAGATTTGCTTTTGGAGACTGTTTTTTCTTTTCTATATCACAGTTGCATCTTGTAAAGAAAGCTCATTAAAATGATACGTACTTTGAAGAGGGGGCTGGAACATCTCTCCTGTGAGGACAGGCTGAGAGAGTTGGGGTAATTCAGCCTGGAGAAGAGAAAGCTTTAGGGAGACCTTGATACCAGCCTTCCAGTACCTGAAGGGGCCTACCAGAAAGCTGGAGAGGGACTTTTTACAAGGGCATGGAGTGACAGGACACGGGGTAATGGGGTAGATT
>Ga0181612_129529_pt1 | contig 15547 bp, 11 predicted proteins | sample HoacroProtozoa21_FD_119630 | JGI IMG/M metagenome (GOLD analysis project Ga0181612, IMG submission 119630) | Hoatzin crop microbial communities from Cojedes, Venezuel. Combined Assembly of Gp0051906, Gp0051904, Gp0051908 | reverse complement strand
CATTTAAGGGGGTAAACTGCAGTGATTTTGGGGCGAATGAACAGAAATTGGCAGAAAAATATTTTTTTTTGAAAAAAAATGATAAAAGAGTTGGTGTGTGTGATTGTATTATATTTGCAAAAAGCAAATATTATGAAAAATTTATTGAAAGTACTATTGTTGTTTGTGCTACTGTCCTGCTCTTTCTGCAGCAACGACAAAGATGTCTATTACTCTTGCAACACTAAGTTGGACGCTCAAGTAAAGAGGGATTTGGAGGACATTCGATCCCTTTCGCGCGAAGAATGGTCGCAAATTACTGACTTGGAATACAAGCATGCAGTCTATAAGGCTTTTACGCCACAAATCATGGTTGTGGCTTTATGATGGTTGAATCGTGTACCGGGGCGTGTTGGTTTAATTGAAAATCAGAAAGAATATTGAATTTTAAAAAGTTTAATTATATGAAGAGAGTAATATTAATAGGTTTGCAGGTGGTTGCGCTTTGCGGAGCCTTGTTTTCATATTCGTGCAGGGACACAAAAGCCATGAGGGCTATGATAAACGATAAGATATTGGTTTCGCCTCAAGAATATGATTTGAAAGAACTCGGTAGCGACACGGATACCATAAGTTGTTATTTTCAAATAAAAAATGCAACGGATAGCATTTTGGTCATCGACAGAGTACTGGTTTCTTGCAACTGTCTTTCTGTTCAAGAATTCACGCAAAAACCTCTTGCTAAAGGAGAAACAGGCTTTATAAAGGTAACTTTAGATACACACAAGGTGTCTGGAAAATTTAGAAAAAACATTTATGCTAAGACAAATCAGGGATGTACTCCATTGCTGCGTTTGAAAGGAATGGTGCGTGAATAAACTCCGCGAATGGTCTTGATAGATGCCGACGGCAAAATATTGTATAACGGCCAAGACATGGGGGAGCTGGAAGAAAAACTAAAAGCCACTTTCTGAGAGCTATAAAGGGCATCGGTATTGAAACCCTATCATCACCTCCGCCCCGGCGGGGGTGATGTTGTTTTGTGGGGTGCGTGCGGTGCAATTACCGACTTTTAGGTATTGCAGGAATGTAGAAAGTGTGTAACTTTGCAGGCGAAAACAACGTAGCACGACGATGAAGACGAAACGATGGCTGGGGGCCCTTCTGATGGCCTGCACAATGGCCGACGCGGCAGCGCAACAGGCGGTACGCGATACGGCGCGACTGGTGGAAATAGAGGAAGTGGTGGTTGTGGCCACCCCGAAGGAGCATGCGCGGCTGCGCCAGCAGCCGGTGTCGTCCACCTCGTTTTCGCAACAAGACATGCGCCAGAAGAACGTGACGTCCATCAAGTCTGTTTCGGCCCTGGTGCCCAACCTGTTCATCCCTTCGTACGGTTCCAAGCTTACTACCTCGGCCTACATACGCGGCGTAGGGTCGCGCATCAACACGCCGGCGGTGGGGCTGTATGTGGACAATATCCCGTATGTCAACAAAAACTCGTTCGACTTCAACTTCTGGGACGTGGAACGCATCGACGTGATGCGGGGGCCGCAGGGCACGCTGTACGGGTACAACACCATGGGCGGACTGATACGCGTGTTTAGCAAGTCGCCTTTCACCTACCAGGGAACGGACCTGAAGCTGGGGGCGGCCACGTATGGCGACTTCAAGGCGTCGGCGACGCACTACCACAGGATAAGCGACAAGTTTGCCTTTTCGGGCGGCGTGTTTTACCAGCATACGGGCGGATTTTTTAAGAACGCGGCGCGCGGCAACGAGCGGGTGGACAAGGGCGACGAGCTGGGCAGCCGGCTCAGGGCCATCTACCTGCCTTCGGAAAACACCAAGCTGGACTTTACCATAGGCTACGAGTACCTGCGGCAGGGGGGCTACCCCTACGAGGCGGTGAGCATAGGCTACATAGGCGACGCAGGCGACGTGGGGCGGGTGGCATACAACAGCCGGAGCGGCTACAAGCGCAACCTGCTGAACGTGGGGCTGAACATTGAGCACCAGGCCGACGGGGTGGTGTTCAACAGCATCACGGGCTACCAGTACCTGGCCGACCACATGGACCTGGACCAGGACTTTACGCGCAGCAACATCTACACCATGATGCAGAAGCAGCGCTCGAGCGTGCTGACGCAGGAGTTTATACTGAAGTCGAAAGCCGACAGGCGCTGGCAGTGGCTGGTGGGGGCGAGCGCCTCGTACCAGTGGCTGAAGACGGAGGCGCCGGTGACGTTCCACGACGAGGGACTGGCATGGCTGAACAACACCATGAACACGGCGGCCAACGCCTACCTGCCGTCGGTGACGCTGGGCAGCATGACCATGGACTTCGACTTTAGCGACATCATAGGGGGCACCGACCTGGCGTTTCCGGGCACATACAAGACGCCCGAATGGAACATGGCGCTGTTCCACCAGTCGACGTTCAACGACCTGCTGGGACTGCGGGGGCTGTCGCTTACGGCAGGGCTGCGACTGGACTACCAGGCCATACGGCTGGACTACAACGCCAGCACTTCCTTCGGCCACACCTATGGGCTGTCGGGCGTGCTGACCACCCCGAGGGGCGAGCAAAATATTACCATGATACCCGCGACGGAGTTTGCCGGCCGCGAAGTGGCATACCAGGGCAAGCTGCACAACCACTTCCTGCAGCTGCTGCCCAAGGTGGCGCTGAAATACGACATCGACGCGCGCAACAATGTGTACGTGACGGTGGCGCGGGGATTTCGCGCGGGGGGCTACAACATACAGATGTTTTCGGACCTGCTTGAGACGGCCATGCAGCAGCGCATCATGACCGACGTGGCTGACGTGACGGTGCCGGTGGTGGAAAGCCTGCGCATGCTGCCCGACGACACCAAGGCGCAGATTGTGTCGGTGCTGCAGGGCATGGCTAGCAGCGCCGAACCCGACATAGAGGCGGCCACGCTGTACAAGCCCGAGTGGTCGTGGAACTACGAGCTGGGCGGACACTTCACCCTGCCGGGCAACGCCCTGCGGGTGGATGCGGCGGTGTTCTACATGGACATACGCGACCAGCAGATATCGCGCTTCTCGGAGCAGGGCTTCGGGCGCATCACGGTCAATGCGGGCAAGAGCAAGAGCATGGGTGCGGAGCTGTCGGCCGAGGCAAGCCTGTCGCCCTCGCTGTCGCTCTTCGGCAACTACGGCTATACCTATGCGGTGTTTCGCGACTACGTGACGAGCGACAGCAGCGGCAACACGCTGGACTATACGGGCAACTACGTGCCGTTTGTGCCCAAGCACACCTTTGCGCTGGGCGGACGCTACGTGCTGCGCCTGCCGGAGGGGTCGCTGGTCGACGACATTACCTTCAGCCCGGTGCTAACCGGCGCGGGACGCATCTACTGGACGGAGGAGAACAATGCCTCGCAGGGCTTTTATGCGGTGCTGAACGGGCGGCTGGGCGTGCGCCGCGGGGGCGTGTGCGTGGACCTGTGGGTCAACAATGCGCTGAACCGCCGCTACCAGGTGTTTTACTTCGAGAGCATGGGCAATGCCTTCCGCCAGCGCAGCAACCCGCTGCAGGCGGGCATCGACCTCAGGCTGAGCTTTTAGGGTCGGCCACTACCTTCATTACGCACTGCGCACAATCGAATACGAGGCGGAACGACCTGCCGTCGCCCAGCACCAGCCGGTACGGCTCGCGGTAGGCGGGGGCGGCGCCCCCGTGCTTCTTGCACCATCCCATGGCATACTTGATACAGTGGCGGCAGGTCATGACGACCACTTCGCCCTGCGGCGACTGCCGCTCGAAGGCGGGCGCCACGGCCGTCACGCCGTGCGCGCGGTAGAAGGCCTCGGCCTCGCGGTTCATCACGTTGCCGGTATAGTCGAGCGCGTCCTGCGGGTAGGGGTGCGTGGTGGGCTGCCACCGGCGCAGCACCCGCGGGTAGCGCAGGGCGTAGTCTTTTTGCAGCAGGTCCAGCGTCTGGCGCCGCCACTCGGTGAGCACCGAGGCCGGTATGAACCAGTCGCGTGCGGGCAGCCGCACGCCGCCTTCCTCGGCCGCAAAGGGCGTGTTGCCCGTCTTTAGGAGGATGGCGGTCGCCTGCGCCGACTGCGGTCGCGCGGCGGGCTGCTTTTCGTATTCGTGGCAGACGGTGGCTTCGGCGCCGCCCTCGCCCTGCACGGTGAGGCGGAACCCGAAGGCGGTCTCGGCCAGCTCCCATGTGATACGTATCTTGCGGTCGGCCGTGGGGCGCGACAAGGCCGACTCAAACTCGTGGTCGAGGTTGCGGTACAGCCTGCACTTGTGGGGCAGCCGCCCCACGTCGCCCGCTACATACGCCTTGTTGCCTTCCACCTTGTTGAGGCGGAACCCCCGCAACTGGCGGCCGTCGTCGTAATAGCACAGCCCGTCGCCGTTGTGCAGCGGCACGAGGCCCGCCACGGTGAGGCAGCGGCCCTGCTGCGACTTAAGCACGCCTACGGGCTCGCCCACAAACTTGGGCGTGTCGGGCGACAATATGTGGGGCGCCCTGCCATGCAGGAAGTAGTCGGTGAACCCCCGGTTGAAGCTCTTCTGCGGCTGCGGGTCGAATGCTATGTTTTCGTGCCCCCACGAGCTGCGCACGTACTCGGGGCGCCTGCGCATCAGCTCGTCGAGCCGCCTGCGGTAGGCGGCCACCACGTTCTTTACATACGACGCGTCCTTGAGGCGCCCCTCTATCTTGAGCGAGGTCACGCCGGCGTCGAGCAGCTCCTCCAGGTGGTCCAGGCGGTTCATGTCCTTGAGCGAGAGCAGGTGCTTCTGGTGCACCACCACGCGCCCGTCGCCGTCCACCAGGTCGAAGGGCAGCCGGCAGAACTGCGCGCACTCGCCGCGGTTGGCGCTCCGCCCGAAGCAGTACTGGCTGGCGTAACACACGCCGCTGTAGCTGACGCACAGGGCGCCGTGTACGAAGGCCTCGAGCTCGATGCGGGGACAGGCGCGGCGGATGTCGCGTATGGCGTCGGCCGACAGCTCGCGGGCCAGCACCACGCGGTCGAACCCCGCGTCTTGCAGGAACCGCACCTTCTCCACCGTGCGGTTGTCGGTTTGCGTGCTGGCATGCAGCGGCACGGGCGGCAGGTGCAGCCGCGTGAGGCCCATGTCCTGCACCAGTATGGCGTCGATGCCGATGCGGTACAGGTCCCATATCAGCCGCTCCGCCTCGTCCAGCTCGTCGTCGCGCACAATGGTGTTGATGGTGGCGTACACCCGCACGCCGAAGCGGTGGGCGTAGCCGGTGAGCGCCGACAGGTCGCTGAGCGTGTTGCCCGCGGCCGCCCTGGCGCCAAACTTGGGGGCGCCTATGTAAACCGCGTCGGCCCCGTGGCGCACGGCCTCCAGGCCGCATTCCAGATTCTTGGCGGGAGCCAGCAGCTCTATCTTGCGCGGTGTCATACTTGTTGCTCGGGTTTGTTGCGGAAGTCCTTGGGCGATATATGGATGTAGGCCTTCACAAACTTGGTGAAGTACGAGGTGTTGTCGAAGTTCAGGTCGTGCGCTATCTCCTTGATGGTCTTGTTGGTGTACTTCAGCTGGTTGGTAATCTCCTGGATGGTAAACTCGTGTATCCACTCCAGGGCCGTCTTGCCCGACACCTGCTTGCAGATGGTGGACAGGTACTTGGGCGACATGCACATTTCCTGCGCCACGTGCTGCACGTTGCGCACGCGTCCCTTCTTTTGCGCCAGCACCTCCAGAAACTGCTTGAAGATGATGTCGCCCTGCTTCATCTTCACATCCCCGGTCTGGCTGGGCATGTTGCGCGAGATGATGGCGCACACCTCGTAAAAGATGTATTGGAAGAGGGCATGCATTTCCTCCTTGTGGTAGCGGTTGTGCGGCTGCTCCAGCTTGGCCCTGAGCAGCGCAAAGTAGCTTTGCACCAGCACCTTGTCGTCGGCGCTGAGGTGGAACACCGGGTGCTGCGAGGCATATACCATGGTGTCCCAGATATCCTTGCCGGCATGCAGCACGCGCTGCAGCGAGGAGTAGGAGAGGGCCATCATCTTGACGTCGATGTCGGGGCTCATCAGTATGTTGTCCACCACAATGTTGGGGGCCGCCACTATCACGTCGTCGGCACTGATTTCGTACGGCGTGCCGTCTATGTCGGCGCGCGCCTTGCCCTGCTCGCAGATGATGATGAGGATCATGTCCAGCTGCAGCGAGTTCGTGGTGGTCAGTTCCTTGAGCGAGTTGATGATGACGATGTCGCCCTCGGTATAGTCCGCCAGGTCGTTTTTGCGCAGGAAGTCGAGGTCAACTCTTTCCAATTTTTCTTTTTCCATTTCCTTTTTTACTTGATTGTCGACAAAAATAGCAAATTTTTCCGGAAGCAGCAAGCCAGGGGACCGCTACTTCCGGAAAAACGACTTTTTAGAAAGCAAAAAGGAAAAATAGGAATACTATTTCACCTTTAGGAAGGGCATGTTCTCGTTAAGGAACTTCTTAACCTCGACAGGGTTGTCGCTGCTGCAGTAGTCGGCGCCCAGGTAGATGGAGAGGAGGGTGTCTTCGATGGTCTTTTGCGGCCACAGCACCACCTTCAGTCCGGCCTCGTGGGCCTCCTTGATGCCCCGGCGCGAGGTGCCGTTTAGCCAGGCACCCAGTCGCTGCACGCCCAGCGTCTTGGCCAGGCCTATGGTGTGCGCCTCGCAGGGCGAGCCGGTGATGAGCTGCAGCGTTACGTCGGGGTGCATGACCTTGAGGTAGCGCAGCGGGCGGTAGTCGAAGCTGGTCATCACCCAGTCGGCATCGGCCGGTATCTTGGCCTTGATGGCGGCATACGTCTTCTCGCAATAGTCGGCAATCACCTCGTCGGGGTAGTCGCTGGTCTTCATCTCAAACTCCACGTACAGGTCGGGCTTGTCCTTGAAGAAGTCGAGCAGGTCGTTGAGGAACAGCAGCGGGTTGCCCTGCAGGGTCTTGACCTTGCGCAGCTCCTTGGCCGTCATGTCTTCTACGTTCTTGTTGATGCCGCAGCGGCGCTCCAGCGAGGCGTCGTGGCTCACTATCAGATCGCCGTCCTTGCTCAGCCGCATGTCGGTTTCAAAACTCTTTATGCCCGCCTTGTAGCTGTTTTGGAAGGCTACGAGCGTGTTCTCGTCTTGTTCGGCGCGTCCCCCGCGGTGTCCCTGAATCCTCGGCACAATTTCCTGTGCCACTGCCCCCGTGCAGAGCGCCATCAGGGCGCCCAGCACCAAGCTTTTACAAATCATTCTGTTCATAATACAATATTTTTAGTTGTTTGGTTTTGGTTTTTCTGTCAATAAATGCCTGACCGATTTTCCGTAGTTTGTGGTTTGGTTTCTCATAGCTTGACCTCCAAGTATTTTTTCAGGCTGCCCGAAACGCGCAGCTTTTCGGCATAGTCCATGAGGCGGCTGATGTTGCGGTCGCTGCGTGCCAGATAGCTGTTTATTACTTCGGCACACACATCCATGCCTACCTTGTTGCGGTATTTGACGGCATCGCAGACACAGCGCTCCGGGTTGTACACCCTGACTTTGTATCGGCTGACGGTCATGTACTCGGCGCCTATTTCGAGCAAGGGTTCCGACACATGGTGCAAGGCAATGGCGGGGTAGTGGGGCAGCGTAATTTTTCGGCCCCTTTTTACCGCTACATGGTATGCTTGCGGCAGCGAGGTGGCAAGGTGGTGCAGGTTCCAGGCCGAAAACAGGCAGAGTATGCCGCCCGGCACGACCAGGTCGAGGTCTATCATGACATCGGCCAGCTGCTCGGCAGAGGCATAGACGCCGCGGCGAATCTTTACCAAGTTGCCGTTGCGTGCCTGTTCCAGCGTCTTGTAATAGGCGGTGCGCCCGTCTTCTTCTTTGACTACGGAGGAGGCTATGAAATGCTTGCGATATTTTTTTGCCATGACAGTAAAAAGGTTTGTCGGTACAAATGTACTACATTTTTTTAAAATTGTAGTAGTTTTGTACTAAAAAATCGGGTGCGTCCAACTATTTATATCGTCTTGCCAATCAAACCTTGCGCAGCACCATGGCCGTGCGGCTGGGCAGGTAGAGGCGCAGCCACCCCTTGCGGTTGAGCTTGCTGTCGGCATCGCTCACGGTCTGGTGCACCATGTTGTCGTCGTTGAACCCGAACCCCCCAAACGCAGGGTTGTCGCTGTCGAGCACCACGCGGTAGCTGCCCTTCGACACCAGCAGGCCGTAGTCGGTAAACGACTGCGTGGGGTTGAAGTTGAACACAAATATCAGCTTGTCGCGCTGGTAGGCCAGCACCTGGTCGCCGTCGTTGTGCCATATCTCCTTGATTTCCGTGTTTTGAATGTTCTTCACCGACTTGATGGTCTCCAGCATCTTTTGGTCGAACTTGCCCAGGTACTGGTAGCACAGGGTGGGGTCATCGGCCAGGTTCCACTGTCGCCGCGCGTACTTGTAGCTCCACCCGTTGCCCTCGCGCGGGAAGTCGATCCACTCAGGATGCCCGAACTCGTTGCCCATAAAGTTGAGGTAGCCGCCATTGATGGTCGAGGCCGTGATGAGGCGTATCATCTTGTGCAGCGCGATGCCGCGGTGCACCCGCGCCGTCTCGTCGCCTATCTTGAAATGCCAGTACATGTCCGAGTCGATGAGCCGGAAGATGATGGTCTTGTCGCCCACCAGCGCCTGGTCGTGGCTCTCGGCGTACGAAATGGTATGCTCGTCGGCCCGTCGGTTGGTCACCTCCCAAAACATGCTGCTCGGCTTCCAGTCCTCGTCGCGTTTCTCCTTGATCACCTTGATCCAGTAGTCGGGTATGTTCATGGCCATGCGGAAGTTGAACCCATAGCCCCCATCTTCGAACTTGCAGGCCAGTCCGGGCATGCCCGACACCTCCTCGGCAATGGTGATGGCCCGCGGGTTGACCTCGTGGATCAGCTTGTTGGCCAGCGTGAGGTAGCAGATGGCGTCGTCGTCCTGGTGCCCGTTGAAGTAGTCGGCATAGTTGGTAAACGCCTCGCCCAGCCCGTGGCTGTAGTACAGCATGCTGGTCACGCCGTCGAACCGGAAGCCGTCGAACTGGAACTCTTCCAGCCAGTACTTGCAGTTCGACAGCAGGAAGTGCAGCACCTCGTTCTTGCCATAGTCGAAGCACAGCGAGTCCCATGCCGGGTGCGTGTGCCTGTTGCCCTCGCAGAAGTACTGGTTGGGGTCGCCCGCCAGGTTGCCCAGTCCCTCGTTTTCGTTCTTGGCCGCGTGCGAGTGCACCACGTCCAGTATCACCGCAATGCCCATGCCGTGCGCCGTGTCGATAAGCCTCTTGAGGTCGTCGGGCGTGCCGAAGCGCGACGAGGGCGCGAAGAAGTTGGTGACATGGTAGCCGAAGCTGCCGTAGTAGGGGTGCTCCTGGATGGCCATGAGCTGTATGCAGTTGTATCCGTCGGCCGCTATGCGCGGCAGCACGTTGTCCTGAAACTCTTTGTAGGTGCCCACCTTTTCCTCCTGCTGCGCCATGCCGATGTGGCACTCGTAGATAAACAGCGGGCCGCGCTTCACCTTAAACTTGTTTTGGAAGCGGTAGGGCTTGGCGGGGTCCCATACCTGCGCGCTAAATATCTTGGTGTCGGGGTCTTGCACCACGCGGTTGACCCATGCCGGGAGCCGCTCGCCCTGTCCGCCGTCCCAGTGCACGTGCAGCTTGTAGAGGTCGCCATGGTGCAGCAGTCGCGTAGGCAGCCGCAGCTCCCACTGCCCGTTGCTGAGCCGCGTCATGCGGTAGCGCTCGCTCTCCTTCCAGTCGTTAAACGTGCCCACCAGGTAGATGTCGGTGGCGTTGGGCGCCCATTCGCGCAGCACCCATCCGCCCGAGGTGCGGTGCAGGCCGAAGAACATGTGTCCGTTGGCAAACGAGGAAAGCGTCTGGCGACCGTTGTTCGTCAGCTCTTTCTCCTTCTGAATCGCCTTTTCGTGGCGCCCGACAATGGCGCGGGTGTAAGGTTCCAGCCACTTGTCGTTTTTGATCAGTTTCAGCGTTGTTTCCATGACGAATCAAATTTTTATTTTGACGATTATTTTTGTCAGGCCGTAGAGGTTGATGGCCGGCGCGTGCGCCTCGCCCGGGAAGAAGATGGCAAACGAGTCGGCAGGCACCGATGCGTAGCTCTCCACCTTGTCGCCGTAAAACACAATGTCGGCCTCCTTGTCGTAGTCCTTTACAATGTGCGTGCAGTGCGTGCCCGGTGCGTAGCCAATCACCTCCTTCCCGCTCAGCGGGATGTGGATGTCGAGGAAGTCGCGGTGCGCCTCCAGCAGCACGTCGTCGCGCATGCGCTTGTCGAACTGCTGCACGTTCAGCCACAGCTGTCCCGGCACCAGCTCGGTCTTGCCCGCCGGCAGCTGCCGCAGGTCGTGCGTGTGGCAAAATTCAGCAAACTGCGCCAGCAGCGGGTGCAGCGCGGCATATCGTCCGAGGTTGTCGAGCAGGTCTATAGTCATAAGGCATAAATGTTAGAGGTTGTCGGTAGTATAGTCCAGGAAGTCGAAGAACGGCTTGGCCGTGCGGCACGCCTCCACCAGCGTGTCCACGAAGTCCGCCCGCTTGAAAAAGTCGTCGCCCACCTCGTAGCTCACTACAAAGTCCTTGCACTGCAGGTAGCGCGGGTAGGCGAAGTCCTTGGGGAACCCCCTGGGGATGGTTTTCAGAAACTCGGTGCCGATGGTGGGGAAGAAGCGGCGGAACGACGGGTCTTCCACAATGCGGCGGTACTCGTCGATGTTCTCCACGATGGCCTCCCTGATGGCGTGCGACACCTTGCCGTTCATGGGGAAGCAGCCCCCCGCCAGCATGCTGTGGCCCGGTTCCAGGTGGATGTAGTAGCCGCAGTGGTGCCACTCCTTCTTGCCGCGGGCGTTGATGTAGGCCCCCAGGTGCGTCTTGTACGGGGTCTTGTCCATGCTGAACCGCGTGTCGCGGTAGATGCGGTACATGCAGTCGCGTGCCGCCAGGGCGCGCACCGCCGGGTCGAACTCGCCAATGCGCAGGATAAGCAGGTTTACCAGTTGCTCAAACGCATCGCGCGCCGCCAGGTACTCGTCCTTGTGGGCGTTGAACCACGGGCGGTAGTTGTGCTCGGCCAGCTGCTCCAGGAAGGAGAAAATCAGCGAAGTGTTCATTTTTGTTAAAAATTGCTTTTTGCAAAATTAACAATAATTATTAGTTATAAAAACTTTTCTTCCAAAAACTATCAAAAAATTTTTGTTTTTATTAAATTTGCGCGCACAAACCCCTATTATTTAGACGCAACGAATGAAAAATAACAATACCAAAAATAAGAACACCCGCAAAAACAATGCTGCCGGCACCGACGAACCCAAGTGGTGGAGCTGGATAACCGGCGACACCCTGCGCTTTTCCATAGGGATGGTGCTGGTGTTTCTGGCCGTATTCATGCTGGTGGCCTTCATCTCGTACCTCCTTACCGGCGCAGCCGACCAGAGCGTGCTGGAGTCCGCCACCATTTCCGAGCTGACCGCGGCCGAAAACGGCGTGCAAAACTCCGCCGGCTCGCTGGGTGCCAAGATATCCGACTTCCTCATCAACCGCTGCTGGGGCGTGGCCTCGGCCTTCATCATACTGTTTGTGGCCGTGCTGGGCGTCAAGCTCATGCGCCTAAAGGACATCAAGCTGTGGAAGTGGTTCCTGGTGTGCGCGGTGCTGATGATATGGACCTCGGTGTTCCTGGCCTTCGTGTTCGAGGACCAGTACAAGGACAGCTTCATCTACCTGGGCGGCATGCACGGGTACAACGTAAGCAAGTTTCTGCAGGGCGTGGTGGGCGTGCCCGGCCTCATCCTGCTGCTGTTTGCCACCGCCTTGTGCTTCCTCATCTGCATGAGCCACAAGACCGTGGACTGGCTGCGCAACGTGTTTACTTTCGACTGGCTGCGCAAGAAGGAGGACGAGGGCGACATAGAGATTGAACCCGACGGCAACCCGGTGGTGCTGGACCTGTCCGACGGACTGTCCGGCGGCAGGGGTGCTGCAAGGCCGGCGGTGGAACCCGTCTTTACCATGAACGACAACAGCGAACCGCTGGTCGTGGCGCATGCCGAAGAAGTAGTGGACCGCGGCTCGCTGCACGATCCCGTGCCGAACGACAAGGAGCCCGAGCTGACCACCGAGGTGGCCGAGGGCGAGGAAACCGTGAAGAAAAACGACCAGAAGCTGTACGACCCGCGGCTGGACCTGCCCAATTACAAGCTGCCCAAGCTGGACCTGCTGAAGAAGTTCGACGACAAGCCGACCATCGACTCGGAGGAGCAGAAGGCCAACTCCGAACGCATCATACAGACGCTCCGCAGCTTCGACATAGAGGTTACCTCCATCCATGCCACGGTGGGACCTACCATCACGCTGTACGAAATGACGCCGGCCCCGGGCATCAGGATTTCGAAGATACGCGGACTGGAAGACGATATAGCCATGAGCCTCAGCGCCAACGGCATACGTATCATTGCGCCCATACCGGGCAAAGGCACCATCGGCATCGAGGTGCCCAACAAGAACCCCAAGGTGGTGTCGGGACAGAGCATCATAGGCAGCCAGAAGTTCCAAGAGACCAAGTTCGACCTGCCCATGGCGCTGGGAAAGACCATCAGCAACGAAGTGTTTATGGTGGACCTCTGCAAGATGCCGCACATACTGGTGGCCGGCGCTACGGGACAAGGAAAGTCGGTGGGCCTGAACGCCATGATTACCTCGCTGCTGTACAAGCGGCACCCGGCCGAGCTTAAGTTTGTGCTGGTGGACCCCAAGAAGGTGGAGTTCTCGATCTACACCAAGCTCGAAAACTACTTCCTGGCCGAGCTGGAAGAGGACGGCGAGCCGGTGATAACCGACAAGGACAAGGTGGTGAAGACGCTGAACTCGGTGGTCAAGGAAATGGAAGAACGCTACCAGCTGCTGCAGTCGGCTACCACCCGCAACATCAAGGAATACAACAGCAAGTTTCTGAACCGGCAGCTGAACCCCGAAAAGGGGCACCGCTTCCTGCCGTACATAGTGGTGGTAGTGGACGAGTTTGCCGACCTTATCATGACGGCCGGCAAGGAGGTGGAGACGCCCATCACCCGCATCGCCCAGCTGGCGCGCGCGGTGGGCATCCACATGATTATTGCCACGCAGCGGCCTACCACCAACATCATTACGGGTACCATCAAGGCCAACTTCCCGGCGCGCATCGCCTTCAAGGTGGCCAGCATGACCGACTCGCGCACCATACTCGACCGTCCGGGTGCCAACCAGCTGGTGGGGCGCGGCGACATGCTGTTCCTCAACGGCATGGACCCGGTGCGCGTGCAGTGCGCGTTCATCGACACGCCCGAGGTGCAGAACATAGTGGACTACATATCGGATCAGCAGGGCTATACGCACCCGTTCTACCTGCCCGAGGTGGAGATGGAAGGCGGGGGCGGCGTAGGCGACTTCGACAGCGGTCGCAAGGATGCGCTGTTCGACGATGCCGCGCGACTGATAGTGGGACGCCAGCAGGGTTCTACCTCGCTCATACAGCGCGAGTTCTCGATAGGCTACAACCGGGCGGGACGCATCATGGACCAGCTGGAGAAGGCGGGCATTGTGGGGCCGCAGCAGGGCGCCAAGCCGCGCGACGTGCTGATCATGGACTTGCTTGAATTAGACAACCGACTGAAAGAATTATAAGTATGAAAAAATCTTTGCTCACACTCTGTCTCTTGCTCTGCGGCACGCCCCTCCTGGCGCAGTCGCTTAGCGCCGAAGAGGTGCTCGAAAACACCGCCTACAGCTTTAAGAAGGCGGGCGGCATACGCGCGCGCTACAAGGCCAGCACGGGGGCGGAAAGCATTATTGGCGTCATCTTGTACCAGGACAACAAGTTTTACTTGGAGACCGACGGGTGCAAGACGTGGTTCGACGGCAAGACGCAGTGGAGCCTGATGGAGCAGACGGGCGAGGTGACCGTCTCCGAGCCTACCGCCGAAGAGCTGCAGGCCATCAACCCGTATGCCTGGCTCGAGCTCTACACCAAGGGCTACAACCTGAAGCAGGGCACCCCCAGGGCCAAGGACGAGTACCAGGTCATTATGACCACCAACCAGCCCCGGCAGGACATGCAGTCGATGGTGCTCACCGTAAACAAGTCTACCTTCCTGCCCAAGCGCATCAGCATGGCGGGACGCGGCGGCAAGGACGTGGCGCTGATTACCATACTGGACTATACCACGGGCAACCGGTTTGACGACAACACGTTTGTATTCGACCCCAAGGCCTATCCCAAGGCCGAGGTCATAGACTTAAGATAAAATGGAAACAGAAAACGTAAACTTACTCATCATAGGCTCGGGCCCGGCAGGCTATACGGCTGCCATCTATGCGGCCAGGGCCAACATGGCGCCGGTGCTGTACGCAGGCACGCAGCCGGGCGGACAGCTCACCACTACCACCGAGGTGGAAAACTTTCCGGGCTTTCCGGAGGGCATAGACGGCACGCAGCTGGTCGAAAACATGCGCCTGCAGGCCGAACGCTTCGGCACCGACATACGCTACGGCGTGGTGACGCGCACCGACCTGTCCAAGCGGCCTTTCGAGGTGGTGGTAGACGACGAGAAGACCATCCTGGCCCGGGCGCTGATCATTGCCACGGGGGCCTCGGCCAAGTACCTGGGACTGGACGACGAGAAGAAGTATGCGGGCATGGGCGTGAGCGCCTGTGCCACGTGCGATGGCTTCTTCTACCGCAAGAAGACGGTGGCCGTGGTGGGCGGCGGCGACACGGCCTGCGAGGAGGCTTCGTACCTGGCCGGACTGGCCGCCAAGGTGTACCTGGTGGTGCGCAAGCCCTACCTGCGTGCCTCCGAAATCATGCAGAAGCGCGTGCTGGAAAATCCCAAGATAGAGGTGCTGTTCGAGCATAACGCCGTCGGCTTGTACGGCGACAACGGCGTGGAGGGCATGCACGTGGTGAAGCGCAAGGGCGAGGCCGACGAGGAGCGATACGACATTCCTATCGACGGCTTCTTCCTGGCCATCGGGCACACGCCCAACACCGAAGTGTTCAAACCGTACGTGCAGACCGATGCGCAGGGCTACATACAGACGGTGCCGGGCACGCCCCTGACCAACGTGGAGGGCGTCTTTGCCGCAGGCGACGTGGCCGACCCGCATTACCAGCAGGCCGTGACGGCTGCCGCCTCGGGCTGCAAGGCCGCCATAGAGGCCGAACGATACCTAAAGCGTTAAGGGCTTAACGCTAAGAGTGGAGAGTGGAGATGCCAGCCGTAAACGGCTGTAAATAAACTCGTTTCATTATGCTTTGCGACCCCGTCGGGGTCAAAACAAGCCATGAGTGGCTTGTCGTTAACCCCAGGTCTACGACCTTGGGGTAGGCCGCTCCCCCTCCCCCCTTCCCCGCCGCTAAGCCGGCCTGTAAGGGCTTACGGCAAGTCTGCCGCGCGACCCCGACTTTGTCGGGTGCGCCTTATCGGCAGGGAAGGCGTCGGGTGGCGGGAGGGTAGAGGGGGTTCCTCTTACCCCAAGGTCGTT